>Ga0138256_10001836_pt1 | contig 22834 bp, 16 predicted proteins | sample KNB2016incub_MG_FD_105486 | JGI IMG/M metagenome (GOLD analysis project Ga0138256, IMG submission 105486) | Active sludge microbial communities from wastewater in Klosterneuburg, Austria - KNB2014incub_MG | ecosystem: Engineered > WWTP > Activated sludge > Unclassified | place: Austria... | reverse complement strand
CGACCAGTTGCCGGTGAACGATGCGTTCGTCGGTACATCCCTCGCCACCTTCCGCACGGATGTGGGCAATGGGAACAACCAGAACTGGAGCATGGTACGGGGCACACTGGAGATCGGGCGGCTCTGGCACACCAATCCTAGCACCGCGTTCGTGGTGCAGGCCCGTCAGCCCGATGGCAACCTGTGGCTGCGGAATTCCGAGAGCGACGGCGTCGTCGTCCACTTCAACGGTACGGCAGGTACACTGCTGAACGGCTATACCTTGAACCGGCAAGCCTTCGTGGCCATCGGCGAGGACGGGGCCCAGGCCGGTCTTGGTCCCAACGCCCCGTGGTCCCGTGTGCATCTGGTGCATCCCACGCAAGGTGCGTCGCCGGCCACGTTCGGCTACCGCCCGCAGTTCCGCAATGGCATCACGCTCACGGGCAACAGCGATCTGGCCTACGTGGGGCAGCTCTACGACCAAGGTGCGGCGGGCACCGGCGCCGAGCAGGATGACAACAGCGCGTTCGGCTTTGTGTGGGGCGATAACGCCCTGCCGGCCGGCGATGCCCATGCCTGGGACCATGCGACCTTCCGGTTCGTGGGCGCGCTGGGCGCGGGCGGCTCGGCGGGCACGGTGAACGGCCTGGAGCTCCTGCGTCTGCGGCCCTACCGCGCCAACGCCAACGACCCGGTGCAGGGCTTCGTGGGCATCGGCGACTATGTGAACAGCGCCACGCAGCCCAGCGAGCGGCTGGATGTGCTCAACGGCAAGGTCCGCATCCGATCCCTGCCCACCGATCCGCTGAGCAGCAGCAACGAGGTGGTGACCGTGAACATGACCACCGGCGTGCTGGAGCACCGCCCCTTCAGCAACCTGCCGAACAACTGCGAATGGGAGATGGGGACCCTGGTGCAGCACGTGTGGACCGCCGAAGGGGCCGCCGATCCGGCGTGCCCGGATGCGGCGGAGAACGTGGGGATCGGTACACCGACGCCTACCGCCAAACTGCATGTGGTGGATGACACGCCGGATGCCAACAACGCCATCGTCGGCGTGCGCTGCATCGTGCAAGGTGCGAGTCTCTCCTCCAACGGGCTGGACGTGCAGGTGACCTCCGGAACGGGTGCGGTGAGCACCACGCGCATCGGCGGCAATTTTTTCAGTGAGGATGCGGAGAACCAGAACTATGGCGTGAAGAGCGTGGCTCAGCTGACCGTGGCACAAGGCGGAGGTTCGCAAGGGAACCGCGGCGTGTACGGTCAGGCCGACCTTCGCGGAGGCATCACGCTTTACAACACCGGTGTGGAAGGGCAGGCCTCCTTCTCGGCCGGCTCGCTGGCCACCAACAACCTCGGTGTCCGGGGTTTCGCCTCCGGCCTCAACGATCCCGGACTGCTCAACAATGTCGGGGTCATGGGCCAAGCCTCGTTCGCTCGCCAGAACTACGGGGGTTGGTTCTTTGCGGAGTCCACCGGACCAGGTGAGAACTACGGGGTCCTTGCCCGTGCGAACAACGCCTCCTCGAACAATTACGGGATCTATTCCTACGCACCTGTAGGACCGAACAACTGGGCGGGATACTTCAACGGGGACGTTTGGATCCAGGGCAATGGATTCGTCAATAATGGTATACCGATCATGTCGGATGAGAACTTGAAGACGAACGTTGCTGCTCTAGCGAACGGGCTGTCGCGTGTTCTTCAATTGCAACCGAAGACCTACACGTTCAGAACGACAGATTTTCCCATGATGAACCTGAGCACAGGTGACCAGATCGGGTTGATCGCTCAGGAGGTTCAACAGGTAGTGCCTGAAGCGGTTACCAGTGCCATGTTCCCAGCTCAGTTTGACTCGTTGGGCAACCAGGTCAGCGCGGCCTTTCCGGTGATGGGCGTGGACTATATCAAGCTCATTCCTCTGCTGATCGGGGCGATCCACGAGCAACAGGCCCAGATCATCGCCATGCAACAGGACCTGGCCGATTGCTGCGCCAGCACGGGGTCCACCGATGGTCGCGCTCCTCAACCCGGCACCGATCACCGGTCGATCCCCGTGGCGGGGGAGGGCGATGCGCGCCTCACCATCACGCCGAACCCCTTTCAGGATCAGGCGGTGATCGGGTTCGAGCTCCCGCGGTCGGCGCGGGTGGCGCTGCTGGTGTGCGATGGCCTGGGCAAGGAGCTCTTCACCCTGTTCGAGGGCAGCTTGTCCGCCGGTCCGCAGCGGCGCGACTGGGACACGGGCTACCTGGCGCCCGGCCTGTACCACGTGACCCTTCTGGTCGATGGCGAGCCAATGATCCGCAAGGCGGTGAAGCTTTAGGACGATCCGCCTTCGTCGGAACCGATCCGGTCCATGTCCCCATGTGGTCATCCGCACATGTGCTCATGTGCGCATGACCATCGCTTCACGCGCCGTGCTTGCGGTTGCTCAGCACCGTGTCGATGCTCCACGGGATGCGCTCGGCGAAGGGCGCTTTGCGATGGGGACAGCCGTCCAGCGCGCAGATGTGGCAGCTGGTGGGGATGCAGGGGTCCATGTGGATGAAGAGCTCCACGGTGCGGCCAAGGCGTTCGTTCACCACGGCCTCGATGGCGCCGATCTCGCGGTGGGCCTCCTCCAGGCTGTGGTACCAGGGCAGGGTGACGTGGCAGTCCACATGCAGCACGCTGCCGTAGGCGATCATGCGGAAGTTGTGGACGTCCACCCACGCCGGACGGCGGTGCTGTTCAAGCACGGCCACCACGCGTTCGCCCAGCTCCAGGTCGGCCTCGTCCATGATGCCCGCCACCGAGCGGCGGAACACGCGCAGGCCGGTGAAGAGGATATAGAGGGCGAAGGCGATGGCGAAGACCTGGTCGAGCCACAGCAGGCCGGTGAAGCGGATCAGCACCAGTCCCACCACCAGGGCCACGGTGCTCCACGCATCGCTCAGCAGGTGGGTGCCGCCGGCCTCCAGGGTGATGGAATGGCTGAGGCGGCCGCGGCGGCGCAGCATCAGCCCCATCACAAGGTTGATGGCACCGGCGGCGATGGCGAGCCCGATGCCGGTGTCGATGTCGTGCAGCGGGGCGTGGGTGAGCAGGCCCTGCACGGCGCGGGCGATGATGAGCAGCGCGGCCAGCATCACCAATCCGCCCTCGATGCCGGCGCTGATGAACTCGACCTTGCCGTGGCCGTACGGGTGCTCGCGGTCGCGCGGTTTAGCGGCCAGCACGAGGCTGTAGAGCGCGAAGCCGCCGGCCACCACGTTCACGATGCTCTCCAGGGCGTCGCTGAGCAGGGTGGTGCTGTGGGTGAGGTGCCAGGCCAGGAACTTCACGGCCATCACGGCCACGCCGATGCCCAGGATCCACGCCTGCAGGCGGATGTTGGCACGGCCCCCCTCCATGCGGCAAGTTTACGCGGCTATCTTGGGGCCATGGATGAACTGGCCCAGGCCATGAAGGCCATGCCCGCCCTGGAGGGCGAACTGGTGCGCAAGATGATGGCCGACGGCCGCGTGGTGGAGGTGCCCGCCGGCACCGAGCTGTTGCACGAAGGCGCCTATGTGCACGAGCTGCCGATCCTGCTTGAAGGCCTGGTGCGTGTGTTCATCGGCCACGAGGACAAGGAGCTGCTGCTCTACTTCATCGAGCCGAGCGACAGCTGCGTGATGAGCTTCGCGGCCATGACGGGCCGCACGCCCAGCCGCATCAACGCCGTGGCCGAGCGCCCCAGCAAGCTGCTGATGGTGCCCGAGGCCAAACTGCGCCAATGGATGCGCGAACACCCCTCGCTCAGTGAGCTCTTCTTCCAGCAGTACCACGAGCGCTACAACGACATGCTGCACACCGTGGAGCAGGTGGCCTTCGGCGACCTGCCCACGCGCCTGATGGACCACCTCAAGCGGTTGAAGGGCGTGACGGGGGATGAGCTGCTGGACGTGCGCCACGCGCGGCTGGCGCAGGAGCTGGGCTCGGCGCGGGAGGTGATCACGCGTACGCTGCGCAAGCTGGAGGACGAGGGCCGCATCCGGCAGCTGCCCGGCGGCATCCGCGTGCTCGGGTGACCCAGGTCACCGGCCCAGGCGCGCAAGAGGCGTCACTTTCGCCGCATGGCCGCCCTGCCGAAATGGATGAAGCTGGTGCTCGTGTGCATCGCCTGCATCGGCATCGCCCTGGGGGTGGCCCTCGTGATCCGATCATTCACCACACCATCACCCTCTGCGCCATGATGAAGAAGAACGTCGGCACCATCGACCGCATCGTCCGCATCCTGCTCGCCCTCGTGTTCGGCTACCTGTACTTCTCCGGCACCGTGACCGGTCTGGTGGGCACCGTGCTGCTCGTGCTGGGCGGCATCTTCGTGCTCACCGCGCTGCTGGGCACCTGCCCGATCTACAGCGCCCTGGGCATGAGCACCTGCCCGGTGAAGCAGAAGGGCTGAGCGCCGGTGCGTCCGCATCGAACAGGGCCGCTCCCGCAAGGGGGTGGCCCTGTGCGTTCCTCGGGGGCTGCGTAACCTTGCGGCCCATCCCCGAGGCCATGCTCTACCTGCTCATCGCCCTCATCTTCATCGTCGGCTACGCCGGCATCGCGCTGGAGCACCCCCTGAAGGTGAACAAGGCCGCGAGCGCCGTGCTCACCGGCATGCTCATCTGGACGGTGATCATGCTGGGGCACGAGCAGCTCTTCCCCGCTGGTGAAGGCGGCCACGAGCATCTGCTGCACCAGCTGTACGAGCACATCAGCGAGATCGCCAGCATCCTCTTCTTCCTGCTGGGCGCCATGGCGGTGGTGGAACTGATGGATGCGCACGAGGGCTTCCGCGTCATCACCGACCGCATCCGCAGCACCAACAAGCGGGCCCTGCTGTGGGTGATCGGCATCCTCACCTTCTTCCTCAGCGCCGCGCTGGACAACATGACCACGGCGATCGTGATGGCGGCGCTGCTGCGCAAGTTCATCCGCGACAAGGACGACGTGTGGACCTTCGCCGGCCTGGTGATCATCGCGGCCAATGCCGGTGGCGCCTGGAGCCCGATCGGCGACGTCACCACCATCATGCTGTGGATCGGCGGGCAGGTCACCACGGCCAACATCATCCTCAAGCTGTTCCTGCCGAGCGTGGTGTGCCTCGTGCTGCCGTTGCTGTGGTTGTCCGTGCGGGCCAAGGGGCGCCTGAACCTGGTGGACCTGCCGCCGCAGCAGGAGGAGGGTTCCGCGGCGCGCCTGGGCACCCGGGAGAAGTACCTCGTCTTCTTCATCGGCATGGCCACCCTGCTGGGGGTGCCGCTCTTCAAGTCGGTGACGCACCTGCCGCCCTTCATGGGGCTGATGCTCGGCCTGGGCGTGCTGTGGGTCTTCACCGAGTTCATCCACCTGCGGCATCCGCAGTGGACCGAGCGCAGGCACATGACCGTGTCGTCGATCCTTTCGCGCGTGGACCACAGCAGCATCCTGTTCTTCCTGGGCATCCTGCTGGCGGTGGCGGGCCTGCAGGTGGCGGGTCACCTCACGGACCTGGCCCGGCTGCTCGACCGTTCGCTGGGCAACATCTACGCCATCAACACGGTGATCGGCGCGTTGAGCGCCATCGTGGACAACGTGCCGCTGGTGGCGGCCGCCATGGGCATGTACCCGATGACGCAGTTCCCGCCGGACCATGCCTTCTGGGAACTCTTGGCCTATTGCGCGGGCACGGGCGGCAGCATGCTCATCATCGGCAGCGCGGCCGGCGTGGCGGTGATGGGCATCCTGGGCATCGACTTCATGTGGTACGTGCGCCGCATGACGGTGCCGGCCGCCCTGGGCTACGTCGGCGGCATCCTCACGTTCTGGCTGATGTGGCACTGAGCACCTGTTCCAAGCGATCACGAACAGGCTCCGAGCCCGTCCTCACACCGTGGGGATGCCGTGCAGCTTGCACAGCCAACCCAGATGCCCGATGTGGCTGCCTTCGTGGCGGATGGCGTGCATGAGCACATCGCGCACCTGACCGGCCCCACCGAAGGGCAGGCCGGTGGGGTTGGGGCGGCTCAGGGCCTCCTCGTCCAGCGTGGCCACATGCGCGATGGCCTGGCGGTGCACCTCGTGGAACATGTGCAGGACCTCCTCCACGTGCGGCCGTTCGTCCTCCGGTGCGCCGTGGGCGCCCAGGGTGTAGTGCTTGGCCCAGCTGAACTTGATGACCGGTCCGCCGGTACTGCGCAGCAACAGGCCGTTCTCGCTCGTGGCCAGGTGCGCCACCAGCCAGAAGGCCGAGTTCAGGGCCTTGCCCTCGCACACGAACCGCTTGTGGAGGGTGCCGTTGGTGCCGTCGGGGTCGGCCTTCAGCAGGCGGCCGAGGTAGTACATCGTGTAGTCCCGGGTGCGGTCCATCATGGCCGCCAGGAAGCGTGCTTCGTCGATCATGCGGGCAAGGTAGCGCGGCGATCAGCCCCGCGCGGCCAGCAGTTCCTCCAGGTGGCGCCGCAGGGTGAGGCCGGCGCTGTTCCAGTTCAACCGCTCATGGTGCTCGTTCAGCGCGCCATGGGCCAGTGCGCGGTACCGGTCGTGGTCGAGCATGAGCCCGGCGATGCATGCGGCGTAGGCGTCGGCATCGGCCTCCAGCGGCAGGGCCATGCCGTTGAACCCATCCCTGACCGAGCTGGGGGTTCCGCCGACGGCGGTGGTGATGCACGGGACGCCGAAGGCGTTGCATTCGCTGAAGACGATGGGCGAGCAATCGGCGCGGGTGGGGAGCAGCAGGAAGTGGGACCGCTGGATGAGGTTGGCGATGCGGCGCTGCCCGGTCGCCGTGTTCTTGGCGATGAAGGGGACCACCTCCACGTAGGAAGGGAGCTTCGCACCGGGCGGCGTACAGCCCACGATGGTGAGCCGCACCGCGAGCCCCTGCGCATGCAACCGTTCCGCGGCGCGCAGCGCGAGGTCACCGCCCTTGCGCTCCCAGCTCACCGCCAGGAAGAGCAGCTCGCAACGTTCCATCGGTCGGCTGTCGATCACCTGCTCGATGCGGGAGCGCGCCGGGATGCGGTCCAGGTTGCAGCCGAAGGGCACCACCCGGATGCGCGACGGGTCGGCGTCATAGTGCTCCACGGCGGTGCGCGCCGCCCACTCGCTCGAATAGATGGCCAGGTCGCAGCTGCGCAGTGCCTCCCGTTCCAGGTCGTGCCCCTGTTGCAGATAGCGCCTGGGGTAGTTGCGGTACTCCGGGTACAGGTCGAGGATGCCCGCGAAGGTGGCGTCGGTGTAGAACACCTTCGGCCGGTCGCTCTGCAACAGGGCCACCGGGATGCTGCTGGGCGAGAAGATCACATCGCAATCGCTCTGTGCGAGCGCCTCGCCGATCTGTCCGGCGAAGCGTTTCGCCATGGCCGTGGTGCGTTCCACCGGGAAGATGCTGTCCGGCGAGATCCAGTGCTGGACCTTGTTCACCGCCTTGCGCAGCAGCACGCGTGTGCGCTGCAGCTCGCCGATGTAGCGCATCTGCACCTGCTGGTCCTCCAGGCTTTTGGCAATGAACCGCACCGTGCCGCTCCAGGCCCGGACGTCGGTCGGGTCCATGCTGGTGGCATACATCAACCGCAACGGGGCGGTGCGTGTCCGCAGGTCACGGACCTTCAGGCGTTGCTCGCGCACAGGTGGAGCGGAGGTTCGCCGCCCATCGTACAAAGGTGCTGCGCGCGGCACCATATCGTCAACACCGTTCGGTGGTCCTTGCCACGCGAACGGTGAAGGGATGCGTCGCCCGGCGGGTCGGGTACCTTTGCCGCATGACCGGCAACAGCACGGGGCGGCTCTTTCGCCTCACCACCTTCGGCGCCAGCCACGACGCGGCCATCGGCGGGGTGGTGGAAGGCTGTCCGGCCGGGCTGCACCTGGACCTGGAGGCCGTGCAGCAGGAGCTGGACCGCCGACGTCCGGGCAGCACCGAACTTGGCACGGCACGCCGCGAGGACGACCGCGTGGAGCTGTTGAGCGGCGTGATGGACGGGGTGACGCTGGGCACGCCGATCGGTTTCCTGATCCGCAACACCGACGCCCGCCCGCAGGACTATGCGCACCTGAAGGACACGTACCGGCCCGGCCATGCGGACCTCACGTGGGAGCAGAAGTACGGCGTGCGCGATCACCGGGGCGGTGGCCGCAGCAGTGCGCGGGAGACCGCCTGTCGCGTGGTGGGCGGCGCGATCGCGCGGCAGCTGCTCGCCACGGCGGGGGTGCGGGTGCAGGCCTGGGTGTCGCAGGTGGGCGAGGTGCGTCTCGGCGAGGAGCCCTTCGATGCCGCCGACACCTGGTCCAGCCCGGTGCGCTGTCCGCATCCACCCACCGCTGCGGCCATGGCGGCCCTGATCGAGGCGGTGCGGGCCGAAGGGGACAGCATCGGTGGCTGCGTCAGCGCCCGCCTTTCGGGGATCCCCCCCGGCCTGGGTGAACCGGTGTTCGACAAGCTGCACGCCGACCTGGGCAAGGCCCTGTTGAGCATCAACGCGGTGAAGGGCTTCCAAGTGGGTTCGGGCTTCGCCGCGGCGGCCATGCGCGGCTCGGCGCACAACGATGCCCTGGAGCCCGATGGCACCGGCGGCATCCGCAGCGTCACCAACCGCGGCGGTGGCGTGCAGGGCGGCATCAGCACCGGGGCAGACATCCTGTTCGACGTGGCCTTCAAGCCGCCCGCCACCGTGATGCGGCCGCAGGCCTCGGTGGACCGCGAGGGGCGGCAGGTGGTGCTGGAGGGTCGCGGCCGCCATGACCCCTGCGTGGTACCGCGCGCCGTGCCCATCGTGGAGGCCATGGCCTGCCTGGTGCTGGCCGACCATCTGCTGCGGCAGCGCTCGGCGCGCCTCTGACCGATCTTCCATCCACGATCGTTGTTCGCAATCCGAACGGATCACGGCCGCGATCGCCCGGCCACCGCATGATCTTTGCACCCTCATCCCGAACACACCATGGGCAAATGGTTCAAACGCATCGTCATCGCCGGGGTCGTCCTGGTGGTGCTGCTGATCGCCGCCATCATCCTCATCCCCGTCCTGTTCAAGGACCGCATCGAGGCCCTGGTGAAGGAACAGGTGAACGCCACCCTCAACGCCACGGTGGAATGGGGTGAGTGGGACATCACCCTGCTGCGCAGCTTCCCCGACCTCACCGTGGAGGTGGCCGGCGTGAAGCTGTGCAACAAGGCCCCCTTCGAAGGGGTCTGCCTGGCCGACATCGGCTCGCTCACCGCCACGGTGGACATCAAGAGCGTGTTCGGCGACAAGGTGGACATCAAGCGCATCGGCCTGGTGAGGCCGCGGATCCATGCCGTGGTGCGCGCCGATGGAAAAGCGAACTGGGACATCACCCTGCCCGACAGCAGCGCGGCGGAAGCCCCGGCCGACACGGGCGGCGGCTTCTCCATCGGTCTGCGTGAATACTGGATCGAGGATGGGCGTGTGGTGTACGACGACAGCACCCTCGCCTTCCGCATGGACCTGCTGGGCCTGGACCACAAGGGCACGGGCGACTTCACGCAGGACCTCTTCACCCTGAGCACCACCACGCATGTGGACACCGTGGACGTGCTCTTCGACGGCGTGCGCTATCTGCAGCGCGCGGTGGCCGACATCCGCGCCGACCTGGACATGGACATGGCGGGCATGAAGTTCACCTTCAAGGAGAACGAGGCCGTTGTCAACCGCCTCACCCTGGGCTTCGACGGCTGGCTGGCGATGCCCGCGGACGACATCGACATGGACATCACCTGGGCGCTGAAGAAGAACGAGCTGGGCGCGCTGTTGTCGATGGTGCCCGCGGCCTTCGCCAAGGACCTGGAAGGGGTGGACATGAGCGGCACGGCGGCGTTCGGCGGCTATGTGAAGGGCACCTACAACGACAACACGATGCCCGGCTTCGGCCTGGACATCGCCGTGGACAACGGTCGTTTCAAGTACCCCGACCTGCCCGAGAGCGTGGAGCGCATCCAGGTGAAGGCCTCCATCGTGAGCCCGCAGGGCAAGGACCTGGACGGCATGGTGATCGACGTGCCCGTGTTCGCCATGCAGGTGGCCACCAACCCGGTGAGCGCCCGGCTGCACCTGGAGCGGCCGATGAGCGATCCGCGCGTGGACCTGGCGGCGCAGGCCAAGCTCGACCTCGCCAGCCTGAAGCGCGTGGTGCCCATGGAGAAGGGCGACGAGCTGAACGGCACGCTCGATGTGGACGTGAAGGTGAAGGGTGCCGTGAGCGACATCGAGGCGCAGCGCTTCGAGAAGTTCACCGCGGAAGGACGCGTGCTGCTGAGCGGCATGACCTACCGCAGCGACTCGCTGCCCTGGCCGGTGGGCATCACCACCCTCGACCTGGCGCTCAGCCCGCGCTACCTGGCGCTGAACGGCTTCGACGGCACCCTGGGCGGCAGCGACGTGCGCGCCAAGGGCCGCTTCGACAGCTACCTGCTGTGGTGGCTGAAGGACAGCACCCTCACCGGCACCTTCGACGTGGCCAGCCGCCGCTTCGACCTCAACGAGCTGATGGGCCCCGAGGAGCCCGCCACGGCGGAGAGCGCCCCGGCCGACACCGCCGCCATGACCGTGATCGAAGTGCCCGCGAACATCAACTTCCGCCTCAGCGCCGAGGCCGGCGAGGTGCTCTACGACGACCTCACGCTCACCGGCCTCAAGGGTGGCGTGCACATCCACGACCGGCGGGTGGACCTCAACAAGCTGGTGTTCGGGCTCTTCGAGGGGCGCGTGGGGCTCGACGGGTCCTACGCCACGCCGGAGAAGGGCACGCCGGTGGCCGAACTGCGCTACGACATCCGCGACATGGACATCGAGAAGACCGTGCAGTACGTGGAGACCGTGCAGAAGCTCGCGCCCATCGCCAAGACCTGCAAGGGCAGATACAGCACCACGCTGAGCATGCGCACCGAACTGGATGCGGCGATGAGCCCGGTGATCGAGAGCCTCACCGGCCAGGGCACGCTCAGCACGCGCAACGTGCGGGTGGACGGCTTCCAGCCGCTGGTGGACCTGGCCAAGGCCTTCAAGGTGAAGGGCATCGAGAACACCACGCTGCCCAGCGTGGACTTCAGCTACGAGTTCCGCGACGGCAAGATGATCACCAAGCCCTTCGATGTGAAGATCGACCGGATCAAGGCCAACGTGGGCGGCAGCACGGCCTTCGCCGACCAGGCCATCGACTACGACCTGAAGGCCAAGGTGCCCACCGACATGTTCGGTGCGCAGGCCAACCAGCTGGTGGCCGGCTGGCTGGGCCAGGCGAACCAGGCGCTGGGCAGCGGGTTCCAGATGCCGGCGGAGATCGCGGTCACCGCGAAGATCACGGGCACCATCGACAAGCCGGTGGTGAAGCCGGTGTTCGCCGGTGGTGGCAGCAACCTCACCCAGACGATCGTCACCGAGGTGAAGCAGGAGCTGAACCAGCAGATCGACAAGGCCAAGGAGGAGGCCATCGCCCGCGCCCGCGAGGAGGCCGCCAAGCTGCTGGCCGAAGCGCAGAAGCAGGCGGACAACCTGAAGGCCACCGCGCGGCGCGAAGCGGCCAACATCAAGGGGCAGGCCTACAAGGCCGCCGACGACGAGCTGGCGAAGGTGACCAACCCGCTGGCGAAGATGGCCGCCAAGGCCGTGGCCGATGCCGCCAAGAAGGAGGCCGACAAGCAGGAGCAGAAGGCCATCGCCGAAGCCGATAAAAAGGCCGACGGCATCGTGGCCGAGGCCCGCAAGCAGGGCGATGCCCTCATCGCCAAGGCCGAGCAGACCAACACCACGATCAGGTAGCGAAGGGGCATGGCCCTTGCGGGGCGCTGTGAAGACGAACGGCATGAACGACATCACCAAGGCCGCGCTGACCGCCGTGGCGCTGCTGCTCGGTGCGCCCGCCATGGCGCAGGACGGGGAGAACGACCCGTGCGGTCCGCCCACGGACAAGAAGGTGCTGAAGCTGCTGGACGAGGCCGCCAAGGCGAAGGACGGCGCCGCACGCCACCAAAAGCTGAAGGAGACCCAGGAGGTGGACCCGGACTGCGCCGAATGCCTCTTCCAGCTCGGCATCTCGGCGTACAAGCGGGCGCGTGAAGGCGGGGCCGACCTCAAGCCCGCCATCACCTACTTCGAGCGCCTGCAGGCCCGCTGCCCCGACCGGCACAGCGATGTGCACTACTACCTCGGCGCCGCGCACTATGCCAAGGGCGAGTACGCCGAAGCGGCCAAGGCCTTCCAGGCCTTCCTGAAGTTCCCCACCGAGGACCAGAGCAAGTTCAGCAAGGACGTGGACAAGAAGACCGCCGATGTGGAGGAGCTGATGCCGGAGCTGCGGTTCCACATGGACTTCTACCGCAACACGGCGCCGCTTGATCCCCGGCCACTGCCCAACGTGTGCACGGCGGCGGACGAGTACCTGCCCATGCTGAGCCCGGACAACGAGCTGCTGTTCTTCACGCGCAAGAGCAAGTACCAGGCGAAGGGCGACCTGGTGGCCAAGGACGTGGAGGAGCTCACCGAGAGCCGGCGTCCCGCCGGGTCCAAGGACCATGACAAGGGCCGCGCGCTGCCCGACCCCTTCAACCTGGGCGACAGCTACGGCGGGGTCACCATCAGCGTGAACAACCGCGAGATGTTCGTCACCGTGTGCGGCGCGCCCGATGCGAAGGGCTATCGCAACTGCGACCTCTTCCGCTCGCACTACAACACGCACATCGACTTCGGCAGCGGGCAGCAGAAGTGGGAGTGGACCGGGCTGGAGGACCTGGGCCCGGCGGTGAACACGGCCGACGGCTGGGAGAGCCAGCCCACGCTGAGCGCCGACGGCCGCACGCTCTACTTCGCCACCGTGCGCCCGGACAGCAAGGGCACGGACATCTATTTCAGCACGCGCGACGGTCAAGGCGTGTGGAGCAAGGCGCAGCCCGTGCCCGGCCCCATCAACACGGCGGGCGATGAGAAGGCCCCCTTTCTGCACAGCGACAGCCGCACGTTGTACTTCGCCGCGCGGCCGGCGGTGGACGAGAACGGCGAGGCCCAGGAGGGGCGGGGGCACCGTGGCATCGGCGGCTACGACATCTTCTTCAGCCGCATGAAGGACGATGGCAGCTGGGACACGCCCCGCAACATCGGCCACCCCATCAACACCGAGCAGGACGACCACGGGCTGATCGTGAGCGCCGACGGCCGCACCGCGCTCTTCGCCAGCAGCCGCTTCCGCGGGGTGGGCGGGCTGGACATCTACGGCTTCGCCCTGCCCACCGACGCGCGCCCGGAGGACATCCTCATTGTGAAGGGCGAGGTGCGCGACGAGAACGGCGAGGTGGTGTCCGACGCCAAGGTGGAGATCACCTACATGGACACGCGCCGCACCGAGGTGCTGCAGGTGGACCCCACCGACGGGCGCTACGCCACGGTCGTCAACCTGCGCAAGGGCGCCGATGTCATCATGACCGTCACCAAGAAGGACCACGTGTTCGACTCGCGCGCCTTCAGCCTGGCGGACACCGTGCGCGGGGTCACCGCCGAGGTGGACATGACCGTGCAGCGCATCGCGGTGGGCCGCAGCTACAAGGTGAACGACATCACCTACGCCACCAACTCGGCGGAGATCACCAAGGCCAGCGAGCACATCCTCGACCAGCTCATCCGCTTCCTGAAGGACAACCCCACGGTGAGCATCCGCATCGAAGGCCACACGGACAACGTGGGCAACGACGCGGACAACCTGGCCCTGAGCAACGACCGCGCCTTCACCGTGATGGGCTACCTGCAATCCCATGGCATCGCCGCCAAGCGCCTTGCCTTCAAGGGCTATGGCGCCGGCAAGCCCGTGGCCTCCAACGACACCGAGGCCGGCCGCGCGCGCAACCGCCGCACCGAGTTCGTCATCGTGGGCCGCTGACGCGGATTTGGAACTTGTTGATAAGCGGATACTTTTGTTGATAACTTTTCTTGACATGCGCTACGTCATCGGGGTGACCCTTGTCCTGCTTGGGTCCAGTGCACAGGCCCAGGTGGCCCATGGGGGCGCCCCTGTGGGCTGGGGCGGCTCCTCCGGCCCCATGGTCGGCCTTCCGTCGGTGGTGCTGCCCGCCCTGGACCGGGCCGTGCTGGTGCAGCAGGAGGCGGACAGCCCCGCCGTCGGTTTCCGCTACGGGGTGCAACGCCCGGTGGCCGCCGAGGTGCCGGCGCAAGGCCAGTGGATCGGCACCGCCGACGACCGCCGGGTCTGCCGCCTGATGATCGAGAGCCCCGGCGCGGTGATGCTCAGCGTGCAGTTCAGCCTCTTCGACCTGGTGCCCGAGGCGCGGGTCTACCTCTACGACCGCGAGCGGCAGCGCTACCTCGGCGGCTTCACCGAGCAGAACGAGCTGCCCGATGGCACCCTGGCCACCGCGGTGCTGCCGGGCGATGCGGTGGTGATCGAACTGGTGGAGCCGGCGACGGCCCGGGCGACCTCCCGCCTGGAGGTGGGCAGCATCACGCACGGCCATCGTGACATCTTCCACTTCGGCGAGCAGGGCCTGCTGCGCGATTACGATCCCGGTTTCCAGAGCGCGCCGTGCAACATCAACGTGGCCTGTCCGGAAGGTGCCGGGTGGGAGCAGCAGATCCGGTCGGTGGCCATGTTCCTGCGGCCCGATGGCAACGGCTGCAGTGGCTCGCTGATCAACAGCACGGCGCAGCAGGGCCAGCCCTACTTCTACTTCGCCAACCACTGCCTGGTGCCGGCCACCATCGGCCAGTGGGTGTTCTACTTCAACTACCAGGCGCCCGGCTGTGTGGGCACGGTGGGCAACACCGGCCAGACGGTGACCGGCGGGGTGCTGCGCTCGGCCTATTTCTATGACGACTTCGCGCTGCTGGAGCTGCTCAATGCGCCGCCCGCCAACTACGGGGTGTTCTATGCGGGCTGGGACCGAAGCGGCGCGGTGCCGCAGGCCAGCGCCATGATCCACCACCCGAACTACGACGTCAAGAAGATCAGCCTCAACGACGATCCGTGCACCAGCTACCAGGACGCCAACGGCATTCAGATGTGGCGCAGCGAGTGGGACCTGGGGGTGAGCCAGGCGGTGAGCAGCGGGGCGCCGCTGTTCGACCAGAACAAGCGCATCGTGGGGCACATGACCGAGGGGACCTACAGCTGCACGGACCCGCAGCAGAACTGGGCGGGTGCGGCCAAGTTCAGCGAGAGCTGGGACGGGGCCTCGGCCGGCACGCGGCTGCGCGACTGGCTGGACCCGGCCAACAGCACGGTGGTGCTGGGCGGATACGATCCGCAGAACACGCCGCTGCCCACGCTGCGCGTGCGGCTCAAGGCCTTCCTGCAGGGGCCGTACAATAGCGTGGCGCTGAACATGAACGGCACCCTGCGCGCCAGCGGCCTGGTGCCCCTCACCGAGCCGTACACCGCGCTCGGCTATGCCCATGTGGCGGGTGGCGGGGGGGAATCCACCACGCAGGCGGTGCTCAACGTCACCGGCACGGCCTCGGTGGTGGACTGGGTGGTGGTGGAGCTGCGCAACAAGAACAACGCCGCGCAGGTGCTGGCCAGCCGCAGCGCACTGCTGTTGCGCAACGGCAGCATCGTGGCGGTGGACGGCACATCGGACCTCAGCTTCCAACTGCCGGTGGACGACTACCACATCGCGGTGCGCCACCGCAACCACCTGGGCGTCATGACGCAGAACCCGCAGCCGGTGGGCACCACGGCGGTGCTGCGCGACCTCAGCAACGGCTCGGTGCCCCTGAACGGCGGTGCGGCGGCCACGGTGAACGTGGGCGGGGTGCTGCTGATGCCGGCCGGTGACGGCACGCGCAACGGGCAGGTCAAGTACACCGGCGGCGGCAACGACCGCGACCCCATCCTCACGCGCATCGGGGGCACGGTGCCCACGGCCACCACCACCGGCTACCATCCGGAGGACCTGAACCTGGACGGGGTGGTGAAGTACAGCGGGGGGGCCAACGACCGCGATGCGGTGCTGCAGGCCGTGGGGGGCACCACGCCCACCGCGGTGCGCAACGCTCAGTTGCCCTGATCGCGCAGCTTCTCCTCGTTGCGGCGCATCCGCAGGTTGAGGCCCTCCACCAGGATGCTGAAGGCCATGGCGAAGTAGATGTAGGCCTTGTTGATGTGGCTGCCGGTGCCTTCCATCAGCAGGGCCACGCCGATCATCACCAGGAAGGCCAGCGCCAGCACCTTCACCGTGCCGTGCTTGTTGACGAAGGCGCTGATGGCGTCGGAGGCGATGAGCATGATGAACACCGCGGCGATGACGGCCAGCACCATGATGAGGATCTCGTTGCTCATGCCCACGGCGGTGATCACGCTGTCCAGCGAGAACACGATGTCGATCAGCACGATCTGGGCGATGATGCCGGACATGCGGGCCGCCTTTCGGGTGGCGCTCTCCTTCTCGCGCTTCTGCTCCACCTTGGCGTGGATCTCCACGGTGGCCTTGTAGATCAGGAAGAGGCCGCCGAGGATCAGCACCAGGTCGCGGCCGCTCACGCTGTGGTCCATCACGCTGAAGAGCGGGTCCTTGAGGCTCATCACCCAGCTGAGGCTGAGCAGCAGCAGCACGCGGGTGATCATCGCCAGGGCCAGGCCGATGCGCCGGGCCTTGCGCTGCTGCTCCTTGGTGGGCAGCTCGCCGCTGAGGATGGAGATGATGATGATGTTGTCGATGCCCAGCACGATCTCCATCACGGTGAGCCAGACGAGGGCGATCCAGCCGTGGGCGGTGAGGAAGACCGAGGGGTCGAGCTGGGAGAGGTCGATCATGATGGGGGAAGCGGGCGCGAAGTTATCCGGCGCATCAGTGCGGCACGGTGCGCATCACGGTGATGGTCTCGTTGCGGTTCACGGGGTTCAGCCAGTGCACCACGCGGTCCACCAGCCCGGGCTCGGCCACCGCCACGCCGTGCAGAGGGCCCAGGAGGGCGGTCATGCGGGCCTTGCGCGCGTCCAGGTCCTCCTGTCCGATGAAGAGCACGGCGTCCGGGCGTTGGTCGGCGGGCAGGCGGGCGATGAGGCCGGCGAGGTCCTCCGCGGGATCGGCGTAGGGCAGCTGGCTGGCCTGCCATTGGCCCAGGTAGTACATGGGCATCCAGGGGGGCTCGTGCTCCACGGTGTCGTCCACCACCAGGCCGTGCACGGGCGGCCCCTCGCGCAGGGCCAGCATGGCCTCCACGCGGCTGCGCTTGCTGTAGGTGAAGGTGATGGCGACCAGCAGCACGGCGTTGAGGCCCCAGGTGAAGCGCATCACCCCGCGCCAGAGGCCGGGCCGCGCCCGCCACCAGGCCGAGCCGGCGCGGAAGGCCTCCCAGGCGGCGAAGCCCAGCACGAAGGCCAGCGGCACGATGGGCAGCAGGAAGCGCTCCTGCTTGTTGGGGAACCAGGAGTGGATGGCCAGGAAGAGCATCACCGGCAGCCAGAGGAGCCACGGCCGCGTGCGGCGGAACAGGCCGAAGAGCACCGCCAGGCTGAGGGGCGGGATGAAGATGCCCCCCAGCAGCAGCAGGTAGTTGTACCACGGCTGGTCGAAGTAGGTGGTGGTGTTGGCCAGGTTGTAGCGCACGTACTCGGTCATCTCGGCGAAGGGGCGGCCCCAGATGAAGAGGTCGATGCCGCCCTGCAGCAGGACCAGCGGCAGCAGCACGCCGGCGCCGTAGCGCAGCCCATCGGCCCATCGGCGCATCGCCAGCAGCACCAGGCCGGGCCCGGCGGCGAAGAAGATGGTCTGGAAGCGGATGTTGATGGCCATGCCGATCCACACGCCGGCCAGCAGCACCGCGCGCGGGGCCGGGCGCTCGTCCTTCACCAGCTGCCAGGCGGCGAGCATCAGGAAGGGGATGCACACCACCTCCACCAGGTTACGCACGGCCAGGAAGGGCATGAAGTAAAAAAGGGCGAGCAGCAGGCCGGTGTGCCAGGCCACCTGTTCGCCGCCGAGGCGGTGGGCGATGCGGTACCCGGCGCGCACCACCACCAGGCTCCAGAGCGCGTGCAGCAGGCGCACGAGCACCATGTTCGCCTCGGGGTCGTTGGCGCCCAGCGCCGCCAGCGCGCGGAACAGCAGGTAGTGCAGCCCCACGTACACGAAGCTGTGGCCGCTGGGGGTGGCGTCGGGGCCCTGGTTCCAGGGCAGCCAGGTATTGTAGTCGGCCGCGTCCACCCAGCTGCGGGCGGGCTCGATCACCAAAAAGTGGTCGTCGTGGGCGAAGTAGCCGGCCGAGAACACGGCGGCCAGCAGGCGGGGCAGCAGGGCGATGAGCGTCAGGGCCGTGAGCGGGTTCCGCCGCAGGGTCGCCAGGTCCATCGGGCGCCAAGGTACGGCCGCCCGCACCGCACTTTTTTCACAGCGGCTTCACCATGGGGCCATGGGCGGCCCGCTAGCTTTGGGCACCCGCCTCCGGCCATGAACATCGTCATCCTCTCGCGCGACAGCAAGCTCTACTCCACCCGCCGGCTGGTCGAGGCCTGCGAGACGCGCGGCCACACCGCGCGCGTGGTGAACCACGTGAAGTGCGACATCCTCATCGAGCGCCGCAACCCGCAGGTGATCTCCGGCGGGCAGCCGCTCACCGATGTGGACGCGATCATCCCGCGCATCGGCGCCAGCGTCACCTTCTACGGCACGGCCGTGGTGCGGCAGTTCGAGATGATGAAGGTGTTCACCACCACCGAGAGCCAGGCGCTGGTGCGCAGCCGCGACAAGCTGCGCAGCATGCAGATCCTCACGCGCAGCGGGGTGGGCATCCCCAAGACGGTGTTCACCAACTACAGCAAGGACGTGGGCAGCATCGTGGACAGCGTGGGCGGTGCGCCGTGCATCATCAAGCTGCTGGAGGGCACCCAGGGCCTGGGGGTGGTGCTGGCCGACACCAAGAAGGCGGCCATCGCGGTGTGCGAGGCGTTCAACAGCCTGAAGGCGCGCGTCATCGTGCAGGAGTTCATCAAGGAGAGCCGGGGCATCGACATCCGGGCCTTCGTGGTGGACGGCCGCGTGGTGGGCGCCATGAAGCGCACCGGCAGGGAGGGCGAGTTCCGCAGCAACCTGCACCGGGGCGGCACGGCCCAGCTCATCGAGCTCACCCACGAGGAGGAGGTCACCGCCATCAAGGCCGCCAAGGCGCTGGGCCTGCACGTGGCCGGGGTGGACATGCTGCAGAGCGACCGCGGTCCGCTGGTGATCGAGGTGAACAGCTCGCCCGGGCTGGAAGGCATCGAGGGCGCCACCGGCAAGGACATCGCCGGGGAGATCGTGAAGTTCATCGAGCGGCACGTGTAGCGCACGGGTCACGGCATGGAGGCGCTCTTCACCCCGCTCCGTCTGGGCCCGGTGACCCTGCGGAACCGGTCGCTGCGCGCCGCCGCCTTCGAGGGTATGAGCCCCGCGCACGAGGTGTCCGACGCGCTCATCGCCCTGCACCGGGCCTATGCGGCCGGCGGGGTGGGCATGACCACGGTGGCCTATGCGGCCGTGCAGCGCAGCGGCCTGTCGTTCGCCCATCAGCTGTGGCTGCGGCGGGAGGCCGTGCCGGGCCTGCGGCGCCTCACGGCGGCCGTGCATGCCGAAGGCGCCGCCTGCTCCATCCAGATCGGCCATGCCGGCAACATGGCGGCGTGGTCCGTGGCCGGTGCGCGGCCCATCGCGCCCAGCGCACGGCCCAACCTGTACGGCCCCACCTGGCCGCGCGCCATGCGCGGCACCGACATCGCCGCCACGGTGCGCGCCTTCCACGACGCGGTGCACCTGGCCGCCGACGCCGGCTTCGACGCCATCGAGCTGCACGCCGGCCACGGCTACCTCATCGGCCAGTTCCTCTCGCCCTGGACCAACCGGCGGCGCGATGCATACGGTGGCGACCTGGCCGGCCGCATGCGCTTCATGGACGAGGTGGTCGGCACCGTGCTGGACGCGGCGCGCGGCCGCCTCGCCGTGCTGGTGAAGGTGAACATGAGCGACGGATACAAGGGCGGGCTCGAGGCCGATGAGGCGCTCGAGGTGGCGCGGCGCCTGGAGGCCGCGGGCGCCGATGCCCTGGTCCTCAGCGGCGGCTTCGTCAGCCGATCGCCCATGACCATCCTGCGCGGGGCCATGCCCGTGCGCACCCTCGCGGCCGGCATGCGCGACCCCCTGATGCGCCTGTTCACGCGCGCCTTCGCCGGCCGACTCATCAGGACGGTGCCGTTCACGGAGAACTACTTCCTGCCCGAGGCACGGGCATTCCGGGCCGCGCTGCGCATGCCGCTGGTGTACGTGGGCGGGCTGCGCAGCGCCGAAGGGGTGGCGCAGGTGCTCGACGCGGGCTTCGACGGGGTGGCCTTCGCGCGGGCCCTGCTGGAGGACCCCGGCTTCATCGGGCGTCTGCGCGGGCCGGTGCGTTCGGCGTGCGACACCTGCAACCACTGCGTGGCGGTGATGTACACCGGCCCGGTGGCCTGCATCCGGCACCAGCGGCCATGAGCACCCCGGCGATGGCCCTCATCACCGGTGCCTCCTCGGGCATCGGCCTGCAGCTGGCGCACGAACTGGCGCGGCAGGGCCACCCGCTGGTGCTGGTGAGCGAACGGGCCGACGACCTGATGCGCGCCGCCGGGGCGCTGCGCGAGGCGCACCGCGTGCCGGTGCATGCCGTGGTGCAGGACCTGGCCGTGCCCGGTGCGGCCGATGCGCTGGTGGCGCGCTGCGATGCCGAGGGCTGGCCCGTGGGCCTGCTGGTGAGCAACGCGGGGGTGCTGCTGGCCGGGCCCTTCGTGCAGGAGGCCCCGGAGCGCGTGGCGCGGCTCATGCACCTGCACACCACCGCGGTGGTGGAGCTGTGCCATCGGTTCGGTGCACGGTTCGCGGCCCGTGGCGGGGGCGGCATCCTCACCGTGTCCTCGATCTCCGCGCGCATGCCCTTTCCGGTGATCGCGCTGTACGGGCCGTCCAAGGCCTTCCTGCACCAGTTCACACGGGCCTTGCGGCACGAGCTGCGGCCCGCCGGAGTGCGCGTCACCACCGTGCTGCCCGGCGCCACCGATACGTCGCTCTACGATGAACATGCGGTGGACCGCCGGCTGGCGCTCCGCACGGGCATCATGCAGCGGCCCCATCGCGTGGCGCGCATCGCGGTGCGGGCGTGGCAGCGCGACCGCGCGCAGGTGGTGCCCGGTGCGCTGAACCGCGTCATCTGGTGGCTGCTGCCGGTGCTGCCGCACGGGTTCGTGGCCCTGGCTTATCGCCTGTGGCGCCGCCGGCGCTGATCCCTCTTCAGTCCACCAGCCCGAAGGCCTGCGCCACCAGCCAGGTGCTGTGCAGGTCCACATCACGGCTCACCCAGCTGCGGCGCCCCCCTTGGTCGGGACGGTCGCCCGGGTCGATGGGCAGCTGGTGGCCGAGGCCCTCGAAACGAAAGAACGTCACGACCGCGCGATCGCCGGCGCGGTATTCGCGCCGCTCCACCCGGGCCAGCCCGCGGAAGGCGGTGTCCACCGCGTCGGGCACCGAGTCGGTGCTGGCCACGGCGGTCCACTGCGCCACCAGCGCCAGGCCGTGGCCGAAGCCCACCACCTGGTCCCGCGTGCCGTGCAGCACCAGCAGGGGCGGGTAGGGGGCCTGTCGGTCGGGGTGCAGGCGGGTCACCTGCTCGGCCCAGGTGGCGGGCGGCAGCTCGCGCGGGTCGCGGATCACCAGCCGGGCGTCCAGGGTGCTGTGGGCCGCGCGGTAGGGGGCGCCGGCGAAGATGGCCACGTGGGCGAAGAGGTCCGGCGCGCAGGCCATCAGCGCCGCCGCCAACGCTCCCCCGCTGCTCACGCCGTAGAGGTACACCCGCTGCGGGTCGGCGCCCAGGTGGTCCACGGCGTGGCGCACCATGCTGGTCACCGAGCCCACCTCGCCCTGTTCGGGCAGGATGTCGTCCGGCCTGAACCAGTTGAAGCAGCGGAGGCTGTTGTTGATGGGGCGCTGCTGCACGTACAGCACCAGGCACCCGGCGCGGTCGGCCAGGTCGTTCCAGCCGCTGAGGGCGGCGATGCGGCGCGCGCGCTGCGTGCAGCCGTGCAGCACCACCACCAGCGGCCGCCGCGCGGTGGCGGTACCCGCCGCACCGTGCACGAACATGCGCAGGTTGCCGGGGTCGGGGCCGAAGTCCTTCACCTCCTGCAGGCCGCTGCCGGCGTGTGCAGGGGTGGTGAGGAGCAGGAGCGGGAGCAGGGGCCATGCCTTCGCCGAAGGCTTCGGCAGGCAAAGCAGGGGCCATGCCTTCGCCGAAGGCTTCGGCAGGCAAAGCAGGGGCCATGCCTTCGCCGAAGGCTTCGGCAGGCCAAGCAGGCGCAGGATGAGGATGAACGGACCGCGCATGGCGCCAAGCTACGGAGCGGGGTGGGGGAGTGGATCGGACCGTGAACGCTACAACTCCGCACCGTCATTGCGAGCAGCCCGAAGGGATGCGTGGCAGTCTCCCATAGCCGGACGAGATCCACCCCTGCGAGGGGCCGCCTTCGCTGAAGCTATGGCGAGCCGAAGAGATCGCTTCGCCGGCAGAGCCCGGCTCGCGATGACGGTTTGGAGATGATCGCTTCGCGGGCAGAGCCCGGCTCGCGATGACGGGTTGGAGATGATCGCTTCGCCGGCAGAGCCCGGCTCGCGATGACGGTTGGGACATGATCGGTACTTGTACCTCACCCATCCGCACCGTCACTGCGAGCAGCCCGAAGGGATGCGTGGCAGTCTCCCCTCGGCGGACGGGATCAAGCCGAGATCAAGCCCCCTCCTGAGCAGCGATCGCTCGCTGCGGGTGCACAAGGAGGGGCACGGGGAGGTTTCCGCTTCGCGGGGTTCCCGGCGTGACTGAGGTGTTACCTCCCCCAAACCCCT
>Ga0138256_10001835_pt1 | contig 22838 bp, 17 predicted proteins | sample KNB2016incub_MG_FD_105486 | JGI IMG/M metagenome (GOLD analysis project Ga0138256, IMG submission 105486) | Active sludge microbial communities from wastewater in Klosterneuburg, Austria - KNB2014incub_MG | ecosystem: Engineered > WWTP > Activated sludge > Unclassified | place: Austria... | reverse complement strand
ATTCAATGAAACGATTTCGGTATTATACAAATGTCTTCAGGATCAAAGTATTATGAACCATAATTTAAAAAAAGGCAATATCGTCTTTTTTGGCGGTGATGAAGTTTATCCCATAGCATCTTCAGAAAATTATGCGAATAAATTATTTGGCCCATTATTAACTGCACAAGGACTTCATTATGTCAATAGAATGAAGAATAAAAACAAAGATTCTAATCCGTGTAGCAATTCAGATCGAGATTATTACATCCACGCCATACCGGGCAACCATGATTGGTATGATGGACTCTATGCTTTCAGGGAATATTTTTGTACCAATAGACAATATGGATCCTATTTATCTTGCCAATCAAGATCATATGGTGCCGTTAGACTAACAGAAGATGTTTGGTTATGGAAACTTGATATTCAATTGTCAGGAAATTTTAATAAAGATCAAATTGAATATTTTAAGAAATTTTGCAATACAAAAAAAACATTTAATAAACATAAAGATGAGGAAAAATGGAATGTTATATTGGGAATTGCACAACCTTACTGGTTTCAAAAATCGGTAGATAAAGAAGATAAATTGTTTACTATTGTTGACCATTTTATTAGTGAACTATTTATAAATAATAATCCATACGAAATTACTAAAGAAAAACCTGGAAAAAACGGTACTAAAATAAAATACCAATTTAATAGGTTTATTAAACTCAAATTAATACTTACCGGAGATATACATCATTATACACGTTTCAAATTAAATTTGAATAAAAAATTAAATACCTACGATTCTGATAAGAAATTTCAAATAACCAAGGATACACCCATAGATCGAGACCTAAACATGATCACATCCGGAGGTGGTGGAGCCTATACTTACCCAACACACTATCTCGAAAACAAAGTCAATAACCATGCATTTCAAAGTAAGGTCAATAATCAGACCATCAATTTAGTTAATTATTACCCCACAGCTTATGAATCTCACCAAGAGATGCCGAAGGCTGGATATTCCATCATAATCAAAAATTTCTCCTTTATCGTTTTTCCTTTAATTATGAATGCATTATGTTGGCTGTTCTTCTATAATTACATTCCTCTATTTATTGATTTACCTGAAACGTTGGCTATCAACAATGTTCCATTAATGATCTTATTTCATGTATTTGGATATTTTAGTTTCAGTTACTTGTTAGCCAGTAAGTTGGATAAGTATTTCAATTATATGCCAATCTATCATAAGTATTCATGGTTCTTAATGGTTATTGGTTTTGCATTAGTGAATATGGGAATATTCTGCTTAGGAGGTTATTTCTTTAAAGCATTTGTAAAAACTTGGGTGATTGGATATCTTGGAATTATTCCAAAATTAGAGGCAGGCTTCATTTTTTGTTTGATCTTATTCACCTGTGCTTTGATCAATACCATATTATTTGGCATATATTTATATGCTTGCAATTCGCTGTTTAGACTTCATGATAATGAAGTTTTTTCCATTTCGAAAGTCAATAAATATAAAAATTACCTTAAGATTAAAATTGATAAAGATAATATTACAGTCTTCCCAATAGGTATAGATCACATTAATAACTCATTAAAAAAATCATTTGATAATAAAATTTATGATCAATTGCATAAAGACCTTGATCAAACGAAAACAAAAATGATTGAGGAACCTATAGTGATTTCATTGAGATAGTTCAATCAATAGAACTAAAAAATATAAATTTTTAAAATGTCATTAACAAACTTAAAATACCTATACCGTTTAACTAATAAATTCAAATGTAATAATAAAATAGATGAAACTAGAATTTACTTATCTTTAATATTTATTGTTTCAATACTAAATATGGTCTGACTCCTCATTTCTTGATTAACAAATGCTCGCCAAATTGAATTGAATATAATATCATAGACATTAGTCAAATTATCTATTTCATTAGTTAAAAGGTAAGTTAAATAAAATTCGTGCCCTTCTAAATTTAGTCTTTTTCGATTAATGCCTTTTCGTTCTAAATAATCGCCAATTAATTCAACTTGTATTTGAGACATAATTGAGTCTCCTTCAAATTTGGGACTATATTCCCAACGTTCTATTTTTAGTCCAATAGATCTGTTCTTATTTAAAAAAAATGCCATTGAATCAAGCAACTTAAAAGATTCAGGCAAAATATAACCACAGACTGAGTCGAACAGAATTTCCTTTGTTTGAATATATTGATCTGCACGAAAAATGCTATCTTCAAAAGTTATCCTGTCAGGCAAATCTATATTATTTATATAAAGGTAATCATCAACTTGAATGGTATGTTGATCCATAATAAAGAGGGTATCCCTTTCCAGTTTACTAGAATCCGTTCTATAAACATCTAAATCACCATCAATAAACTCATAATAACCGGGATAATAATTAATTATAATGCTGTCTTTTTTAATACAATAATTTCCTATATTCAATGTCTTTCCTGTACAGCCAGCAGTCCCAAATTTAACAATACCTAAACTATCAAAATTATAGTAATAAAACAACCCTAAACCCTTACCAGATGACCATGAACCAATTATATTAGCTTTCTGTCCAAATGCCTGAACAGTTAATGCAATTAAAGTAATGACAAATAGAATGGCTTTCATTTAAAAATTGGTGTTATATAAAACAAAGAAAATAAAAAATATTCTCATTATTTCAAAAATATAATATTATAATCTAAGAATGCAGAATGCATCGGTATTCACCCTATTGATCTTAAGTTTGGTGTAACCTTCATTTAAGTTATCACCATTTTAGTCTTTAAAATTTATTGTTTCAATTCTAAATCTGGTCTGACGCTTCATAAATTGATTATCAAGCTCCCGTCTAATTGAATAGAATATTTCGTTGAATACTTTCGCCAATCCAATGCTTTCATCATTTAACTTATCATATCTATGCAATTCATCTCCAAATAAATTCAGTCTCTCTTGATTAATGCCTTTTCGTTCTAAATAATCACCAATCAAATCAACTTGTATTTGAGACAGAATTGGATCTCCTTCTCTTTTGGGACTATCTGCCCAGCGCTCTATTTTTAGAGCAATAGAACTGTTCTTATTTAAAAAATATGCTACTGAATCGAGCAGTAGATAAGATTCGGATAAAATATTACCATTGATTTTATCAAATTGAATTTCTTCTGTTTCAATAATTTGATCTGCACAAAAAATACTATCTTTAAAAGTTATCCTGCTAGGCAAATCTATATTATTAATATATAGGTATTCATGAACTTGAATGGTATGCTGATCCAAAATAAATAGGGTATCCCATTCAAGTTTACTAGAATCCGTTCTATAAATTTCTACATCACCATTAATATACTCATAATAACCAGGATAATAATTAATTATAATACTGTCCTCTTTAATACAATAATTTCCTATACTTAAAGTCCTTCCAGTACAACCTGAAACACTGAATTTAACAATGCCAAGGCTATCAAAATTGTATGAATAATACAGGCTAAATCCTTTACCAAATTTCCATTCACCAATTATATTAGCTTTCTGTCCAAATGTCTGAACTGATAATGCAATTAAAGTTATGGCAAATAGAATGCTTTTCATCTGAATATTGAGATATCTTAAACAAAGTAAAAACGATTTCTTTCAATGAATTCTTGAATTACATTTAACATGTTCAGATACCCATAAATCATGGTTGAAATACGGTAAATGTAAAACCAGCATCTGTTGGTTCACCTAGGTGATTGAAAGCACTAACTATCATAACAGCACCTCCGAGGGTACTCGTCCATGACAAAGCAATAGACTCATCACTGGTACTGGTTAAATTTACTATACCTGTGGAATAATAAGTATTCACTGTATTGTCCCAACTCACTTCGTACTTTCCAGTTCTAACTTTTGTAACCGAAAAATTATTCGAACCTGCTGACCTGTTGCCTTGGCTATCTATGTTTCCATAAGCCACTACACCATTTGCAGCTCTTTTAGCATATAATGCATAAGGCACACTCAATAATTCACTAGTACCTGTAATGGTGTAATTCGAACCTCCATTGATATCCGTTTGCGTTCTTAAAAAATAAGGACCATTGGCCCAATCGATGGTATTAAAACTTCCATTCACTACTGTACCCTTTCCAATTTCTAATGTGACTAAACCGTTTTCATTGGTTATAGGCTGATGTGTTTCACTATAGATCGGTACACCTGTGATGCTGGATTTCAAAATGGAGATTTGCATTCCTACAAGTTTATTTTGAAGAAGTTCGTTGTTTGCGTTTCTCATTATGGCTTGATAGCTTAATTTTTCAGGAGTTTGAGCACTGACCAACAAGTATGTTCCCAATAAAAACAAAATGATACATATTCTTTTCATGGTTATTGTCCTTTTATAATTTTAAATGTTTTAATATTTCGATTCTTTGAATTAATGATTAAACAATAAAAGCCCTGAGGTCTGTTAATCATATTTATTATGGTTTCTGAATTTGAAATTTGATGAGCTTCAATTATTTTTCCCATATCATCATAAAGTTGGTAAGTCAACTGAGTGTGGATTGGGTGAATCATTTTTAAAACAAGTTGATCGTTTTCTCTTTGGTGTACTAAATGTATCGTTGCCTGATCATTGTTGGTTTGGTAAACTTCTGTAATTTTGTATAATTCAAAGGGTTGCTGTACTCCCGAACTTAACTTGCCATTGAATGCAGAAATAGTATTGATTTGAATTTGACCAACTGAGTAATTAATGGATCCATCTGTACTATGGGCATTTCCACCTGATGCATCTACAGTAGCATGAAATGACTGTGCACATAGTGTTACCTGCAGTCCAAGATTTACAAATAACAACGTCCATAATAATTTTGACATATTTAATACTATTTTAAAATAATGATGATTCGAATCATACCCATCATGATCCCATTTATTCACAAATATAGCTTTTCGTTATTAAATGTATGATTATAGGTCGTGATAATATATCTCCTGTATATACTTAATGATCATTTGTCGCTTAATGCTGTAAAGGTCGTTTTTTAATCATCCCGCCTTTGGTATCTTTTACACTATTCATGACAACAAAGGCATCAGGTTCGATTTTTTCAATTTCAGTATTTAATTTGTTGAGTTCAAGTCGGGTAATTACTGTGTAAATAATTTCAACATCACTGGTCTCACCGCGTTTTCCATAACCACTTTTTCCGGTATACACCGTTACGCCGCGACCCATTTTATTAATAATCATTTGTCTGATTTCTTCACTTTGAGAAGATACAATTGTTACACCAATATATTCATCGATACCTTCTACAATAAAGTCTAATGTTTTAGATGCAGACAAGTAAGTAATCATGGAATAAAGTGCAATCTCCACACCAAGGAAATAAGCGGCTGCACCAAAAATTAGGACATTGATAACAATAATGATATCACCAATTGTAGCACCAACTTTGCGGCTTAAAAAAATCGCAAGAACTTCTGTTCCATCAATAACCGCTCCACCCCGAATTGCAAAACCTATTCCAGCGCCAAGGAAGAAACCACCAAAGATGGCCACCAATAAATTATCATCAGTTACATTAGGAAAGCTAACGAAAGCCAATACAAGTGCGAGTCCAGCTATTGCCATTGCCGTTTTAATTGCAAATTGTCTACCCATAACCTGATGCGCAAGAATAATAAATGGGATATTGACACAGATGATAAGTATGTAAAGTGGAATTTTAGTTAAAGCTGAAATGAGCAGTGAAATCCCTGTTGCTCCTCCATCTATAAAATGATTGGTAAGGAGGAATCCTTTGAATCCAAATGCTGCAGAAAAGATTCCTAATACGATGAGCATAAAATTTTTGACCCCCCGCTTTAGATCTATACGAAAATTTTTATTTCTTTCTACTCTTTGCAATGTTGCATCCTGATAGGAGAACTCCTGATTTGTATTTATTTTCTTATGTTTTGTCTTTATCATTATAGGTGTCCAAAATGGATTAAAAATAAAAGATTATGGTTTGATGTTTAATCCAGATAAATGGTCCTAGGTTTCAAACATCAAACTAAATTCAAAAATAAGCAAATATTGTTGTAATTATTTGAATGATTAGCAAACACATACAAAATGATCACATTGGATCAATCTTATTATCCTAGATGATGCAAATCAATCAAAAATTTGTCAGAAATTCATTTGACAAAAAGTATGTATATAAAAAGGATTAATTCTGCTTGATAAATTCTATTTTATTCTAATAAACAAGGCTCATTTAATTTAAAATTTAAATTGATTTCAAGCTAAAATTATTTTTAATTATACTGAATCATAGCGAGGACTTCTGATCAAAACTAGACTAAAAATCAGGATGAAGCTCTTCGTTTCTCATCTTCAACGCCAGATTGTCTTTGTCTGGCACGTGCAACAGTTGTTTTTCCAAACCGATGTGAAAAACTTAGATTAGCCACAGTGGAATCCCAATTTCTATCGGTGTGAAATTTTTGATTGTCATAGTCAACAATGACTCTGATTTTATTGGTATGTAAAATATCTGTCACAGCAAATTTAATGACGGATAATTTGTTTTTACTTTGTTTTTGGATACCAAATGAAAGTTGGCCAAGTTCCCTAATAATGAATTGTCCCCAGGCCATTTGTGATTGATAGTAATAAGATAATTCAGTAGCCCATCCTTTGGTTCCGATGGGTACATTATTTTGGAAACGTGCATACCAACTCAAACTATTGTTTCGCAAATTAGCCGAACCTAATGGACCCTGATAATCATTATAAAAAACAGTAGCATCAAAATTGGATTGCAACCATTTCTTATACTTAATTGGAAAACTTAAGGTTAGCGAATAGGCATTTACATGAGCAATATTTGCAGGAATTTGGTAAGAAATTTTTGTGCTGTCATCTTGTGAAAACACATCAGTGATTTCATTATTAGTTTTACTATAATTGAAACTTGTGATTATTTTGTCTTTAAAGGTATGTGTTAAGTCAAAGGAATGTGTTAAGCTCGGCAATAAAGATGGATCTCCTACGACATAGGTGTATGGATCAACAAATACTCTAAATGGATGTAATTGTCTAAATGTGGGTCTGTCGATTCTGCGACTATATGACAATGCGATGGATTGATTTTTTATTTTTTTATAAATGCATGACAGACTTGGAAATAAATGGGTTAATTGTCTATCAAAATAATCCTCTGAATTGATTTGGTCTCCCTGTGAATTCGTGTTTTCCAAACGCAATCCGAATTGATATTCGAAACCTTTCCATTCATTTCCAATAATGGCGTAGGCAGCATTAATATTCTCCTCATAATTAAATTTACTCGAACGTGTGGAATCATATTCATTCTGATTATTGACCACATTGTAAAAGACAATATCATTTTTAGTTTTGACTAAAGTGGATTTGCCCCCCATTTCGAATTTATATGTGCCAAAAAATTGGGTGTAATCGGCTTTAGCTGAATGCACATAAATATCGCCAGCTTGATTGGCATTTAGTGCATACGAATCAAATAAGATTTGATCCGGATTAAAAAATCGATTTTCAAAATTTTGATTGGAGGAGTTTGAATAATTTCCATAATCCAAATCGACGGTTAGTTCTTGTCCTTTTTGATTAAATTCATGTTTAAAATTTACATTCAGTAAATTATTCTGTTTTTGGTCATCATAGGTATTCGCAGTATGGGTAGTATACAACAATTTATTGTAGGCATCCGTGATGGTCGAATTGGTATAACCTTCCCGATCACTTGAACTTAGTATCGTATTAGCTAATACGCCAATGATTGTTTTCGCATTAAGGTAGAAGTCCAATCCTATTTTTGCGTTGTGATTTCTAAGGGGTTGTTTTGCAAAACTGGTTTGGTCGAATATGGAAAGAACTTGATGAGCGGAATCAAAGAATTGTCTGTTGATATAGAAATTGGTAAAATTGTTGGGTTCGCTGTAATTGTAGTTTCCGTAAAGATTCCATTTTTTGTTCCGATAGTTGGCATTTATACCTCCGCTGGGTTTAAAATATACACCTTGACCTAAGTTAACATTCACACTACCATTAAACCCTTCATTTTTATCTTTTTTAAGTCGAATATCAATGATTCCTGCATTTCCTTCCGCATCATATTTGGATGAAGGCTGTGTAATGATTTCAATTCGTGAAATGGTACTTCCGGAAATACTTTTTAAATAACTGGTAAGATCTGCGCCTGAAAGATTTGTGGGCCTTCCGTCGATCATCACGATGACACCTTGTTTCCCTAAAATCTGGATGGCTATATCCTGATTAACCAGTACACCTGGAGCTTTTTCAATCAGTTCCAAAGCAGTATTTCCAGCACTAGTAATACTACTTTCAACATTCATAACCATGCGATCCAATTTTCTTTCAAGAAAAGGTTTTTTGTGCGTAATATCAATGGCGTTTAAGTTGATACTTGATGGAGTTAATATAATGTCCTGCAAGTTTAGGACATTGTTTTGTTCCTTCAATTCCACTTTTGTAGAAAAATGCGAGGAGTAACCGATTAAGTTAATATGAAGATGATAAGCTCCTGTTTTGATTCCTTGAAATAAATAGGCTCCTTGATCATCCGTAAACGCCGCCTTTGCTAAACTGGAATCGCTGGCAAACAAAAGTTGGACAGCAGCAAAAGAGATGGGTTTTCCATCATTTGATTTTACTTGGCCGGCTATAGAAGACAGTGATTGGGCATGGGTGTAAGAAATAGTAGTAATTAGAAGAAAACACAATAAATGATTTTTGATACTTATCATTTTGAAGATTTGAATAGTGATACAGAATTAATAAAATCAGTTAGTTTTTACTGATTAATAGCACAAATATACGAAGTCTTTCGTATATAATTTGTCAAATCCTGCTAATTTTGATTGGTAAATATCAGAATGGTAGTTGAAGTTCCATTACAATTTAAAGATTGATAATAAACAGTAAAGCTTTTTCCAAAATTCCAATGGCTAGTCAAATCAAAATAACCCATTAAAGCTTTTGGAAACTTGTGTTAAAATCTCAAAATATGTGTTTACAAACTAGAGCAAGCTACTATGTAACTAGATTAGATAAGTAAACTGAAATTATGTATTAGAAGATAAAGTTGTTAACACATAATTTCAGTTTACGATGAAACTCTTATAGTAAGTTATATTGGTTTTGGATTTAATTTTTAAAAACTTTACTATGATAGTTTGGTCCAAACCCATTATTTATTTCATTTTTATAAATCTGTTCTTTTTCGTAAAATGCTATGTTTCTTGCTGTATCCAAAATAAATAACAAAACCAATAGCTAGCCATACGAACAATCTCAACCAGGTATCCAATGGCAAGAAAACCATCATGAATAAGCAAGTAAGGATACCTAAAATAGGAATTAATGGTACCCATGGAGTTCTAAAGGCCCTTGGAGCATCCGGTTGAGTTTTACGCATGACCAATACACCTACACAAACTAAAATAAAGGCAAACAAAGTACCAATACTTGTCATTTCACCCACAACTCGTGCAGGAATAAATGCCGCGAAAAGGCTTACAAAAATCATAAACAAAAAATTGTTTTTTGATGGTGTTCTAAACACCGGATGCACATATGAAAATATCTTAGGTATAAGTCCATCTTGTGACATGCTAAAAAATACTCTGGATTGTCCCATTAACATAACCAAAATAACGGACGCATAACCACCCAATATCGCAATTATAATAGCTCGATTGAGCCAAGGATAATCAGGAATCAAACTACCATCTGCACCAACAGTACCCATATGATCAATAGCAACGGCAACTGGTGCTATTCCATCCTTACCTGCAAAAGATGTATAATGGGTTACACCTGTCATAACATGTGCAAAAAGAATGTATAAGACCGTACAGATAACTAAAGATCCCAATATCCCTATTGGCATATCTTTACCCGGATTCTTAGCTTCTTGTGCTGCAGTACTCACCGCATCAAAACCTATGTATGCAAAGAATACTATAGCAGCTGCCCGTATAATTCCACTGAACCCGAATTCACCAAAAGTTCCTGTGTTATCAGGGATATATGGAACATAATTGGAATAATTAATATATCCCCAACCAAGGAGTATGAAAATTAAAACCACAGTTACTTTAACAACTACTATAAAGGTATTGAATTTGGCAGATTCATGAGTACCCTTGATTAATAACAAACTGGTCAAAATAACAATAAACACAGCAGGCAAATTAATCATTCCACCATCCCATGGACCAACCATATATTTTTCAGGAAGATGGATATCAAATCCTTCAAGGAATTTACCAAAATATCTACTCCAACTAATACTCACCGTAGCAGCTCCAACCGCATATTCCAATACCAAGTCCCATCCAATAATCCATGCGATAAATTCTCCCATAGTAGCATAAGAATAGGTGTAAGCACTACCAGCAACCGGAATCATAGAAGCAAATTCGGCATAACATAAGCCTGCAAATGCGCAGCCAAGTCCGGCAATAATAAATGAAATCGTGATGGCTGGACCAGCATTAGCGGCAGCAGCACCACCTGTTATAGAAAATAATCCTGCCCCAATTATGGCACCAATACCAAGAAATATAAGATTTCTGGGACCTAGGGTCCTCTTCAATGAAACCCCGTCATCTGCGGCTTGTTTCATTAATTCATGAAGCGGTTTTTTGATAAATAATGACATATTGTTTTGTTTTTGTTTTGCTTGAAAGGTACAAGGTAGAAAATATGTTTGAATCTAAGGTAAGACCTTATAAAAAATGTATCCTCGTCTAAATATTCTGAAACTTGAATAAAATTCATACCTTTCGATTCAGTAAAAACGAAGAATGACAAAGAAACTATCATTAACCGATGGAATCATGCTGGTAGCTGGTTCGATGATCGGATCAGGAATATTTATTGTAAGCGCTGATATTGCTCGCAATGTAGGTAGTGGCGGTTATTTATTGCTCACCTGGGTACTAGCCGGATTTATGACTATTATGGCAGCCCTGAGTTATGGCGAACTTTCCGGTATGTTTCCAAAAGCTGGGGGACAGTATATCTATTTAAGGGAAGCCTACAATCCACTGATTGGATTCCTCTATGGCTGGACCTTATTTACAGTGATCCAAACCGGAACCATAGCAGCTGTAGGTGTAGCGTTTGCAAAATTTACCGGAGTTTTTATACCATTTTTTAGTGAAAAAAATTACTTACTCGATTTCGGTTATATTAAAATTACTGGAGCACAATTGTTAGCCATATCGAGTATCGTATTATTGACTTGGTTTAATAGTCGGGGCATTCAGCAAGGGAGTTTACTCCAACGCATATTTACGACCACTAAACTCATAGCTTTATTTGGACTTATCATTATTGGTTTTGCATTTTTTAAATCTGATGTGTGGTCATTAAACTGGAATAGTTTTTTTGCATCTGCAAAAACTGCAATGAATGCAGATGGCCAATGGTCGGTCACAAGTCTGAGCGGTATCACATTAATTAGTGCAATAGGCATATCGATGGTAGGAACCTTATTCTCCAGTGATGCGTGGAATAACGTAACATTTGTATCCGGTGAAATGGAAAACCCAGCAAAAAATGTTGCCAAAAGCATGGTCATTGGTACTTTAATCGTTACCCTAATTTATCTTTTGGCCAACATCGTTTACTTAGGTTTACTTCCTGTGGTTGGGTCACCAGATGGATCGAATGTGTTGGATCGCGGATTACAGTTTGCATTAAATGATCGGGTGGGAACAGCTGCTTCGTATCAAATATTTGGATCGGTTGCTGTATTCTTAATGGCCGGATTAATTATGATCTCTACTTTCGGTTGTAACAATGGTCTCATATTATCCGGGGCAAGAGTATTTCAAGAAATGGCTAAGGATGGTTTGTTTTTTAAAAAAGCTGCGATACTCAACAGTCAAAGTGTACCAGGAAAAGCGTTGTGGTTTCAGTGTCTTTGGACCTGTGCATTGTGTTTATCGGGGACTTATGGAGATCTTCTGGATTATGTAGTTTTTGCGGTTTTGATTTTTTATATACTTACTGTAGGCGGTGTTATTTTATTACGCATCAACAAACCGGATATGGTTCGACCATATAAAACATTTGGGTATCCATTTGTACCCATAATTTATATCGTTCTAGCGTTAACGGTATGCATCATTTTACTTATCTACAAACCTAGTTTTACTTGGCCAGGATTGATGATCGTGCTTGCAGGAATACCAGTCTACTATTTAATCCACAATGCAAATAAATCAAAAACTACTTAGAAGATAATCTTTAATTAATATAAATAATTATTGGGCGATTTAATCAATGAACGAGATAAAGAAAATACTTAAATCGATTATACTTTTATTTTCAAAAATTGAATTGTTTAAATTTATTTTTGGCATTGAACATGCAGTTAGACGATTGCGAACTTGCAGACCATTTCTCATTGCTCCAATACTAAAAAACAATGGCGCTCATATCGGCAATGACATAAACTTTAAAGGGAATTATACTTTTGACAATGTGTATGAAGACGAATCGTCCAAAGGCGATTTCTCTAACTTAACGATTGGTAATAAATGTGTCATAGGCAAAAATGTATTTTTTGATTTGACAGATCAAATTATTTTAGGAGATGACGTAGGTATTGGAGCGCAATCCATGCTTATGACGCACATGGACATTGGACGTATGCCTATGTCGGAATATTATCCACGACAAAAGGCCCCGATAAAAATTGGATCAGGAACTTTTCTAGGCGCACACGTCATTATACTTCATGGTGTTGAATTGGGAACATGTTGTGTTGTTGCAGCCGGAACGGTTATTACTAAAAGTTTTCCGGATTATAGTTTGATAGCTGGTGTGCCTGGTAGATTGGTAAGGAATCTTAATGAAAACACAAAAGTTCAACTATAATTTCAAAACTTCTTGCCTTATTCAAGAAAAATGGGACTATTATTGGCTTGTTCTCAAACTAAATTCTTGTAACATGTAATTTTAATGAGTTGTCGTAGAAATTTGGATCGGCCTTATGATGAACGAGCCAAATGACATAGAGATGTCATTTGGTGAAGTGAACCTTTATAATTAGCGTAGTTTACGAAGCTAATTATAAAGGCTTGGAGCTAGCTGCAAAAAAAATAAAGTGCAAAATTCAAAACTGTATGAGCTCAACAGTATGCAAAACAAAAGAACAGAAAAGCGGGGTGGGCAAGTGTACCGCCAAACAAAAGAAACAAGGCCAATGGCGAGTTTTTTGAATTTAGGTTTCATGTAATCATTTTAGGCTTAGACCTTACAGCCCTGCCTGCGTGGCTAGTCAGGCAGGCTAGAATTTTTGGTTCTTTTTTTTCATGAAAAAAGAACAAAAAGTTATCCATAGAAACAAGTTTTAAAACTTGGTAGTTTCCTCGTATTTTCACTAAGTAACCCTAGATTCTAACTTGAAAATAAAATCAATAAATTATAATTTTTTACAAATGTTCTTACCGCCCACCCTTTTTTATATAATCTATGATTAATAATCTGATATCTCTTTTGATATCATTTAAATCATCAGGTTTGGCTCGATTTATATTTTGCAATTCAGGATTTTTAGCAGAAAAAAATTCTAAACCAGACTCATTTCCAGTCAATAAAAAATCATTTACCGCTACATGATATAATCTCTTTGGCTCTATTTCTTTACCATTAACCAACCAGATATATTTTGGTGTTCTCTCAATATTGGCCCATTGTAAAAAACCGCCTTTGGATTTATTATTCCATCCCGCTTCTAAGACCTTGGATAACAGACTTCCCGGCATATCCAATTCAACAATACCACCACCATACGGCAGTGCTCTTAATATATCATATTGAGATAATTGTTTTTCGATCATATCATCCATGCGAATGCTGCCTGAATTAAAAAAAGAACATTCACTTTTTGGTGCAGCACGCAACATGGCTCTCGCTATCATTTGTCCAAAATATGTGGGTTTGTTTCTTGTAGATGTCTCTTTTACATCTATTGGAGTCGGTAATGTCATTAATAATTGTTCAGGATCAAATCCCATCTCACGCATGATTTTATTCTCTATGCCTTTCCATTCTTGAACGATCTGGTCCACCTCACCATCTATTGCAACGGTGGCATCCAATGCAATTAATTCTGATTGGATTTGGACTTGTTTGGTTTTAGTATTATATTTAAAACGATGTGCATAAGCTGTTCTAGCGTTAGCATCTGCCTTGGTAATTCTGCAGGTGGGTAACTCAATATTCATATGATCGTGTTCATGCCCACCCATGATTAATTTGATGTCCGGATATTGTTTTGCTAATTGAGTGTCTTCTTCTTTGGATAAATGACTTAGTGCAAGGATGATGTCAACCTTATTCTGTTTTAAGTCATAATATGCAGGTGCAATTGAAACAAACTTATTTATATCAATATAATCAGGTTTATTAGAATCAATGCAAGGAGCAACAATTCCTACACGAACTTCTTTTCCCTGAGCGTTCTTAAAAGTTAAAATTTTATATTTAGGAATATTGACCTTTTGACCATTTACAGTCTTATAAAAGGGTATTAATTTGTTGTCTTCTTTAAGCATAACATTAGATGAAACCCAATCAAAATTCGATTCATTGATTCTCGCTTTTAAGGTCTTCGCATCAAAGTCAAATTCATGATTTCCAAAAGTGACCAGGTCGATACCTATTTTGTTAAATACTTGGATGATTTGTTTTCCTTTGATGGATTCACCATTCCACTTTAAGGTACCCAATAAAGAAGGACTAATAAAGTCTCCAGCCAGAACCGTATATAATTGGGGATCTTCTGCAAGTAGTTTTTTTCGAATCGTCGCCATTTTAGCAGCCCCACCTATCGTACCATTCTCGAGTGGAGCGATATCATAGAAATCGTTAAATTGCAAAAACGTAAATGATATTTCATTTTTGTTTTGTGATGCATTAAAGTCAGATTTCTTATGTAAACTTCCACATTGAATGAAAGTAAATAATCCTAGGAGTAGGAATAAATGTGTAAGTAATTTCATGTAATTATTGTCATTTTAATTAACCAAAATTAGACTAGTTTTTGTCATCATTTTTGCAAAAATCAGGCAAAAATGTACCGTTGTTACAAATGGCACAAGCCGCCAAAAACTTTATAAATTTTCTTTATACGACGGATTTTATCCGTCGCAAAAAATTGATCATCCTTACAGGACTCAGAATTAAATTGTTATCAAATATAATTCATTTCATCTAGAATAATAAAAAATAAACTATCAATAAAACTCTTTTAAATCAATAATTCATTTAAATCATATAACTAAACCAGCAATAGCAGCCGTTAAAAAACAAGCTACAGAACCACCAATTAATGCTTTTATTCCCAATTGGGCAAGTGTAGATTTTTGATTTGGCGCTAACGCACCAATACCACCAATCTGAATACCTATAGAAGCAAAATTAGAAAATCCACAAAGCGCATAAGTACAAATGATTAAACCACGTTCTGACATCAGGCCATTAATTTTCAATCCGCCCATAGTCGCATAAGCATAGAATTCATTCAAAATTGTTTTTTCACCCAACAATTGCCCTGCATACATCATATCGACATAAGGCACTCCAAGTAGCCAGGCTAAAGGTGCACAAATACTTCCCAGGATAAATTGTAATGAAAAACTGGTATACTTTCCAGCAGTCAAAGTGTTAACATATTCATTTAAACCAAACCAATTTCCTAATGAATGTTGCAGTGTGTAATTCACCATATAAATAAGTGCCGTAAATACGATCAACATGGCTCCAACATTTACTGCTAATTTTAACCCATCCGAAGTACCATTTGCAATAGCTTCTAGCATATTAGCACCAATCTTTTCTTTGGAAACTTCAATATCATGATTGATATGTTCCGGATGCACTTCAGGGAGAATCATTTTAGTAGCCACTATGGCTGCTGGAGCAGACATTATAGATGCGGACAATAAATGTGTGGCATAAAGTTGTTGTTGAACGGGATCAGTACCTCCCAAAAAGCCAACATATGCAGCAAGAACTCCGCCTGCTATAGTCGCCATCCCGCCCACCATAACACACAATATTTCAGAACGGGTCATTTTAGCTAAATAAGGCTTAATTAATAAAGGCGATTCTGTTTGTCCCAAAAAAATATTTCCTGCTGTAGATAGACTTTCGGCACCGCTTAATCTCATAGACCGATTCATTACCCATGCTATACCATATACTATTTTCTGAAGTATTCCCAAATAATACATCAATGAGGTAAATGCAGAAAAAAATAAAACAGTGGGCAAAACCTGAAACGCAAAAATATACCCATGGGTTGGAATATTATCTATCATTTCTTTTCCGAAGAGGAAGCGACTACCCTCTTTAGTGAAATCCAAAAACACAACAAATATGCTTGCAATGCCTTCAAACATACTCTTAACCATAGGGACTTTTAGGACAAGTAATGCAAAAATAAACTGCAGCAACAGACCTGTACCAACTAATTTCCAATCGATCCGCTTTCTATGTTCACTAACCGCATAACAAATGATCAGTAATACCAATACACCCAGCAAGCCTCTTAAACTATCCAATACCATGATTATTTTTTAAAATGAGCATGAAAAGTAGAATATTTTGCTGACTTTTACGAAATTTTTTAAAACTAAAGATTTTATTCATGTTCATTGGGGTATCAGGAGGTAGCGGATCAGGCAAAACGGCTTTTATAAAAGCACTTAGAGCATTATTTAATGAATCGGAATTGGGTTTGATCTCTGAAGACAACTATTACAAAGCCAAAGAATTACAAAAATTAGATGCTGCAGGGGTCATCAACTTTGATATTCCGGAAGCTATAGATCATGAAAGATTTATTAAGGACCTCAAAAGTCTGAACAACCATCAAGAAGTTCGATTTTTGGAATATGCATTTAACAATGCTCATTCAGAAGATCGATGGATTACCATAGTTCCGGCAGAAATTTATATCGTAGAGGGTTTATTTATTTTTCACAATCAGGATGTAAATAATATGCTTGATCTAAAAATCCTCATTCATGCTAACGAAGCTATAAAAATCAAAAGAAGAATCAACCGGGATAAAAACGAACGAAATTATGATCTCGAAGATGTGCTCTATCGTTATGAGCATCACGTAGCTCCATCCTATGCCAAATACATTGAACCGTATATAGAAGGTATCGATATAATCATTAATAATAATACTTCATTCGCAAAAGGAGTTGATCTCTTAAGTGCCTATATCCGATCAAAACTGGACGCAAAAAAATTGAAATCATGACCCTACTTCAAACGATCATCATCGCTATTATTGAAGGCATAACAGAATTCCTCCCTATCTCTTCTACTGGTCACATGATACTCGCCGATTCACTCATGAACATTGAAGATCCTGCATTCGTCAAAACATTTGAAATAGCGATTCAGCTCGGAGCGATCAGTGCTATTGTCATTCAATATGCTGATAAGTTATTTAAGAGTTTTGATATATATATCAAACTTTTCATTGCTTTTATACCAACAGCAATCATAGGTTTTTTAGCATATAAGATCATTAAACTATATTTATTTAATCCAATAGTAGTCGCAGTAGCATTAATCTTAGGAGGTATCATTATAATTGTTATTGATCGCAAAATGATAGAAAAAAAATCAAGCTACATCCAATTAGAACACATAAGTTATACTAATGCCTTCTTTGTAGGATTGATCCAATGTTTATCCATGATTCCAGGTGTATCGCGTGCTGCTGCTACTATCATCGGAGGTGTGTATAATGGATTTGATAAAAAACAAGCCACTGAATTTTCATTTCTTCTTGCCATTCCTACCATGCTTGCTGCTACTGGTTATGAATTATTAAAGACACCCGTTGTATTCACACAAGACCATGTCTTTAAATTAGGCATTGGAGCTATAGTTGCTTTTATTACAGCTTGGATAGCTGTCAAACTTTTTTTGAAAATTATAGATCAATATGGTTTTAAGTATTTTGGGTATTACAGGATCATATTAGGTGTGGTTTTTTTGTTGATCGTAGTATTTTAAAAATGTATAGTCATCCATTTATTAAGTCAAGTATTTTTAATAAAAAATTTAATTGCAATAAAATATTTTATCAAAATATCCAAATTATTCATTTAATTTAAATGTTCCAATAGATACATAAATAAATGTTCTTTCGTAAACTAAAAATAAAATGCTGACTTGTCAAAAACATTTATTCCAATTACCCGAAGATATTCATTACATGAACAATGCGTTCATGTCACCATTTATGAAACAAGTGGAAGATGCGGGCATAGAGGCTATTCAAAAAAGAAGAAATCCGAGTGTATTTAAATCAGCTGATTACTTCACAATTACAGAGCCACTGCGACTTCATTTTGGCAACATCATACATTCAGATCCTAAATATATTGCTGTCATCCCTTCTGCTGCATATGGATTACAAAATGCGGTCTCTAATCTTCCAATCGACACTGGCAGTTATGCTCTTTCTGTAACCGGTGAATTTCCCAGTGATTTGTACACCATTCAAAAATGGTGCAATAAGCATTCTAAAAAACTAAACATCATCTCTCCTCCCCAAGAATTCGAAGATCGAGGAAAAAAATGGAATGAACGTATCATTGAATCCATCAATGATGATACTGCAGTAGTCATCATGTCCTCCATTCATTGGCAAGATGGCACGAAATTCGATTTAAAAGCCATTGGGCAAAAATGCAAGTCACACAAAGCTATATTTATCGTTGATGGAACACAATCCGTGGGGGTACTACCCATTGATGTTCATGAATGTCAAATTGATGCATTAATATGTGCAGGATACAAATGGTTGCTCGGTCCTTATTCTTTAGGCTTGGCTTATTATGGTAATTTTTTTGATTCCGGAACTCCCATGGAAGAATCATGGATGAATAAAATTCATGCTCAGAATTTCGCACAATTAACTGCTGATGATGAGTATGCTGTTGGTGCACAAAGATACAACATGGGTGAATCGAGTCAATTTATTCAAGCCCCCATGTTAACTCAATCCTTGCGGCAAATTGTTGAATGGAATCCAGTCCATATTCAAGAATATTGCCGTCAATTGATCCAACCATTAATACCTGTCATAAAATCTAAAGGCTTATGGATAGAGGAGGAGGCTTATCGAACCAATCACCTATTCGGAATATTGGATCCAGAACAAAATAATTCAGAACAAATTTTTGAAGCCTTTCAAAAAAATAAAATATTCACTTCACTTCGAGGTCGTGTGGTAAGAATATCTTGTTATCTATACAACACAGAACAAGATATAGAAATACTTTGTAAAACCATTTCGAATTTATAATGGCATAATCATCGTGAGAAACTCAAAAATGTTTTTTTTATTTTCCATTATTTTTAAATAATTTATGATGCTCGTATATAACGTTACTGTCAAAGTGGATCATCAAATAGCTGATGAATGGTTGGAATGGATGCGTACCATACATATTCCCAATGTACTGGCCACAGGAGCATTCAACAAATGCAGATTATCCAAACTGGATATGAAAGAAGATGATGGTGTGACCTATGTATTTCAATATGATTGTTTTTCAGAAGATGATTTGAATCGATATATGATTCATGATGCCCCGGCTTTACAAAAAGAGGTGATTGATAAATATGCTACTCGATTTGTTGCATTTCGCACTATCCTTAATGTAGTGGAAGAAATATATCGACATGATCAACAATCGTAGGGGAAAATTAAAGAATCATTTTGTATCCATTTGAAATATTAATTTATATTAAAATCATTTTCAAAATATCACGCTTCTACTTTCCTAAATAATCCATACTTTAGCGACTCAAATTAAAAAAATGGATCGCAGACAATTTATTAAAAACACATCTTTGACCGGAGTTGGCCTAGGCGTAACTTCACAAATTAAAGCGTTCGCTCCTGTACATAAAAGTACAGTAAACCTAGGCATGATTGCAGTAGGATTCAGAGGACAAGCACATCTTGAAGAATTTTTCCAACGCGATGATGTGAATGTAGTTGCTATTGCAGATCCAAGTGAACGAATGATTAATGATACCTTGACCTTGTTTCGAAAATTCAATAAAAAGGAACCTGCTATCTATAAAAATGGAAACTATGATTATCAACAATTGCTGAAGCGAGATGATATAGATGCCGTCATGATTTCTTCACCCTGGGAATGGCACATTACTCAAGGTGTTGATGCAATGAAAGCTGGAAAAATAGTTGGTATGGAAGTATGTGGTGGCATGAGTATTAAAGAATGTTGGAACATAGTAGATACATCCGAAAAAACCAAACTTCCAGTCATGATGATGGAAAATGTGTGTTACCGTCGGGATGTGATGGCCATACTGAATATGGTTCGTAAAGGAATGTTCGGTGAATTGATTCATGGTCAGGGTGGCTATGAACACGATCTGCGAGGTGTGTTATTTAATGATGGAAAGACAGCATACAATAGTGGTGTAGAATTTGGAGAAAAAGGATACAGCGAAGCGCAATGGCGGACCAATCATTATGTAAAACGAAATGGTGAATTATATCCTACTCATGGCTTAGGTCCAGTAGCTGTCATGATGGATATCAATCGAGGAAATCGCATGACCAAATTATCTTCTGTATCAAGTAAGGCAAGAGGATTGCATAAATATATTCTCGATCATGAAAAAGGTGGCCCCAATCATCCTAATGCAAAAGTTGAATTTAAACAAGGCGATATCGTTAATACACAAATTCAATGTGCGAATGGAGAGACCATATTATTAACACATGATACCTCATTAGCGCGTCCTTACAATCTAGGTTTTAGAATTCAAGGCACAAGGGGATTGTGGCAAGATTTCGGATGGGGCGATCCCAATCAAGGTCATATTTATTTAGAACAAGAAATGAAGCATTCCCATCGCTGGGATAATTCCGAACAATGGATTAAAGATTATGATCATCCATTATGGAAAAGATATGAAACGAAAGCTGAAGGATCGGGACATGGCGGTATGGATTTTTTTGTAGATCATGTCTTTATAGAATGTATAAAGCGCGGTGTAGATTTTCCTCTTGACGTATATGATTTAGCATCGTGGTATGCGATTACACCACTTAGTGAACAATCCATTAAAGAAGGTGGTGCAGTGATGAAAATTCCGGATTTCACCAGAGGGCAATTTAAGAAAAGAAAATCTGTGTTTGGCTTTGGGGATGAATTTTAGACTATGGACTCATTAATTGTTCCATTCACGCCATTCAAAAACTACTCTAAATCCAGTCCATGCATTGGGATACATAACAGTAGTTGAATCTTGCTTCAAAATAATTTCACTTTTATCAATCCAACCGCCACCACAACTTAAATTATTTTCGTTTAGCCACTCTCCAACATTTCCTCTTAAATTATAAATAGCATTTTTATTCCTGTCTTTAACTTTTTTAAAAATCACCACAAAAGGAATTTCATTAGTATAGCAAGGAGTGATATCCGATTGAATGTCATTAGGTGTCCACTTATGTTTTTTAATGCTGTATGATTTATTTCGACTAGAATTCTTCAATGCGCATTGTTTGGAAAAAGTTAAAATATCAGATCGTTCCATAAGATTAGGCAATCTAAAAGAAGGATAATATTTAATATCTTTCGAAGGAATAATATTGTGGTATGTCCCCGATAAATAAGATTCGATGGAGAAAAAACTATCTTTTGACTGATTGGGATTCATGCTTATAATTCCTTCTTGAATCAGTAATGACTCGAAATATCTATCAGATAGCCATTTGCAATATTCCTTGGCCTGTTGTTGAGAAATACCAACCACCGGGCAGTCATCATATTTTGGATAAACAAAATATTGTTCTGATAAAATTAAAAAACAATGAGGAAATCCATTCCAAATGCGCGTATCTGGAAGACTAGATAAATATTTCAAAGAATATTTTCCATAAATTTTTCCCATCCAATATACATATTCCCTATAATTAATATTACTTATCTCTGTTTGACCACAATAAAAATTATCTCTAATATAAATCACATTTGGTGGTACGTTTAAAACAAAATTATTTATTTCACTTGTATGTGTTTGGCTAAATGCATTGAATGAAAAAAACATTAATCTTATACTACTTATTAGAAAAAATACTTTAAAATGCATAGCAAGAATGTTTATCCAACAAATATAATACTAATAAAGTAAATAAAAAAAGGAGCTATTCATACAAACAGCTCCTCTAACAAAACCTTCAATTACGATATTCAAATTAGCGTTTCCATGGAAGTTGCATCACTTTTCGGGCGCATAGAATTCCGCAGAAATTACCACCATCATAATCCATTCGGTAATGAACTCCTAATGGCAATCTACTGAAAGCGTTCTCATTGGCTAGATCTCTTAAGCTATTGAAGCTTCGTGGTGCACCTAAAAAATCTGTGCGTTGTTGGTGACAAAAATCAGTGAATGGATAGGCTCCACCAACAAAAGATTCTAATATTCCCACTCCGGCGAAAGCAAATGTGGAGTGGCCTGAAGGATAGGCAGGAAATGGAGGTGTAAATCCAAGCCATGGAATAGTGAATTTTGGGTCAATATTTCTTTGAATATAAGTAATGGGCCTTTCAATATTAAACTTATATTTATTATACCATGCATTTACTGCAGCATCGTTTTCAGCCATCCCTAATTGTGCATAAAGTACGCATGTTTTTTCAAGATCAAAGTTCTCTTTTACAACTATTTGATCAGCAATAGCCATCATTCT
>Ga0138256_10001833_pt1 | contig 22846 bp, 13 predicted proteins | sample KNB2016incub_MG_FD_105486 | JGI IMG/M metagenome (GOLD analysis project Ga0138256, IMG submission 105486) | Active sludge microbial communities from wastewater in Klosterneuburg, Austria - KNB2014incub_MG | ecosystem: Engineered > WWTP > Activated sludge > Unclassified | place: Austria... | reverse complement strand
TTTTTTATTTTGTCATTCCCGTTATCATCATAGTCATCATTTTCCTTTTTAATATCATTTCCCTTATTCCCGGTTCCTTCAGATTTTTTTACTATCCAGTCTTTATATCTTTTATAAGTTTTTGGCTCTTTAACTATAAAACCTGAATTATCTTTTACTTTAAACCTTTTAAATCCGGGGAAGAAAACATTATATTCATCGCCGGTATAACTGACATCCTTAAAACTTCCTGCATGTTTGATCTTAATTTTTTTAATTTCTTTACCATATACCTTTTGTATAGCTTCCAGTTGCGGACCCTGATTAATTATAGTATTATTGATGATTGTAATTCCGTCAGTTGCTTTCAAATTTTCAGCCAGAATTTCAGCGCCGCTTTTTATGGAAAGAGTATTGTATTTGTAAACTGAAGGTTCCAGGAAATGTTTTTTATCGACAATCATATAATTTTTATCATTAATAACCGGAACACTCATAACGTTATTGACAAGATAAACGGAAGGCGGTAGCGGTGCCCATGAAACGTATTCGTTGTTTTCTTTCCAGTCGACCCATGCCGGTGCCCATACTCTTCCCGGTACCCACATCCAGCCGGCTGTTGCAGAATTCACCCATCTGCCGTAATGTGAAACAATTTCTTCAGCAGGAGTAGGAGCTTTGAAATACCATCCCGCGTCAGTGTCTACCCATTGTCCGTTTGAATAAGGAATAAATTCCGGTGTATCTCCTGTCTTAAGTGAAATTCCCAATTCAGTCGAAGGCTTCCAGACATATATCATTTTTTCATTCACAGCGCTTGCAGCATTGACTTCTTTGACCTGCATTACGCCGGTAAATGAAAAGTTATTTTCGGGACTATCAGAAAGAGATGTTTTTAAATTCATTCCGATTTCCTCAGAACTCACCTGCAGCCATTCCCCGTGAGGTGAGAGCTGATCGTAAAACTCTTTATAGTCCACAGACGCAAGATCATCATCTGATTCAGTAAAATCATTTTCGTCAATTATAATGGTTTCCTGATTTTCCTGAGTTTCCTGAGTTTTTATATTCTCATTTGTAATGTCTTTATTTGTAGTCTTTGAGCATGAAGAAAATAAGAATATGGATATAATAAAGAATAGTGATCCAATATTTCTTAAAATTAATTTGGTTTTCATAATATTATTTTTTCATTTATTAAAAGAATAGTTACTTAAAATTTAGAATGACATACTACTTCTCCTCCGGAAAAGTATTATGGCAAATTAAATTAAATATAAATGTTATAATTATATATAGACCTGAAGATTGAAAAACGGATTAATCCTATAGTCCGGATTATTTAAGTTATTCCGGGTTTATTAAAAACTTTTTATTAGAAAAAAAATAACGTCACCAAATTTCATACAAAAAACTGTATTTATTATTAAAGGCATATATCTCCAAAACATTTCGAAAACATTGCGGGAATTTATATGTCCTGATAATATGACTAAATTATAAACTTAAATGAAAGGAGAGGTCCATCAATTATTAAATTACAAATTGTAAATATTTAACAAAAATTTTTTAATTAAAAAAATTAAACAACTATGGAAAGCAAAAGAATTTACAACCTCATCATACTTGATGAGAGCGGATCAATGGCGTCAATAAAAGATGTGATAATTTCAGGGCTGAATGAAGTGCTGCAGAATGTCAGAAATTCCGGTAATGAATTTCCGGATTTGGAACAGTTTGTAACATTTATTTCATTTAACTCTGCAGGGATTAAAAATTTCTGTAACAGATCAGATCTCACCAAAATGCCGGTTATAGACGGAAGTAATTACAGACCGGATGCATTGACACCTTTATTTGATGCAATGGGTAGTTCAATTAACAAACTGAAATATTTTCTTCAGGATAAAAAAGATTACAACGTACTTGTTACGATACTTACTGACGGACTTGAAAACGCTTCGAGAGAATTCAACGGCAGGCAGATAAAGGAAATGATCGAAGAGCTGAAAAACAGCAAATGGACATTTACATATATCGGCACAGATCATGATGTTGACAAATTTGCAGAGTCTATTTCAATAAATAACAGATTAGCGTACTGCAAAAATGAACCCGGAGTAGCTTCTATGTATGAAAGAGAATCAAAAAGCCGGATGAATTATATGAGAAATGTCGTGGAAAATAAAGATGTAAGTTTTGATTACTTTAAATATAAACGGGATGATGAAAACGAAAGAAACGATAATGGTCCGAAAAGTAAATAACACGGGACAGAGGCAGTTAAATTAATAACAAATATGAAAAAAGAAGCAGATGATATCCGCTTCTTTTTTTTTTGAAGAAAACTTTAAATGATTAATATATTGACTTGTCAGTTAAGTCTGATAAAATTAATTTGGAAAAACCGGAATAAAGAAACATCCGGTTTTATTTTTTAAAATTTAAACATTAAAAAATCATGGAGATATCAGGAAAGCTGTTTGAGATCTATGAGTCAAAACAAGTAACTGAAAAATTCAAAAAGAGAGAGTTTGTGGTGGAGTATGTTACTAACCCCGAGTATCCGCAGTATATTAAATTCCAGCTGACGCAGAATAACTGCGATTACCTGGACGGATTCAGTAAGGGTGATATGATCAATGTTCAGTTCGATCTGACAGGAAGACCGTGGACAAATCAGTCCGGCGAGACAACATATTTTACAAGTCTGAATGCGTGGAGAATACAGAAATCTGACGGCGGCGGTAATGGAAGGCGTGATCAGGTCGCGGAAACAAGACGTGAGGAAACGTCCGGCAGCAGTGATTCAGACAATGATCTGCCGTTTTAAGCGTTCGGTTTTATAACTGAAATGGAGTTAGTTAAGTTTTAGAGTAGTCTTATAAAAGAATATCATACCTTTTTGTATCGGTAAATCACTTTCGTGGTTTACCGATGCTTTAACTTTATTCCCATTGTTAACCCAAATTACAAAATTAAACTGTTATATAATTTCATTATTTAACAATTTAAGTATTACCTTATCCGCTGAAATACAAATATTACCTCATCCGTCTAAAATATCAGGCATTTAAATTGTAGTTAAGTTGAACTTAACGTACTTTTTTTTGAGAGATCAAAAAAAAGTACCAAAAAAAAATCTCCGCTGTTGAAAAATTGCCGGAATTCATTTCACAATTGCTATAAAATTTCCAACTCAAAATTTGCTGCGCAAATTTCTCAAACAAGGAAATTTTATGGACGCAATTGCTTATGAATTCTTTCGGCAATTTTTCAAAGGCGGTTATACTATCTAGTTAAACAGAAAACTTTGAAATTATGAGAAATCAAATTTTAATAAATTTGTTTTATAAAACGTTTTAGATAACAAGGAAATATTACTTACCTCAGCTCCTAAAACCGACTTATAATTTATTCTTAAATTGATTAAGTTGTTGATTAATTAATTCAATTCTTAACAATTAAAATAATAAATATATAGATGAAAAGAGAAATTTCAAAACATTACAGTCCGAGTCTTAATAAGGAAATGGACATTGTAAAATACGGTGATTATGGTTTTGCATTGCTGCTTTTTCCTACTGCTGCAGCTGATTTCCTCGAATATGAAAGATTTCAGCTCATAGATACTATCGAACCATATATAAATTCAGGAAAAGTTAAGGTCTATTCCATTAACAGTATCAACAATGAAAGCTGGCTTAACGATAAAATGAATCCTTATGATAAAGCTGTAAGGCATCAGCAGTTTAATGATTATGTTACCGATGAAGTTGTTCCTTTTATTTTTGAAGACTGTAACGGCGAAGTTCCTGTTATTACATGCGGCGCATCACTGGGTGCTCTTCACTGCGCCAATCTCTTTTTCAGAAGACCTGACCTTTTTGCAGGAACAATTGCAATGAGCGGATCATATGATCTGAGTGATTATTCCAAAGGTTATTTCGATCAGTCATGCTACTTCAATTCTCCCATGCATTATCTTCCAAATCTTGACGATGAAAATATCCTGAATCAGATGAGAAAAAGTGAACACATTCACATTCTAACAGGTCAGGGAAATTATGAAAAACCCGAAGCTTCAGTCAGAATATCTGAGATCCTTAATAATAAAAATGTTCCGCATGATCTTGAGCTATGGGGAACGGACGTTCCGCATGACTGGCCTACATGGAGAAAAATGGTACCGTATATTATTGAAACAAAATTCTGATATTGACCTTTCATCAATGAGCGCATAATGATGCTGTAACAATTTACATCATAAAGCGACATTTAAAATAAAATTACAATAGATATTTGAAGATCTGTTTTGCTGCTTCGGAATGTTTTCCGTTCGTAAAGACCGGCGGTCTCGGAGATGTAGTTGGTTCGCTTCCAAAAGAAATTTCCCGCATGAGAACCGGCGATAAGAAAAAGGATAAAAATGAAGTTAAAATTATCCTGCCTTTGTACAAAGGAATTAAAGCTCTTGAATATAATATCGTTTTCATGGAAGAGTTCGGCGATATTCCTGTAGCAATTGGTGATAAAGAAATTACTTTCAGGATCTTCACAGCCAAACTTCCCGATACAGATATAGATGTATATTTCGCAGACTGCCCTGTCTATTTTCACAGAGAAATGCCTTACACAGATGATCCGGATGAAGACGAAAGATTTATACTGTTTCAGAAAGCCGTAATAGAGATACTTCAGAGATTAAAGTGGGCGCCGGATGTCATTCATTGCAATGACTGGCAGACAGGTCTCATTCCGGTATTTCTTAACACCATTTATAAATGGGACAAACTTTTCGAAAATACTTCAGTTCTTTTTTCCGTACATAATATCGGCTATCAGGGCAGGTTCTCGGAAAAATCTGTCAGCAACGCAGGTCTTTCATATAATGATTATTATAATGGGGGACCGCTTGAACTAAATAATTCATTTTGTTTTATGAAAGCCGGGATACTGTATTCAGAAATTATTTCCACAGTCAGCAGGACATATGCAAAGGAGATACGCACGGCGGAATACGGAGCAGGAATGGAAGCGGTTCTTCAAATAAGGAAAGATGATATCTACGGAGTATTAAACGGGATCGATACGAATATCTGGAATCCGAAAAAAGATAAATACATTGCGTCAAATTACAGCGCTAAAGACACAAAAAATAAAATAATATGTAAAAAAGAATTACTTAAAGAAGCTGAACTGGAATACGATGAAAACATTCCGGTAATTGGAATTATTTCAAGATTCGCAGGTCAAAAAGGTTTCGAACTATTATTTCCCGTGATCAATGAAATAATGCATCTGCCGGTACAGCTTATAGTTTTAGGAAGCGGTGATAAAAAATCCGAAAAGTTTTTTGAAAAAATTGCTTTCAGTTTCCCTCATAAAGTAAATACTTACATCGGATACAGCAACAAACTGGCTCACTATATTACTGCAGGAAGTGACATGTTTTTAATGCCTTCCATATATGAACCCTGCGGTCTTAATCAAATGTACAGTCTGAATTACGGTACAGTTCCTGTTGTCAGAAATACCGGAGGACTTGCCGATACGGTAATTGACTTTCATAAGGATGAATTAAACGGAAACGGTTTTTCGTTTGAAGAACAGACACCGGCAGCTTTGTATCATACTATATCAAGAGCTGTGAACGTATTCGGAGATAAAAAAACATGGAAAAAAATTATGAAGAGAGGCATGAAAATAGATTTTTCATGGAAACATTCAGCTAAGGAATATATTGAGCTGTATAAAAAAGCCGTTGATAAAAAAAATGAAATTTTAATTTGAGTATATAAAATTTAATTTTTTCTGGATTATTTCCGTCTGCAAAAAGTTCTTTCCTTCGATCTTTATACTTTCTTACTTTAATGATATAATTTAATATGCCGGCTATTTCTTTATTTTCAGCTAATAGTTATCTTTGTAAAAAGAAATTGCTTTATGAAAGTAGTTCTCACCATTTTTCTTTTCATTATCAATAATTTGTTATTTTCAATGACACCCGCCGATTCCACTAACTGGGAGATCCATCCATCATTCAAGTATGACGCTCTTTGCTTTGTCAATATTATGACTGGTGATGAATTTTATCTGAATTATTATCAGGATGAATATAATAAATATAAAGACAGGCTGGATCCTGAAGTTTCCGCTTCTCTGGCAAATCTGAAAAAAGTGATAAAGGAAGATAACGGTAATATTGTTTCCGCCTGGCTTTGCCTTTATTTTTCCGCTGTTGATTCAGAAACTCTTGCAGGAATGATAAATACAACGCAAGACCTTTCAGAACTGAAAGCTAATTTTCAAAAATCACCTTATTATTCAGATGAGAACTGGGTGGTATTCGAATCTCTGACAGGAGATCTTATAACTGTCTTCAGCTGGTTAAGAAAGATCGAATTTGAAAATTACTGGAATGAGAATATAAAAAGCAGAATCACTGACACAGTTAATTCAATCAGTAAAAATTTACATCTGTATAACATTACCGGAATAACTGAAGAGCATCTCGGGCAGAAACTTAGCTCTGACACTATTACAGTATATATGCTATTTTATTCACAGCCGCACGGGATAAAAATAACAGGCACACGGTTTCTTACGGATATTGCATGGCCGTTTGAAATTCTCATCCGCACCGCTTCCCACGAAATGATGCATCCGCCTTTTGATCTTAAAAATGACCGGATGCTTATTGAAAAACTTGAACTTCTTAAGAGTGATGAATTTCTAATGGATAAAGTCTTAAATCATGATCCGTCTTTCGGTTATAATTCTCTTGAAGGTTTTATTGAAGAAGACTGCGTTCAGGCGCTTGATCAGATAATCAATGAAAAGCTCGGCATAGCCAGGGATCCGCGTAAAAGATGGAAAGAGAACGATGACGGAATGCATGTATTTGCGGTCGCACTTTATAATTTAATGAAAGAAGATAGTTACAATTCAGGAAATTATGTTTTCAGGGACTATCTTATTGAAAATTTAAGTAACGGAAAATTACTGAACGGTAATATTAAAAGAATATACAATGAGTTCTACTCAGAATAGAAATGTTATGAAAAAATATTATCATTAATGAGAAAATTATTAGTAAATATATTTTCCGGAATATACAGTAAATTCAAATCAAATAAATTCCTTAGCGGTCTCTACTATTCAGTTGCCAATAAAAATTATTTTACCAGTTTCCTTGAGCAGGAGAAAATGATAGGGGATAAAGTCCGGATGGATGCATATCATAAAGGAATTACAAAAGGTGTTAAGAAAGGCGACGTAGTTATAGATCTCGGCACCGGAACGGGAATACTCTCTTTTTTTGCCGCAAAATCTTCTCCGAAAAAAATCTATGCAATTGATCACAGTGAAATAATAAATTCAGCTAAAAAGATCGCTCTTCATAATAATATTTCAAATATTGAATTTGTAAATATTAACAGCAGGGAATTCAAGATCGATGAAAAAGCGGATGTCATCATACATGAGCAGATCGGGGCATTCCTCTTTGATGAGAATATGACTGAGAATATTACTGATCTCAGAGACAGACTGCTTAAGAAAGACGGTAAGATCATTCCGGGTAAATTTGAAGTATGTCTTGTCCCTGTACGTCTTAAAGAATATTACAGAGTCCCTTTTATCAGTGAACAGGAAATTTACGGAATAAAATTTAACTGTTTTGATGAACTTAAAAATAATGCTGATCCGGGTTACGGCATATTATATGTAAGACCTGAAGCTGTGCAGACTTTTTTAAGTGAGCCGGAAACGATATTAAAGTTTGATCTGGAGACAATGAATGTTCAGGATATTCCTCTGAATTTTAATTTTAAAAAAATAATTACCGAAAGCGGTGTCTGTGACGGTATATGTTTTTATTTTAAAATTATTTTTGATAAAGATCTTATACTTGATACTAATCCTCTTACAACGGTAACTCACTGGAATATTCCTATACTAAGAACTTACCATAAAGAATTCCAAACCGGAGATGAAATAAATATTAATTTTGAATGGGGGAACCCCTCGGATATAAGCACATATAAATGGGGAAGAGAGTTATAAATTATTCAGAACTCTTCATTTTGATTAATATCTGTAAATAAAAGATCCTCATTGAAATAAATTCAATGAGGATCTCAAATTTATAATTATCTGATTTAAAATTTACTTGATCATTGACAAAATTCCCAGTGCGCTTGTCCATGAATTTTTGTTTTTCTTAAAGCCCTTTGATAATGAAGAAGGATCCAGCAGGCTTGAAATACCGAGCACACCGCCGGCTACATCTGCGATCGATCCTGCATTCTGCAGCTGATCTAAAATACCGTCCTTTTGATTTGCCCAGTCAGGCAAAAATGATGTTCCCTTTAAAGCGCCTGCAAGAGTGCCTGCAATTGAAGCATACTTGATGTAATCTGTTGCATCTACTCCCGACAGCATACCCAGAATATCGCTTTTACCTGATTTACCGCCGGTGAACGAACTGGTATTTATTCCTTTTACAAACTGTCCCATCAGACTGTTTATTCCTGCCTGCTTACCAAGACTGTTAATAATGTCATTTGTACTGTTCTTTGATTTTGAATCTGACTTACCTTTGGTAGTATCAGTCTGTGAGTTAACAACTGCTGATGAAAAAGTAAATAAAATTAAAGCTAAAGTTAAGATTGATTTCATTTTTTAAGAATAAAAAAATATTTGAAATATATAAAGTCCCTGCATTAAAATTTATGCAGGGACTTTTTTAAAAAAAATTACGGCTTTAAAACCTGAACAAATCCAAACGCATTATTATCAGCGTAAGTAAGATCAGCTATATCTACTAAGAGATCATAATTGAGATCAGATACTATATATCCGGTTGAAAAACTAAATGCGTCATTATCAATTACAGCCACATCACTTAAATCTACAACATCATCCTGATTTACATCACCTGTATAATTTCTGTAATCTCCTGATACAAGCACCATATTGTTACCAAATGCCTGTGCAGCCGCGGTTGTGAAATCATAATTCAGAACTCCGCCGGAAAATTGCTCACCGCCTGATTTACTCCAGGTCTGAATTGAATTTCTGTGATTTACTACTATATAATAGTTTACTCCGTTGAGAGCTTTCGCAAATAAAAATGAAGCGCTTCCGTTAGCATCAAGAATTTTACTGTCGGAACCAATTATAGCATACGGGGGACTGGTTGACCTTAAGGTAACAGTAACAGTATCCTGTATTGGTGAAATTGCTTCAAGACCTAAAGTCAGTGTAAGCGTTGGTACTGATATTGATGTTGACTCGTCAGCTCCTTTGTATGGGAAATTCGCATTTCTGATATCACCGTCAATGTCTCCGGTAATTCCGGAAATTGGGAACGCAACAAGATTCAGATCACCGATTGATCCGCCTGACAAATGCAGATCTCCTGCCGCAGGATTTAGGAAGCTGACCGTAACTGATCTTGAATTCGTTTCCCTCGGACTGACTCTTGTCTGATAACCGGCTAAAGTCTGATCACTGTTTGAACCGTCAAAGAAAATCAACCGGTTTGCAGAAGGAGTGCCTGCATAAAAATTATTTTTATCGGAAAGCGCAGAGAAATTTGCAAGAGATGTTGTGCTTCTTCTGTAAGCTGCAGTTACACCGCTTGTGCTTCCGGGAGTTGAGAGATTAATGATGATATTATTTCTCAGATCAAGATTAGCAGTTGTAGCTGTTGCATTTCCTGTAGCGGACACACCGGAAGAACCGAATGTCGAACCGCCTGAAGCAGTCAGATAAATCGAATTATAATAAATTCCGATATTGCTGTTGGTTGTAGTCGTGGAAGAATGAATTCCAACAACTCCGTTGACCTGTGATGAATTCGGAGCTTTTATACCGGATATAAAATTATTATAGATCATAAAAGAAGATCCGGTAGAAACCCAGCATCCGCCTGCTGTGCCGGTAGCAAAGTTATTAGTTATGTCGTAAATTTTGTTATTATAAATATTAATTGAAGCGCCGGCCGTGCTGTAAATTCCGAAAACTCCGCCTGTTGTAAAACTACCGGCAACAGAACTAAGTCCGTATATTGTATTACCGTATATATTTTTTACTGTGCCTGCAGCTGCATTTGATCTGATGCCGACTGTCAAAGCTCCTGCAGCAGTACTCGATCCGCCAACAGTTAAATTATAAATTGTATTATCATATACATTCTCGTTTCCGGGACTGCCTGAGTTTATATAGCCGTACAAATTTGAAGCTGTAGTTCCGGATGTATTCGGCATTGTATTATTATAAACAAGATTTGAATTACAATACATTACTGCAGCATCGGCAGCAAGAAGACAATTCATAATTCCGGAAATACTGGTACGTGTATTTCCATAAACTTCATTTGAGCGCATTTCTAAATAATTCATATCGCCTGAACATCCGATCAAAGTAACGGATCCAGTTCCGGTATGAGAATTATTTCTAACTATATTGCCATTAATATATGCTGCGTCAGATAGAGCAACAGCATCATGAACCATAGCATTGAAATTAGCAGTACCGGTATAATTCGTAACGCAGTTTTCTATAATATTATTATTCATACGAATCGTATCAGCAGTAGCTAATGCTCTGATACCGTAAGTTGCGCTAGATGACTGATTGGAATTTACAGTAACAGTGTTATTACTTATTTCATAATTCGGGGCAAGCGCTGAAGTACCAAACAGCGTTGCAATAATTCCGACTACGGCATTTGCGGTTCCGTTACCGCCGTTGATCACATTATTAATTATTTTTACATTTACCTGTCCTTCACAGCGTATACCTTCTGCTGCAATTGTACTCCCGCCCCAGTTTGTAATTGTGTTTGGCGTTTCGCCAAGAACTCCGATCTCATTATCAATGTCTCTTGTAGTGGAAGCGGAGATCACAACTATTCCTTTATAAACATTGGATATAGTGTTTCCATAAAGTTTATTATAACTGTTCTGTCCGTTAAGATCGGCAGGAATTACAGTAGCTCCGTTTATATCTCTGTTGACAATATAAATTCCGTAAGTCAGTGAGCTGATCTTCTGAAGAGTTATAACGCAGTTTTTTATTACATTATTCTGCGATCCGTCAGTAGTTGACGCTCTCATCAAAGCGTAACCCCATTCTACAACACCGTCACCTGTATTTGTATTAGGGTCAAGCAGATCAATTGCATCAAAAGTTATATAGTCAGCTCCGGAAAATTTTATTATCCCGTCAAATGAAGGCGATATACCCGGGGCGGCAGTAATCAGAGGATTAACGCCGGCTCCGCTTTTCTGAAACACCACGGGATTTGCAGCTGTAGGCGGATCGGTTAATATTGCAATTACAATATTGGATGATGTCTCCGTATGACCTGCTGCAACATTGAATATTACACCGCCTGCGCCGACACCCTGCGCATTAAGAGTATCAATTGCTTCTTTAATGGTTGCAAAATCACCGGGTATTGTCTTTGTACCGGATAAAACCGCAAATGAGTTAAGACTGAACCCTGTAATTGCAAAAAAAACAAAAAGTGTTAATAACTTTTTCATAGTTTAAATATTAAATTAATAAAATGTTGGATTTATTTTTCCAGAAATGTTTGTAGGAAAGAAGTTATAATTTTTAATTTAATTTATCAACGAAGTATTGAAATAATTTAATTAAAAAGTAAATTTCTAATAGTGTGATTCTTATAATTTTAAACTGTATTTATCCAGTTTATTATTTTCACTGAATTTTTTTTCAGCCGAAGGTTGCTTTTTAAAATCATCATTCGTATTTTTGTAAACCTAAATCACGGAATTTTAAAATCAAATCAGAAAGGTGTCTAATAAATAAAACAATGTTGAATATTAAATTATACATATCAGTCATGGGAATGATCGCACCCATATTCAATTTTGTGGATTCACCCGAAAGTCCGTGGTTCAACCGGAGGAATAAAGAATAACCTCCGAATCTTTCAAAGATTTTAATAACCGCGGATACCAAAAGTATTCGCGGTTTTTTTTTCACCAAATCATAAAGCAATTAATTAAAGATATTTACAACAATGAATAACATTAAAAGACTTTTTCAGATACTCGGCAAATGGAAGTGGTATTACGTGCTTTCAGGAGTGCTGCTTATATTCGCGACTTTTATAAGGATGTTCGAGCCCAAAGTGCTTCAGATGACTATTGATAAAGTCATTGTATTTTTTCAGACAGGAGGAAAGGTTGCATATGAACCTGATGACAAAATTACGGTATTTTTATATTCAGTCTTACCTGAATTTAAAGTTGATAATCCCGAAGTGATCCTGATATCTCTCGGAGTAATTTTTCTTATTATATCTTTATTAAGAGGGATCTTCTCATTTTCATCAAGCGCAATAACAGCTTCATCTACTGAGAAGGCGACAAAAAATCTCAGACTGAGATTATTCTCACATATTCAGGCGCTTCCGCTGGCATATCATTCCAGGACTCCGACAGGTGAGCTTGTACAGAGATGCACCGGCGATGTAGAGACAGTAAGAAAATTTGCAGCGACACAGGTAGTGGAAGTTATAAGAATGCTTGCGCTCTTTTCCGGCGCGTTTATAATGATGCTTTCGATAAATGTCGGCTATGCATTCGTTGCAATATTTCTTGTCCCTGTAATATTGGTCGGGACCTTGCTTTTTTTTAAAAAGGAAAGTCAGATATGGGCAGAGCATGAAATAAGGCAGGACAGACTTTCAGTTATTGTTCAGGAAAATCTGTCAGGTATCAGAGTCGTGAAAGCATTTGCTAAGGAGCAATTTGAAATTGATAAATTCACAGCGCAGAATCTGGAAAAAAGGAAGTGGGGACTAAAGCTGAACAAACTGCACAGAATATTCTGGCCTTCAGCGGATTTTCTAATACATACTCAGATTGCTATTTCAATTTTTTACGGAGGATATCTTGCGCTGAATAATCAGCTGACGGTCGGAGAATACACGGCGTTCTACGCATACTCAATGCTTGTTACATGGCCAATGAGAAGACTCGGACAGCTTGTCAGCGATATGGGAATGGCGACAGTTGCGATCAACAGATTATTCTCCATACTTGAAACAGAACAGGAAAATTATGAAGGCAGTAATTTTTCAGAAGAAAAACTTAAAGGAGATATTGAATTCAGGAATGTGTCATTTAATTACGAAGGCAGTGAAAAGAAAAGGGTGTTGAATGATATAAGCTTTAAAGTAAATGCCGGTGAAAAAATTGCGCTGCTCGGACCTACCGGCGCAGGAAAGACAACGATAATTTCTCTTATGCTCAGATTCTTCGATCCGGATTCAGGAAAGATACTGATCGACGGAGTGGAGACAGGAAAATATTCTAAGGAATATCTGCGGAGCAGATTCGGAGTTGTACTGCAGAAGCCGTTTCTTTTTTCTACTACCATTAAAGACAATATAGCTTATGCAAAACCGGATTCGCATATAGATGAAGTAGTGGAAGCTGCAAGCGCAGCCAGGATTCATGAGATTATAACTGAAGTGTTCCCTGAATCTTATGAGACTATTGTCGGCGAAAAAGGTGTGACGCTTTCCGGAGGTCAGAAGCAGAGAGTTACAATTGCCAGGACGCTGCTGAAAGATCCGGACATACTGATACTTGATGACTCTACATCTGCAATTGATTCGGAAACGGAATTTGAAATTCAGCAAAAGCTCAGGAAATTAATGAAAGATAAAACTACTTTTATCATCGCGCACAGGATCACTTCCATTCAGGATTGTGACAGAATAATTGTGCTTGATAAAGGCAGGATACTCGAAGAAGGTACGCATGATGAACTTGTAAAGAATAATGGCTTCTATAAAAAGATACTCGATATACAGGTCTCAATTGAAGAAGAGATCGATGCTGAAACGGTATCTGAGGAAAAATTAAATTAAAAAATTTTTCAGAGATATTTATTATCTGAATTAAAAAAAATATTATTAAAAATTATACTTATATAAGTTATGAGTAAGCTAAATGAAACAAAATTCAGTAACGAAGGAAGTCTATATCCTTTTCTGAAAAGACTTTTTACTTACAGCCTGAGATACAGAAAATGGCTGGCGGGTTTTGTTGTCTTTGTACTTGGAGTAGCAGCGGTAGAGGCGATCTTTCCTCTTATATGGCTGAGTCTGCTTGATAATGCTATAGTTCCTGCAATTGAAAAAAATAAATCTCTTGCTGCGGGAAGTGTGAACGGAGAACCTGATCTCGGTCTGCTGACATATTACAGCGGAATAATTTTCTTTCTCGGAATTGCATTGTCGGGTTCGGTCTTCATGTTTATAAATTTCGCCGGAAAGATACAGGAATATGTAATGTATGACATAAGACAGGATCTGTTTAAAAAACTTCAGGAACTTACATTCTCATTTTATGATAAGTCAGCAGTCGGCTGGCTGATGTCGAGGATAACTTCCGATACTATTAAAGTAACAGAACTGATCTCATGGGGATTCATTGAATTTGTATGGGGAGTCGGAATGATTATTTTTTGTATAACTGCAATGCTAATTTATAATGTAAAACTTGCATTGATAGTAATACTGACCATTCCGGTTTTGACTCTGATCTCGGTAAAGTTAAGAAAACTCATATTGAAATATTCGAGAGAGTCCAGAAGATTCAACAGCGAGATCACGGCAAGTTATAATGAGCATATAGTCGGCGTTGAAGTAAATAAGAGCATGGTTCAGGAAAGCAGGGCTTCGGGAGAGTTTGATTCATTAAGCGACAAGATGAGGATCTCTTCATATAAATCCGCTTACTTCTCTGCGCTGTATCAGCCGCTGGTAATATTCGGCGGTTCTGTTGCTGCGGCGCTGATCATTTTTTACGGAGGCAGTATGGCGGTAACTTTCCCGCCGGAAATTTCTGTAGGAATGCTTGCAGCATTTTTCGGATACGCGACTCTTATATATGAGCCTATTCTGGATATATCGAGATTTTATTCACAGGCGCAGAACAGTATTTCCGCAGGTGAAAGGATATTTTCATTGCTCGATACTCAGCCAACCATTAATGACAGGGAAAATGCAACTGATTTCAGTGAAATAAACGGTGACATTGAATTTGAAAACGTTTCTTTTTTCTATGAAAAAAATAAACCGGTACTGGAAAATATGAATCTGAAGATCAATGCCGGAGAATCTATTGCTCTGGTTGGAGAAACAGGCGGTGGAAAATCTTCCATTATAAATCTGATCTGCAGATTCTATGAACCGACCGGCGGAGTTATTAAGATTGACGGAACGGATTATACTGAGAAAACAACTGTCAGTCTGAGAAATAAGCTCGGTGTAGTACTTCAGACGCCGCATTTGTTTTCAGGTACTATAAGGGAAAATATAAAGTACGGAAGAGACGATGCGGACGAAAAGGAAGTTGTGAATTCACTGCTGTTGATAGGCGGAGATGAATTTATAAACAGACTTGATGAGGAAGTCGGTGAGGGCGGTGAGAAACTATCACTCGGAGAGAAACAGCTGATATCTTTTGCGAGAGCCATACTTGCTGATCCGAGAATTTTTATAATGGATGAGGCGACTTCTTCTATTGATACACTTGCAGAAGCGAAGATACAGAACGGAATTCATGAACTGATAAAAGGCAGGACTTCCATTATTATTGCTCACAGATTATCGACAATAAAAAACTGTGACAGGATAATTGTTATAAAAAAAGGTAAGATCGTGGAAGACGGAAGTCATAAACAGCTTATGCATTCAAAGGGAAGTTATTACAGTCTTTACACAAGACAGCTCAGAGAGCAAAGAGAAAATGAAATGCTGAAAAGTTAATATAGTTACAGAACAATTCAAAGAATAGTAACTCCGGGTCTGAAAGTATTCCTGCGCCTTATCGCGCTAACATGCTTAAAGTAAACGGAGTTATGTTCTTGGATATTGAAATAATGAGTTTCAATCAAATATTAATAAATCAAATAATAAATTTGACAAAATTTACAAATCTGGAACAGATCGGGTGGAATAAATTTTTTGAAGATCAAATGACTGGTCTCGAAGAAAATCTAATACCCGGAAGAGTTATAATAAGCAATAAAAATAATTACCTAATAAGTATTGGTGAAAGGGAAATTACCGGAGAAGTGTCCGGGAAATTTCATTTCAACGCGGAAAGCAAGGATGAATTTCCTGCAGTCGGGGACTGGGTGCTGATGAGAAAGTTTGACGACTATGATAATGCAATAATAGAATCCGTTATGAAAAGAAAAAGCAAGCTGTCCAGAAATTCAGCAGGTCAGAAGCTTGAAGAACAGATACTTGCGTCGAATATTGATATTGTGTTTATAATCTCATCTTTAAATCAGGACATAAATCTAAGGAGACTTGAGAGATATGTCTCGCTGATAATTGATAATAAATTAACACCGGTAATGATACTGAGTAAAGCGGATTTGAGTGAAAATACCGAAGAGAAGCTGGAGGATGTTAAGAAGATCTCCGGTAATTATGATATCCATGTTATAAGCGCACTAAAAAATACAGGAATGAATGAATTGAGAAAATACTTTAAGGGAAATCAGACGGTGGCAGTGATCGGTTCATCAGGAGTCGGAAAATCCACGATCATTAACAATCTCTGCGGAGAACAGGTAATGGAAGTAAGTGATATTAGTTTATATAAAGATAAAGGACGGCACACTACTTCTCACCGCGAGCTCATTTTTTTAAAAGACGGCGGGTCGATAATTGATACTCCCGGAATGCGTGAACTTCAGCTGTGGGAAGGCAATGAAGGACTTTCCGAAGCATTTCCTGATATAGAGAAATATCTCGGTCAGTGCAGATTCTCAAACTGTGAACATGATACGGAGCCGGGATGCGCAATCAAAGATGCAATTGACAGAGGTGAATTTGACAGCAAGCGTTTTCAGAGTTATAAAAAACTTGAAAGAGAAATTTCGAGATTTGAAAATAAAAGCAATAAGAAGGCAATGCTCAAGGAAAAAAAGAAGTGGAAAAAAATGTCGTTTCAGATCAGAAAATCCCAGCATAAAAAATAATGAGAAAATAATGTTTCAGTATAATTCTGATAAACTGCGATTAAATATCTGAAAATAAAAAATTTTATTTTGTCAGATATTAATTCTTATTAATAGTAAAGTAATCTTCGTAATTTGTTAATCCAACGACTATATTTATAATTTTAAAATTGTATTCAATTACAAAATTGAATAAAGCAGGATTTTGACTATATGAAATCTGCACCTACAGGAAAAGTAACATTTCTATTTACGGATATTGAAGGCAGCGTAAAACTTGCGCAGAAGTATCATGATATTTTGAAAGAACTTCTTGATAAGCATCATGATATTATTGAACAATCAGTTAATGAAAATAACGGATTTGTATTTAAAATAATTGGCGACGCTTTCTGCTGTTCGTTTGAGAATCCTGATGATGCGCTGCATGCTTCCTTATCGGCTCAGAGAAAATTTAATTCCGGAGACTGGAAAGGCGCTGAAATGAAAGTGCGAATGGGAATTCACACAGGTCCGGCTGAATGGTCGGAATCCGGTTACATGGGTTACATGACTTTGGCGCGTTCACAAAGAGTAATGTCAGCGGCAAACGGAGGTCAGATACTAATTTCTGAAGAATCAAAAAACGGAATCAAAGAAGATCCAACCGGGAAAATTTCTTTCCGGGAACTTGGTGAAAGAAGACTTAAGGATCTGATCCGTCCGATAATATTATTTCAGCCGTTAGCTGAAGGTATAGTTTCTGAATTTCCTCCTTTAAAAACTCTCGATGCGCGTCCTAACAATTTACCTCTTCAGCTTACAAGTTTTATAGGAAGGGAAAATGAAATTAAGACAGTTAAAAAATTAATGTCAGAATCCAGACTTCTTACATTAATCGGATCCGGCGGTTCAGGCAAAACAAGACTTGCGCTGCAGGCAGGAGCGGATCTTATTGACAAATATATTAACGGCGTTTGGTTTATTGATCTTGCGTCAATTCAGGACGGAAATCTGCTTTATCTGAAAATCGCTGAATCTATTGGTCTTAATGATCAGCAGGGAAAATCAATTGAGGAGAATATTTATGAATATATAAAGGATAAAGAATTACTGATCATTCTTGATAACTGCGAACATCTGATAAATGAATGTGCAAAACTATCTGTAAAATTTCTGCATCATTCTTCAAAGATGAAAATTCTTACTACAAGCCGTGAAGCGTTAAAGTGTCAGGGTGAAATTCTTCATAACGTACTTCCATTAAAATTTCCGGATCCGAAAGATAGTTCGACTCCTGAAAAACTTGTGCAGTTTGAAGCAGTCAGATTATTTATAGAGAGAGCTTTAAGCGTCAGTCCGAATTTCCGTGTGAATAATGAAAATGCCTCAGCGCTTGCGGGAATTTGTTTTCAGTTAGACGGTATACCGCTTGCGATAGAGCTTGCAGCAGCGAGAGTTAAAATATTACCGCTTGAAAAAATTTATGAAAAACTCAGTGACAGATTTAAACTTCTAACAGGCGGGAGCCGGACAGTGCTTCCGAGGCAGCAGACACTGAGCGCTATGATAGACTGGAGTTACGATCTGCTTAGCGAAAAAGAAAAAATACTATTTGAGAGGTTATCCGTTTTTACAGGCGGATGGACTCTTGAAGCAGCTGAGAGAATATGCTCAGATGAGATGATAGATGAATTTGAGGTAATAGATATTCTTTCCGGTTTGATCGATAAATCTCTTGTCATATCAAAAGAATCCGAAAGTGAAATACGGTTCAGTATGCTTGTTACAATACGGCAATACGCTTTGAATAAAATCAATGAAGGTGATATTTTTTCGAAACACTTTTTATATTTCAGAGAGATGGGAAATTATACAAAGCAGATGTCAACAGGAATGGATCAAAAGAGATATATTAATATTACTGAGTCCGAGACTGATAATATAAGAGCGGCAATAAACTGGGGAACGGAAAATGAGACGGAAGAGACATTCAGATTTTTAAGTGATCTGGCTGAATTCTGGAGAATAAGAGGTTATTATTCAGAAGGATATCAGACATGTATGAATTTACTTGATAAGAAACAGCAAGTAAGAGGCATTCTCAGGGCGGATGTAATGTATGCCCAGGCGCTGAGTGCATACGGAATCGGAAAACTCAAGGAAATGGAAGAACTTGCAAACAGCGGTCTGTCAATTTATGAAGAACAAAATTACAGGTACGGAATTGCAAAATGTTATGAACTGCTTGGTATTATCTGCAATGCAAGTTCAGCTGATCTGAAAAAGACATCAGATTATCATTACAATTCTCTTGAAATATTCAGAGAGCTGGGTGAGAAAAGTGATATTGCAAATTCTTTATATAATTTATCATTCATTCTGCACAGGCAGGGAGATCTGGATTCGGCCATTAAAATGAAGTTTGAAGCGCTGGACATTTTTAAAGTAACCGGGGACATACACCGGGTTGCTCTTGTACTTGCAAATCTGGGAGTGATTTATTTCAGGAAAGAGGAATATGAAAAAGCACAGTCATATACAGAAGAAAGTCTTGCGCTTTCATATCAGATCGGCGACAAGTATATGATCTCAATAAACCTGGTAAATTACGGATGCATCAGCACAGGATTAAAAGATTATGAAAAAGCGCTTGAGTATTTAGAGAAAGCAATGGAAATATTCAATGATTGCGGATATATAATAAATGTGATCCCGGCTTTATTATATACCGGGGAAGTGTATAATTTTACCGGAGAATTTGAAAAAGCAATTTCAAATTATAAAGAATCAATTTCGAAAGGATCAGAAAACGGTATTGAATATTTTCTTCCTAATAATATATTCGGGATGGCTGAAGTATTTTTCAAAATAAAAAAATTTGAAAAGTCATATAAATTTTTTCAAATGCTGAAAGTATTAGATGAAGCGCATGACAAAAAATTAGGCGGTAAAAAAAACACTTCGGCTGAAAATTACATGAGGCAGTTATCTGAAATTATCGGTGAGGACAGTAAACTTAAAGAAGAAGATGCAGCTGCAGGATTAAGCGTAAATGAAATAATAAAAATTGCGCTGTCAGAAGAAACTTAAATAATAAACAAAATAAAAATATTAAATCAAAAAATAAATAATTGCCATGAAATTCTCAGAAATGAAATACACAAGACCGGACACAGGAGAAGTCAGTAAAAAATTCAGAGACCTTATTAAAAAATTTAATGAGTCGTTATCACTTGATGAGGCAGACCGCTGTCTTGATGAAATAAATAATCTGCGGAATCATTTTTACACAATGAAAGTGATCGCATTCATAAATTATTCCATAGATACAGAAAACAAAAATTTTGAAACTGAGCAGGATTATTTTGATGAAACGGAACCTGTCTTCAATGACATTGAAACTGAATATTACCGCGAGCTTGTAAATTCAAAATTCAGGGAAGAGCTTTCCCGGAAATACGGAAAACATTTATTTGAAATTGCGGAAATTTTTCTGAAAAGCATTTCACATGAAATAGTAGAAGAGCTGAAAAAGGAGAATCATCTGAAGAGCGAGTATTTAAAACTTAAAGCTTCAGCAAAAGTGGATTTTATGGGATCGGAAAAAAATCTTCAGGAGCTTCATCCCTTCATGGAATCCAAAGATCAGGAGGTCAGGCATAAAGCGGTAAATTTATACTGGGGATTTTTTGCAGATAATACAAAGGAGCTGGATATTATATTTGATAAGCTGGTAAAGTTAAGAAATGAAATGGCTGTAAAAATGGGTTATAAAAATTTTATTGAACTTGGATATGCAAGAATGATGCGGATGGATTATGATGAAAAGATGGTCTGGGATTTTCGGGAGAATGTAAAGAAATATTTAGTCCCGTTAAGTGTAAAATTGAGGGACAGACAAAGACAACGGCTTGGTATGGATAAACTTTTATTTCACGACTCTTCAATAAGATTTAAATCCGGAAACGCCGTTCCTAAAGGAGATCCTGAATGGATAATGGAAGAAGGGAAAAAAATGTATGACGAGTTTTCACCCGAGACGAGAGAGTTTATAGATTTTATGATGGAGAATGAATTGTTTGACGTGTTCAGCAAAAAAGGAAAAGCGGATATGGGATATTGCGATTATATTTCCGATCATAAAAGTCCTTATATTTTTGCCAACATGAACGGTACTGAAGATGATATAACTGTCCTGACACATGAGGCAGGTCATGCATTCCAGGCATACAGCAGCCGGGATTTTCATTTCATGGAATATTCAAATCCTACTTCTGAAACAGCTGAGATCCATTCTATGAGTATGGAATTTCTTACTTATCCGTGGATGAAATTATTTTTCAAAGAGGATACGGATAAATTTAAATTTTCACATATCAATGAATGTATAAAATTTATTCCTTACGGCGTACTGGTAGACCATTTTCAGCACTGGGTATATGAGAATCCGGATGCGACTCCGCCGGAAAGAAAGAACAGATGGAGAGAGCTGGAGAAAATATACATACCCGATCTGGAATTCGGAGATATTGAATTTCTTGAAAAAGGCGGAAGATGGCAAAAGCAGGGACATATCTATGAGAGTCCGTTTTATTACATAGATTATTGTCTGGCTCAGATGTGCGCATTTCAATTCTGGAGCAAGGCGATACACAACGGAAATGAAAATTTTGATACATCGATACGTGAATATATAGAGTTATGTAAAAAAGGAGGAAGCGATACATTTTTAAAACTGGCTGAGAGTGCAAATCTGCGCTCACCTTTTTCGGAAGATCTATTCAGGGAATTAACGAAGGAGCTAGAGGAATACACAGATAGTGTGAATGATAAAGAGTTTTAAGATTATTTATATAAGTTGAGAGCAGTATCGGGAGAGATTTGGAAGTAAAATATTGTTGCAGCTCTGCTGTGGAAAAACCGTTTACACGGTTTTTCCACTACGTAAGTCATAAACCGTCTCTAAAAAAACATCACAGTTATTTTAATCCCACGAGGAGTAACAGCCCTCATCACTCACTATATTATCACTTGTAACACTCGCTTAATAACGTTATTTTGTATACTTTAAAATCAGAAATGCCTTCCGATTTATTTTACCAATTGCTGAATTAACAATTTTAAAACCCCAATAAAAAATTATTTTTGAAAAATCTATTATTTAATAAAAAGTTAAGAAATATTGCTATTATAGCTCACGTTGATCATGGTAAGACCACTCTTGTAGATCATATGTTCAGACAAAGCGGCATGTTCCGCGAAAATCAGGAAGTTACAGACAGACTTATGGACAGTATGGATCTCGAAAAGGAAAGAGGAATCACTATAGCTGCTAAAAACTGCTCCGTAACATGGGGCGATACAAAAATAAATATTCTCGATACTCCGGGTCACGCTGATTTCGGAGGCGAAGTGGAAAGAGCTTTAATGATGGTCGACGGCGTAATACTTTTAGTGGATGCTTCTGAAGGACCTCTTCCGCAAACCAGATTTGTTTTGAAAAAAGCGCTTGAGTCTGAATTAAAGATCATCGTAGTCGTAAACAAGATCGACAGAAAAGACGCCAGACCGCAGGAAGTGCTGAATGAAGTTTATGATCTGTTCATTGATCTTGACGCAAATGAAGAACAGATAGAATTTCCGGTGCTTTATGCAATAGGAAGAGACGGCATCGCGCAAAAAAATCTAAGCGATAAAGGTAAAGATCTTTCTATACTGTTTGAAACAATAATTGAAGAAATAAATCCTCCGTCTTATGATCCTGACGAACCTTTTCAAATGCTTGTTGCAGATCTTGATTATTCCGATTATGTAGGAAGACTTGCAATAGGTAAGATCGCTAACGGTATGATCA
>Ga0138256_10001830_pt1 | contig 22857 bp, 20 predicted proteins | sample KNB2016incub_MG_FD_105486 | JGI IMG/M metagenome (GOLD analysis project Ga0138256, IMG submission 105486) | Active sludge microbial communities from wastewater in Klosterneuburg, Austria - KNB2014incub_MG | ecosystem: Engineered > WWTP > Activated sludge > Unclassified | place: Austria... | reverse complement strand
TTTGCAACATTCTCCGCAGTTTCACCCATAGTGTACGGATAATACATTTCGGCAAGTCGCTTATTTACAAAACGCCAGCCCAGGGTGGTATCTGCAACCTGCGGGTCCCTGGCAAAAGCACTTGTACTTTTTGGCATAACAAAAGGAGCCCTGCTCATACTTTCCACACCACAGGCAATCATCAGGTCGCCATCGCCACAGGCAATGGCACGTGTACAATCCATAATGGCCTGCAGGCCACTGGCACATAAACGGTTTACAGTATTACCTGCAACTGTTGGAGGCAGGCCGGCCAGCAAGGCGGCCATCCGGGCCACATTACGGTTATCTTCACCACTTTGGTTAGCTGCCCCGGCAATTACGTCTTCAATAGCATCTATATCAATGGTTGAATTTCTTTTAACCAGCACACTGATAACATGTGCCAGCAGATCATCGGGCCTGACTCCACTTAATGAGCCGCCGTATTTACCTATAGCGGTTCTGATTGTATCAACTACGTAAACTGTTTGCATAATATCGTTTTGTAGGGGTCTTGTATCTTACACAAAGAACGTAAATACTGTCAAATCTGCGAAATTGTAATATTTGGGAGATTTAGCTTGGTATAACACTAGTACTCAATGAATTTCATTTTTTTTAAAGATAGACGGGCAGTAATGAAAAAAACTGACGATTTTGTTATTCGATTCATTCCTCTTACTTTTAATTAATAAAAAAAGAGCAGTTAAGTATTTCTGACAATTCAACCTGGATTTTTAAAGGTTTGGACCCAGACCAGTTTCAGAGCTTAACTACCCTTTTATTCCAGATGACATCCCGGAATTATTTTAAAATGCGCCGCAACAGGCGCTTTTTTATTTATAAGCCGCAAAATAAAAATGAAGTCAGCTTTACAAATTTTATTTTTTCATCTTCATGTAAATACAATTATTCAAGCATTTCTGTTTTCCAAGACAAAAATACCATTAACCCTAACCGTATTTTCATACGACTATTTTTCATTCAAGCTCTAAAAAATAGTGAGTTATACATTGCTATATTTATTTATTAATAAGAGATTAAGAATGATTGTGTAAACTAAAAAAGACGTAGTGAAAAAATAGTAATGCTATTAGGCAAAAATAGAAATGTTGAAAAACAATTCTTTTTTGTTAATAACTGCTGCAATTATTATCCATTCAAAAAGTAAAAATCGCTTTTATATGTAGTTCTTACTTTTATAATTCAATGAAGTAAACAATGAGTGCTGAATTTGATAAAGTGGAAATGTCTAATAAAAAAAGGACAGCATGGTTATGCTGTCCTGTTAAACATGGCTAAAATACCGAAAAATTAAATTGATACTTTATCGTCTTTAACACTCACTTTGAAATAAGTGCGTTCGCCTTTTTTTATCATGGCAAGAATAAGTTTGCTGAAATCAGTTGCTACAAAATTACTCCGGCCATCTTTCGATTTCATATAGCCACTGATCTCCGTTAATATGCCGTCATTATAATTTATATTCTCAAAATGCAGCTCAATATCTTTGGCTTTCATTTTTCTAATTAAGTCATTGAGCTGATCACGGGTTGTATTTTTTGTAATGCTGACAAGTATGTCTTCCTTGCCGGTAATGGTATATCCATAATCATCAACAATTAGCGGTTCTTCACCTGCCCTTGGTGCCATGGGTGCAATTACAGTTTTACCTGAGCCACTGACGTATGAAACCGGTGATGCACTATTATTGTTTGAACCAGCCGAATACAATTTTCCATATCTGTTTTCAAATTGATTTCTTGCTGCCTGGTTGGTAAGATCATACCGCTCAACTGTTCCGTTCTTTAGTTTGATAACAGCTTTTGTATCGGTGATCTCAAATTCCTTTGCAACAGCATTTAATTTACTGTTTTGTCCGGAGCCGTATGGTTCTACAGGTGCAATAGCAGGCACGGGTGGAATAGGAGGAGGCGGAGGCGGGATCTTGCCATATTTTTTTTCAAAGCTTGTTTTTTGTGAAGGGATAGAAAGATCAAAATTTTCTTTTTCGCCATTCTTTAGCCATACAGTTACCCTTTCGTTATTTACATTTATGCGCTGCACATTGTCCGGCAATTTTGCTGGCGCAGGCGGGGGAGGTGGCGGTGGTGCTGGTGCAGGGGGTGGAGGTGCAGGCGGAGCTGGCGGCGGCGGAGGAGGCGGAAGCTCTCCATACTTATTTTCAAAATCGTTTTTCTGTGCATCAATGCTCAGGTCATACGCTTCTTTTGTCCCATTCTTTAGGTATACGGTTACTTTATCCTGCTTAACACGTATCTGCTTAACATTGTCGGGAAGTTTAGTTTTTTCAGGGATCGTGTCTGTTAAATCAACAGAATTGATACCAGGCCCACTGTTGTTATCATGCCCCGTCAGCTGGTTTCTGAAAGAGACGAGGATGATACCCAAGACGGGCAGCATTAAAAGAAATTTCACCAAATGTACTTTGGCTGTTTTAAGTTTGTTCATCATGGCTATACGTTTTTTGAGTGAAGAAAAATTAAACTGGTTTGCTATACTATATTGATTGTTACCTATCACTTTCAGTAACAGGTATTGATATTCTTTTTTTGCTATGCCGTTCTCCAGCACTTTATGATCTGCGATAAATTCCAGGTTCTGGCGGATAGATCTTTTCAATAACCATGCAAAGGGATTATACCAGTTCAACAGGCATAAAAGCTCTCCCCAAATGATGTCGATACTGTGAACCTGTTTTACATGCACAAATTCATGCCGGATGATTTCCTGTAATTCAGTCTCTGAATGCAGGCCGGGGTTTATAAAAATTGAATTGCCGAAAGAGAAGGGAATTATATTTTCATCTACATGATAGATCTTCATCCCGGTGCCGGAAATAAATGCTGCGTTTTTCAGCATCCTTCTGAAGGAAACAAACTGGATCAATAATCTTACCAGCATGATCGTCATGCCCAGTAACAGGAACACACTAATCAGATTCCAAGTTGTAAAAAAATCTGCTGTACCTGCCTGCGTAATTTCAGTTAAAGAAGTATCATTGATAAGCGGCACCCATTGAATGGCGGCATTGCCTGATAAATTCTGTTGCTCCAGGATATTTGAGATGTCAACAAACGGAATAAAAAAGGCAACCAGTGTATATCCCAGCAGGTACCAGCGGTTGGCATTATAAAATGTAAGCCGCTGAAGAAATAACCGGTAAAACAGGTAAACCACTGCCAGGCTTACAGACAACTTAAGTATATAAATAACAAAAACAGGCATACAAATAAATTAAAGTGATTGACTATTTTTCTTTTTCAATCATGCTGATGATCTCTTTCAGTTCACTTGCAGAAAGTTTTTTCTGCTCTACAAAAAAATTTACCAACTCCTTATAAGAGTTATCGAAGTAATCTTTTACCACGTTACCCATGAATTTCTTTTTGTATTCAGCCTCAGTTACCGAAGGTTTATACAAATAAGCATTGCCCAGCAGGCGGCTGCTGAGATAACCTTTCTTTTCAAGATTTTTAATAGTGGAAGCTACAGTAGTGTAAGGCACTGCTTGATCAAGCTGTTCCATAAAGGCTTTTACATTGCCTTCGCCGGTACGCCATACTGCCTGCATGGTTTCTTCTTCAACGTGGGTTAATTTTTCCATTTCTACGAAATTTTCGTAAATCTACGAAAATTTCGTAACAGAACAAATTTATTTTGCAGGAAAAATGTTAAAGGCTTACCTGGATAATTTTATATTGACAATTAAAGCAACTGGAATCGCTTTTATATTTTAATAAAAAGACTGAATACATATATGGTTGTTATGGCTTAGAAATTTCCACCAATACATCCGCATTGTTTCCATTGCTTGTACACAGGTATACCCTGCCTGCCGGCGAAACACAAATATCCCTTATCCTGCCAAAACGGTTTTTGAAAAATGTTTGCTGGTTAACAATAGACCTTGCATCCGAACTCAGGGTTAATATCCTCAGGCTGGCATCTTTTAAAGTAGCCATCAGCAGGCTGTTTTGCCAAACAGGAATCCGGCTGTTGCTATAATAATCCAGTCCGCTTACGGCAATCGTGTTTCCACCACTGCTCCAGATAGGTGGCTTTACATTATTGGCGGTACAAAATGTTATCTCTCCGGGATCATCGCATGGCCCGTTAACATTTGGCCATCCAAAATTCCTTCCCTTTTCAATAATGTTTACTTCATCCTCAATGCTTGGCCCGTGTTCACTTGTATATATATTGCCATTTACCTCAACCATCCCCTGTGGATTACGATGCCCAAAGCTCCAGACCGGCGAACCCGCAAAGGGATTGTCAGCAGGAATGGATCCATCTAAATTAAACCGCAATGTCTTTCCCGCAAGCGATGTCGTGTTTTGTGCGTTGTTCTGCACTGATGCATCTCCAGTTGTCATAAAAAGTTTGGGAACAGCTTCATTGGTAATCCAGAGCCTGGAACCATTATGAATACCCGATGCAGGGACATTTTCAATAATGGTACTTACCACCTGGATATTGTTATTAGTATATTTCAACTGTACCATCTTTTCCCGGTAATTCGCACCATTATTATAATTATATACCACATAAAATTGTCCGTTGGTTAAAAAATCTGGATGCTGAACCATACCCAGTAAACCACCCTCGCCATTACTTACTACTTCAGTTATTGTTGATGAAAAAGCAACTGTACCTGTTTTAGGATCAATCTTGCTGATCTTTCCTCCTCTTTCCGTCATCCAGATATAGTTGTCTTTGCCCCATAATATCTCCCAGGGAAAACTCAAATTGTTTTTAACAATTCTCACGGTATCAGTTGGCCAGTCATCAACTACCGGTGGTGGAGGAACTGTATCACTCCGTTTACAGGAGCCAAGCACAATAAATACGGTAGCCAGCAATAATAAATACTTTCTCATGGCGAAATGTTTATATAGAACCTGCAATTTTTTAGCCAAACTTTCTATAAAGGCCTGTTTAAAGCATATTAATACTGAAAATAAAGTTGGCGGCAGTACCTTTGCCGGATGTCAGCAGTTAAAAATATACGTACCCTGAGCCTCCCCGAACTTAAGGAATACTTTGAATCTATCGGTGATAAAAAATTCCGTGCCATACAGACATATGAATGGCTCTGGAAGAAAAATGCACAGCGTTTTGAAGACATGAGCAACTTATCCAAAGAGTTAAGGATAAAATTATCAGAAGCATTTACCCTGCCTGCCATTACGGTTGATACCAACCAGGTTAGTGGCGATGGAACTGTAAAATCGAGATATAAAACTTTCGACGGACATTTTGTTGAAGGCGTTTTGATTCCCACTGAAAAAAGATGGACAGCCTGTGTATCTTCACAAATTGGCTGCAGCCTCAGTTGTAAATTTTGTGCAACAGGGTATATGGACCGCAAACGGAATTTAAACTTTGATGAGATCTATGACCAGGTGGCATTGTTAAATCAGCAAAGTGTAAAAGTTTATGGAAACAAACTCACCAATATCGTTTTTATGGGTATGGGAGAACCCTTACTAAATTATAAAAATGTATTGCAGGCCATTGATAAAATAACTTCTAATGACTGGATGGGTATGAGTCCCAAAAGAATTACTGTTTCCACAGCCGGTGTTGCCAAACAGATCAGGCAACTGGGCGATGATAAAGTACGCTTTAACCTGGCACTTTCATTACATGCTGCCAGCGATAAAAAACGTGATGCCATAATGCCCATTAATGAAAGCAACAGCATTGAAGTATTGGTAGAGGCGCTGAATTATTTTTACGAGCAGACAAAAAACGATATCACACTTGAATACATTTTATTTAAAGATGTGAATGATTCTTTACAGGATGCAGATGACCTGATAAAAATTTACAGGAAGATACCTACTCATTTGATCAACGTGATTGAATATAATCCTATTGATAATGCCTCCTTCATGAAACCTGATGAAGACCAAACCCAGCAGTTCACCGATTATTTAGCCAAACACCGCGTTAATGTAAGGTTACGAAGAAGCCGCGGTAAAGATATTGATGCTGCCTGCGGGCAATTGGCCAATAAGAAAGGGGTTTAATCTTTCTTTAACTTTTTCCGTTAAACCTTCGTTGTCAGTTCCTGTCTACAGTATTGAACAATTAAATATAAAAAAGACATGAAAAAACTATTAATTCCCCTGGTTGCCATTTTTGCCCTGGCAACTACTCTAAATGCTCAGGATAAAATGGGCAAAAAAGGACATCACAGGCATCATCAAAAAGGAATGATGGCTAAAAACCTTAATTTTTCTGAAGACCAGAAAAAGCAAGTCAAAACCATTAATGAAGATTACCGTAAAAAAGTGCAGGAGCTGAATAAGCAGGAAAGTATCACTGTAAAGGAAATGCGTAACAGGAAAGCTGCCATTCAAAAAGACAGGAAAACAAAAATGGATGGTTTGCTTACGGCCGACCAGAAGAATAAAATTGCCCAGGCCAAGGCAGACAGGAAAGTTAAATCTGAAGATCGTTCTGCAAAGCGTATGGATAAAATGAAGGCTAATTTGAACCTTTCAGATGAGCAGGTTACAAAACTTAAAGCTCAACGTTCAGTAACACAGGCCAAAGCCGAAAAAATAAAAAACAATGAATCTTTAAGCAGGGAGCAAAAGAAAGGGCAGATGATGTCGTTAAAGGCCGAAGCAAAAGCGCAACACGATAAAATACTTACTTCTGATCAATTGAAGAAAAAAGAAGAAATGAGGAAAGGCCATGCTGACAGGTCACGTGCTAAAAAATAATTAATTCCCTATTTTCAAATTAAAGCTGTTCCTAAAAGGAATGGCTTTTTTGTTTGTAAAACCACGGGCAGATGAGACATCACTACGGGTAAAAACTGTATCTTTGCCGCTCACTACTGTTGTAATAACAGCAAAACACTTCAAATAATGAGCCAGTCGCCATTCCAGAAATTTCAAAAGAAAAAGAAAAACAGTGTAATAAAGGAAGAATTCCGCCAGGAAAAGAAAAAGTACCGTAAAGACCGGAATGCTTTTTTTGAGGAGAAAAAGAAAGAAGAATACGAAGCCAGGCTGGCAAAAAAAGGGGGCATGGCTACCAAAGCAGCTGATAATGCAAAAAGTAAACCTGCTGTTGCAGCAGATAAACCAAGAGGAGCGGCTAAAACTCCGCATCAAAAATCAGCGAAGGTAATTGCAGCTAATGACAATACACCCACCGGTGTTATGCCGTTGAATAAGTTTATGGCACACTGCGGGGTTTGTTCCCGGAGAGATGCAGTTGAACTGGTTAATGCCGGCAAAGTAAAAGTGAACGGAAAGATTGCGACGGAGCCTGGTTATAAGGTTGAGGAAAAAGATGAAGTTATCTTCAATGGTAAAAAACTTTTTGTTACCAGGAATCTGGTATACATCTTACTGAATAAACCCAAAGATTATATCACTACAACTGATGATCCGCAAGGAAGAAAAACAGTTTTGCAATTAATCAGGCAGGCCACAACAGAAAGGGTTTATCCCATTGGAAGACTGGACCGAAATACATCCGGTGTTTTATTGCTTACCAATGATGGTGACCTTACCCAAAAACTCTCTCATCCGAGTTACGAGATAAAAAAGATCTACGAGGTAAAACTTGACAAGCCGCTTACCAAAAATGATTTTGATAAAATATTAAAGGGATTGAAACTGGAAGACGGAGAAATTCTTATTGACAGCCTCGCTTATGCCGACAGTAAAGATAAATCCATCATTGGCATTGAACTGCATAGTGGCCGCAACCGTATTGTACGCCGTATTTTTGAACATTTGGGTTATGATGTAAAAGGATTGGACCGGGTGATGTATGCCAACCTAACGAAGAAAAATGTTGAACGCAGCAAGTGGCGCTACTTAAGCGAAAAAGAAATCCGGCTGTTGAAATACATGAATACTTCCAAAAACAAATAAGCTGTGAAAAAGTATAGTCCCGAAATTGTTTTTGAAAATGAATCTTTTGTTGCCATTAATAAACCGGCGGGCTTATTATCAATCCCTGACAGGGAACAAACGCAAACTTCGCTCAAAGATATCCTGCTCGAAAAATACGGCACCATATTTACCGTACATCGTTTGGATAAAGACACCAGCGGTATAATAATCTTTGCAAAAACAGAGGATGCTCATAAATATTTTTCCAATCTTTTTGAAGAAAGGAAAATTGAAAAATATTACCAGGGCCTGGTACATGGTATTCCTGCTGCAAAAAAAGGAACCATTGATGCGCCTATTGCGGAACACGCACTGCAAAAGGGTTTGATGGTGGTTCACCGGAGGGGAAAACCCTCTATTACCGATTATGATGTGATACAGGAGCATAAATCTTTTTCGTTAGTCCAGTTTCAGTTACATACCGGGCGAACGCACCAGATACGTGTACATTGTAAAAACATAGGCCACCCGCTTGCCTGCGATGAATTGTATGGAGATGGAAAACCGGTTTTACTTTCTTCCATCAAAAAGAAATTCAAGCTGAGTAAACATGATGAAGAAGAAAGGCCCATGCTGAACAGGTTGGCGTTACACAGCTACCGTTTAAAATTTACTGATGTTGATGGAAAGATTATTGACCTGGAAGCAGAATTACCGAAAGATATCAGAGCCTTGTTAAATCAACTGCAGAAGAATAAATAATTTTGCCGGAAAGACGGTAAGGCGTAAGCCGTTTTTTGAATCATACTTTACCGCCTTACCGTCTTTCCGGGGAAAAAAAAATCAATTAAGATTTGGCTGCGGTGTATAACGCAAATATGGCTTAATAACATTCACCCCTTTTTCAAATTTTTTGATTGCATCTTCAGTACTCACAGCTGGTACTACAATCACATCTTCGCCATGCAGCCAGTCGGCAGGCGTTGCCACACTATAAGCTGCAGTTAACTGCAGCGAATCAACAACCCGTAATACTTCAGTAAAATTTCTACCAGTAGAAGCAGGATAAATGATCATCAGTTTCACTTTCCTGTCGGGACCGATAATAAAAAGAGAACGTACTGTGGCCGTTTCTGATGCATTGGGATGGATCATATCGTACAGGTTGGCAACCGTTCTGTCTTCATCAGCAATAATAGGAAAATCAACATTACAGTTTTGTGTTTCGTTGATGTCGCCACGCCAGCCAAAATGCTTATCAAGTGGGTCAACGCTTACAGCAAGCACTTTTACATTTCGCTTTGCAAATTCATTTTTTAACAGTGCAGTTTTACCAAGCTCTGTTGTACAAACGGGAGTATAATCGGCCGGATGCGAAAACAAAATACCCCATCCATTGCCCAGGTAATCATAAAAACTAATCTCACCTTCAGTTGTCATTGCTTTAAAATCGGGAGCAATATCCCCTAAACGCAGGCTCATAACTATAATTTTTAAAATGATAAATAAGGAGAATTATAAAATTACTTTCTATTTCTTAGAAGACGAAGCCCTGTTTAAAGAATTTTTGCCGAAGCGGTTCTTTACATTATCTATAGCATTGTACAGATCATTTTTTCTTTCCACATCATCAAACAGGTTGGTTTGAATGGCGTCGTTGGTAAGCTCACTCAAGCGTACACCAAGTAACCGCACAGGCTCCCCTTTTTTGTATAATTTATCAAACAGCTCTTTAACTACCGGAATAATTTCATCATCGGCACAGGTGTAGGGCACTGTTGTTTGCCTCGATGTAGTTTCAAAATCATGATACCTTATTTTAACAGCTACACAACCGGCAACTTTTACATCCTGCCTCAATTCATAAGCAATTTTTTCAGTAAGCCGCACCAGTTCGCTGTATAAAAAATCCCTGTCCAGTTTATTTTCATCAAAAGTATTTTCTGATGAAATTGATTTTGCTTCATGATAGGGAGATACCGCTCCATTGTGAATGCCCTGGCTTTTATACCAGAGATCAATCCCCCATTTACCGAGCCGTTCTTCCAGTTCTTCCTGTGTTTTTTCGCTGATATCTTTTATGGTAACAATGCCCATGGCTTTCAATACTTCGTAAGTATGCTCTCCCACTCCCGGTATCTTGCTCACTTTCATGGGCGCTAAAAATTCTTTCTCTTTACCAAACGGTACCTGTAAATATCCATTGGGCTTGGCTTCATCGGTTGCAATTTTTGCCATCATCTTATTAGATGCGATGCCAAATGAAATAGGCAGTTTGGTTTCATCCATTATTTGCTGCCGCAGATCAATGGTCCATTGCAGCGGGTTGAAAAACTTTTCCATCCCGGTTAGGTCAATATAAAATTCATCAATGGATGCTTTTTCAAAAAGGGGCGCTTTTGCAGCAATGATTTGTGTAACCCAACGGCTGTAACGGCTGTATTCGCCACGGCTCCAGTTTAGTGGAATAGCCTGCGGACAAAGCTGCATTGCTTTTCGGGAAGGCATTCCGCTTCTTACACCAAATTCCCTGGCTTCATAACTGCAGGAAGTTACAACCCCTCTCTCCCTGCCGCCAACAAACACAGGTTTTCCAATGTACTCAGGATGATTGAGCAGTTCAACCGATACAAAAAAAGTATCCAGATCTAAATGTGCTATGATGCGTTGGGGTTCTTTCACTTTACTAATTTAAGAAAGTTCCACAGAGATACACGGAGAAAACACAAAGTTTCACAAAGCAATCTTTACGAAACTCTTTTCCTTTGTGAATCTCTGTGACATGTGATTTACCGGTAAATATCCAGTAATCCATCCGGCAGATTAACATATACCCTGCGGTTTTTAGTATCCACTTTTTCCAGGCTTTCTTCATGGATGGGAATAAGCGCTTCCTTACCATTTAAAAGTATGGTACATAAAACCTGGTGAGGCTGTTCAATAACTTCCAGTATTTCGCCCAGGTCTTCTTCTTGATTAACAATATTAAAGCCCAGTAAAGCAATAGGTGAAGATTTAGCTGCGAATTTTTTAAAATCTTCTTCGCTAAGCCATACTTCTTTTGGCGTTAGTTTACGGGCCGCTTCCACAATATCAATCCCTTCCAGTTTAATTATGGTTTCGTCGTCAGTCCTGATCTTTGCCGATTGAAGAAAGTAGGGAATAAAACTATCTTTTTTTTCTTCGAGGAAAATCGCTTCCAAACCTTTAAGCGTTGTCTTTTTACCCAGGTTATGCTGTAAAACCAGTTCACCTTTCAAGCCTGTGCTGGCAGCCAGTTTGCCTATTTTAAAATATTGATTCATTAGCGTGCAAGTTACTTTATTTTAGAGATGCTGTGTATTTATAAACCTCAATAGAAATAAAATGTACAAGAGTGCGGCCTGCCTGCCGGCAGGCAGGCGCCAATGCAGTACCACAAAGCTTTGCGGCCGGGTACATAAAAAAAGTCCTGATAAAATTATCAGGACTTTAAAGAATTAACGGAACAGAGTTGTTTTATTCTTCTGTTTTGGTTTCTTCAGATGCCGGTGTTTCTGCTGATGCTTCTACAGGATCTGCAGCTGGTGCTTCTTCTGTTTTAGCGGCAACTTTTTTTACAACAGGTTGGTTGCGTTTGTCAGTACGTGCTTTCTTGTGTGCACCCTGACGACGGGAAACATTTGAATCGTGTTCAGCTGTCCATGCAGTAAATTTCTCCATTGCACCTGCTTCGTCAAATAAGCCTAAGCTTACTCCGCGAAGTAAATGCTTCAGGTACAACACTCCCTTGAAAGAAAGGATACGGCGTACAGTATCGGTGGGTTGAGCACCTTTTTGTAACCAGTCCAATGCTTTCTGACGATCTACCTGAATAGTTGCAGGAACCGTTAGTGGATTGTACGTACCAAGTTTTTGAATGAATTTACCGTCACGTGGGCTTCTGCCATCTGCTACAACGATGAAGTAAAAAGGTCTCTTCTTTGAGCCATGCCTCTGCAGTCTCATTTTTACAGCCATAAATAGAAATTTTTGGTTGTTATTAAATAGGGTTTATCCTTAAAAAAGGTATGCGAAGTTAAGGACTAATAGCTATTTATCCAAAAAATAGCTTTCCACATACTATTGACGGTAAGCTTGCTGTCAGCGGCGCTTTCCTATCCTGAACATACGGGATAGATTAAACCCAAAGCGGATTTCGCCCTTAAAGAATTTTCCATAGGTTTCATCAATATAGGCCCGTTCATTCATGCCGGTGGCATTGGAGAAATGCAGTTGAAATATATGTCCGCCGGTTTCTATATCTACTCCTACGGATAATGGATTTTTATTTGGATCGCTGAGCCCGTTTAAAACATGGTGATAATCTACTATAAAAGCTATTATACTACTGAATCTGTACCTTACCCCTCCTCCCACTGCAATAATATCTTTTTCGGTACCGCTTAAAGGCATATTACTGTGCACCCATATCGGACTTATCTGTAAAGTAAAATTATCCGTAATCTTACGGCCTGCAAGCATTTGGAGATAATAAGAAGACCTATCAGAAAAATCAGGTTTATTAACTGCAAAGGATTGTTCTGTCCATACCATTGCCCCGGCTGCCAGTACCAATGAAATGGGCATATTTTTAGCACCCCTACTTTGCTGTAACAGCCTTAGTTTTCCAAAAAGGTCTAATTCTTTTCTGTAGGTACTTCTGCCCAGGCCTACGGTAAAGTTATTGCTAATACCATAATCAAAGCTCAGGCGCATGGATGCCTGATCCAGACCGAATAATTGTTTAATTCCTGAATTTACAAAACCAAAGCGGTGGAGAATCCTGAAATCGAGGCTTCCTTTGCGTAACATTTCAATTGAATGCGCATTAATTACCCTGGTTGATCTGAATGCCCCTGATATTTTTTCCGTTACCCTGATGGAATCATTGCCCGGTAAATCAATATCCTGCGCCTGAGTACTGAATCCAATTAGAATTAATGAAACAGATAAAAGTCTTTTCATGATTTGTTATAGTTAGTTTGAAAACAGTTTTCATATTTGCACGCCGGTAAAGCAAACCAGATTTAGTTTAAACCATAGCCTTGTTACGCAAATGAAAGGAGCAGGGTTGCTTATGCTTTTTACTTTTTTTGAAAAGGGAAGAATTTCAATCCGATCGTTATATCAGCAGAATATAATTTCACTTCGCCTTCTCCTATACCTGCAAGTGGAATGGCTACACCCGGAGATGCAATGACGGAAAAGCGTTCATTGATTTTTTTCTCAATTCCTGCAGAAAGTCTGAGTACAGAAAATAAATTTTTATTGCCTTTATAATAAGTATCAGCCTGGTAGATTGTCCCATAATGATCATAATAAAGATGATAATCTTCTTTTTTCATGATATATGATGACAGGCCGGCAGCTGCGAAAATATTCAGCTTTTTACCTGGCGTAAAGTTATACAGGACTGAAACTGGAATTTCATACACCTTACAATTTGCCTCGATCGACTTTATATCCACAGTGTTCCAGTAAGAACCGGGTTTAGTTTTATAATCGTCTCCCGTTGCTCCGTACTTTTTGCTGCTGACATAGAAGCCCGTTTGTACACTAAAGTGCTTATTAAGATTATATCCAACTCCAAGTCCGATCCTGCCGGTAATTTTATCAGATGAAAATAATTTAACGCCATTAGCTTCAGTCCCGGCTGCTGCAATGATATATAAGCGGGCTATTTTGTTTTTTGGTTTTTTATCAGCGTTTATTTTTTTAGCAACACTGTCGAGTATTTTTTCTATTTCTTTTTCATTTGCTTTATCCGCATCAACTCTTATAACCATTATCCCTTCTGTTTTTAAAGAGTCTGCTAAGTTAGTTTTAGCCAAATCAGGATTGCTGTTATTCAATTTTTCTTCGCTGCTTTCATTATATGATACTGGTACAGGGGCTTTGATGTTGGCAGTCATTTTCCCATTAAGTTTATCTCCGGAATTTCTTTTGGCATTTACTTTATCATCGGCATTTTGCAGCTTTGGAGTTGGAGGTAGTGTTGTACTATTTCCGGAATTCGGATTGACAGGTACATAAGGCTTGCCATTTTTATCATTCCCCTTTTCAGGTTTTTCTTTAATCCCGGTTAAATTTTTAAGCTCCCCCGTTGAAACTGAGCTTGGCTGCTCCTCAGCCAGTTCTTCAATTTCCCTTTTTGGTAATTCAGCAGGTGAATTATTAATCTTTTCTTTTGCAATTTGCTCTTGTTTATTTTTTTTACCGGTATTATTAAAAGCAAAATAACTTATTGTGGCAGAGCCAAGCAACAAAGGGATTAACCACCACAGCCAGAAAACAAAAGGCCTTTTCCTGTCTTTTTCCTTATCCAGCAAAGCCTCCATTTTTTCCCATGACTGTTCATCAAAAGCCGGTTCATTGGCTTCTGCAGCATTTATGATGATCTGTTCAATATCCTTAAATGACTTTTTGCTCATAATAATTTAAATCTGCTTCCTGCAGCATTTTTTTAATATTTAACCTTGCCTTGGATAAATTAGATTTAGACGCTCCAACAGAAATTTTTAACTGTTGCGCTATTTCTTCATGTTTATAGCCATCTATTACAAATAAATTAAACACCGTTCGGTAAACCGGCGATAGTTTTTGTATTATGGCTATTATTTCTTTGTAAGTCATCCTGTCAATTGATGTTTCTGTTTCGTCAGCTATACTAAAATGATTATCAAAAATTTCAGCAACCAGGAAGCGTTGATTATTTTTCCGCAGGTAATCAATAGCTGTATTGATCATGATCCGCTTCATCCAGCCCTTTAGTGAAGCTTCCACATTGGTGTATTGAGGGTTAAAAGAATGGAGTGCTTTGAATACTTTTAAAAAGCCGTCATTTACTATCTCTTCTGCATCATCCTGGCGGTTGCAATAACGCATACAAATGCCCATTGAGTAGCCATAGTATAATTGGTAAAACAATTTCTGACTATCCCTGTTTGCATTTATGCAACTCTGGATAATATGTAACAGATCTGGCCTGTTGGTCAATTTTTTGGGTTTTAAAACCTAAACTTATATTGGTTTGGTTATACAGCATACGTCTGATATTAATAAAAGGTTGCCCGGGACCCTGTTTTCGTCTTTAAAGTTAAAAAAATAAACCCCAAACTTTTAGTTTGGGGTTAGTTAAAACTCAATATCTATACATTATTATCTTTTTCCCATCATGCCCGGCATCATACCCTTGGGCATTTTATTCATCATCTTCATCATGCCTTTCATTTGCTCAAACTGCTTTAAAAAAGCATTAAGCTCGGCAATATCCTTGCCAGCGCCTTTGGCAATTCTGTTTTTACGGTTGGGATTTATGATATCAGGGTTGCGACGTTCTTCTAATGTCATGGAGTTTATCATGGCTTCGATGCCTTTAAAAGAATCATCATTTACATCTACATCTTTTATTTGTTTGCCAACGCCGGGTATCATGCCCATCAGGTCTTTGATGTTGCCCATCTTTTTAATCTGTTGCAACTGTGTTTTAAAATCTTCAAAATCAAATTGATTTTTGCGGATCTTTTTTTCCAGACGGGCTGCTTCTTTTTCGTCGAACTGTTCCTGCGCTTTTTCAACCAGGCTTACAATATCGCCCATGCCCAAAATACGCTGCGCCATTCTTTCGGGGTGAAACACGTCAAGTGTATCCATTTTTTCGCCGCTGCTGGCAAACTTGATGGGTTTGTTTACGGTGTATTGTATTGAAAGGGCCGCACCACCTCTGGTATCACCATCTAACTTGGTTAATACAACTCCGCTAAAATCCAAGCGCTCATTAAAAGCTGATGCAGTGTTTACAGCATCCTGGCCCGTCATGCTATCCACCACAAATAAAATTTCCTGTGGATTGATGGCTTTTTTAATATTCGCAACTTCCGTCATCATCACTTCATCAACAGCCAAACGGCCAGCCGTATCTATGATGATTACATTTTTATTTTTTGCCTTTGCTTCTTTAATTGCATTTTGAACAATTGAAACCGCATCTTTATTTTCACGTTCGCTGAAAACGGCCACATCAATCTGTCCGCCCAAAACTTCCAACTGGTCAATCGCCGCAGGACGGTAAATATCCGCAGCAACCAACAACGGCGATTTGCCTTTTTTTGTTTTGAGATAATTTGCCAGCTTGCCGCTGAATGTGGTTTTACCACTACCTTGCAATCCTGCAACTAAAATTATTGCAGGTGCTCCGCTGATGTTGAATTCGCTGGCTTCGCCGCCCATCAGTTCGGTAAGTTCATCCTGCACAATCTTCACCATCTGCTGGCCGGGGCTAACAGCATTCAATACTTTTTCACCGGTTGCCTTTTCTTTTATCTTATCGGTAAACTCTTTGGCAATTTTATAATTCACATCTGCATCTACCAATGCACGGCGGATATCTTTTACTGTGTTAGCAATATTTAGGTCGGTGATTCTTGCCTGACCTTTTATATTTTTAAACGCTGATTCTAATTTTTCACTTAACGAATTAAACATGAACGCTGATTGATTTGATTAATGATGATTCGCAGATTTAAATACTGAACGCAGTATCAATTATCTGTTCCTGCTCCTTCTGGTGCACTTTGTTGTAGCCTGTAGCTGTTGCGGCGCTGGCCTGGCGGCTGATGATATAGAAGTTTATATTTTTCAGATTCATCCTCAGGAAAGTTGCTGCGCCCATATTCAGCGGCTCTTCCTGCACCCAGTACCAGATAGCTTTGCTGTATTTTTTATACAACTCATCTAATTGTTTTTGTGGTATCGGATGAATTTGTTCCAGTCTTACAATTGCCACATCTGTTCTGTTTTCTTTCTGCTGACGTTCGGCCAAATCGAAATAAATTTTACCGCTGCACATTAAAACTTTGGTAACGGCCGATGCATCGTTAATGGTTGCATCATCAATCACTTCTTTAAATCCGCCGCTTGTAAATTCTTCTTTGGTACTGTAACTACCAGCATGACGCAGATTTGCTTTCGGCGAAAAATTAACCAATGGTTTGCGGAACGGCCAGGCTAACTGACGACGCAACAAATGAAAGAAATTTGCTGCTGTGGTAACATTCGAAACCACAAAATTCATTTCGGCACACATTTGTAAAAAGCGTTCCATACGGGCACTGCTGTGCTCGGGCCCTTGCCCTTCGTAACCATGCGGCAACAACATTACCACCGAATTCATACGTTGCCATTTAGTTTCGGCAGTTGCAATAAACTGATCGATAATTGTTTGGGCTCCATTTGCAAAATCGCCAAACTGCGCCTCCCAAATTACAAGCGCATTGGGATTGGCCATGGCATAGCCATATTCAAAACCAAGTACGGCATATTCACTCAACAAAGAGTTATAAATTCTAAAAGGCGATTGTGTTTCGGTAAAATGATTCAGCCTGTTGTATTCTGCATTGGTATTTTCATCATACAAAGCTGCGTGGCGGTGACTGAAAGTACCACGCTTAACATCCTGTCCGCTCATACGAACATCTTTACCTTCCACCAGTAAACTTCCATAAGCCATCAGCTCGGCGGTAGCCCAGTCTATTTTATTTTCATCGCTGAATAATTTCAATTTATCAGCAATTAGTTTTTCAACCTTACGCAATGGTTTAAAATCTGCCGGCCATTTCATCAGGCCTTCAAACAATAATTTAAAATCATCATTACCAATGGCAGTAACCGGCGATGCATCAAAATCACCGGCAGTTGCCCTGCGCAGGCTTTTCCAAACCAATTCCGGCGCCTGATATTTATACGGCAACGGATTTTGTTTTACTTCATCCAGGCGTTCCTGCAAGTCAGCTAAAAATTTCTGCTCCATTTCTTTTGCAAGTGCCTTTGCCTCGGGCTCCCCATTTTCCATTAAAAACTGGGTATATACTTCCCGGGGGTTAGGATGTTTATCTATTTTAGCATACAATTGCGGCTGTGTAAACTTAGGCTCATCGCCTTCGTTATGTCCGTGTTTGCGGTAGCAAACCATATCAATAAAAATATCGGTATTAAATTCCTGGCGGTAAAGTGTTGCAATTTCGCAGGCTTTTACAACCGCTTCTGCGTCATCGCCATTAATATGTAATACCGGTGCATGCACCATAGCCGCAATGGAAGTACAATAGTCAGACGTACGTGCATCATCAAAATCAGTAGTAAAACCAATTTGGTTATTGATAACAAAATGAATAGTACCACCTACATAATAACCTTTCAGTCCGCTCATTTGTAAAACCTCGTAAACAATACCCTGGCCAGCAATTGAGGCATCGCCATGAATCAGTATCGGAAGAATCTTATCATAATCGCTGTTATACAAAACATCAGCTTTACTTCTTGCAAAACCAATCACCAGCGGGTCAACCGCTTCCAGGTGAGATGGATTGGGCGTTAATTTTAAATGCACTTTTTTGCCATCAACGGTTTCCACATCACTACCAAAACCCAAATGATATTTTACATCGCCGCTGCCCATGGTAGTATCCGGGGTACTGGTGCCTTCAAATTCACTGAATATCTGCTCGTAAGTTTTACCCATGATATTCGCCAATACATTCAGTCTTCCACGGTGAGCCATACCAATTACAACTTCTTCCACATCGTTGTTGGCAGATAAGTTGATGATGGCATCCAATGCTGCAATCGCCGTCTCTCCGCCTTCAAGCGAAAATCTTTTTTGACCGATATATTTTGTGTGCAAAAACTTTTCAAACATTACACCTTCATTCAGTTTCTGCAGAATTCTTTTTTTCTGCGGAAGCGGAACCGGCTGCAGCAAAGTGTTTTCAATTGCATTAAAAAGCCATTCCTGTTTTTTACGGTCGGTAATATAAGCAACCTGCACACCAACATGCGTGGTATAACATTTATGCAGATGGGCCAGAATATCTTTTAAAGATGCATTACGCATACCTATCAGATTTCCTGCTTCAAAATTTGTATTCAAATTGGCATCGCCTAAATTAAAATCTGCCAGACTAAGATTGGCCTTGCGGTCTTTTCTTTCACGAATTGGATTTGTTTTGGCAATTAAATGACCTTTTCTGCGATAGGCCAATATTAATTTGTACACCGAAAATTCTTTGTCGAGCTGACCCGAAGAAACAGCCGTTCCATTGGTTGCAGCACCGTTTGAAGAACCCGCAGCATTTGAAACTGCGAAATCAAACCCTTCAAAAAATTTACGCATATCCACATCCACACTGGTTGGGTCTTTTACAAAATCATTGTAAAGTCCCTCAATATATCCGGGATGCGAATTGGTGATGTACTGGAAATCCTTCATAACAAAGTGTAATTATTTTTGTACTAAGCCGCAGTACTATTAATAAGCTTCTTTGGCGCCTGCCTGCCGGCAGGCAGGTCGCACTCTTATACTTCAACTCTTTATTGAGCTAAAACGGACTGCAAATATCGTTTAATTATGCGTTATTATTAGCGGAATTTGAAATCAATTTTCCGTAAAGGGCGGCAACGATGCCGCTCAGGATTACGTATCCGGCAAAATAATAAAATCCCGGTTGCAAAGTTGCTTTGGTACTTTCCATGGCATTGGCACCCAGAAAAGCCACAAAAATGCTGATGGCAAAAACATCGGCCATGGCCCATTTGCTGATGGCGCTTACAAAGCGTTGCCATTTCATATCCGGATTTTTTCCAAGTATGATATAAAAAAGTAACCCAGACTTTATCAACGGAACAATTATACCGAACAGGAATATCAAGGCAAATGGCCAGTAGTTTGCATCCTGCCAAAGCTTTTCCATCATTCCCAGAATACTTCGTTTCTCACTGAAAATATTAAAATCGATGATGTAATGAATGGATATATCTATATGTAAGATATCAAGCACCCAGCCAAAACCCAGTAAAACCAGCGAACCAATATGTAATGCCAGTAACAAATACCTGTTCATAAACCTTATTTTATCCGAAATAAAGCAGAAAATACAACTTTTAAAAATTATCCATTATTAATTACTCATTTTTAATTGAAACCCCTATCTTTGCAGCCCAAAAAATAGATTTTACATGGCAAATCATGCAGCAACCAAGAAAGACGTTAGACAGAGTACAAAGCGTAACGAAAGAAACCGTTATTATGGTAAAACCACCCGTAACGCCATCCGTGATTTAAAGGCAAGTGAAAAGGCTGCTGCTACAGAAGCTTTTCCAAAAGTTGCTTCGATGATTGATAAATTGGCAAAGCGTGGTACCATCCATAAAAACAAAGCTGCTAATTTAAAGAGCAAGCTGGCTAAGCGTGTGAACGCCCAGGCAAAGTAAAAAACATAGCTTACTATATTATTAAACCCGTGATATTTATATCAACGGGTTTTTTGTTTTTTGGGCGGTTGACTGTTGCCCAAATTTTATTGTAGCTTAACAGCAAATTTAAACTGCATGAGAAAGATCTTCCTCTTTTCACTTATTTTTTTCCATATCTATACTACCGATGCCCAGCAATGCCGTTTTGAAAAAACAAACGGACTGGAAAGTGCCACTTATTTTGAAGCAATAGACTGGTATAAAAATTTAGATAAAATTTCAAGCAAAGTTTTGATTAAGGAAATGGGTATGACAGATGCTGGTTATCCGTTGCATTTGGTTTTAGTAAGTAACGAAGGCAAGTTTGATGCGGTTCAATGGCATAAACAAAACAAAGCTGTGATACTTATCAATAACGGCATTCACCCCGGCGAGCCGGATGGCATTGATGCCAGTATGATGCTGGTAAGAGATATTGTAAATAATAAAGTAAAGCTGCCGGATAACGTGGCGCTGGGTTTTATTCCGGTTTATAATATTGGTGGATGCTTAAACCGCAATTCTTATTCAAGAGCAAACCAGGAAGGGCCGAAAGAATATGGCTTTAGAGGCAATGCTCAAAACCTGGATTTGAACCGTGACTTTACAAAATGCGATAGCCGCAATGCCAAATCATTTGCTCAGATATTTCATTTGCTTGACCCGGATATTTTAATTGACAACCATGTAAGTGATGGTGCCGATTACCAACATACCATGACGATGTTAACAACGCAATATGATAAACTAGGTGCTGATTTGGGTGGATGGCTGAAAGAAAAATTTGAGCCACAATTGTATCAGAGCATGACTGATAAAAAATGGGATATGGTGCCTTATGTGAGTTTCGAAACTTCAAGTCCGGATAGAGGAATGCGGATGTTTTACGACCCGCCAAGATATTCATCTGGCTACGCTGCACTTTTTCAAACAATAGGATTTGTGCCTGAAACACATATGCTGAAACCTTTTAAGGACAGGGTGCTTGCTACCTATGCTTTTTCTTTAACTATGATTGAAAAAGCATCTCTGAATGCTATAGAGTTAATTAATCAACGCAAAAAAGCAAGAACAGAAGTTACCAAACAAAAAGCTTTTCCTGTTACATGGAGTCTTGATACTACCAAATTCAGTTTTGTAAATTTTAAAGGATACGAACAGGCTTTTAAGCCTAGTGATGCTACTGGATTAAACAGGATGTATTATGACCGCAGTAAGCCTTTTACTAAACAGGTGAAGTTCTTTAACGTATTTCAACCGTTGGTCTTTCAACTTGTGCCTGATGGTTATATCATTCCCCAGGGTTGGTATAGCGTAATTGATCTTTTAAAATTGAATAAGGTTCAGATGCAACAATTAAAAAATGATACATTGATAAATGTAGACGCATTATATATTGACGATTACAAATCCATGCCCCGGCCTTATGAAAAACACCATAAAAATTCAGCCGTAAAACTTAGCACAAAAAAACAAACCATACAGTTTTTAAAAGGTGATTATATTATCTGGCTTAATCAACCGGCAAACAGATACCTGGTTGAGATGCTGGAGCCAACCGGCGACGACAGCTTTTTTTCCTGGAACTTTTTTGATGCCGTTTTGCAGCAAAAAGAAGGTTACAGCGATTACCGCTGGGATGATTTGGCGGCTGAGGTTTTGAAGAATGACCCAAGTTTAAAGACCAAACTGGAGGAAAAGAAAAAGGGAGATGAGAAATTTGCTGCCGACAGCCGGGCTCAGTTGTACTTTATTTATGTGAATTCGCCGTATTATGAGCCGTCGCATAACAGGTATCCGGTGTACAGAATAAACAGGAAGTAAGATTTTTGAAGTGGATTTTAAAAGCCGTAGGCTTTGCAGGTTGGTAGAAAAAGTAAGTTTCGAGGTTTTTTGTGTGCCGTAGGTACGCAAGTTGCCTGTTATCTTTCGTGCCTGACGGCACTCTGAAGAGCCTGTGTTTCTTTTTCTACCAGGCTTTTGCTCCTAAAGGAGCATATTGCAAGAAAATGACCAGTTTCTCTGTAAAGTATTGTTTATCAGTCCATATAAAGTTATTTTCCGTGGCAATATTTAAAATAATTGCAAGCTTTTATCTACTCCGTGAGTAAAGCTCAATAGTAGCAATGCCGATGAAAGGATTGCGATACTTCGGCTCCGCTCAGTACAGGCTGCACGATGATGCTACAGGGTACTGAAGCTGGTATTAAAAAAATAATCATATTCAGCTAAAATAATCTTCAAATCGTTGCCGGAAACAGGCTAAAACCCTTACCTTTGCTGCCCGTTACAAAAAACGGATTAACAACATTTTTTAAAACAAAATCAAATCAGGGAAATGAACAACTACGAATTGATGGTGATTTTTACCCCTGTGCTTTCTGAAGAGGAATTTAAAGCCGCTCAGAAAAAATACGCCGACCTCGTTACAGAAAACGGAGGTGAGGTTTTGCACAGTAACCCGTGGGGACTAAAATCGCTGGCCTATCCCATTGACAAGAAGACCACCGGTCTGTATTGGGTAATGGAGTATAAAGCGCCAACCAGCTTCAATGAAAAGTTGAAAATTCAACTTTTACGTGACGAATCACAGATGCGTCACATGTACACTGCACTCGACAAGTACGCCGTCGATTAC
>Ga0138256_10001829_pt1 | contig 22861 bp, 19 predicted proteins | sample KNB2016incub_MG_FD_105486 | JGI IMG/M metagenome (GOLD analysis project Ga0138256, IMG submission 105486) | Active sludge microbial communities from wastewater in Klosterneuburg, Austria - KNB2014incub_MG | ecosystem: Engineered > WWTP > Activated sludge > Unclassified | place: Austria... | reverse complement strand
GGCGGGCAGCGAGTTGCGCGGCGGTGAGCTTCTGGATCATGGACGCGATCTCTCCTCGTGAATGGCGGTTGAACGTGGGGGCCAACGCCAAAGGAGTGCTGCCCCCTTATAGAAGACACTTTATGGCAGGACCAACGTGGCTGTCAAGATGCTTGCCCGCACCTCGCGGCGTTCCGGCTTCGACGGCACGGTCTTGACAGATCTTGGTCGACGTGCCGAAACACACCTGTGCGGGGGGCAGTCCTGCTCCCCAGAGGAAAAAGCCGTCAGCTGCCCTAGCTGGGCACCGTGTCCTATCGACGCCCCCAGTAGTTACCGGCAGGACATGGAATCTCGATAGCGATCGTTGAATAGATCCGTCCGAGATCCGAAACACTCGGGGCCTGGTAGAAGTAACTGGGCAGACTGGCAATGTCCCGCAGCGCTTCAAGGTCCAAGTCGCTGCCAAGTCCGATCGTGAACAACTGAACACCTGCCCTCTTCGCCCGCGTTGCCGACTCAACGGCTTCCGAGGCAGGTCTGGGGTTCGACCGCCCGTCAGTCAGAACAATCATGACGGATCTATTCGATGACCTATGTCGTGGTCCTTGCAACTCTTCCACGGCGGCATCTACACCGCACACAAGACAAGTCAGTGGAGCGATAGCAATTTGTTGCAGGGCGACCCTAAGGCGAGAGATCTCAGAGCCCAGCGGCCCAATTACCACAGCCTTCTCGTTGAACGTGATCACCGACGCTTGGTCGCCGCCCGACAGTCGGAGGGCCTCCAGAAACGCTCCGGCAGCATCCCGCGCAGCCGCGATTTTTGTAAGGCCACCTGCAGATAGCTCTAACATGCTCGACGAAGCGTCAATGACGACAGCAACGTCCACTGGCTCTCTGCCAGGCTTACACGCCGGTTCAGACAGCGCGACTGGTAGATAAATGTCAGCCCGGAACGAAACGGCCGTGGAAGTTGGAAACGGTGTAGCAGTCGGCACCTCCGTAGGACTTCGAGTAGGCGTAGATGTTACAGGCGCCTTCACCAACACGAGAGGAACCGGATAGACATAGCGACGGAGAAGTCCATCCATATCTAAGTAGTCCACGTACGCATCCTCGTTTGTAGGCACTACACCTGTACGTAGCGGTCGGACCCGATATGTTAGTGTAATGGGTTGTTCTTGGAGATACGGCCACATCCATCGCACGTTTGCTCCAAGATGTGAATGTGGCCTCGGAAGCACGGAAGTTTCGTTCAGAGCTACGTCTCGATGCAGCACATCGTCAAGCGTTGCTCCGCCTGCGCGCGACGACACCGCCCCCGCAATCTGGCGAAACAGTGTGGGCAACTCGTTTGCAGACAGCGCAGGATAGAATCGCGCCAAGTCACCAACGAATCGGATGAGAAAGCGCACCTCGACGTTGCCGAGTCCAACCGCAAAGATAGTAGTTCCACTACGGCGGGCCTCATCAGCCAACGCCAAGGGCGATGGCCCGACAGTGAAATCTCCGTCGGACATGAAGACAATTGCACGAGCTGCATTCGGTCGGGCACTTTCCAGGAGCCCGTTGGCCAACCTCATTCCCGCATGCATATTCGTCATTCCTTCCGCCCCCCACGATTCAGGAAGCATCGAAAGAGCTATTGCATCATTCGTGAGAGGCACTCTAACTTCCGCGCCATCGGCAAACGTCACAATGCCGACGCGATGCAGGGTGAGGTCAAGGCTGGCAATAAAGGCTTCAGTAGCCTCTCCGAGCTTGGTTGCAGGTTGACCGGCCATCGATCCTGAAGTGTCAAGAACAAGGACGATGTCTGCCGGCTGACGTGGCGGGCCAGGGCACGTGCGAAAAACAGAAAGCGTGACAGTAACTTCCTCGCCCAACCAGATTTCGGAAGGCGATGCGCGCTTGTCGCCCGATATGCGGCATGGGCCCTGGTTCGCTGGAGCAGGTGCCTGCGGGCTCTCGGTAGTTGCCATGGGAGTCGGTATCGTCTCATTCGAACTCGGCACCAGACGAGCGATCTGATAACGGCCTACGCCTTCGCGGGGAGCAAGGAGGATCAATAGCTCTCCGTCTGGAGCAATCGCCACATCAATTGCACGCAGCTTCTTCAGCCCAAGCGACATCAGTCGGGCTCGCGCATACTCGTGTCCTTCAAGATCTAGGGTAACAATGTCCTCGCCAATGGAATTGATTGACCATCGCGACTCCATCGGCGTATTGAAATACCCGTCAATCACGACGATGCGACCGTCCTCCCCCATAGTCGGAGAAAAGTAGGCCATCTTATCCTGGCGCGAACCCCGGACGAAGTGACCAACTGGCCGGAGGACGGACCGCGACAGGTCCCAAACCTGCATCTGCTCTGTATCTGCGTCGAGGGCGACAACTCGGTTGCCATTTGCTCCAATGTCGTACGGAAGAAAGTCATCTCCCCGCGATGCCGTCTGCAATCTGCCAGTTAGGTCGCCTGTGGCGATGTCATGTACGGCGATTTCTCCTGCATACGTGTTAACCGTGAAGATTCGATCGTTACCTGACGCAATACCTGTTCTGGATTGGTACTTATGCCGACTCTGCCACAAGGGGATTCCTGCGGCATCGTGTCGACTTAGGAGTGTGTCAGTCCCGTCACCTCCAGCTCTTCTGAGTATAACCCCTCCGAAACGGTCGGGAGCCATGTCAAGTGAATCGTTGGGAGTCGCCCATTGACGCACCAACTTGTCGTCTTGATCATAGACTCGGATGTCCAACGGAAACGGTCGCTCGACAAAGGTATCTCCGTGAGCATCGACAACGAGTGAGGGCGCGCCCAACTCATCACTTACGCCAGAAAGGTGTGTATAGAGGGTCCTTATTAGTTCCCCTGTCGAATCATGTATCCAGATGCCATGCTGCCCCTTCTCAGTTTGACCTGCAAGCGCATATCGGCCATCTGGACCAACGGCGAGCGACGGCCTCGGGTGCGTCACAATGACTTCGGAGACAGGCAATTCTTCGAGGACCTCTCCCTCTGAATTGAACCTGAGCACTCGAAGCGCATGTTCGGCACTTCCACCGTCAAGCGCATAAACCCTGTCGTGTCCCGCAAATCCTGTTACCGGACCAGTGATGCCACTCTGTTGGGACAATCGCCAGTCAGAGTACGCTTGTCCATCTGAAGAGAACTTGAAGACACCTCCATAGTCGGAATCGCCTACGTAAACATCGCCGGCGGTATCAACGAATACAGTTCCTGGACGGAGCACGCGGTTATCGGCCAGTCGAACCGGCCAAGGTTGCCCTTGTTCTTTGCCCGGTCCGTATCGTGCTATACCTGCTATTGCAAATCCAAAGATGGAATTGTCCGGGCCGTAGGCCAACGATGAGGGCGGGGACATCATGTCAGCAGGGAGATCGGGAGTCCATGTTCGCAGACGTTGTGCGGTTCGGCCGGGCATTGCGGTCTCAGCAACGTTTCCTGAATAGCTGTCCACGATGGCAATGCGATCACCGGCCGGGCTGGGGGTTATCCCGCTTCGGCTGGCGGGCATAAGCTCATGCGTCATTTCGCCGGTCACCATATTGAGTTCAATTAACGTTGAGACTGAGGCAGTAGTAGTGAATCCTCCCAGGGTATAAGTGAAGTAGCAAGTGCCAGCAACGAGGAGCGCTCCCTCCGACGTAAATCCAAGTCCGGATTGAGGCGGTCCGTACCACCTATCGCCTGGGCACAATCCTGTAAGTGGCTCCTGTTCCTGAAGGTCGGGCAGGGGCCATATCGAAGCGACGGAGTACGTAGGACTGCTAGCCGCGCTCGCGCTTCCCGTGGCAGCCGCGAAATCCGCCGCCCCCACAATGAACATCGGTACTACTTGCAATGAGAGGGCCAACGTAGCAACCGTCCAGGCAACGAGCACGGTTCGACGGATGGAGTAATTGCTGAGCCGAGAGTGGCTATTCATGATGAGTGGTCATCCGTTCTTTCGAATTGTCGAAAAGGTGATCACGCTTAGGCTCAGTCGGAACCACTCGCATCTGGTCTGTCAGTCGTCGATTCCCTGCCCCGAAACCACGTTGCCATCGATCGGCAGTGTGCCTTCGGGAACTTACTGCTAGAGCGCGTTGTTTTACTCGTACCCTCGTCGGCCGTCGTGGCCAAGCCACCTTCACCAATCACAGATCTTTGCAGAACCAGGACGTAATGGTGCCGGCGGCGAACTGAGTGGCCGTAACCGTCTGAATCAGGACGCGATCACTGCTCGTGACTTACGGTTCGTACGTGGGGGCCAACGGCAAAGGAAAGCTGTCCCTGATAGAGGACACTTTATGGCAGGATCGGCGCAGCCTGTCAAGACGCTTGCCCGCTTCGCGGCGCCCCGCCGTAGGCGGGGCGGTCTTGACAGCCAGTCCGGCCTGCCAGCACTCTCTGTTATCAGGGGCAGCTTCCACAGGATCTGAGGACGCCCGCCGATGCTCTGCAATTCGATTGGGCTACCTGCTCAGACCTGTCGATCGTCATCCGCGGCCTGTTCCAGTGCCACAAGCCCTCTCACTGCTGGAGATAGTCCGCCATCTCGCCAATCGGGACAAAGCGACCCTCGGCCGGCTCGAACACACCATGATCGCGTCGACAGTAATAGAGCTCGCGCCATCGACGCATGGCACGCTCCCACTCTGCAAGGCGCACTGGGAGTTGTGTTTGGTTCTCCTTCTGTTGGCGCTTCGTACGGGAGTAGCCCAGATAGAAGAGTCCAGCGCTTATCGCTCCGAGGAGCACGCCGGCCGTAAGGGCCGCTCCGCTCTCTGCTGCGAATGCGAACATGGCCATCAGGCCAAATACAAATGTACCAAACAGGAGACCGCTCACCTCAGGGGCTGTCTCTGAAGGTTTCTCTGGGGCCGTGAGCAGCTTGCTCAGATCCGACTGGCTGGTTCCGTAGCCCATCGTCGTCGTTGAGGTGTAGCCAGTTCCCGTCGTACCGTCGCTCTCATACGTCGAGGTGGCGCCGAAACCGCGGGATGTCGTTTCGATCCGGGAAACTCCCTCTGCCACGAGAGAGGACACCTTCCGAATCTGGTCGTTGGATCCACACTGGGGACACACGACGGCCTGAGCAGCCACGCCTCACTCCTTTTCGCTGGCGATCGGACGGCAAGGGAAGGGTGCGAGTGGTTCGCACGCACACTCGTTCAAGCGCGATTGTATATCTATACTGACAGTAAGTCGACTGGCGGTAGAGACGGCCCGACACTGAACGAATGGAAGATGAGGCGCGCGTCTACGCGAGTTTGGGCAGGCGCATCAGGCAATTGCGCCGCGAGCGCGGACTCACACAGGAGCGTCTCGCGATCGCCGCCGGCCTCAACCGAGCGTACGTCGGCTATATCGAGCGTGCAGAGCGGCAGGCAAGCGTTTGGACTGTGGCTAGAATCGCCCGGGCCCTGGACGTGGATCTACCTGAGTGCTTCCGGTTCGAACCGGTCCAAGACGACATGAGGCTCTCCTGAATCTGGAAACTGTTCGACCATTCCATGGCGGCGAGCGGGCCATAGTCAAGTACGCGTTTACGGATCTTGAGAACATGCTACTACTGATATCGAGTTGAGTATGTCATAGAAGCTGTGCTGTGATCGGGGGAACTCCGCATCGAAAGTGTGCGTTATTCGCAGAATCATGTCCTCATGGAAGACAAAGACAAGCTCGGCTTCGGGAGAAAAGCCGTCACTGCTTGAACCTCTAACGAAGACCGCCTCCTGCCTCCCCAGGACTCCTTCACGAATGTTTGTGGTCAGATATTCATATCCATCGATGTACTCGGTAGCAAAGGATGATTCATGCCTATGCAGTAGCTGAGCAGGAGATATCTGTAACCCTTGGTTATCCAGCACCTCGATTGCTACTCCGCTTTCATTGAATGCCCTGCGGTCAATCCGGATCGAAGCCAGGATTGGGGCGAGCAGCGTATTGTGCGATCTATCAAGATACACGCTGGTATTGTCGTAATCGAACGTATTGACGCGACTCTCCCATGGCCTCCACAAGTCCAGGCAGACATTATCAAACCTGTACTCATCTGGAACCATGAGCACAGTCTGTTGAACTGCGTTCGGGGGAGGGAGTGGTGTGACGCTCAGTTTCAGAATGAACTCAGGCAACATTGGATCGGTTGGGATCACGGAGGATTGAGGTTCAAGACTCTCCAATTGAGTCTCTTGAGAAACCGGTTCCTTTTCATCGTAACCACGACCCACAAGGAGGCAAATGACAATAAGAGTGAAGGCGGCGAGGCCGGCGTGGAGTACTTGGGAGATAGGAGGTGTTCCATCAAGGCGCGCGGATGCCATTCCCGACACTTGGTGGGTGTGAATTGTCCTCATATAGTGATTGTAGTAGTCGATGCAGAACTATTCAACAGGAAGTGAGCCAGGGTGCAGGGTTTTGCGCACGCCTCCTCGTTCGGCGATTGTCAAGGTTTGGTTACGGCGCATCGTATCGTGCTATGGGGAGATAAAGATGAACGTGCGTTGCGGCCGTAGGTGAGGGAGTCGTGGTCAGCGATACGGTTGGTACGGCGGTCACGGTGGGGATGGGCGTTGTGGTTGGTCGCTTTGTTGGCGTGGCGACGGAGACATGGTCGCCGACGATCCTGAACCGGCCGGTCGAGGTGATGATCGAGGTGACGGTCACGTTATCACCGCTCACAACTACCGTTGCTTCAAGCGGTATGTCTGTTCGGTCGCCCTGTACTAGGCGAATGGTATTCGCATTGATACCTTCCTGAGGATTGAGCGGCGCCGTTATTGTCAGCGATGCGGGGAGCAGAAGCGCGGAGATGCGGGAGTCGCTGCTCGCATCATGGGCGGCAATGAAGGCTGAGGAAATGGACTTGCTCGTAAGGGTCGGGGTCAATGCTTCGTGAGTCGCATGTTCTGCTTCGAACAGTCGTGTTACCTTCAATATAGTCAAATCACCTCCGAATGAACCTGCAGGCAGCTTCAGTTCAAAGGAACCATCTGGCGCGTTGATCTGTATAGGGTCAGCACGTTGGACAAGCACTTGCCGCTGGAACACGGGATCGAATGTCCCGGCCTGTTGCAGGCTGAGCGGTTGATCCCCAGGTCGCCTTCCTTGGAAGATTGGCACACTGACAGTACGCGTCCGCTGGTACCAGGGATCGTCTTCGACTGGTGGATCCCATCCGAAGGCATCGGCTCGATAGTTATCAGCACCTGTACCATCACTTGTAATGACCTCGAAGTGCAGATGATCGCCTGAACATCTTCCGGTGCATCCCAGATCTCCAATAATTTGACTGCGTGTAACTCGATCTTCTTTGGCAACACGCGTTGTGCTCAGGTGCGCATACAACGTATAAAGATCTGATCTGTGCTTCAAGATGACATACTTCCCATATCCTCCGGAATCCACACTATTTACCTTGGTGACAGTGCCATCCGCAATGGCATACACGGGGTCTCCGGAGTTACCATCGATGTCGAGGCCATTATGGCCACTGTAGAAGGCGGTAGTGCTCTTTGAGCCGCCAAACAACACCATGCTGCCTGGGATGTGCTCCTCCTCATCAGGGAGAACGTATTTCACGGGGTACTCGTGATCAAAATACGTGTTAATAGTATGATTCTCTGGATTGAGTGGCCAGGTGGCCTGTATCACAAAGGATGTCCCTAGGTCCACGCTCTTTACGTTGCAGCCAGGATGCAAAGTGATTTCGCTAGCGTACATCGGCGATCCTGGTCGACTGACCCAAAACATGTGGCGACCATTTGAAAGGTCGGCCATCCTATAGAACCCGTCGGCATCGGTGACCGTCGTGTTTGGAGCCGGGCCGTTGTAGGCCACAGTTGCTCCTTGAACGGGATGCCCGTTTATGGTGATCTTTCCTTGTAGTGAGGAGGAGTTTGGATCGCAACTTCCCATTACTGTGATGAGTGGTGAATCGATGGTCATGCGACGCAGCTTTCCTGTGTCGTCGGTATATTCCATCCAAGCATCGTCTGCAATGCGATACGTCCCAACTTCCTGTGGTTCGATATCAAACGCCAGCTCGATAGGTACCGGCACAGCGTCCCAATAGATGCGGCGCCGCTCGCGCCGCACGCCAGGTTTTGCGTTTCCCTTGTATGCAATGCGCGACTCCAGTTCATTCATCACCTGGACCGATGATCCACTCACTTTCGCCGCGATTCTGTTATAGACCTCTTCCAATTGAGTTCCACTTCGGGCTTCGTAATACAATGACGGACTGGATGCAACAGATCGCATGCACTGACTATTGCAATCGACACCGAGACATACGGCATGTCTATCATCTCCAAGCCCGCCTGCCTCGCGAGTGACCGGTTGGCATGTGGCACCATTGTGGCCATCTGAGACGAGAACCACTATTTCGATTGCATCAGGTTTGCCGTCGAAGAGCCGGCGTGCCTCACGCAGACCTAGCGCGATGTCCGTCTCTCCAGTTCCCCTAAGGCGAAGAGAACGCTGGAGTATGTCTGGGTCACGTGTCAGGGGGACCGAAGTTGCGATGGTATTTGAGAAGATCACCAGCCCCATGCGATAATTTGGTCTGTTGGGCAGGTCGAGGCGATCTATAAAGTCGCGCGATGCGACAAGAATCTCTCTTGTACTAGGACTCGTCGAACCTGAGTCATCGAGGACAAGTATGATATCGGCCTTCTGTGGCTGGCATGTCGTGGCCACCGTGTTAGTAACACGCGCTGTGGCGCCCAGTAACATCACGGGAGTGTCGACTGACATTGTGGCCGAGAAGACACAATCCTGGTTTGGTTGTGCTTGCGCTCGGAGACCCATTTCCCACCGTATGCCGGATGTCAAGACGAGGAGCAACAGAAAGAGTCGGGCGACCTGCAAGCGCGTGTGTGACATGATCATTTCCCTTCTAAGTCGATGGTGTGTCCCGAGAACACTTTGGGGGCTTGCATGCGGAGTGCATGTGGCTGAGTCACTGATCCCTGTCTTATTCAGGTGTCGGCTCATTGCTGATTATTAAGCACTGGTTGAGAGTCCTTTCTAAGTCTATCTAGTTTCAAAATGGATCGCCCATAGCAATCCATTCCCCATTCATGTGCGCACGTCCTGTACACTGGATGGCGCATCCTGCTCCCCACCCCCGGTGGGCTTTTCGGACACAGAGCCTGCTGAGCCACACTGATTGTTGGCAGACCGGCTCGTCGGCCCTACTTGCCTGACCAACACTGGCGATGGGGATGAGACGCGTGGGTGGGTGCAGGGGCTTGTTCACTTCCCGCCTGGGTGCGGTGACCGCAAGGCAGGCAGACGCTCGGGTCTTGCTCGAAGTGCGTTGCATTGTTAGTCCTCACCGCTTCAGGGCGACGCGCTCGTCGCCTTCGGCCTTCAGCCAGATGGGGGCGTTCACTGAGGTCGTCGGTGAGAGCTCTGACTGCGTCGTAAACCAGTATCGACTGCGCCCTCCTTCCGCCTGCGTCACTGAGCGGAGACTCTCCAGGCGTCGGACACCGGTCGTGACCGTGAGGACGCGTATGCTCTGAGTTTTGTATCGAGCCAGGACGGCCGCAGAGTCGAGGTATGCCTGATAGGCCCGGATGTGTCGTTGCCAGCTCCGCCGCTGGATGTTGGTATCGGCCACCAGCTCAGTCGCCCGATCGACTTCGACGAAGAAGTGCAACCACCGCTCCTCTCCAGTGAGCGGGTCAGGGAATCCGAGGATCATGTAGGCGTCGGGCACGAGAGCCGCTTCATGCGTTCGCCCGTCTGGGTCAGTGACGGTGACCCTATCGGTGGCGTGTGCCCTACGCAGGAGGCGGTCGTCGACCCACTGCTTGACCTCCCAGCCCACGCGCTTCGCGCCGAGGGAGAAGGCAACGTACACATCGTTCAGTGCCAGCTGGTGATCGAGCAGCGGGAACCACTTGACCCGATTGTACGCAGGCTTCCAGTCAATGTCCTCCGGCTCATACCCGAGCTCATCCGTCAGAAGCTGACAGCCTGCCGGGCCGAGGAGATAGACGTAGGGGAGTCGCCCTTCGTGGAGACGCATCGGCTGTTCGATTCGCTCAAGGTAGCCGGATGCCGCAAGAAGCCGAAGGCGCTGTCGGCACTGCGTGCTGACGCCCCCACCCTTGGACGGGAACAGTAGCGCTGCAACCTGCGACACCGAGACAACGCGAAGTCGATAGGCCAACTCCACGATCGCCAGATCGCGTGGCTGCATGCGGAAGGCTGCCCTACCAGAGGCGGGGCGTCGCCCAGTCATCGTCGGTGTGTTCGTCGGTGCGATAGTCGGCACTCTGTTCTGCGGCTGCATACGTGTCTGTCCTCATTGTATCAGATCGACCAACAGCAGTGTTTGCGACGATCGGCTCCAGAGGTGTCCGTACTATCGGGACACCCGTGCGTCGTGCGAGGTACTGTCTGACGTAGGCTAATTCCTCCGCATGATCGCTTGCCCAGCGTCCTTCAACGAAGCGCTTCGTTGAGACTCGTACGAACGCCGCCTTGTTGCGCGGCTTTATGAGAAACTCGAATGGCTGGAGACCCATGAGCTCCTGTGCACCGAGAAGTACTTGCTCTTCAAGCGGCATGTATAAATTCTGTTCGTCTACAGAAGGGCCGCCGAAGGGTCCTGTGGAGTACGATACTTTCTGATCTTTGATAAGCATAGGGTCAAGTGAACAAAACTGTTCTGCCACCATCTTGGCGGCTTCGATGTCTGCCGTGACGCCAAAGACCTGAGTTCCGAGAGTGAGAAGGGTCTTTTGTGTCTGCGGGGAAAGCTGGAAGAGTTCCTGATGGGCAAGCGCGAGCCACATGCCATAGTTGCGCGAATAGACGGAGATCAATTCGTCCAAGTCCTGAGCAAACAGATCGTCACCGATTGTCCGTTGATTTGTAAGCTCAGTTAGCTCATCAATAACCAGGCCAAGTGGAGTATGTTTGCCCGTGCCACGATGCTTGATATATGCGAGCATCCACTCATACATCCATCGAGTCTTGAAACGCCTTCTGTCGATGTTGGTCTCGTGACGAAAGTCCAACAGGAGCGTGAGTCCGTTGTCAACGACGCTCTGCAGTTCGATCCCAGCGTCGGTCGTACCAAACATGTTCCCCATAATGGGATCAAGCGAGAACTGACCTATCTTGGCTGTAAACATGCGCGAAAGTGAAATTCTGTCCATGAGTCGTAACGGCATGTATTTATTGCGAAAGAATCCGGCAGCGGCAGCAGCCTCCGGGAAGCGCTCGCCTGCCTGGGCCAACTGCGCTGACCATGACTCGGGACGATGCAGAAGATCTTCAGCGGACGTGATCGGAAGGTTGAGTGCGGCCAGGATCATGAGTGTGGGTTCACCAATCCATAGCAGTGCGTTCCAGCCCTGGACCGAGGCGGTGGCCAAGTTAGGATCAAGTTTTCGAAGCGTTACCAGGAACCGATTGGCAACATCACGGAGGTTCTCGCCCGGCAGGCGAAAGAGAAGAGGAAACGGAGCAACACGTGATCCGCGCCCTGACATATCCACATACACGAGGCGCTTCAGCGCTTTGCGACGAGCCTTCTTTCCTAGTGAGCCGAGTTGAACGAGCAGCGCATCCACCAGTGGACCGTGTGGATCAAAGACAACTTGCGGTACGCCGCGCCACAAATCCTGAAAGCAAAGGACCTTTCCCAGAAATTCCGACTTTCCTGACCCGCTTCCAGCATGTATTCCTAGACCGCGATTGCGGTCGGCATCGGACAGTACGAATATGTCGTCAAGCGTTCTGCGAGGTGCAATAGGCGCAGCCTTCTGTAGCGTGATTGACATTTGCATGACTATTCGCGCTCACCGTCATTGTCGAAGTCGCCGAAGAGAATTCCGGTCAGACCACGACGGGCGGGCTTCTTTTTCTTCCGTACCTTCACCTCTATAGGAGGTGAGGTGCTTGGAGGATTGTGAGGCACCGCCGGCTGTACGGACCTGAGTGGTGGTTCTGGTGGCAATGAGAGCTGGCGCTCAATGATATCGACAATGGATCGCTCAAAGACGGAGAACACGCAGAGATGGTCTGGACCAGACACATCATCCCAGCGATGATTGCGCGGCATGTGCGCTCGGAACTGAAAGTACCTGTCGAGGATGGCAACCTTCATCTGATTGAGGTCATCCAGATCCGTTGTCTTGTCGTACTTCTTAACGAGCAGAGCTACCCATGCCTGGAACATAAGCGCGAACGGGCAGTGACCGATGACGTGAACGCGCTCAATGTGATCGCTGGGAACCCTGAACGGCTCGCTATCCCAGATGTCGTCGAACCAGTCATTCATTGCGAATCGTCCTCCGTGCCCAGCAAGAGACGGGCGATAAGACCCGTTGGTCGTTCAGGTGGCAGGGGCGGAAGTTTTCGATCCATTTCAAATGCCACCCTGCGCGAACCGAGATGCAGGAGCTTGTGAACGGTATTGATCATGTCCAACGCCTGTTGTCGCGACGCCTCATGCCACAGTTGGCTCAGCCTATCATTGAAGTGAACGGTGGTGTCCAGTCGATGCATGAGCTCCATCGTCTCTTGTTTGGCCAACATGCCAGCAGCATGCATTTCCACAATCTGCCGCATCGCCTGAACCGTCTTGTCAGCGTACGCCTGGCCAGTCGCAACATGGACCTCATATGTATCGACGACACGACTGAGGTGATCAGCCGCGCGGCTGTCCCACGGTGCCCCAACGTGGACTGGCGACTGGCTCATGGGTGACTCCTTCCTCAATGATGCAGATGGAAACATCGTCCGACCGCCGGGCTTCCTGCCTCCAGTTGTAGAGATAGTCAGCAGTCCTGGCGCGATATGCACGGGCCAGCGCGTCGATGGCGGCAATTGCCTGGCGCCGAGCCACAAGCATGTCAGTCCGTGCTCGTGCCAGAAGCTGCGCCGGGCTGTTGGATGACCAGTCGGACCAGGCCAAGTTCAAGGCAAGGAGTAGCAGCAGCGTGGAGAGGGCCAGCGGTAGTATCGCCGGCAGGATCTCGATTGAGGCGTGAACTGTTATGCTTGCCTGCGTCGCCAATGCAATCGGTGGAGTTAGTACCACTATGAGGCGAGCCGGCTCAGTCGCGACGGCAGCCGCCCAAAACGCGTTGGGATCGGCAGGTTCGTCTCCGCCGATCCCAACGGAGATGTAGCGCGAGCACGAGCGAGGGCAGTCACGACAGGCCATCAGGAGCCTCCTATCACCGTTTCCGTCACCAGATGACGCGACTAGCGGCTTCGACGATCTCATCGGCACCTTGGTTCGAGATCGAACTGAGACGGGTCAGGAGTTCACAGGTCAGCTCATCGAGACGATCTGCGTCGTCGGTACTGATCAGTCCTTTGGCCAGAGCCGCGTCAATGGCTACAGTTGTGGGTAGGATGGTCGTCAGGCCAGTGAACTGGGCGTAGCGGTAGATGTCGCTGGTGTGTGCGATCGCCTCCTTGTGGATCTGGGCGATCGCCTCCATCCGCTCGCTGCTGGTGCTGCGCCACAGCCGAAGGCCTCGGGGCCTTCGGGCCGGAAGGGCAGAACTGGAACTGGGTTGGTCGGCCATCTCAGGCTCCTTCTCCGGAACGCGACTGAGGCTGTGCGAGCAAGTACACGGCAGTACTTGTTGAGAATTAAAAACCCCGGACGGTCAGCAAGGTTCCCACCAAAGAGCCCGAAAAAGCAGACACGCGGCCGAAAAAAGCAGACATGGCAGGCTGCAAATGGGCGCGTTCACGCAGCTGCTCCTGACGTACACTGTGCGTGAGGAGGATCAAGCCATGCCCCACAGACTGCTGAGTGACGCCGAGATCAGCAATGCAATCCGCGGTGCACGCTCCCGAGAGACAACCGCAGAGAGTGCGGCATACGAGCTCTTTGCAGTCTCCGTTACCCGTAGCCAGCACAGCCTGCCGGACACGCTTGAGTCTAGGAGAGTAATTACCAGCGGGATCCTGCGGCGGATCGTGCTCAGCCGGCTCGTGCAGCTGGGGATAGACACCGTAGTTGCAGACGGCGATGAGAGCGTCGAGTCCACATCCGCCGTGCTCAGCGTGGTCAGGCCTGAGGTTCACAAGGAAGCAAGAGCTTGGCTCGCCCTCTATCTTTGGGCGTTTTCCCCCTCGCGCCAGACGCTCAGCAAAGTAGGAAAGCGCTTCCAGGTTGAGGGGCGCTCCATAGCCCGCTGGGTGGAGACCGTGTATCCGGCGATCGCCGACAAGCTTGCAGTGCTTGAGAGCCTGGCACAGAGTCAAGCGTCAGCGGGTGGACTGCTTCGGGCTGCTGATGAACACGGCTCATACCTCAGCGAACCGACCAGGCAAGAGCTAGAGCAGGCCGAGCAGGCCAGAGCGGCCCTCAAATCGGCGATTCGGTCACCGGGTTCGTCTACCGTAGCGCGTTCAGACCTTGAGACGATCATGAGAACCGACCCGCGCGACACCAACGAGTACCTCTATCGCCCCGTTGCAGAGTGGATGCATCCCGGCAAGGTGTATGAGGACCGGTTCGTCGACCTACAGCTGTGGGTCGATAAGCCGGGTGGCTTGGCCGGCCATACTCCGGCAGAAGCGACTTCACAGCGGTTCGACTCGCTTGACGATGCTCTTACAGAGCGCGATGAGCCGGTGGTCACGTTGGTCGGTGTCCCTGGCGCAGGCAAGTCAACGCTGCTGCGCCAGCTTGAGGTGGTTGCCGCCCGACGCTTCATCCGAGGGGAGTCGGATGTCGTGCCTGTCTACATTGAGATGAGACATGTGCCTCAGGAATCGGTAGCGTCAGCAGGGGATGCTCGCGCGTGGCTTGAAGAGGCGGCCACCGCAGTCGGTATCAGCGGGCCTGGATTGAGCGAACTCATTGAGCAGAGACGACTTCTACTCCTTCTGGACGGGCTCAACGAACTTCCTCACTCTGACTCCGGGAGCTATCGCGAGAAGGCGTTTCTATGGCGGGAGTGCCTCCACGCCATTGCAGACAGTACGCGCGGCAATCGGGTCATAGCGACGTGCCGAACGCTTGACTACACGACGCCGCTGTCGTCGCCGGCCCGACTCGTACCGAGACTCGTGATTCAGCCCTTGGACGACCGGCGCATCCAGCAGCTCCTGAACCGATATCTCGGCGAGCATGGGGAGACCGTGTGGTCTGGGCTTGCCGGTACGGCGCTGGCCGACATGCTTCATGTGCCCTACTACCTTCGACTACTCGTGGAGCAGATCGAGCCGGGAGGGCGCCTGCCGACTTCCCGTGCGGGACTCTTCACGGGATTCGTGTTGAGCGCACTCAAGCGTAATGCTGACATGGGCAGCGCACTGTTTGCTCCGGGACGGCTCTTGTCGGTTCACGACTACGAGCGGCTGCAATGGCTTGCCGTAGACAGCGAAGGGTTGGAACTGCCCGAGGAAGGCTGCCTCTTGCCTTCCCTCGGCCGGCTTGCCATGTCCCTTTACAAGGGTTCACGAGGCCCCGGTGCCGAATTGCTTGCCTTGCCCTATCCGACCGCGCTGGATTTGCTTGGTATCGCGGAGGCCGCGGACGTGCTTCGCGCCGGAGTAGCACTGGGCGTCCTCGACGAGGATCGCGCACGCAACACCATTGAGTACACGCATGCCCAGATGCAAGAGTACTTCGAGGGCCGGGTCTTGGCCCACTCCCCTGAACCAACCTTGGCTGCCCGCCCCTGGCAGTCCAGGGATGCCTCGCCGCCGATCGAGGACGTGCTTGCCACACTTCACTCAAGCGAGCCGTTGCCGCTGTTGGCACAGACGGGTTGGGAAGAGCCTATGCTCTTTGCCAGCGAAATGGCCCCTGATCCGGCTGTGTTCGTCAAGGCCCTCGCCGAACACAATCTGAGCCTGGCTGGGCGGTGCTTGGCCCAGCAGAGCGTGCGCTCTCGCGTGTCCGAGGAGGTCGTTGCCCGGATCCAGGTGCAGCTGATCGACCGGAGCCGGAATCCAGACGCTGATCTTCGCGAGCGAATTGTCTGTGCGGATACCCTGTCTGCCCTTGGTGACTTCCGCTTCAGCTTGGTCGACGGGCCTCTCGGGGAATTCCTCCTCCCACCGATGGTCGGGGTCGCAGGCGCCGCCTATCCGATGGGGAGCGATGAAGTCCTTTCCAACGGCGCCGGCGAGGAGGATGCCAGTCACACGCCCCTTCACGTGATCAGCCTTCGCGCGTTTGAAATTGGTCAGTTCCCCGTGACGCGGATGGAGTGGCAGTACTTCATGAACGCAGGCGGCTACACGGAGGAGGCCAAGGACTGGTGGGGGGAGGATGGAGGACAGGCGTGGCTCATGGGACAGAGCTCAGAGGTGGGCGACCAAATCAACCGTAGATATTGGCGCGCTCGATTTCATGCGGATGCCAATCTGCTGGAAGATCAGTGGCGACGCGGCGCGCTGGAGGAGGATGCATACCAGAACTGGCGGGACTGGATGACGCTGTCCGACACTGAGTTCGATGCCGTCCTTAACTCCCTCTATCCGCTCAAGCGGTATGACGCACCGCGGCTCTGGTCGGACGAGAGGTTCAACCACCCGCTACAGCCGGTAGTAGGGATCAGTGCATATGAGGCCGAAGCCTACTGCAATTGGCTCTCTCTCCAGACTGGGCACACGTATCGGTTGCCAACGGAGGCCGAATGGGAGGCGGCGGCTCGCGGAAGGGAGGGCCGTGACTATCCCTGGGGTAGAGAGCCTCGACGGCTGGCAATCAACTCGCCGGAGTCCCATTTACGCCGCCCGAGCCCCATCGGCATCTTCCCCGACGGCGACACGCCAAGCGGCATTACGGATCTCCTGGGCAATGTGCAGGAGTGGACGGCGTCGGCAATGGGCGATCTTGAGAGCCCGGAACGATTCGGCTACCCGTACGACCAGACCGATGGACGGGAGATCGGAATTGGAGATAACCTCTATCGCTCCATCCGGGGTGGTGGCTGGGGCTCCACGTTGGAACATCTGACCGCGTGGCGGCGATTCTTCATCCATGCCTCAACGCGTCAGATGGCCCAAGGCATGCGGCTCGTCCGCGTCGTCGATGTAGACGCGGGCGGCGATCAGTCCCGGGCGACTCGGCTTCGCTAACCGGCGGACGTCGGCCTCGGTTCGCCCATGACGCGTGGAAAATCGTGTTGAATGCAGCGGTTATGATTGATAGAATGATCATCGGGGGATTGCTCCCCCGATGATCGCACGTGTCGCTTTCTACGACACGCGACTTACTCGATCGCGAATGCTCTCAAGGCATGCACGAAGTTCGGCAGCACCGAAGCGGATGGCGCACTGGCCACAGTGCGCGCCTCCTTCGTGGGATCTACCAAATGCGATACCTGGCTGAATGTGCGCGCCACATGCCTCACAGCACATCGAATTCTTTGCTCGTTGTAATTCATACATAGTGATTCACCTCCTTTCCTCTATAGGCAACTTGTAACTGCCTGCCGGAAAGGCTCCACCTGCTGCGGGCCGCTCAGTCAAGATCTGCAACCCGTAGGGCGGGCGCCGACGGCGATCCGGGTCTTGACAGAGCGGTGCGGCAGGTATGCTGGCAAAGCAGGCGGGGACGGATGCTCCTCCAGTGTCACCCCGCTCCTCGGAATCGGGGGCGGGTCTCTTGGCCGCAGTGGGTGAGAATAGACGACGGCCGAGGATCCACGGAGGCCTACTCGGCCTCCGTATACAGCCACACGATCGTCGCTTGACGATTCCATGGAGTGACAACGCGTATCGCTACGTCCTCCGCAAGGTCGTGCTGCGAGAAGTTGTCGCCATCATCCGCGGCTGTCGCGTAGTTTTCGAAAGACTCCTCGAAATCGAAGTCGCCTCCATAGCCCTTGGCGTGCTCCGCTAGCACATCGTCAATCGACACGCCGGCAACCGCCAGTGCCTTGATCGCCTCCAGCGTGACGAGCACCTGACCGACGGGAAGATCAAGCCATGGAGACGCCTTCGGCGTCCGCGTCTGAAGTTCGGTATCTGTCATCGTTCGTTCACCTCCTTTCGTATGGGGCAACTGATAACTGCCTGCCCAGGATGGACTCACCCGCCGCACGCTGACGGGTCAAGGCCGAGCCGAAGGCGAGTCCGAAGGAGCGGAGCAACGCGCAGAGCCATTGACGCGGAAGATCGGCGGGTATCCTGGCAAAGCAGGCAGGATCCCGTTCGTTCCGGCAAGACAGCGCCAGACACGCGCTCCTGCGGATTCGTGCTATACTTGTCGCGATGACAACTTTCGGGATCATTAGGAGGTTAGGATGGGCAAGCGCGACGGGACACTACTGACCGTGGGGGAGGCGGCCGAGCGCCTGAAGGTAAGCCCTGCGACCGTCCGACGGTGGACGACCGCGGGTGACCTCCGGGCGGAGCGCACGGAGGGGGGCCACCGACGGTATCGTCCCGAGGATGTCGATCGTCTCCGCGTTGGTCGGGCGATCAGTGAGTCCACAGCCGCGCTGTCCGTGTATGAAGAGGACAAGGGGCCGAAGCGGCGCCGGGGCGAAGTGACTATGACCGTCCCTGACGGCAAGATCACGTACGACTCGGTTCGCGAAGCGAATCCAGACGCATCCGAGCGAGACGTCGTCTACTTTGTGAGCCATCGGCGAGAGATTGAGAAGGTCACAGCGATCATCGGCCGGGATCGCCACCTGTTCTCGATGGCAAACGAACTCAATCAAAAACTGCGCGCGATCATGCCAGCGGCATTGCTCGACAAGTCATCACTCGGGCTGATCGGCAAAATGGCAGCCGCCGACAGATTCGGAAACTTAGACCATGTCACTGGATTTGCCCGTGACATATTGACGTCTGACGCCAGAGATGCTCTCGACACGTCCATGCGGGCAATTATCGGCGATCAGAATAGAGACATCGTCGGCGGAATTGCATCAAAACTGCTGTCGCATAGCAGCCTGCATGCCGGCGCACTTGCCGCCGCGAACGCGCTGTCATCACAAATGGCTCACTCGATGAGTTCGCTTCTTGATTGGAATGAGAAGCATTCCGATCTATTGAATGTCGCGAATACGAGCATGAGGAGCATTCTCGGGCCGATCATTGAGAACCAGGGCCTCATGGCGTCGATGCGCGACTCCATAGCTAATGTGCAATTTGGCCTGGACTATGGATCTTGGCTTAAGGGCCACTTTCCGCAGGAGCCTGAGGATGACGTCGAGGCATTCGGTACCGCCTTGGCTGCGGATGGGTGGGTGCTGCCAAGTAGCCTTCCGGACGACTTGTGGTCGTCACTGTGGGCTCTGTTTGATGAGGGACGCATGTCGGATGCCGAAGCGATGTTGGTCACGCATTACTCGGCCGACGACTGGGTTCTGGCCTCCGAAATGTCAGATTCGTGGTCAGGGCTTCCATGTTTTTGTGAGGTTAGTCAGGTGATCGGTGAGTCCATCACGGCGGCGCGTGCCGAACTGTATCATCCTGCTGTGTGCACACTCATCACACAAATTGAAGGCGTATTGACACGCTATGTCGTTACCCACTCCTTGCCACCACTTCCTGGGGCAACAGATAGAGAACGCGGTAAGTTTCTGTCAAGCGGCGTGAGGAAGGCGAAGGCTATGCTTAGTCACGCGACTACGACCGACTCGGATGAGCTCATCGAGCGAGCGAATCTGGAGCAGGTGCTGGTGGTATTCTTCTTTGGCTTCACAGACTTTTCAGACTTCCTACAGTCGCCTAACGGTGGCGAAATTGCATTCGCCGCTCGCCACCTTGTAACGCACGGCATAGCAAGCGATGGATACGGGACTCCAGGCCAGTTTCTCCGCTCGATCTTCGTATTGGATAGACTGAGCGACGTCGTCAGGAGCGCAGAAGATTCAACGCCGCCCCCGGCGTAAGGATACGAAGCTTGGCTGCCTGCTCAAGCGCACGGTTGCCAACCAAGTGCTTCCTATCGAGACTCACGATACAGTCCACACGCGCGCGTTTGGCAGCCGCAACCACGGGCGCATCCTTGAGGACACAGTGGCGTGCCATTGACACGACCTGTGCGCGCGTGGCGTCCACGACCGTGAAGGGCGCAGTGGCGACGAACGCTTCGAAGGCGGGCAGGGCGCGTGGCACCTTCGCCAAGAGATTACGTCGAGCTTCCTCCAGGACAAACTCAGAAACGAAGAGCTCGACCTCGCCTTCGTAGCCTAGCCGCATGATCTCGCGGGAGCCGCCCGTTGGGGATAGGGCGGCAGAGAACAGCGCGCTAGCATCCAAGAAGAGCCGGATCACGGCTGAGCGTCATCAGCCAGCCCGTAACGCTCCGTGATCAGGTCGCCGCGGAGGTCACGACCTGAGGCCACGAGTCCCGCCATGTCAACCCCCTGCTCGCGGAGCAGGTGGCCGATTGTATTGAGGGCTTCCATGCCCACAACCTGTTGGGGACTCAGAAGCACGCCCTGATCCGTTTCAACAAACGCCACCAGGTCTCCCGCCTTCAAGCCGAGCTTTCGTCGGATCGAGACAGGGATCGTCACTTGTCCCTTAGCCTGCATGGCCGTCAGCACCCTTCGCGTCGCCACCATCGCCTCCACTGGCAAAGTCATACTGTCATACATACGGACATTCTCTCAGACGCGGTGGCTGTTGTCAAGAGGCGGGCGGGCCTGTCTTCCTCGCACGTGGCCGCGCAGCGCCCGTGTGAGGGCAGCAGACGACAGGAGGGGTCAAGGGGAGGAATGTCGTCTGCAAAGATAATGGGGCCCGCTATAGGCGGGCTACCGCTTTCTGCGCCGTCGGGAGTGAGCCGGCGCGTAGCGCCGAGCGAGCGGTGAGCGAAGCGAGCCCGACTACCCCCCGCGTTAGGCGGGTGAGGCTGGCGTAGCCAGCTCGAACCTGCCGGCCCGCCGCAGGGGAAGCGGTAAGCTTTCCCAAGGGGACAGATGGACACCGGTCACGGGCGAGGAACGAGCACCGTGGCGGATCGAGATGCCGAAGGCAACGAGAGACGAGGTGGACATCTGCGGGCAGCGGGGGGTAGTCGGGCTCGCGACAGGGCATCCCACACACACGAAGAGGCGTCCCATAGGACGACCGATTAGGACGCCGCAGGCGGCCGACGTGGGGGATGACATGGCGAGAGACCGACGGCGCGTCGTTCGACGATCCTCCCCGGAGGGAACGCCGGCTCCTCTGTCGGAGGAGCCGTAGCGGGCCTGGAGTGGGTTGGTGAGGAGGGCGACATTCCTCCCCTTGTTAGACGCCGCAGGCGGCTTGCGCACCCCCCGACCCCGCCATCTCCGCCGGCCGGTAGCAAGGACTATGGTGGGGTACAACCCCTGTCGTTCAATTGATAGGGGTTGCGACTGGGGATTGAGCCAGTTGCGATAGGGGCTACGACAGGGGTTCTGCTCTGTTGAAGCGGTTTGAACAAAGCGGCTGGATTAGCCTACTTGGGGAAGCCAATCACCGCCGCTGGGGCTTGGGATCAGGGGCATCTGAAACCCGCTTGGGCACGGCATTGTCGACGGGCATCATGCCGCGTTCACGGCAACTGGCGTAGGTATCGCCGGCGATGATCACGTGATCGAGAATATTGATGCCCATGAGCTTTGCCCCCTCCACGAGCTGAGTCGTGAGGTGGTGATCGTCCACCGAGGGGGTTGGGTCACCGGACGGATGGTTGTGGGCGACGATGATCTTCGGCGCCTGCTGGATGACCGCAGGACGCAGCACCTCGGCAATTCGCACCGGAGCCTCTGATACCGTTCCCTGATAGACCAAGTGGTTTCCCAGGACACGATGCCGGGTGTTGAGGGTCAACACTCGCAGCTGCTCTTGCGCAAGCGCGCTCATGTCCGGTGCCAGGAGACTGAACACTTCGCGAGGATGGCTAATGGCCACTCCAGCCTCGTGACGAGCCATCAGCGGTGCCAATTCCGCCTGATCCAGAACCGCCAGGAACGCACGCGCCAGACTCGCCATCTCTCCTTCAGACATGCCTGTGAGGCGGTCGAGGCGACGGGAGTACACGTCCGGCTCGGCGACGCGGTGGACAGTCGCGTCGGCCGCACTATGGCCAAAGCCGAGTTGCGCGGGCTGCGGCTCGTGGGCCTGGCCAAGATACGGCAGGGGCAGTTGATCGGAATCCGGAACATCGCGTTTGGTGACGTGCAACTCGCCTGCCTCAAGTTGCAGTTCAAAGAGCCCGAGGAGTGCTTGGGTGGTGCCGGCAGTGAGCATCCACGCCGTCAGCGATTCTTCGGCTGTCTCGATGCGATCACGAAGGACAGCCTGCCGTTCTCGGGCGTGATACAGGCTGCGGGCGGCCTTCAGCAGGTGGCGGTTGTGCGGTGTGTGCTCCATGGGGAAACGGCTCGTGATCAATACTCCAACGGCAGCAGGAGCGTGGTGTACGCTCGGTCTGCTTCGGTAATGATCCAGAGTCGTTCTTCAGTCGCGAGGGTGTAGGCGGAAAAGATCCGCGCGCCGCTCGCAAGGGCGCTGTCGTTCGCAGCCTTGTCCTCGTCCCCTAGATCTCCCCAGTCACCGGTGATGTGACGTCTGATGTAGAGACGCGGATCAGCCTGGGCATCTTCACATGCCGTAAGGGCGCCGGGCGTTGCCACGACCTCTCCCAACGAAAAGAGCGGCCGATCGCGGCCGGGCTCGGGACTTGGTTGTGTATATTCGGTTGTCGGCATAGGGTGGGCGTGTGCGCGTCATACAACATGTCATGCCCGCGCACGAGCCGAGTATATCAAGAGCCGCACGTCATTTCAATGGCTTTTCTGCGCCGCCGAGTTGCTCGACGGCGACATCCATCACTTGAAAGTCGCGGACGTTGCTCGTAAGAATGGTCGCCGAGAGATGGTAGGCAAGCGCGGCGATGAGCGCATCTGGCGTCGCAAGGCGGCGACGCTG
>Ga0138256_10001827_pt1 | contig 22883 bp, 19 predicted proteins | sample KNB2016incub_MG_FD_105486 | JGI IMG/M metagenome (GOLD analysis project Ga0138256, IMG submission 105486) | Active sludge microbial communities from wastewater in Klosterneuburg, Austria - KNB2014incub_MG | ecosystem: Engineered > WWTP > Activated sludge > Unclassified | place: Austria... | reverse complement strand
TTCAACCCCCTTCCTGTTATTAATGAACGAACTAATCAACATGAGTGTTAAAAACTTTGAATTCCGTCACACGCTTCCAATAGACATTAAAACAGCCTGGTCATTTTTCAGCGACCCCGAAAATCTTTCAAAGATTACTCCACCGGAAATGAATTTTGTCATCCATACGAATATCAAAGGTCGTCCGGCATATGCCGGACAAATGATCGTTTACACCGTCTCTCCTCTAATGAATATCCCGATGGGTTGGGTAACCGAAATAACACACGTTCAGGAACCAAATTTCTTCGTTGATGAACAGCGCAAAGGTCCATACAAAATGTGGCATCACCAGCATCATTTCAAAGCAATTGAAGGAGGTGTTGAAATGACAGACATTCTACATTATGAAATCCCATTCGGATTTATCGGGAATATTTTAAATACACTTTTCATAGAAAAAAAAGTTAAACAGATCTTTCAATATCGGTCGATTGCGTTGGAGAAGATCTTTTCTTAAATGGTAAGTGGTAAGTAGTAATTGGTAAGTAGTGCTACTCACCAATTACTACTTACCACTTACAAGAAATTAGTTTAATTTATAAGGCACCACCAACTGAAACTCCGGTATCCTCACATAAAATTGTTTGCTATCAATTAATCGTTCCATTAAATAGCTACCATACATTTTTCCAATTTCGGATTCAAGATTACATCCGGAAATATATTGATATGCTTCACCGGTTCCGATGATTGGTTTTTCTCCTATCACTCCTTCTCCTTCTACCTGACGATTCGTTGCATTTGAATCGATGATGAACCAGTTACGACGACAAAGTCGAACTGAATATTCGCTGTTATTAGTGATCGTGATTCTATATGCGAAAATATGCTGACTTTCGTTCGCATTACTTTGATCGGGTCTGTAGTAGACTTCCACACTTACTTTTACACCTGAGGTTACCTGAGTAATCATATATCTGTTGTTATGAACTCAAATATATAAAACGGATAAGAATTACTGTAAGATTTTTGACAAACTATCAGATTTAGGGTGTAAACCGATGTTAATTGACGAGGAGATGACAATAAAAATGGGCAAAAAAGGGCTTTCTCGAAAAAATTAGCTAATTAAGAGCCACGACTTCCCGGATAATCCGGATGTAAGATTGAGGGTTTAAATGAAACTCAAATGATAAGAAATCAAATAAAATAAAATACAAAAAACACTACCACAGAAACAAAAATCAACAACTCAGTGAACGCTGCAAATCTGGTATAGATCAACGTTCTTCGATTTGACTTTTTACGGCTGAGATAAATCTCAATATTATTGTGCGCAGTGACCATTAAGTAGTGCAATATAAAAAACTATTCCATTGCGGTCAACTTTTCGAAGACCTCTTCCCACTCTTTCGTGATTTCCTTCAGGATTGTTTCGTGTTGGTTGAAATTTTCCATCGCTTTCTGGAATTTGTCTGCATTCTGGTAAATTTCAGGGTTTCCAAGATGCTTCTCCAGATCTTCCTTTGTTTTCTTGGCTTTTTGAAGGTTTTCTTCCAAATTCTGAAAACGGGTATTCAACTTCTTTTTCAGCTTTTTATCTTCATCCGACTGCTCAACTTTCTGTTCTGCTTTCTTCTTTTCTTTCTCCTTCTTTACCGTTTCCTGAATTCCTTTATCAATTGCTTTCTGTTCTTTTGCACGTTGATCAGCCCAATATTCGTACTCATCATAAGGACCTAAATATTCTTTCACTTCCTGATTCTCTATCCACCAGATCTTATTTGCAACCTGCGATAAGAAGTATCGATCATGGGAAACAATAATGAATGATCCTTCATACTCTGCCAATACCTGAACAAGGATTCCAACCGACTGCATGTCCAAGTGATTCGTTGGCTCATCGAGAATCAGAAAATTCGCTTTGCTCAACATCGTTTTTGCCAATGCAACACGCGATTTCTCTCCTCCAGACAATACTTTTATCTTCTTAAATACTTCATCACCTGAAAATAAAAATGCTCCAAGTATTGATCTCAATTCAACATCTTTTTTTGTCGGAGCAAATTCTGCCAACTCAGTGATCAAGTCGTTATTCAAATTCAAACTTTCCAATTGATGCTGTGCAAAGAAAGAAGTAATCACATTATGTGTTGCTTCGTGCTTACCTTCATAGGGCTCTGATCCGAAGATCATTCGAAGCAATGTAGATTTACCTCTACCATTTGCTCCGATCAATGCGATCTTATCGCCACGCAAAATTTTCGTTTCTGTATTGTGGAGAATTTTCAGATCGCCATAACTTTTATCTTTTATGTGCAAATGCGAAATGACTTTGCCAGGCTGCTTATCCATTTCAAAGCGAACATTGATCTCTCCCCCTGCTCCATCAACATCATCGATCCTTTCCAATCTGTCGAGCATCTTAATCCGCGACTGTGCCATTTTTGCTTTCGAAGCCTTTGCGCGAAAACGATCGATCAGCTTCTCCTGCTCTTTAATATACTTCTCCTGATTCTTGAATTGAGAACGCTGCAATTCTTCACGCTCCCCTTTCTCTTCGAGATAGAAAGAATAATTTCCGTTGTATATGGTAATTTTCTGAGAAGAAATTTCAGCAGTCTTATTTACAACTTTATCGAGAAAATATCTATCGTGAGAAACGATGACTACGGTTCCGGTATAATCTTTCAAGTAACCTTCAATCCATAAAATGGAAGGTAGATCCAAGTGATTCGTTGGCTCATCCAATAATAACAGATCAGGTTGTTGAAGCATCATCTGAGCAAGCATTACTCGCATTCTCCATCCACCGGAAAATGTATCCAAGGGTCTTGTCAACTCAGCTGTAGAAAATCCTAATCCTTCTAATAAGTCTTCTGCCTTCGGACGAAGGTTATAACCATCAGCCGCTTCGAAAGCAACTTGCTTATCATGCAAAGCATGCAAAACCTCATCACTGTGATCCGTCTCCAGTTTGATCAAAAGTTCATTGATCTCTTTCTCCAGTTTCAACGTCGGAGCAAAAGCTTGCATTGCAACCTCTAAAATAGTTTCTCCACTAGAATAACTTAACAAATCCTGATTCAAGAAACCAATGGACAAATTGCGGATCTTACTGATCTCGCCACTTTCCAAAGCATATTCACCATTAATGATCCTTAAAAGCGTCGATTTTCCGGTTCCATTCAACCCTACTAAACCAATTTTTTCCCCCGGATTGATCTGCCAGGTGGCATCTTTATACAAATAGCGTCCACCGAACTCGAACGAAATGTTATTTAAACTAAGCATTTTGCAAAAGTCGGAATTTTCAGCGAAATGAGCGTTATCAATTCCCACTTTTCAAATAAATATTATCTTGCACGAATTATTAAATAAACACATAAAAGCCGTAAAAAACCATTATTATGAAGAAAAGTTACTTACTAGTACTATTTACACTCCTACTTAATTCTGCCTACAGTCAGACCGCTGAAAAAGACACTAGTTGGAAATCAGGCGGTTTCATTTCAATTAACTTTTCTCAAACCAATTTATCGCAGTGGACTGCCGGCGGTGAAACTCAAATGAGCCTTGCAGGCGTGGCCAATCTCTACAAAAATTACCTGAAAGGAAATATCGATTGGCAGAATACCCTCGATCTTGGCTATGCAGTGGTAAGAACGGAATCAGTCGGTTTACGTAAAAGTGATGATAAGATCGATTTCACTTCAAAGTATAGCAAAAAATTTAGTAAAAATTGGCTGTATTCAGGTTTAGTGAATTTTAAAAGCCAGTTTAGTAACGGTTTTGCATATCCTGATGATAGTGTAATCGTTTCAAAATTCATGGCCCCGGCCTATCTGATTACTTCAATAGGTTTTACATGGAAACCTGTCGATTATTTCGAGGTGATGATCTCTCCTGCTACAGCAAAATTCACATTTGTTTTGGACCAGACATTAGCAGATATGGGTGCTTATGGCGTTGCTCCCGGAAAAACAACTCACTCTGAATTTGGTGCATACTTAAACATGAGATTCAAAAAAGACATCATGCCTAACATCACGTTTATTTCACGATTGGAATTGTTCAATAACTACACTGACCCTGATAAGAACAACAGACAGAACATTGACGTCAATTTCGAAAATACGTTGAACATGAAAGTAAATAAATTCATTACCGCTATGGTGTATGCAAATGTTGTGTACGATGCAAACGTAATTGAAAGAACACAATTCAAAGAAATGATCGGTGTTGGTTTCGGTTATAAATTCGATAAAAAATAATTGAACCAAATCTTCCTTTAGCGCTAAACGAAATTTGAAATACATCTATTTGATAGCAGGAGGTTCAATTGGAACCGTCCTGAGATTCTTAACTTCTTCATGGATACTTGAAGCCTACCCCGGCTCTAAGTTTCCATGGGGAACTTTTTTTATCAATCTATCAGGTTCATTTATAATTGGAATATTGGCCGGGATTAATCAGTCAAACGAATTCAGTTTGAACTTTCGTCTTTTTTTCTTTGCAGGTATTCTTGGCGGCTTCACAACTTATTCCGGTTATGCACTTGAAACTTTTCATTTGATCAAAGCTCATAATTTCGCTTTGGCACTTACATACATTCTTGCTACTACATTGCTGGGTATTCTACTGGCTGCGACAGGTTTCTGGTTAAGCACTCTTTTATCTACAGGAAAATAAATTTCACAGAAAACTGTTGTACAAACTCCAGTTTTTCATGTTCAAAAGTATCCTGCAATTATGAAAGTTCCGGGCAATTTTACATGTGTTAATCGTATTTTTGCTACGTGAAAAAAAGCAATCCTTTCATTCTGCTTCTAATCAGTTTCGTAGCATACTCTGTTTTCGTATCCGGACAAAATTACAATGTTGTTCAAACATTGAATGATCATGCCGGTGGAATCACAGTAATGACTACTGATCCTGCAAAAAAAATGCTCATTGCAGGTGATAATAAAGGAAATCTTTACTTCTATGACCTTGCCACATCTGCATTGATCAGAAAAGTAGATGCAAATGCCGCTCCGGTTTCTCAGTTGCGTTTTAATTCAAATAGCGACCTCCTTATCTCAGCAACAAATGACGGCGAGATCAAAATATTTGATTTCAAAAAAAACAAAATCATTCAATCCATTTACTCTCCGGAGTATTCAGGAATACGATTCGTGCTGTTTTCTATTGCAGATGGCTTCATTTACTTCAACGGAAACAACAAACTTTTCAAAACACGTTCCGATCTTTCCCAAACCGTTAATCAAATTTATAATGAAAGTGACACATTGTATGATGCAGTTATTACCAACGATAGAAGCTCACTCATTTTTACGTGTGGAAATATTATAAAAGTTCTCAATACAAGAACAGATAACCTACGTCAGGAAATAAAATTCGGAACCTCCGGCATCGAACATATTGCCTTGGTCAAAGATACACTATTGGCAACATGGTCGGCAGATGGAACTTTAGCAATGTGGAATTACAAATTAAATCAACTTGCTGCTGAACCTATCTTTTTCACGAAAGCCGGCAATCCTTCTCCTTTGACATTTTCTGAATCCGGCCGATTGATGTGCAGTGGAAATATTGGCACATGGGCAAGAGTCTGGGTACCGTTGGAAAAACAAATTCTACAAGAATTGTTTTCGCATAAAGACAAAGTTACTTCAGCTGCATTTGGAATCACTGATGACATTCTCTTTACCGGTAGTCTTGACAAAACAATTATTAAATGGCAAAAAGGAACTGACAAACCACCCGTGATCCAAAAACCAATCACAAAACAGGAAGTAAAAATAGAGCCTACTCCCATTCCTAATGCTGTTCCTTCCGATGTAAAAATGGCAACAGAAAATGTTCCTGAAATAATTAAAGGGAGAAAAGTACTTTCTACTGAAAAAATTGAAGTCAATGTTTCTCAATTAAAAATCTATGTTTATGATAACAGCTATATTGATGGTGATACCATGTCTCTCTTCTTTAATGGACAATGGATCGTTGATCATTATGGTGTGACGAAGAAGAAACATGAAGTGCAATTGAACTTTATTGAAAACACAAATAACTACTTGGTATTGTTTGCAAATAATCTGGGAAAAAGCCCTCCCAATACAGCAGCCATTGAGTTTGATGACGGAAAAAGGAAATATTTCTACCGTCTTTCCTCCGATTTGAAAACCTGCAGTGCTATTAACTTTTTCTATAAAAAATAGTAGCACACAGGTTTGCCTTTAAAAAATAAATGTATTTTGTCCTATTCCAAAAAAACGAATAAAACCCTTAAAAAATGAAGAAAATCTACTTATTGCTTGCTGTTATTTTGTTTCTAACTGTTAAATCTGATGCTCAATCTTGGGTCACTGTCGGTCCGGGAACAGCATTAGGAAATGCATCAAATGGTGTTAGAGCAATTGCTGTGAGCCCATATGATGGTTCAATTTATGCCGGCGGAACTTTTACCGGTGCCTCCGTTAGCTATTTAGCTAAATACAATCCAACTACAGATTCCTGGCAGCAAGTTGGTACTGGAATCAGTGGTCCTGTTTACGCTTTGAAATTCTTCAAAGGCAAATTATACATTGGCGGTCTATTTGCAAACGCCGGTGGCGTTGCAGTAAATAATATTGCCTCGGTAACTTCTGCTGGATCTTATAGCAGTGTTGGTGTAGGGTTAAATGATCAGGTTAACTGTTTATATGCCCCTTCAGATTCTGCTTACTTATATGCAGCAGGACGTTTCAATGCTGATTTCTCAAACACAACCTCACTATTGCATATTGCAAAATTTGATCTGACTTCATGGTCTGCAGTTGGAAATGGTGTAACAGCAGTTGTAAATTGCATGACACAGTACAATTCTAAATTCTATACAGGAACTGAAAATAGCGCAAGTCCCGTTTACGAACTCAATGGTTCTACCTGGTCTTCAGTTTCAGGAATATCTGGTGGAAAAGTATATGCTATCGCTAATTATGGTGGCTTCTTATATGCAGGTGGAGACTTTACATCACCTACTCAAGCTGCCTCTAAATACAATGGCACATCTTGGGCAACAATTATAACCACATTGGCTTTTGGAACAACAATTCGTTCACTGGAAACTTTTGGACCTTACTTATTTATTGGAGGTACATTTACAAATGTCGGTATTGGTGGTGCATATTACATAGGCAGAATTGATAGCCCAAGTATACCAATGAAAGCTGTTATTACTTCTAACAACCCCGGCTCTGCTCCTTATGCAATTGCAAACAAAGACGGGTATATCTACTTAGGTGGTAACTTTTCTGCGTCTGGGTACAATGTGATCAAAAGTTCAATTACAATCGGTATTGATGAAGTAAATGATCTAATCGAAAGTTCAACATTCTACCCAAATCCAATGACAACAACAGGTACGCTGAATGTTAAATTGAAAAAACATGCATCTGTTGCCCACCTTTCCATCATCGATGCTCAAGGAAAAGTTGTGGTGGAAAAAGAGATCACTGAAATGAATAATAATGAGATCAACTTTACCGTGAACAGAAATGACATGGCTGCCGGAATGTACTACTACCGACTGGATGTAGACGGAAATGCTGTTTCTTCTCACCCGTTTGTTATCGAATAATCTTCAAAATCAAGGTTTCAGAATTAATCGTTGAAATATTTATAGATGAACCTGCAAAGCAAATTTCATTTTCTTAAATTTACATATTAAGAAAATGAAATTTGCAATTGTAGATATAGAGACCACCGGCGGCAATTCCATAAGGAATAAGATCACCGAAATTGCAATTTACATCCACGACGGAGAAAAGATCATTGATCAATTTGTTTCATTAGTAAATCCCGAGTGTCCCATTGCCCCTTTTATCAGTAACCTTACCGGCATCACCAATGAAATGGTCGAAGATGCACCCAAATTTTATGAGATTGCAAAAGACATTGTCACGCTAACTGATGGTGCTGTCTTTGTTGCTCATAACGCTCAATTCGATTATGGCTTCATTCGCGAAGAATATAAATCCTTAGGATATAATTATTCCCGCGACTATCTCTGTACAGTAAAACTAAGTCGAAAAGTTTTACCGGGATTTGCCTCATACAGTTTAGGAAACCTTTGTCAGAATTTAGGAATATCCATCGCAAACAGACATCGGGCAAGTGGGGATGCTTTGGCCACAGTGAAGTTGTTTGAAATGATCCTCGGTCGTGATCCCGATCAGGAGATCATAAAAACCTTTACAAAGAACGATTACTTGCACCTGCGATTCCCTGTAGGCTTTGATCATAAGATATTGGACAACATCCCTGAGAAACCGGGGGTTTACTATTTTCACAATGAAGATGGTACTACAGTTTATGTCGGGAAAAGTAATAATATTCGAAAGCGTGTCCTTTCCCATTTTTCAAATAAACAATCCAAGAAAGCAATTGAATTAAGAAATTCAATCAAAGATATTTCCTTTGAAGAAACAGGAAATGAATTGATCGCACTACTTCTCGAATCTGAAGAGATCAAAAAGATCCAACCTGTCTTCAACAGAATGCAAAAAAGAACAACTTTTAATTATGGTATATTCTCAACGATCAATGAAGCCGGATATATTACATTGTTCTCCGCTAAAGTGAAAAACCTCGATGATGCATTGATTACTGCAGGTAGTTATGACGAAGCGGAAATGATCCTGCAGAAAATTCAAAACAAAAACAATTTGTGCCAAAAGCTATGCGGTACAAAAGATATAAAGCATGCATGTTTTGGTTACTCTGTCAGAATGTGCAACGGTGCTTGTATTGGAAAAGAATCGGCAGATGAATACAACATTCGTGCACAAGCAGCATTGGATAGTATTCAATACTCTCACCAAAATTTCATGATCATTGGATCCGGAAGACATCACTCAGAAAAATCAGTCACACATATTGAATCAGGTCGGTACATTGGTTTCGGATATTTTGAACCTGAATTTGTAAATGCTCATCCGGAAATTCTTCGTGAACACGTTAAACCAAGAACAGACAATAGAGATGTACAAAGAATTATCCGTCACTTTTTAAATACAGCCTCACCTTCTAACATCCTAACCTACTAAATGAGATTTAAACGACACCTGCTTTCTCTATTTATCTTACTTTCTATTTCCGGGTATAGTAGTGCTCAGAAAAGTAAAGAGATATTAAATTTGAATCTAAAAACGCATGAGAATACAATCTACGATTTTTCAACAATCAAAAACTCAAAGGCAACTGTCTATGTATTCTTTCTGACCGATTGTCCGGCTTCACAGAACTACACGCTTACGATCAATAAACTTCAAAAAAAATATTCAGACAAGAACATCCCTTTTATTATCATCTTCCCTGATACATATTCTACGACTGATGAAATAAAAGAATTCAAGTCAAAGTATAAAATTCAAATGCCAATTGTGCTTGACCCTGAATTGTCTTTTACAAAATTACTGCCGGCCAAAGTTGCACCTCAGTGTTTTGTATTAGATAACAATGCCAATATTCTATATGAAGGTCGGATTGATGACTGGTATTATTCCCCCGGTAAGAAGCGAACCGTAATTCGTTCTAATGATTTGGATGCAGCACTTACCAATTTTCTTTCAGGAAAACCGATCGCTCCTGCAAAAACAACTCCGTATGGTTGCATTATCAATTACTGATCTATGAGCATATTCAAAAAACTCCTTTCGATCATACTATTGCTTTTCACAATGTCCGCATGCAATTTAGTAAATAAGGATTCTGCGAACGACAATTTGCATTTTACGTTCACCGAACACATTGCTCCTATCATTTACAAAAACTGCAGTCCATGCCATCGCCCCGGGTCCGGCGCCCCTTTTGATCTGATCACTTTTGAAGATGTGAAAGAACACTTGAAAACCGTTCAACTTACGATTAACGAAAGACTGATGCCTCCATGGCCGGCTGATACTGCTTACTCGCATTTCAGAGATGAAAAAGTGATAACAAAAGAAGAAATTTATGCTGTGAATAAATGGATCGAAGAAGGAGCCGTTGAAGGTGACAATAGCAAACTTCCGTCACCACCGGTTTTTTATAGTGGAAGTCTATTGGGCAAACCAGATCTCACACTTAAGATGAAGCCATATAAAATCAGCGGTGACAATAAGGATAATTTTATCATGCTAAAAATTCCATTCGAATTGGAGAAAGATACATTTATCCGTGCGATTGAAATCATTCCGGGAAATAAAAAACTTGTCCATCATATCAATGCCCACCTTATCCAATATTCTGCCGGTGCGAAGAAAAACTACTCAAGTGGAAAACCATTTGTTGATACAGAGAAAAGCGATAAGCTTCATGCATTTGAAGCTTTGGAACTGAAAAACGATGATGGCACCTATCCTTTGCTTACACCATCTGTTACAAATTATTTACCCGGAGTTGAAACAGCAATGTATCCGCAGGGAATCGGTGGTTTCAAAGCAAAGAAAAATGGAGCAATTTTACTTGACAATATTCATTATGGTCCATCACCAATTGACACCAGCGATGAAACTGAATTCAATATTTTCTTCGCACCAAAAGCTCCTGCACGTCCAACGACTGAATTCATTTTAGGTACTAGTGGAATTTCTCCAGTCGTGCCAACTTTAATTATACCACCCAATGAGGTAAAAACTTTTGTGACACGATTTAAAGTGGATTCAGACATTTCTTTACTTACTGTCAATCCGCATATGCATTTGCTCGGAAAAAAGTTTGTTGCATACGGTATCACTCCCGGGAATGACACACTACACTTAATTCGAATTAACAACTGGGACTTCAGGTGGCAGTATTTTTATACTTTTGAAAAGATGGTGAAAATTCCGGCGGGAACAGAGATCGTTGTCGAAGGCACTTTCGATAATACTGTTAACAATCCACTCAACCCATTCAACCCGCCAAGAACCGTTTCGGAACGCGAAGGAAGTATGCGGACAACTGATGAAATGTTTCAATTGATCTGTACCTTTCTTCCTTATCAATCCGGAGATGAAAATATATCTTTGAAAGCTAAATGACACAATTTTCAATCATCGAACCAATTACAGAAAATGATCTGGCTGATTATTATCGGATCCGGTATGAAATTCTGCGAAAGCCATGGAACCAGCCAAGCGCAACGACCAAAGATGATACAGAGCATCTTTCCGTTCATCTATTAGTAAGAGATGAGAATGGGAAGGCAGTTGCCACAGGAAGAATGCAATTCAATTCACCAACAGAGGCTCAGATCCGATCTATGGCAGTGATAGATGGATACCAAGGCAAAGGCATTGGAAGTTTCATCATACAGCATCTCGAAAAAATTGCAGCAAGTAAAAATATCAAACAGATTCTTCTCGATTCGCGAGAAAATGCCGTATCATTTTACTTAAAGAATGGATATGAGATCGAAGCTCCTTCGTACTTGCTTTTCGGAGAAATAAAACATTTTAGAATGATAAAATACTTGTAAGTACTTAAATCCTACCTAGCTTTCATCAATGTAAAAGCAAAAGTGGTTCCTACGCCGGAAGTACTTCTGACGTTGATCGTTTGCTGATGGGCTTCAATGATGTGTTTTACAATTGCTAAACCAAGACCTGTTCCACCCTGTTCGCGTGATCTGCTTTTGTCAACACGAAAGAATCGTTCAAAGATCCTGGACAGATCTTTCGAATCAATTCCAATTCCGTTATCAGTGATCTCTACAAGGATCTTCTCATCCATGTCGTAAAAACCAACCATGGTCGATCCGTTTCTCTTACCATATTTAATAGAGTTGATCAATAAATTCACCAATACTTGTCTGATCCTATCCTTGTCTGCAACAACATAAAACTGTTTGTCGCTTCCTTCTTTGAAATCGACTTTAATATCCATTTCTTTCGCCTTCAATTCGATCGATTCGAAAACTTCATGGGCAAGATCACGAATGTCAAAAGTACGCTGGTCAAGGATCAATTCACCACTTTCCAGTTTTGAAATTGCTTCCAGGTCATCAACAATGAGAGTAAGCCGTTCAACAGATTTAGATGCTCTCTGAAGATAATTAACATTCACTTCAGGATCATCTAAGGCTCCTTCTAGTAATGTATGAATGTATCCCTGAATGTTAAACAACGGCGTCTTTAACTCATGCGATACATTTCCAAGAAATTCTTTTCGGAAATTTTCCATTTGTTTCAATTGAGCAATTTCATCATTTCTGTCTTTATCCCACTCTATTACTTCTTTGCTCACATTTGAAATGATATCATTGTTCATATCCAATTGCTGCAAAGTTTTTTCTTTAGAATTCTTTTCAGTAGTGATTGTCTTATAGATCAGCTTGATCTTTCTGTAAATAAAGATCTCCAATAAGGTTTTAAAAATAATATAAGTCGAAACAAAAGAAACCACAAAAATAACCAGGTTGTGGAACCAAATATTTTGAAAAATTTTAAAATAACTGAATATAAAATCGGAGATCAAAATGATAACCGATGCTATAAGTGCCGCTAATAAAGCAAGTACTCTTGGTGTTGGATTCTTCAATATTTTTTTGAATTACTAGAAATCGAATTTATATCCAATTCCTTTTACCGTTTTAATACTCTCTTCCCCTATTTTCTCTCTTAGTTTGCGAATGTGGACGTCAATCGTTCTGTCGCCAACAACTACCTCATTGCCCCAGACTCTTTCTAAAATTTCATCTCTGGTAAAAACTTTTCCGGCTTTGGATGCCAGCAGCGCAAGTAATTCGAATTCTTTTCTCGGCAATTCAATTCTGGTATCCCCTTTCATGACCATATACTGTTCGCGATTGATGATCAGATCACCGGCAGAGAAGATGCTTGCTTTTGGACTTATAATATCATCAGAGGTATTATAACGTCTGAATAAGGCATTAATTCGGCTTACAAGTACCCGCGGCTTTATAGGCTTTGTAATGTAATCGTCTGCGCCAACATCAAATCCTGCGATCTGAGAATAATCTTCATTGCGTGCAGTGAGAAATGCAATCATCGTTTTTCTGAATTCAGGAATGTCACGCAATGCCCTGCAGGTTTCAATTCCATCCATTTCAGGCATCATTATATCCAAAATAATTAAATCCGGATGAGTTTGCTTCGCTTTCACAATTGCCTCTCGACCATTTCCTGCCTTGAAAACTTCGTAATTCTCTTTCTTCAAATTGTATTCCATGAACTCAAGAATATCCGGTTCATCGTCGACAAGTAGAATTTTCAACTTTTTATCTTTCATATTCGTGTGTGAAGTTACCTGCCTTTCGCTAAATTCATGTTATGTAAATGTAAACAAAAGGTTACTTCGACTTCACATTGACTATGTAATCTACACATATTCACTAAAGTAGTTTTAAAAGTCGCTTAGCCTGCTCATTCGTGGGATTAATTTTCAACACTTTTTCAATATAGTTTTTTGCCTTTACGACATCTTTCCTGTAAATCATTAATCCGGCTTTGTTCAACAAAGCTTGCTCATTATCCGGATCCAACTTAATGGCCTCATCATAATATTTTTCAGCTTTCTTATCATCCTTATTTACACTTAATGACAAAAAACCATAATTTACATATGCTGAAACGTATTTCGGGTTTTCTGAAATAATAAACGAATAATTACTCTCCGCTTTTGCATTGTCACCGGATTCAAATTGAAGGTCTGCCAGCTTCATTCTGAAATCCGGATAAAATGGTGCTAATTCGACCGCTTTTGAAAAGTACCGTTCAGCATTTGATTTATCCCCCGAAATTAGAAAGGCTTGCCCTATCCTATAAGCTGTCCATGCATCGTCGTTCGAAAAAGATTGACGCTTTAATGAATCAAGTGCATTTGAATGTTGGGAAACGTAGCTTACTATTCTTGCATAATCTTCTTTCAAAAAAGCCCACCTGATCAGCTCATTGAAATTTTCAATTATTGCTGACCTCGAATTATCATCGAAGTAGTTCTTTGCTGAATCCAGAAATACTTTGTTCGAAACAAATTTCTCATAATACGATAGATAAGCAATTCCTTTTGATCGATCATCGACTTCTAGATTATTGATACAAGCCAATTTCACAAATTCCCTGATCTGCGCTGTTTTCTCTTTTGTGACAGGCTTCCGGATCCAATGATCCGTAGTTGTTACATGGGGAATATCAATCGTTCCATTCTTTGGCATATGACAACTCACACAATTATCCTTTTTCTCAGTACGCAGTTTTTGTGATGCTGAACAATCATTTGAACGTACAAGCTTGTTACCTGCATCTATTGAAGGTCCTATTGAAGGAATGTGACAGTTTCGACATGCAGCATTGAATACTTCGGTGCCCGTTGATTTCACACTGACATGGGGATTATGACACGTTACACACGTCATTGCGTTTTTATAAGGTTCTTTTGTTGGATGGGATGAATTATATTTTTCGACAATTTTCAGGGATGAAGTAAAGCAATCACTCAACTTCATTCTTTCTGCATGTGAGGCCATGATGTGTTGGTCATCGTCACCCTTATATACAGGCATGAAAATATTCATTACCTCTGAGAGATGCATTCCGGGTTTAAAATCAAAGAAGGATTTACCTTTCATCAATACAGCATTTCCTTGAACGTGACATCGCTGGCAGACATCCATTTGCCGGTTGATATCGAGTTTAGCGGGATTGACAATTGAATAGTCAATTTCATTTTTCACATCAATAGTTCTCCCTGCAAGCATTTCATCCTGGTGAACTTTGCCCGGACCATGGCAACGTTCGCAATCTATTCCCGATGGAACATTCAAATACTTGTTCGCCGACCCAAGTATCATTTCAGGATATGCATTGTGACAAGACATGCATTCCAATTCGATCAATCGAGAAAAGCGGTTATTGAAACCATTTTCATATCCCGGTGGCAGATCCCATTTTCCTGATTGTGTGTAAAAAGTTGCCGGTGCCTGATGAATATAACCATTCACATTTATCATGTGCGAATTGGTATGCTGCCCGGAACCGACGATGTAAGAGATCTTTTCCTTTCTGAGATACAATGTATCTTTTCCTGACAATCGAAATTCTGTTAAATAAAAATCATTTCCTTCCCAATGCGGATAATATGAGAAATTACGAAACTTGTCATAGATCACTTCATGAGAATCAAATCGACCGGAAGATTTTGCTTTCGATGCAGTGTCAAATGACATGCCCATTCCGGTATGCATAAAGGTCTCAAACTTGTCTGAATGACATTGACGACAAGCTTCTTTTCCAATGTACTTCGTAGAATCAGATAATGATGAATATTCTTTTAGTGCAGTTTTAGGTTCGGTTTGTCTATTACATGACAAGAAAATAAAAACCGAAAAGAAGATCAGCAAAAGTGCGTATGCTAAATTTCTAATACGCATCAAGTAAATTATTTTTTAATCAGCTGCATTGTGTACTCATCGTAGAACTTTCCTTGCTCATACATCCAATCCTGCTTTAAGCCTGTTACTTCGAATCCGACTTTCTTGAACAAAGCTACACTACTTTCATTTTCTACACGAACATTCGAATAGATCTGGTGCAGATCCAATACTTCAAAGGCATAATCAACGATTAAATGCAACGCTTCAGTAGCATAGCCACGACCACGGTCTGCTTTGTCTGCAATTAAAATTCCAACTCCTGCTCTTTTATTTTTAGGATCAAAATCGAAAAGATCGACACATCCGATGGAACGAGTTGTTTCATCTTCATCGGCCTCATCAAAATACTTTAAGTCAACAATTAAACGGAGTTGTTTGTTTGTATAAATGTCCTGATGAACTTGAGTAACGAACTCTTCCAGGACAAATTTCGAAAACGGCACCAATGTTCCACTCACACTCCAAATAGAACTATCATTTTCCCATCTGTAAAGTTGATTAAGATCTGTTGGTTCTAATGCTCTCAAATGAATCAGTTCGCCTACTAGTTGCATATTGTTTTTGTTTGTCCGAATTTACGAATAGATGTGCCTATGTTGTTAGATGTAGTAGAATGATTATATGAACATATGAATGTTCAAGCCGTGCAAAAGTAAGTCTGAAAGTCTGTATTACCAAATTTCATTTTGGAACACTCCCACTGAAAGCTGCAACAGCCGGGCCTTCCAGCCAGATTTGTTCGAAACCATGACCTTCCTTGCTAAAATGAACCTTTAACTTTCCACCGGGTGTATACACCACACATTCGTCCTTGTTTTTAAGCTTACCTGAGAAAACGGCAGCAAGAACGGCTGCAGTAACTCCGGTTCCGCATGACAAAGTTTCATCTTCCACTCCTCTTTCATAGGTCCTGACATGAATAAAATTGTCTTCTATCTCAACAAAATTAACATTGATCCCTTCGCTTTTATATGGTGGGGAATTACGGATTACTTTTCCCTTCTTAACAACATCAAGATCTTTAACCGATTTTACAAATGTTACATAATGAGGTGAACCGGTATTCAGTATAATCGCTCCTTTGACCTTATGCAGATTTAAGACATCAGCCATTTTCAATTTTACATTCATCGGAGTATCAGACAGGACAATTGCTTCATGTGGACCATCAAAAGCAAGAAAGTTTGTTTCCTCTTTTATGATTTTTAAAAAATGCGCAAATGCTACAGCACACCTTCCACCATTACCACACATAGATCCCAGATTACCATCAGAATTATAGTATACCATTTCGAAATCAAATCCGTCTTTCTTTACGATACGGATCAATCCATCACCACCAATTCCAAAATGACGGTCACATAGCAATTTCACTTCTTCAACGGAAAACGATAATTTATTCAGCCGATCGTCAATCATTATGAAATCGTTCCCTGTACCATGATATTTATAAAATTGTATCTTCATTTTAGTGCAGCCGGCAGGTCTGTATTTTTTATCATAGAAAACGACACAAATTCTTCAGACGGATTGAGACGGAAATAGTCTTGTCCGTATTTCATCATCAATTTATTTTCAAAAATGTATAGCTTAACTGCATCAGGTTCTTCAATACCAAACAGAATTAACTTATTTGAATATAATTTGTAACCTCTATAATTTACAGGTGACAACCAAAACTCAACTTCATAGTCATCATTTTCCGGTTTTGAATTTTCAGCAAGTCCTGCACCTGGATTTAATTTGCTTGCAGTCGATTGTGTCAAAGAACCTTCTACTGGCTTTTTTACTTCTTCCGGATTAAGACCTGTAACTTTTAAGGAATGTGTTACAAGTAATTGATCTTTCTTTACTACTAAATTATCTTCTTCTGAATTTGTAGTGGCTATAGAACTATCCTGATCGGAAATATTATCTTCTATAGTGGGGCTTTCTACTGATTGTGATTCTGTACTTTCCAAAATAACTTCAGACTGTTTTTCCTTGGATTTGAGAACTACTTTATCACTCGATTCTTCTTTCTCTTGTTTGACAACACTTTTTCTGAACAGATCCAGATTAAATATTTTCCGTCGACTTTGCAATGTACCTGTTCCTATATATTGCCACAAGATGATGCCTGTTCCGGTAATAAATAAGAAAGTAATGATCAGTTTTAGTCCGGTCGGAATTAATGGCTTCTTATAACCTATCTTCTCCACAATTGATTTTTCAACTCTGTTATCTTCTGCTACCTGAATTGATTCAATCAAGAGATTATGAAAGCTAACTGACTTTCTGAAATTCTCGTCACTATCAAGCTTGTCCATAAACTCCTTCAGTTCTACCCCACTGAGTGAATTATCGATATACCGATCAATCAAAGATCTTTCTTGCGTTGTCATATCAGGCTTGAATACCGGTATTTAGTCTCGCCATTGAAATCTGACGGAATTGATTTAGTGCTTTGTGTACTTCAAACTCTGCAATTACAGGGTTACTGAACTCAAATCGTGAAGCTATCTCTTCGAAAGATAATTTTTCTGTATAGCGCGAACTAAGCAATTTTTTACTTTGATAATCAAGAATGGAAAAACATGAACTGACAGCATCCCTCTCCATGTCAGTTGAAGGTTGTATTCCGGTTTTCCGGAGAAATCTACGAGCTTCTTTTTCCTTGTTCAAATGCTCATTTAGCATATTGAAAATATATTTATCCATATCCACATGCGTACTTAGTCTGTTTTGCTGGATGTCTCTGAAAACTTTGACAAGAACCTTTGCAAAAATGGCAGGTGTGGCAGAATCGGAAATGCCATTTCTTCTTAGCCAACGACGGGATGTTTGAAAGTACTTTTTGCTCAATTTGAAAAGCGTTTCTTCATTTCCATTTCTGATGGATGTGATAACCTCTTCGTTGAATTTTTGTGATGACATAAGAATACAAAAGTAGAAAATTAGCCAGACTTTTGAGGTTTTTTAAAGGCTGGGAAACATACTTAGTCAACAAAATTGCTGACAACCAAAACGCCATTTTTCATTGATTTACAGGATTTTATCCAATTCTCCTGAATTAAAGAGAATGCGGCAATACGATTGATTTACCAGGAACAAATTTCCTTTACGGTGGTTAAACAAAGTTAAACCTTTAAAAATACTTTGCTTAAGTAGACTAAACTCCCGTTCATGTGCGTTAATCAATTTACATAAATGGATAAGACAAAATTTCAGAAATTTGAAATTAAAGATCGTCATCACTTAACCAAAATTAACTGTTTCATTCATTTTTACTTCATTAAAAGAATAGGAATTTTGATGGCATAAATTTTGAAAACGCGAAAAAAAATAAAAAAATAAAAAGCTATGATAAACAAAATGAAAAAAGCAATTGGAGTTTTATTGATTGCAGGTCTAGGCGGATTATCCGGAGCTTATGTTTACTCTCTTTACTCAACAGGTGAACTGACTTCAAAAAATATCTCTGAGAAACAAAATGTTTCTTTTGTGAACCTGCCTGCCACTTCTCAAACTAATCTGACGGATTTTACGAAGGCAGCGGAAATGTCAGTACATGCAGTTGTGCATGTCAAGACTTTTTACACATCACAAATGAATTCGCAATTTGGAAATCCGTTTGACTTTTGGGGAAGGCAACAACCAAGACAACAAGAAAGCAGTGGATCCGGCGTCATCATCACTCAAGATGGATACATAGTAACAAATAATCACGTAGTTGAAAATGCCGATAAGGTTGAAGTTACTTTGAACGACAACCAAAGCTATACAGCAAAAGTAATCGGTACTGATCCTTCTACTGATCTTGCATTACTAAAGATTGATGAAAAGAACCTACCATTTATTCCATATGGAAATTCTGATGATGTGAAAGTCGGCGAATGGGTATTAGCTGTTGGTAATCCTTTTAATCTGACAAGCACTGTTACAGCTGGAATCATTAGCGCAAAGGCCAGAAACATTGGCATTCTTCCTGACCAATATAAAATCGAATCGTTCCTTCAAACAGATGCAGCTGTTAATCCGGGCAATAGTGGCGGTGCATTGGTGAATACCAATGGTGATCTTGTAGGTATCAACTCAGCCATTGCCTCTACAACCGGTTCTTTCACAGGTTATTCTTTTGCTATTCCTGTCAATCTGGTCAGAAAGGTTATGGATGACCTTGTAGAATTTGGAAGTGTACAACGTGGTTTCATAGGTGTTTCAATTCGCGATATCGATTCGAAATTGATCGAAGAAAAAGGCTTGAAACAAACCCAAGGTGTATTTGTAGCCGGACTTACTGAAGGTGGTGCTGCTTCTGATGCCGGATTAAAAGAAGGTGATATAATTCAAAAAGTAGGTAACGTTACTGTTACTTCTACTCCTCAACTTCAAGAACAAATTGGCAGATATCGTCCGGGCGATAAAGTTGCTGTCACAGTTTTGCGAGATGGTAAACAAGACGACTTCATGTTGACATTACGAAATAAGGATGGTGATACAAAGATCGTCAAGAATGAAGAACCCTTAAATCTTCTTGGTGGAACATTTGAAAATGCATCACAAGATGAAAAATCGAAATTGAATATTCGTGGCGGAGTAAAAATTTCAAAGTTACTTGCCGGTAAATTAAGAAGCGCAGGAATCCAGGAAGGATTTATCATCACATCGATCGACAAAAAACCAATCATTACAAAAGATGATCTGGAAAGTGCATTAAAAACCAAGCAAGGTGGAGTCCTGATCGAAGGTGTTTATCCGAATGGGATGAAAGCGTATTATGGGTTTGGAATCTGAAATGATTACGGATTTCGGAATCCGGATTTTGGATTTGGATGGATTAAATCAAATCATTGCGTCGAATAACGCCAATCCGAAATCCACTGTGCACTGATCGAAATTCATAAAAAGAGCCGTAAATCAACTTACGGCTCTTTTTATCTCCCAAAGTGGCATAAAGTGCTTTTTAGGTGCGATTTTTGAGGAGTAAAAGTAAATTGCCTCAGTGCCCTCTTTTTTCAACAATACCAAGTAGTTATTAACCGATTGTTGACAAAAACTTGCTTCGCCTTTAGCTATGGCTTATCTTTGCAACACTAATAAAAAACAGATTTTTCGTCGAAATCTGCATGTTTTCTAACCTAAATCTCTCGATCTAACCATGCGTCAGCTCAAAATAACCAAATCGATTACCAACCGCGAGAGTCAGTCTCTTGAAAAGTATTTACAGGAAATTGGCCGTGAAGAGCTTATTACCGCAGAAGAAGAAGTTCGTTTAGCGAGGAAAATAAAAGAAGGTGATCAGAATGCTTTGGATCGCCTAACCAAAGCAAATTTACGTTTCGTAGTTTCTGTCGCTAAGCAATATCAGAATCAAGGTCTTTCACTTCCCGATCTTATCAATGAAGGAAATCTTGGTTTGATCAAGGCTGCTAAACGTTTTGATGAAACACGTGGTTTCAAATTCATTTCTTATGCTGTATGGTGGATCCGTCAAAGTATCCTTCAGGCATTAGCTGAACAATCAAGAATTGTTCGCCTTCCACTTAATCAGGTCGGTTCACTCAATAAAATTTCAAAAGCATACTCTAAACTTGAACAGGAATTCGAACGCGAACCTTCTCCGGAAGAATTAGCGAAGATCCTGGACATCCCTACTGAAAAAATTGCTGACACAATGCGTGTGAGTGGTAAACACGTTTCAATGGATGCACCTTTCGTTCAAGGCGAAGATAATAGTCTGATCGATGTACTTGAGAATGCAGATTCTCCACGTGCTGATGGTCTGTTGATGAATGAATCTCTTCAAAAAGAAATCGATCGTTCATTGAGCACACTTACTGAACGCGAACGCGAAGTGATCAAATTATTCTTTGGTATCGGAATGCAACACGGACTTACCTTAGAAGAGATCGGCGCTAAATTCGACCTTACACGTGAACGTGTTCGTCAGATAAAAGAAAAAGCGATCAGAAGATTGCGTCATAAATCAAGAAGCAGATTACTTAAAGCTTATCTTGGATAATCTTCTTTCAACATCATGACCTTATAAATCATTCAACTGACAGCTTTCACCAAAAATGAAAGCTGTCTGTGTTTTAATAAAACAAAGAAACTTACTTCAAACCCATCATATCATGTCAACTGAGGCACTTAACAACCAAGAAATTAATCACAAAGACAAATACGAAAACGAACTGGCCGACTGGATTCAGCAAGAAAAATCAGCGATAGCTCTTATACACGTTGCCGGAACATTATGGTTCGACAAATCTGTTGAGCTTATTCTTTTCAGAAATCAACTTGTTGATAGAAGTGCAAGTGAAATTTTAAATCTTCACCAGTACAGCAAACAAATGGTCAACAAACCGATCAATGTGATCGAAACTCTTGCTCTGGCAAAAGAGATGAATAAAGTTGAACTGGCTCCTTCACGAATAGATATCGGAAAACTAAGTGCTGAATGGCTGCTTGAAAGAAAAAAATATAAAAATGCAGAAGAATTCATCGGCGACAAACTGAAAGACTTTATCGGAAAAGAAAAACGAGTAATGGTACCGAAAGATGTTGTTCTTTATGGTTTCGGACGAATCGGTCGTCTACTCATGCGAGAATTGATCTCTCAGGCAGGTAAGGGTGAGCAATTGCGCCTCCGCGCTGTTGTTACCCGAAACAATAGTGATGAAGACATTGCAAAACGTGCAGACCTACTTCGTAATGATTCTGTTCATGGAGCATTTCCGGGTACTGTGATTGAAGATTTTGAGAATAAAGCATTGATCGTAAATGGACATTCTGTGCAAATGATAGCTGCGAATGATCCTGGTGCAATTGATTATAACTCATACGGAATTAATGATGCCTTGATCATTGACAATACCGGTGTTTCGCGTGATCGAGAAGGATTAAGCAAGCATCTAAAATCAAAAGGTGCAAGTAAAGTTTTGTTGACAGCTCCAGGTAAAGGTGATATTCCAAATATTGTTTACGGCGTTAATGAAGAAAATTTTGATCACCACACAGAAACAATATTCTCTGCTGCAAGCTGCACAACCAATGCCATTGTTCCTGTTCTTGCCGTAATTGAAAAATCGTTAGGAATTGAAAAAGGTCACATTGAAACTATTCACTCTTATACGAATGATCAAAACCTGCTTGATAACTATCACAAAAAATATCGTCGTGGAAGATCAGCTGCGTTAAACATGGTAATCACTGAAACCGGCGCCGACAAAGCAGTTGCAAAAGTACTTCCTCCGCTTGCAGGTAAACTGACAGGTAATGCAGTCCGTGTGCCAACACCTGATGTTTCCCTTGCTATTTTAAATTTGACTGTTCAGAAAGAAACTACCAAAGACGGTGTAAACGAGATCTTAAAAAATGCAGCATTCAATGGCCCTTTAGTTGAACAGATCCAGTATTCTGTTTCAAATGAATTGGTATCTAGTGATCTAGTAGGAAATCCTTGTGCTTCAATTGTTGATAGTCCTGCAACAATCGTCTCAAAAGATAATAAAAGTATGGT
>Ga0138256_10001825_pt1 | contig 22904 bp, 14 predicted proteins | sample KNB2016incub_MG_FD_105486 | JGI IMG/M metagenome (GOLD analysis project Ga0138256, IMG submission 105486) | Active sludge microbial communities from wastewater in Klosterneuburg, Austria - KNB2014incub_MG | ecosystem: Engineered > WWTP > Activated sludge > Unclassified | place: Austria... | reverse complement strand
CGAAAATCAAAAGGTTTCAAAAGATGATTTCAATACATGAAGCTAAACAACTCATACTGGCTCATACGCGGACATCTGATGTTATTGACGTCCCGATTGAAATTCATTAGGTCAGGTATCTGCTTCAGATATTTTTTCTCCTATCGACATCCCCCCTTTCCCAAATCCTCCATGGATGGATACGCGTTTTCCCACAGTGATCTGAAAAGTCCCGAAGGTCTGCTGATTGTCGACCAGATAGCAGCCGGTGATTCAACGGACTATCCAATTCATTCCGGACAAGCTGCGAGGATATTCACAGGAGCCGCAGTACCCAAAGGCGCTGATACCGTAATCATGCAGGAAAAAACTGAAATCCGGAATCAAAAGCTATACATCCAGGTTCCAAGCCTTAAACGGTGAAAATGTTGAAGGCTCACAAAGAGTGGCCTTACCCAAGTCTTGCTTTACAAGAGTGAGGTAATTGGGTTTTTCCAATACCTGATCTATTTTACTTTACTATTCAATAATCTTGGTTTTGCTTTGGCGTATCTTATCCAGAAGAGAAGTCAATTCTTTAACTTTTTCAGGATTTTGGTCATACTTATTTTGGGTTTCAAGTACATCCGTGGTCAGGTTATACAATTGACCGATCGGCTTACCAAGCTCTGGATCGATGCGTCTGGGATCGCTGAATCCACCCGACCCGAGTCCTTCTATCAATTTCCAATCCCCTCTGCGGATGGCATAAAAACCTGTGGACGAACTATGGACCACCGCCGGCTGATTGGGCACTACCAGCGTTTTACCGGTCAGTACAGGTAAAATGCTATAACTGTCTTCGACCTCATATTGACTTTCTATTATGCCCAGCATTTCGGCACAGGTAGCCATAAGGTTAGCCAAAGTAGTGGTGGCTTTAGATATAGCCCCGGGTTTTACTTTACCAGGCCAGCGTACAATAAAAGGGATACGATGTCCCCCTTCAAATGCATCTCCTTTCATGCCCCTATATTCACCAGCGGCATGGTGGTTAAATTTTTTTACTGAATCTTGTCGCCAATATGGTCCATTGTCACTTGCAAAAATAACCATCGTGTTTTGGGACAGACTCAACCGTTCGAGTGCACTCAATACCTGACCCACTGCCCCATCCACTTGCTGAACAAAATCACCATATTGGCCCGCTTTTGATTTTCCTTGATATTCCGGTAAGGGCATCCAAGGAGTATGAGGAGCCGCAAACGGCAGGTAAAGAAAAAAAGGTTTGTCATTGGTTTGCCTGTTCAAAAATTCAACTGCTTTTTGGGTAAACCTGGGCAAAACCCTATGAAAATCAAAAGAGGGGGATATTTTTCCTGCTCGCCAAAAAGGTCCGGAATAGCCAGATTCCAGTTTGTTACCATTTGTAAAACCAGAGGGCAGTTCGGTCAGTTTTTGATTTTCCAGATAACAATAAGGTGGCATATCCAACGAGGCCGGTAAAATGTAAGAATAATCAAAACCAAGCGTGTTGGGTCCTTGAGATACAGGTTGTGTAAAATCGATATGTTCTGGATCCATGTCGGAGAGGATGCCATAATTTTCCGTTTTTAAAAGTTTTTCATGTTCCTTTTTTAATACCCAATCCAGCCCCAGATGCCATTTGCCGACTACTGCGGTCTGATACCCACTGCGTTTTAATAAAGATGCAACAGTCGGGCGCCATTCTTCGATTAGCATCCGGTTATAACCGCGCAAAACCCCAACTGTCAATCTGCTGCGCCATGGGTAACGGCCTGTCAACAGGGCATAACGAGTAGGTGTACAGACCGAAGAAGGTGAGTGTGCATCCGTAAACGTCATGCCCTGAGCAGCCAACCGATCGATATTCGGAGTAGCTATTTTACTATCCGGATTATACGCCGATACATCACCGTATCCCAAATCATCAGCAAGTATATAGACGATATTCGGTTGATTGTTTTTTTGTACATCAGACTTTAACGGCCGAAGAGCCAATACCAAACCAATGCAGGTCAGGCCTAAACCGTACTTAAATATTTTTTTCATATTTGGATTGTTAAAGTATGTCATGACTCTGATAAATCAATCATTTTTCATGTTTTTTTATTCACTCTTTTATGAGCTTAACCCCTTCGGTTTGCTGGAGGTGCCGGCTGAGCTCGGGCATCATGATACGCGGGAACAGGGATTCCATGCGATACAGCAGTATACTTTCATTGGTTTTTCCCGGTACAATATCAAAAGCCAGATTACCTGAAACTCGACCCGCAGCTACAGGAGTTTTATAAAACCCAAATGCGGTACTGTCTTTCTTACTCCAATTTAAAAATAAACCCGAAGATTGTGCCGCGTTGATTATTAAAAGTCCGATGCTTAAGATATTCAATTTCATTCCTGATAATTACCTGATAGGATAAAAAGGAAATAAATTACATTTTTATTGCCCATTCATTGAGCATTGGCCAACTTAAAAGTGCATTCGCTTCTTTATCTTTTTTGAATTTTTCTTTCTTCGGATTCCAGTTCAATGGGCGCTGGAGGGCATATGCAAAATTGGCAATATTGCAAACCGTGGCAATCCGGTGGCCTATTTCTACATCACAAATGGGTTTGGTGCGCTTCCGTATGGCATCCAGGAAGTCTTTGTAATGGTTTTCGCTTTTGTATACGTGTTTGTCGGTCGCGCCGATTAATTTTCCGATGACCCATGAAAAATGGGAATGGAACAATGCCATCCCTTTATACTTTTGGAAAGACATAGCCATTGTGATAAACCGGCTTGATTAAGGTATTGGCTATCTTATCATCAAATTTGCCTTTAGCCGCATTCCAATATATTTTTTTACCTGCCCTATACGATACATTTCCCATGTGCGCTTGGATGGCAACCGCTGCACCCGCATGAATTGGGCAGGCCAGTTGGTCTAATTTGCCGTTTTTCACCACATCAATAAAATTTTGAGCATGAAGTTCCAGTCCATTGTCCGTTTTTGGTTTTAATGACACTGCTTCCATCCGGAGGTTTTCGCCTTGTTTTTCAGGAATTACTTCCCAACCATTTCTTGTGACTACCAAAGTGCCCTTTGTTCCAATGAAGGCAATGCCATGTCCTTTGCCATATTGACCGCCACCCACTCCCATATAATGCTCCCAGGTGTTTGAAAAATGACCGAAATCATAAACGACGTGAATGTAGTCAGGCGTCTCGCGGGCATCTGTTGGAAACAATCGTTTTCCTCCTACAGATGACACTGATTTTGGTTCTCCAACACCCATACCCCATAGGACGATATCGATTAAGTGCACCCCCCAATCGCACATCAATCCACCTGCATAGTCCCAAAACCAGCGAAACTCATAATGGAACCGATTGGCATTAAAAGGGCGCTTTTGTGCAGGTCCCAGCCACATATTGTAATCCACCCCTTCTGGTACAGGGCTATCAGGCACTATAGGTAAAATAGTAGTGCCCCGATACATCCAGGTTTTTGTATTAATGATAGGGCCCAGTTGTCCCGATTTTACAAATGAAATAGCATCTTTAAAATGCTGCTGACTGCGCTGCCATTGGTTTACCTGCACTACTTTGCCTGAGTTTTCAGTTGCTTTAATCATGGTTTGGGCTTCGGCAATGGAATTCGCTACCGGTTTTTCGCAATACACATGTTTCCCGGCCGAGAGCGAATCAGTCAATTGAAGACAATGCCAATGATCGGGGGTAGCGACAATGACTACGTCAAGCTCTTTGTTTTCGAGCATTTTCCGGTAATCCTTAAACGTGGCAGGACTGCTGATACTCGCTTTATTCAAATCCTCCTTACGTCTGGCCAATTGAGCATCATCAATATCACAAATGGAATGAAGATTGACTTCATTGATTTTCAAAAAAGCCCTGAGGTTGCCATACCCTTGATTTCTAACACCAATCAGGCCCAGATGAATTTTATCACTGGGTGCAACAGATTTTCTTCGCCCAGAAATAGCCTCTAAGGGCATTAATTCCAATAGACTCAAGCCACCAATGGTAGAGGCTGAATGTTTTAAAAAAGACCTGCGGGATTTCATGTTTATAAAATTTTATATTAAAGTAAAATGAAAACGAAAAATATGATTAATCCAAAAAAACGGTAAGTGTATTTTCAACTTGATATTTTTGGCGTAATTTTCAGCAATGGTTTATCTAATTTCCAAGGAGCCGGAATTTTATAAACTACTTTGATGATATAAGGGTAATTTTCAGAAACAGCGTTTTCTTCCTGAAACAAACCTGAATCTACCTTTTCCGCATGCCTTGTTGTCAATGCAGTATGGATGCCAAGTATCATTCCTGGCAAGCCCCACTTCTTATCTTTAAACGTGTCCGGCATAACATCTTTCGCATAGATATAAAGTTCAAAACTGGTGGTGCTGGAATCTGCAGCATAAATAATCATCTGAGATTTGTTAACCGTCACATTGGTTTTTCCATCACCTGGTACCATCAGCCAGGCGATATCACCCTGAGCGGTTTTCCAGTGTATGGTGCCCGTTTTTATTTGATTCCATATTCGCTTATTTCCCCATAGTCCTCCCATCATCCAATCTTTGTAAACCATGGCTGTTACTTTCTTGAGGGTATCACCTTTGTAACTATTTGGAACAGATCGGGAAATAAAATGAGGTTCAGAAAAGGATTGTAATCTGGATAAATCCGCTTTAGGAATGGACAACCCCAAACTGAAAATAGGAGCCAGGTTGCTCATTTCACCGTACTTAGGGCCATCTCCTTTGGGCATCGGCGCTGATTTTTCATCGTCCACTGCTATAGCAATCCAAAGGCCTGCAATGGCAAAATACTTTTGCATATCCATTCCATAACCCCTGAAATAAGGGCCCGGCATATTTTTCAAATTTGGATTGTAAAATGTAGCGACTTCATGCCAAAACTCTTTTTCAAGTACTTTCCCCATTTCTTGTATTTCTGTAGAAAAGGCCAATTCCCGCCACAATGCAAGTCCAATGAAGGTTACCCCATAATATGTCGGTGAATTGTATTCGCTAAATGTGTGGTGCATTTGGTATAGTGAAAAAACATCTCGTGCTTTTTGCAATCCAGCATTTTTTAGTTCATCCATCTTGAATTCCGTTCCGACATATTCCATCAAAAAAGAACTCATTATCGAAATATTGGTATACCCTGCCGCTACATTTCTCTTGAATGCACCTTTTGCAGCATGAATAAGACCCATTTCAATTTCTTTTAAGAGACCTTCCGATAAAAGCATTTTGTATTTATGCCGGATAATGATCAAGTCGCAACCAATAAATTCCCGCCAGTTCTGGTCAAATTTATCGTTTACAACAGAGGTCTTCCAAATGCCATAATTCTTACTTGTTTCATCCTGATACTGATTGGATAGAATCCATTTCAATATAATTGTCGCATTTTCTTTATCGCCCTCCTGGTTGCGGAACAATAGTGCCCCGGCCAAGCGGGTTTTACTTCTGAGACTCGTATGATCGGTCAGGATGGAAGCAATGCCGCGGCCTTCCTGAATTTCTTTTTCAATAAATTCTTCAAATATCAATTTCTGGTAGTGAGATAAAGATTCATAAGTAAATTTTTTTGAATACATATTGCTCAATTCAACCTGATTTTGTGCAACCATCCCGGAAGAGATTAAAAACAAAATACACGCAACATAGATTTTCAAATTATTCCTCCTTTTGTTTTTATGGGTTTAAACGATATTCATTGATCATTTTTTTAATTACCTGATTTAGCATACACCCTGATCATGGTCACGCCATGGTGCCGGATTTTCGTATGAAAGGATCCGGTAAAATCTCCCAAATCCTTTTGCCTCCAAACATCTCGGGCAGACCATTTTCCATTCAATCCCAACCTATTAAAATCAAGCGTATATTGTTTTTCTTTTTCATCGCCCCAGCGGAAATAAGATTCAGGTGTCGCTCTGTAGCCATTCATATTAAACATACCTATCGCATAAGAACCATCTTCAAGTGGCTTGAGCCAGACCTGTAGGTCTTTGTCTTCTAAAACCAACCTTGCAGGTGTACCCAGCGGGTCCTGATTAATCGCAATGACTTCAATGTTGGTCAGCAAATTCAGCGTAAACTCATCCAGTTGCTCGATAGGGCAGCCGATAAGCAAAGGTGCAGAAAGCAAACAAAATAAACTTACATGACTGTATTGTTCATCGGGGGTCAAACGAGTGGGGTGCATACCAGTGCCTGTCGTGACATTTCCAAGAATCATCATGTCGGGGTCGTTCCAATGGCCAGGACCACCATAGGGACTCCATTTGTCGAGGGTAAAGGCGGAGACATACAAACTGAGCCAGGAATCGCGGATGTCCGGACCCGTGCGCCAGGAATTGGCCAATCGAACCCAGTCTTTAACGTGTGCAAAGGGGGCCGAATTGGAAATGCTGTAAAATATATCCCTCCCCGATTTTTTCAAAGCTAATGACATCCGTTCTGCCGAAGGCACTTCGATGCGCCAGTCGTACTTAAGATAATCAATTCCCCAGGCAGCCATTTGTAAGGCATCATTGGTTTCAAATTGGTATTTCCCCACGTACCGATAAGCTCTTTTATTATTGATGATGGAATCCGGCAATTCCCCTTTTTCAAAGTTGGAGGAACCGCCGACATATCCTGCATAACTGGTAATCATCGGGGTTGAATAAAGTCCCACTTTCAAACCCAATCTATGGATATAATCTACCATTTCCCTGAATTTAGGAAATTTTTCATTGGGTTGGATGGCATTGAATGCCCCGCCTCTTTGTCCTTGCCAGGCATCATCAATGTTGATATAAGTCCAACCATGCTGACTCAATCCCTTTCGTACCATGGCATCCGCGGAGGCGATTACTTTTGCCCGATCTATGTTTCTGGCCCATGAATTCCAGCCATTCCAACCCATGGGGGGAGTGAGGGCAATGGTGTCGCCAATTTTTATTCTCAGTATTTTAGTGGCTTCACCAAAGTTGTTTTTGGCTTTGAGGGTAGTCAGATAAGTCCCTCTCTGGTTTATTTTTCCAATGATGATGCCGGTATTGGCGTCGATACTAAGGCCATCAGGTAGATTTATCGCTGAAAAAACGATAGGTCTGCGTCCGGTGGCAGTTACGGTGAAAAGGAAAGGATTGCCTGGAGTAGCACCGAATATTAACGGTGCTGTGATCATAGGTGACCTGGGCGCCTCGGGTGTTAGAATGTATTTTTCATCCGTATTGGGAATATTCAAAGGGAGGTTTCCCCCAACCATGACCAACTTTGCATTGGCCCAATTGGTATAGACCCTCTGGTAGCCTTGATCTTGCACTGCGACCAGCAAGCCCAATCTTTTTACTCCGTTTAAGCTCACTTGGATATATTTGGGTTCATCGCCACATTTCATGGCTCCACTTTCAAACACTACTTTCCGGTCAGCAACCACATAAAAGTGATGCGATAACGATTTATTACCAAGGTCGTCCACACCCACTGTTGCGCTAAATTCCAGGGCATTTTCGTTTATATAAAAAGACAATACGCTGGTGGAATTCACTCCAATGCCTCGATTAAAATAGTTACCCTTCATGCGAATGGAGTCGCCACCGGCGTTCGTTTTTGGAGAAACGGAAGGAATGCCTTCTGAAAATGTTTTTATGGCCAGGTCATCCAGCCAGATGGTGCGGGCAGTTTGGGTAAAAGCGTTTATGCTTACACAAAAGACACAAATCAGATACAATATTGACCGATTACACATACTGATAGCGTTTATAAACCCAGGAGCTTTTTTTTAATAATTTATTCGGCTATTACATTTGTTACAGGTCGAACGCCCACTCGCTGCGACCACACATTATACACCTTTCTCAACCTCTCGACCTGTTTGAGCGATGCAGCGGCTACGTTTTTTGTTTCGCAAGGATCTGATTTTAAGTTATACAATTCCCAATCGGTATCTTCCATGTCTTTCACTAATTTCCAACTCCCCTGCCGGATGGCTTGATTTCCTTCGTGTTCCCAACAATATGTTCTGGATGGGGAGTTTTTACCGTTCCATAAATAAGATAAACTTTCACCGGGAAAGGTTTTTGAAGTTTCGCCCGCAAGTTCAAGGCTGGTTGGAAGCAAATCGATGACATGTCCGATGTCATCCATAAAGCCTCCCAATGGTTTTATTTTTGCAGGATAATGTATGATGCAGGGAGTGACTATTCCACCTTCATGCAAGTACCTCTTGTATTTTTTAAACGGCGTGTTCGATACATTAGCCCAAGGTGTATCATAGGTCAAATAAGAGCCTCGTTCTCCTATTATAGTGTTAGTGTCATTGAGGTTTCGGTTAGCTACATTTTCAGCGCATCCTCCATTATCGGAGATAAAAACAATCATGGTATGATCAAATTGATTGTTGGCTTTGAGTGCATCCATCAGTTTTCCAATATTTTGATCCATGCGGTCTATCATAGCGGCATAAACGGCCATTTTCCTCACCCATGTTTTTTTATCTGAAACCGATACCCAGGCAGGAATATCATTTGGCCGTGGCGTGAGGTGGTATCGTGAATCCGTTAAACCGAGTTTTATCATTTTTTGATATCTTTTTTCTCTCGTCACGTCCCAGCCTTGTTTATACAGGTTTTCGTATTTCGCCACGTCCGATTCATAAGCATGGATCGGAAAATGAGGTGCGGTGTAGGCCAAATATAAAAAGAAAGGTTTGTTGGGATCTTCTATTTTCTGATGATCCAGGTATTGTATTGCATGGTCGGTAAAAGCATCGGTCATGTAGAAGCCTTCAGCAGGCAAAGTAATTTCTTTGTCATCCTGAACCATAAAACGTTTACCTATTTCAGCTGGTATGATTTCATAATAACTGGACGCATCTGATATCAAACCAAAATAATGTTCAAAGCCTCTTTTGAGGGGCCAGTGTTCCGGCCTTTCTCCTACATGCCATTTTCCAGCCATATAGGTGTTGTAACCAGTTTTTTTTAATTCTTCAGCAATAGTGGGATACTTGTCATCTAGAAATCCCTGATAATGTCCAGGTTGTATTTTTGCGAATGCCTGAGTTACCATGTGCCCTATACCAACGGTGTGCGGGTACTGGCCCGTTAAAAGTGAGGCACGCGTTGGGCAACATCGTGCATTATTATAGAAATTTCTCAGTTTAATTCCGTTTGCTGCAAGTTGATCAATATTCGGTGTATGAATTTCGCCCCCATAACAACCAATATCAGAATAGCCCATATCATCCGCCATAATGAAAATGATATTTGGTCTTTGAGGCGCTTTCCTGGGTGTGCTTCCGGTACTTACCAAAAACAAACCAATGATGGCCACAAAATCCAATAGAACTTTTTTGATCTTAGGTTCTACGGTTGTCAAAAACTTCAAGAGCATAGTAACTGTGTTTCCTCTGGCGGCGGGATGAAATGATATTTGAAAAGTCATCCACGTTTCCATATTAATTTAATGACATAGACCCTGGTGCCTGATCCGGTTTACTTCCCCAGGACTTATTTGGCGACTCACTCATCATCAAAATCAATTTGCCGCCTTGTACGACCTGGTCATGCCATATCCAGGGACGGTCAAGGGATTTTCCATTCCATTGAGCAGATTGGATATAATAGTTTTTCGTTGAATTATTTTTTGCTTCAATCACAAATTCTTTTCCTTTGTAATATTTCGGATTGAGGTGAAATGTAATCTTATTAAAAATGGGACTGCTGATTTCGTAAAAGGGTTCGGAAGAGGTGCCCCCATTGGTAGAAAATATTCCAGTCTTAAGTAATACAGACAAACTGCCCATCAAACCCTGGTCTTCGTCTCCACTATAGCCGAGTTCGGGTGAAAGATCACTGTATACTTTTGTTATCAACTGACGAGTCCAATATTGTGTCAGCCAGGGTGCTCCTGAGTAATTGAAAAGAAAAGGAGTTTGCATACAAGGTTGATTCCCATAATTGATATAAACCCGTCGCAAAGCTTCTAACGATTCTTTATCATGTGATTTGCCTGAAACAAAATCATGTGCCTGGGCTTTTTCAAAGGAACTGTTTAATTTATTTGTAAAAGATGTTGTGCCACCCATCAAATCAATCAATCCCTGCACATCGTGCGGCACAAACCAGGTATATTGTGCTGCGTTACCTTCTTCCCAACCATTATCGTATCGTAAAATATCAACAGGTGATGCCCAGTTGCCATCCAAATCTCTTACCCACATCCAACCCAATTCAGGGTTCCAGATTTTCTTATAGTTTTCAGCTCTTTTCATAAAAAGCGCATAATCCTCTGCTTTCCCCAGTTTTTTCGCCAATTGCGCCAAGGCATAATCCTGATAGGCATATTCTAAAGTCTGGGCCGATCCGTCCTGGTGAAATCCATAACGGGTTGTACTTAGCGGATGCGGCACATAACCTCTCTCCATATAATATTCAATGCCTCCTCCTTTAAAAGTATAATGCTCATAACCCGCTTTGCTCATCAGGCCACCCGGGAAATGATTTTTCCGCATTCCTTCATAAGCTTTTTCGATATCAAAACCATTTATCCCTTTCAAAAATGCACTTACGATAAAAGGGGTAGAGGAGGCACCAGACATCACAAAGGTGTAATTTCCACCCGCCGGACCTCGAGGAATGAGACCTCCATCATCGTACATCAACAGCATTGAATTGATGAAAGATTCTGTCACTTCAGGATACACCAAATGCCAAAGGGTATTGAGCGACCATTGAGCGCCCCAAAGCGCGTCAAAATTATGGTGATTGAATTTGGGCTTCCCGTTTTCATCCAATGGAATTTGTCCTATACGGCGAGCTGGCCCTGTCATATCACAGTATTTTCCATTTACATCACTTATGATCCGGCGGCCTTGCAAGGCATGCCACAAATCTGTGTAAAAACGGCTGCGGTCGATTTCGCTTCCCCCTTGCACTTCGATGCGACTCAACCATTTGTTCCAGTCGTTCCTGCTGTCCTGAACGCAATGTTCAAAATCCCAATGAGTCAATTCTGTCTTCAGATTGAGCCGGGCCTGTTCTTCACTCACATAGGAGATTGCCACTTTCATTTTTCGGATTTCTCCCGCTTGAGTTGCAAAACTTACATAAGCACCAATTTTCTCCCCTTCTATTATTGCTGTTGGGTTTTCCAACTGACCCTTTCGCCACCCATGGAATGATTCAAAGGGTTTATCAAAAACGGCCACAAAAAAAACAGTAAGCGTTTTGGGTCGACGGATAGTAGGCGACATGACGGCATATCCCTCTATTTCCTGGTTACTTATTTTTTTTACTCTTCCGGATTGTGTATCGGAAGGACCCAAAAATGTAGAAAAATCAAAAAGAATATGGCTTTGTGCCGATTTAGGAAAAGTGTATTTATGAAATCCAACACGGGTGGTGGAAGTCAGTTCAGCAGTGATACCATACGCATCCAGGATCAATTTATGATATCCGGCCCTGATCACTTCCTTTTGGTGGTTAAAAGTTGATCCATATTGATCGGCACCCAAATGTCCCTTAAATATGCCATTTGTTGGCATTACAGGAATGCCTGACAACTGCCAGCCATGGATATGACTGAAACATTTAATACTGTCTTTTTCATAGCGGTAACCTGCATTCCAATCGGCATTAATGGCGTTGTCTGGACTTAAATTAACCATGCCAAAAGGTCTGCTGGCTGAATTAAAAAAGAACCAACGCGAATTGGCAGCATCTGCCAAAGGATAGACCAAATCCACAGGAGCCTTTTTAGCGTTTTGAGCTTGGACATCCGAGGCAAATAATATCATTGCAACTAACCCCATCGAAAAGAAACTATAGGACTGATATCGGTTCATGACTTTATGAATAAAAAATTAATATGTGGGTTGCATTCACCTCCTGAATTTAAAACTCCCTGATTTTGATACTTCTAAAATGCACCTCATCGCTATGATCTTGCAACAGAATGTGTCCTGCTGTTGCCTGACCGAAGTCCGGATGTGGGCTGTATTTACTTTTTGCGATGAGATTGCGGAATATCTGTGAATAGCGATTGTACTCCACCATTTTTAGATTATTGAGCCAGTGTTCAATTTGTCCGTCATTGGAAACTATACGCAGTTTATTCCATTTTCCAGGAGGATTCATCCGTTTATCTGAATTGCCTTCAGATAGGTTTTCCGCAGCGATCAGGTCATAAAGAGAACCGGATGTGCGATTGCCGCCCACTCCTTCTTTAGCATCCGGGTGCACTTTATCATCTAAGATCTGAAATTCCGGACCTAAGCCTGCCTTTGCATTTTTATTGCGGTCTTCGGTGACAAAATATTTTAAACCGCTGTTGGCACCAGTAGTGATTCTAAAATCAAGTTCCAACTCAAAATTGGAAAACCTTCCTTCGGTGATGATATCACCGCCTTTATGCGTACTGTCTTGCTTTGAGTTTAAAACCATAAGTACTCCATCTTTTATCGCCCAACCTTCTTTGGGAAAGACATCCGCATTGAACCTTCGCCAGCCATTGGTCGTTGTTCCATCCCAAAGCAACCGCCAGCCTTTTCGTTTCTCATTCTCTGAAAGTTGATTTGGCAATGTATTGACCTCGAATACATCATTATCGGGCCAGAGCATTTCATTTAAGTGTTCTGTGGCAATTCTAATATTACGCCATTGGACCGTAAGCCCATTTTGTTCTTCTTTTCTAATGCCATGCACTTGAAGTGCAATAAAGCCGCGAGACGTCTGAGGGTCAAGCAGCTTGGCACAGGGAATACCATTGATCCATGTTTTAATTGACGGGCCAATGGCTTCAATATGGTATGTATTCCATTGCCCGTTTTTAAACGCTTTTTGACCTGCTGGATTTACAGACATTGGATACAACCATCCGCTCCGCGCTTCATCGTAAATTCCACCGCTCCAGGCCCGGTCTCCAGGGTCAATCTCTATCTGGTATCCGTGTACCCGGCCATTCATTATTGAAGGGTCACTGAGGCTTCGGATTTGAATTCCCGAATTTAAACCAGGCTCTACTTTTACATCCATCTCCAATATAAAGTCGCCATAGGAGTCTGGAGTGCATAAAAAAGTATTGGGCGTATTGAGCCGGGAAATGCCCACGATAGCATTATTGCTTATCCGGTATTCAGCATCGCCATTTCGTTTTATCCATCCATTCAAATCAACCCCATTAAAAAGTTCTTTCCATAGAGGTTGACCTGAAGCAGCAGCATAGCCTGACAACAGTGCCAAAATAAGATACCAGCTGTTTTTCATTAAGTTTGTTTCTATATACAAATGGAATGGATGCACTGATGATATTTAGACATACCTGGTTTGTGTGTAGGTCGGGAGTTGATCATCAGATTAAATAAAATATCCGTTTTTACAAAGAATAAATTGCAGCGCCCCTGATGATCTAACGTGTTTATTTTCGTCAACACGAAGTGCAATTTTTGCCTACTGCAAAAATTGGGTTTATGGAGGACGGACCTATGAAAAGGGAAGAAAAGGTTATTCTTCCCTTGTTCATTGTAATTACTGATTGGCATGAATAAAGAGTCAATAACCATCATTTTGTTTCATGGCAGGGAAGGATAAATCGATCTCACCTTGAGGTAGCGGTCGAAGATTGTGAAAGTCTTTTATCTGTCCATTTTTGGAACACCAGGGATTGTATTTACTAACACGTTCCACTAATTTTCCTGTTCTTTTTAAATCAAACCATCTTGACCATTCACCCATTAATTCTCTGGCGCGTTCGTCAAGGATCAGGTCCACAGTGATATTGGCCGGGGTCGCACGATAGGAGACTGCTTCCAATGATTTGAGATTTTCCGGAGTTTTTGCGCATTGCGGATTCATCCCTTTTTTAGCACCTAAGGCCCTGTCTAAAACCTTGTTGTAATATACATCAGCGCCACCCAGTTTGCCACCGGTAGCACCTTTGACGATGGCCTCTGCGGCGATTAAATATGCTTCAGCAGAGCGGAAGATGGCTTCATTGAACGTACCGAATGCATCGCCATAGGCTATCCCGGGTTGCCAAAATTTCCACATAAGCGGATGTTCCACCCCACCAAAACCCGAAGTCGTTGGATATCCCCCATCATATTCATCGACATTAACTACCGCATAATTTTTTTTGCCTCCTACATCTACGCCTCTTTCTTCCGGAGTAGTCGCCGGTTTATTCCATGGCCGAAAATAAACTACGGTATCTCCTGATTTAATATCTATTTTAAGATTGGTATTTGAAGGAATAGGCCTGAATGCGGTCACCGCATTTAATGCAAACCCAACTTCTACAAAGTTGTGATCATATCTCAAATCGATTTCCGGGTCAAATAAACGATACACGGCGGGCGTTGTTATATGGACCGGCAAGTGGCGGTTGTAATCGGTGGTTCTTCCTTTTGAGCCTGGGTATGCTTCACCGCCACCACCAAATAAAGAGTGTAAATTGTTTCCACCTGCAGCATCCACCGGAGGAAAAGCGGGGTCGGTTTTATTGGTCAACACATCCGGGTTGTATTGAACGGCAAAAATAATTTCCGGGTTTTTATCATTTTGAGCACCGGTATATTGTTTTAAAGGATTCTCAGACCGGATAGGAAATAAAGCATTATATGCAGCAGCCAGCGGGTATGCATCAATAATTTTGTCTGCGTATATTAAGGCCTGAGTAAAATCGGCATTGGAGCCTCCTAAGGATCCTTTAAAGTTCCATCCACGGGTTAAATACACCCGAGCCAATAAAAATTGAGCTGCACCTTTGGTAATGCGACCATAGTTGGACGCTGTCACAGGAAGCTTCGCCTCACAATCCAAAAGGTCCGTAATAATTTGTTGATAAATTTCATTAGATGGCGCTCGCACTATTTCTTTTGTGGGTTTTGTAACTTCCACTAAAAGCAAGGGAACATCACCCCATTGCTGCACCAAATAGAAATAGCTAAGTGCACGTAAAAATTTAGCTTCAGCTATCCGTGCATCTTTGAGAGCCGTTGCCATAGTAGTGATTTCGACTGCTCTTGTGATCGCAGTATTCGTTCTGCCTATTTCAGCATACAACAACTGCCAAAGACTCTGAAGTTCTGCAAGTGAACCATTAAATCGCGCGTCATATTGTTCAAAATTTCCTCCTTGTATGGCTCCTGCAGCTGCTTTGGGGTCTGCATATCCACCGGTTGTAAAAAGATCAGTTCCATTCAATACGAGCATCCGGTTTTGATGAATGTTTCGCAATAAGGAATAACAAGACCTGACCAGGTCTTCAAAACCCTGTTCCGTTTTATAATACGAATCTGTAGTTAGCGTCGTTACCGATTTTTCATCTAAAAACTCTTTGTCACATCCGGATGAAATGACACCTACAAACGCAATAGTCAGCAGAATCATCCGTGTCTTTTTTATTGATTTCATTTTCTTTGTAGTTTAGATTTACTTCAAATTGGATTGATAAAATTTTAAGTGTTCTCGTTTTATTAGCATTTCAATTTTTCAGGTAATTAAAAAGTGAGGTTTATGCCAAACGTATAGAGCACTGAGGGTACGTCATCATTGAAAATAGCAGAATTAAATTCAGGGTCAAATCCAGTGAATTTGCTGAAAACAAATGGATTGGAGGCCTGGGCAAAAAACCTGGCATTGGACAACTTCCATCGGTCCATCATAGAATTTGAAAGGGTATACCCAAACGTAATATCTGAAATTCTCAAAAAACTGGCATCCTGATAATTGATTGCATTACGATAAGGATTGGCTGCAACTACACCATAATAGGAATTGGATGGGTTGTCGCTACGCCAATAATCCAAAGAAGCCAGTTTATTGTAGCGCGTACCACCAATATCACCAAACGTGCCGGACAAGGTACTGTTGTTGTATTGAACGCCATCCCGGTAATAGATAAAGAAAGAAAAGTCAAGGTTGCGATAATTAATTCTATTGGTGATGCCCGCTATCCAGTTGGGCATTTGAGTACCCAAATAAACTCTGTCGTCAATGGCATCCGTGGATGAAATGATGCCATCATTGTTCTGATCCACAACCCGGACAGCGCCGGGTACCTGCTTGTATTTAGCTGCCAATTCTTTATCGGCAGTCTGCCAAATTCCATTAAACTCGTAATCAAAATTGGCTCTGATCGGTTTTCCCACAAAAAGTCTGTTGCCTTTATCGACCAGTTGGCCTTCACCATATAACTGGAGCAATTTATTCTTATTTTTGGTAAACGTTAATGTACTGTTCCAGGAAAAATTCTCCTTGGTTATATTTGTCGTATTCAATGTCAGCTCCACCCCTTTATTTTCGATTTGTCCTACGTTGGCAATCACCTGACTAAACCCTAAAACAGTAGGAATTTTCTGATTGAGTATCAAATCAACCGTTTTGCGATTGTACAATTCGAGAGAAGCATTGATTCTGTTTCTTAAAAAGCCAAAGTCAACGCCCAGGTTGATTTCATTGCTTCTCTCCCATCTCAGATCTTTATTGCCCAGGTTTGATGGTGCAAAACCATATGCGGCCGTGGCGTCAAAATCATAGCCTGTATTTAATACCCCCGCCTGTGTGCTGTAGGGGTTGACCGTGGAGTTACCCACTTCTCCATAACTGACGCGCAATTTTAAATTTGAAAACAAATTTAAATCATTGATAAACGGCTCTTCTCCCAATCTCCAAGCGAAAGCTACAGAGGGGAAAAAGGCCCATTTATTACCTTCGGAAAGCTGTGAAGCGCCGTCTGACCGACCGGTCAAAGTCAATAAATACTTTTCATTGAAGCTGTAATTGATTCTACCCATAAAGGAAAGCAATGATCGTTCAATGAGGGAGCTGCTGATACCCGCCACTGTTGCTGCAGTATTCAAGGCATACCAATCTGAATTGTAGGGAAGGTCTCTTACTGAAATCTGATAGGCTTCATTTCGCTGATAAAAGGCACTTTGTAAAGCGGTAAAAGTGAACTTATGTCTATTGAAATTGATATTATAATTGAGTATGTTATCGAGGGTGTAACTAGCCAACGTTCTTTGGTCGTATTGTGCTCTTGGTTTTGCACCAATTTGGGCTTTGGACCATTGTCCGCGGAAGTCACCTGCCCGCTCGTTGCTGGTGGTAGCGGATAAAGAAGATCGTATCGTCAGCCCTCTTACGGGTGCCAGTTCGACATATGCATTGCCCATTAAGGTGGCATTTGTAGTCTGTAATTTAGAGGTATTGGGATTAATATCTTCTATAGGGTTTGGTACTTGTTTATCGTTGATACCCATCCAATATGCCAAACCATTAATATTAAAATCCTGATTTTCTGACGGGTTGGCCAGGTCTTTAAAATAAACCGTTCCAGTAGGACGAGCGCGGTAAGCATTGCGCAGTGATTCTCCCGATCCAACATTCACATCACTATAAGAGACATAAGTGGTAATGCCGACTTTGAAGAGGTTACCCAATTTACTATCCAGACCAGCGTTGAGGTTATACCTTTTAAATCCGGTATATTTTACATTACCGTCTTCATTCAAAAAACCTCCCGAAAAACGATAAGTGGTTTTTTCATTGCCACCTGCAATACTCAGATTATGACTCATCTGAAGACCGGTTTGTGTAATCAAATCCACCCAATCTGTTGTTATGCCTCCTTTAATATTGGCTTGCTCTGCAGCAGTAAAAGTTGGACCTGTCCCACCTTCCAATATTCTATCCGTATATATTGATTTATAAAATTGAGGCGTGCTCATCAGTTTTGGTAAATGTCCGGGTACTTTTGCTCCCACATAGGCGTCATAACTTACCCTCGGTTTGCCTGAAATTCCTTTTTTCGTGGTTACAATGACTACACCATTGGCACCTCGGGCGCCATATATTGCAGTAGAAGATGCATCCTTCAGAATATTAATAGATTCAATATCGGCTGGATTCAGATTATTGAGGTTTCCTCCCATCAATCCATCAATGACCACTAAAGGCTCTGTAGAGTTGTTGATGGTATTTTCTCCACGTATGGTGATGCTATATCCTGTTCCGGGCTTGTTATTCAATTTGGTCACGGTGGCACCAGCTACCTGACCTTGCAACGCTTTGGCCGCCATTATTGGATTTGACCTGGTAATGTCCTTTGTCTGAATAGACGCGACAGCCCCGGTCAAATCGCTTTTGCGTTGTTCTCCATAACCAATTACCACCAATTCAGTTAATGCCTGAGCATCTGCCTTCATACTTATATTCATCTGACTTTGGTTCCCTACAGTTATTTCCTGGTTGATATATCCGATATATGAGAACACCAAAACAGCATTTTCATCCGGAACACTAATACTGAACTCACCATTGAAATCTGTGGTAGTACCCTGGGCGGTTCCTTTCAACATAATGGTTGCCCCCGGAAGCCCTTCTCCAGTTTCTTCATCGGTTACTTTACCAGTAACCATTTGATCCATCCTTTCAACTTCTTTAATAAGGTTCAAGGTAGAGAGTCCTGCAGCAGCGACATTCTCGGAATTTCTTAAATTCCCATTTTCTTCTTGCTTGCGATTTTCAATCTTTCCTAACTTTTTTGAATGCTTTTCGCCAATGATCAGATAGGAACTCTTGTTTACTTTTTTATATTTTAGCCCAAAAGGCTGTAGTAATTTATCAAGATTTTTTTCAAGTTTTTGGTCGTGGTCAACGACATTGGGTGGTATAGTAAATCCTTCAATTACTTTTTTTTCAAACATGATTTCCACCTGAAAGTCATGTTTGAGTTCATTCAACACATCGATCAGAGGTCGATCTTGGGGAATTACATTTTTGTGCGGTTGAAAGGTTTGCGCCATAGCCAGGACTTGCGACCACCCCGGTTGTATAAATAGTACGCAGCATGTTAACATCAACGCCAATTTAGCTGTGAATCGAAGATTTGGTTTCATACAAGATTTTTTAATATGATGCAAAAAATTATTTTTCAATTAGTTGAACCTGATTGCCTTCTTTTAGTACGGTGATATCCAGAAGTTCTGAAATAGACTTCAAAAGTTCGTCCTCATTTTCGGCTTTAAAGGAGCCCATGATTATCCGTTCGGCCAATTCTTTGCTTTCGATTTTAACCTCCAGGCCATAGTTTTCTTGTAACATAATGGCAACTTCCTGCAGGCTGTTTTCATCAAATACAAATCGCTTTTGCTCCCAGGATGCAAAGTTTTTCAATGGTTTGAATGTATTTTGGACAAGGTTGTTTTGTTGATCCAATGAAAAGTGATCACCGGGCTTCAGTAAGACTTGTTTTGCAGTATTTCCCTGAAGGTAATGCAGTTGAACCTTTCCTTTGTTCAAAACCACTTTTCTTCCTTGTCGACGGGCGTACACTTCAAATTCAGTGCCCTGGACCAATACTTCAAAATCATTGCCGGTCTTAACGATAAAATGTTGATTATCCGGTTTATGTGTAACTGAAAAACGGGCTTCTCCGATTAAAAAGACTTCGCGGATGCGGCGACTAAATTGAAAACGGGATAATCGAAGGGAAGAATTAGCATTGAGGGTAACTTCACTCCCATCATTGAGTCGAAAGGAATAGATTTCGCCGAAATTTGTTTTATAGGTCTTGTTAAACAATTTTTCCCTAAACGCCAATGTGGATAAGATTAGCAAAAGCATTAGCGATGCCACAACTGACCACCTGCTCCAAATTGTAGCAGGAATATTTGACTTTATTAATTTTCGAATGTTATTGCCATTTTGATCAGTTGGCGTTTTAACTAAATAAGCAGTATACTTACTAAGGTATTTTTCGGTATTTGGATCATATTGAGGATTTGCACGTTCCCATTCTTCCAGCCATGCATAGTATTGTTCTTCCCGGGCTTCGTTTTGCAGCCATTCATAAATCATCTTCCTTTGTAAAGGGGTAGTCTTATGCGCAAAATGATCGAATATCAATTCTTTTGTAATGCCGTCTATCATACCAATGACTTTCCTTGTATCAGTAAGACAATTATTTGAAGGAATACCCTTAGTGTATAATCAAAACAGCAGAAAAAAGGCGCCGATACCCGTAATCCAATAATCTCTCAGCCCAGCACGAAGGTTAACCAGTGCTTTGCTAATATGGCCTTCCACGGTTTTTATGGAAATCTTTAACTCATCAGCGATCAGTTGATATTTTTTACCTTCAAAACGATTTAATAAAAAAATCTTCCTGCATTGCGGCGGCAATTCTTCAATGAGTTCCTGAATCCTCCTGGACATTTCTTCGGCATGGGTGATATTGTCCGGTCGAAAATCTTCTGAGGATTCCAGGCTTTCTCCCAATTCCGTTTTTTTGTGTTTGTGAAATTCCAGACGCAGGTAATTGTAAGATGCATTCCGAACGCATTTCAACAAATAAAAACGGTAAGAGCACCTGATCGAAGCGTACGATTTAAACTTCCACAGCCTGCAGAAAACTTCACTGACTATATCTTCTGCTATTTCTTTTGAATAAACAAAACGAACGGCGTGGTTGCATAATATTTTATGGTAGCGTCGAAACAACAATTCGCAACCTTTTTTAGGGTCTTCCAACATAGCCATCCGAATGAATTGCTCCGCATCAATCGAAATATGTTGTTCCTGATTTGTTGCCGAATCATTCGACAACCTCCTCGCGTTGTCCGATGCAGATGGTTGTTTCTTCAGGTCTGGTGGCATTTGTTGATTTTTGGATTTTTTAAATATACCTCTATTTAATACTTGTTCAAAAAAAACTCCTCAGTTTTTATTAACAATCATCTGTTACTTGAGATCAACGTGGGTTATGACAGCACAAACTCTGAGTGAAATTAATACCGCTTAAATTAAAGGTAATATTTAATGCATCACTTCAGCCCAAATCGATATTTAAATTTTTCAATTTCCTTTTAGGCGCTTATGTTGACCCATTAGGAGGTTGTATTTGCATTTTCGAGGAAAGGGATTACTAATGGATGGATTTGATCTAAATTTAATTACAAATTACACCATCAAGTGACAGCCATTGCTCTGATATTATAAAAAGACCGGAACTCATATCGGATGCGATACCTTCAATTGTGGAGCCAGTACTATCCTGCCCGCTGGCAACTCCGTCAAGTTATACAGCGATTTGAGTCGTCAAGTAAATGGAAAATCAAATACAACGGTCTTATCTATCGGACCAACAGATTGAAAAAGAACGCCTCGATAAAATATATTCACCGGCAGATATTGATATCACTTCAAAGCGCCCGGAGGAAGCAGCTGTCAGTATTCTGGCTCAGATCACCCAGGTTCAATCAGACCCAATTATCAATCACGCTTCAACTGAAAGAAAAAACATAATTTCGCAATATTAATATTAATCCGGTTTGCGGTATCCCGGTCGATAAAAAACAATCCCAACACATCATCGAATACCCAGGATGAAAAAGTGTATTTCTGTTGTGATGGGTGTAAAATTAGTTTTTGAAAAAGATCCGTCAAACTATATGACCAAAAACACTTCATGATTCAGGATACCCGCGGCCGAATACATACTTATCTCCGGATTTCACTCACAGACAATTGCAATCTTCGGTGCTCCTATTGTATGCCGGAAGAGGAATATGAATTTACTCCTGCATCCAAACCTATGCAGGCCTAGGAAATTGAAGACCGGGCGAAAATATTTGTAGGACTTGGAGTTAATAATATAAGGTTGACCGGTGGAAAACATTTAGTTAAAAAAGATGCTGCAGACATCATCCTTCGTTTATCTAAACTTCCCGTTAAACTAACCCTGCCGACCAACGACACCGGGGTACATGATTTTATTGAAGTCTTTGAAAAAGCAGACCTCACTTCATTAAATGTCAGCCTCGATACCTGACTCATACCAATCAACTTGATCTCTAAACCAGGCCCATATAGTGAGTTTATTATATATCCTGGATGTAATTCATAAAATGAATATTTATAAATTTCATTAAGTCCCTTTTTAAGGATACCGCTCCCTTATAGATTTTAATACCCTGAAAACAAGAAAACCATACTTTTGAGTTTATTTTTAAAAACAACAGTATTACAATTCGTTGATGTATTTCCCGGGATAAATCTCCTGACTTTGTATGTAGTCCAACTGACCAGTGAAAAAAATGAAGAAATGATATCAGTCCGGGAAGCAAAACAATTGATAATTGATCGGTTATTAATCAGCCGGGTAGTGGAGATACCGCTTTCAGTAACACTGAACTATGTTCTGGCTGAATCAGTTTATTCTCCCCTCGACCTCCCCCCCTTTCCTCAATCTTCCATGGATGGATATGCATTTTCATATTCCGACTTGAATAATCCCCAAGGACTGTTTATTGTCGACCAGATAGCAGCCGGGGATTCAACGGTTAATCCTATTCATTCCGGACAAGCTGCCAGGATATTCACCGGAGCCGCAGTCCCCAAAGGGGCTGATACCATCATCATGCAGGAAAAAACGGAAATCCGGAATCATAGGCTTTTTATCCTGGATCAGTCCTTGCTCCCCGGCACTCATTTAAGACCAAAAGGATCGGAAATCAAAGCAGGAGATCTCGCTTTATCCAAAGGCAACCTCCTTGGGCCTGCTTCTATTGGCTTCCTGGCCAGTATGGGATTGACCAAAGTGAAAGTTTATGATAAACCTTCAGTAGCCATACTTATCACGGGCAATGAACTGGAACCACCAGGACAGACTTTACCATACGGGAAAGTATATGATTCTAATTCATTTACCCTAAAAGCAGCCCTCCAACAAATCGGAATTAACGATATAACAGTCATCCCGGTCACTGATCAGGCAGACTTATTGACCAGTGCCCTGCAATCTGCATTGGAAAAATATGATATTATCCTGCTTACAGGTGGGGTCAGTGTAGGTGATTTCGATTTTGTGATCGAAGCAAATCAGCGCTGTGGGGTCAAACAAGT
>Ga0138256_10001824_pt1 | contig 22906 bp, 17 predicted proteins | sample KNB2016incub_MG_FD_105486 | JGI IMG/M metagenome (GOLD analysis project Ga0138256, IMG submission 105486) | Active sludge microbial communities from wastewater in Klosterneuburg, Austria - KNB2014incub_MG | ecosystem: Engineered > WWTP > Activated sludge > Unclassified | place: Austria... | reverse complement strand
GGTCGTGACCTTTATGAAATCGTATCCAGCCGCCTTTGACTTGCGAACAGCTTCGCGGGCTTCATCAGGCGTTTTGACGACAAAATTGTTTCCCTGCTCGCGGCCGGTAAGGTGCGGGCTGGCGACAAAGATCGTCGGCGCGGCTATCTCGCCTCTGGCCGAGCGGCCGCGCAATGAAAGCAGCTCGGGCGTGCCGATCATAAACCTGACGGTCGTAACGCCGTTCGCGACCATAACCCGAAGCTCGTCCGGCGCGATCGAATCAGGAAACTCGTCGCTGTCCGAAAGCAGATGGGTGTGCATATCGACAAGCCCAGGGATCAGATACTTGCCGGCCGCGTTCACGCGAACCGCCTCTCTTGGCACCTTTACCTTTGCGGCGTCGCCGATCTCGGTTATTACTCCTTTCCTCACCAAAACGGTCTGGTTTGCCAAGATCCTTTCGCGGTCCATCGGGATGACGTTCACGCCAACAAATGCCGTTGTCTGAGCCGAAACGGACAATAGGCCGAGGAGCGTGATATACAGCACTGAACTTATCTTCTTCATCGTGAATTTCCTCATATACAAATTCACATCAGGCTAACCGCGAAAATACGATACCTACGCGGCAATACAGATCAAAGCTGAGGCGGCGATCGACGAGGCAATTTTTCGTCCATCATCGCGGCCTGATATGCGAACGCCGCGATTATGGTCGAAGCCTGTTTCATATCTTCCGCCTGGATGCGGTCGAAATTATCCTGATTCGAGTGATGTGTCCTTGTATTGTATTCGACCGGATCCTGGATAAACTGAAAGCCGGGCAGGCCTATCGCGTCAAAAGGCAGATGATCGGTTCCGCCGGTGTTCGATAAGGTAAGCGTCTTTGCCCCCATATCGCCAAATGGAGCAAGCCAGGCCTCAAACAACGGCTTTACGTTAGCGTTGCCCTGCAGATAAACACCGCGGATCTTGCCAGTTCCGTTGTCGAGGTTAAAATAGCCCGCAAGCTTATCATAATCCGTTCCCTTTACAAGCGAACCGTTCTTTTTTTCGCCAAAATGCTGCTTTACATAATTCGTCGAACCGAACAGGCCCTGTTCTTCGCCGCTCCACAAAGCTACTCGAATGGTCCGCCGCGGCCTTAAGCCTGAGGCAAGAATGATGCGGGCAGCCTCCATTACGGCGGCGCTTCCGGCACCATTGTCTGTCGCACCCGTCGAACTATGCCACGAATCAAGGTGGGCGCCGAGCATGACAACCTCGTCCTTCAAAACTGGATCGGTTCCCGGTATTTCCGCTATCGTGTTGTACTGCATCGGGTCGTCGTCATAATACTGAGCATCGACCTCAACCGTCATTTGTGGACTCGCACCGTTCCTGATCATTCGGACGAGACGATTGTAATCCTCTGAAGCCACTGTGACCTGCGGCAGCATATTTGCCTCGTATTTCTTGTTCTGCGGCTGAAAGGCCGGCGAGTCGAAAATATCGTTGATCGACTTGATCTCCGTAGGCATTTCGTGTGCCACACTCGCTCCCTGAACGAAAAGCGTGCCGCCGTCACCCTGTCCGCTGTTATAAAGTTCAACAGCCGCCCCTTCCGCCTGGAGGAACTTCGACATCTTCACATTCTGATTGAAATCATCAACAAATTTCTTGATAATGTTGGCCGGCGGAAGGCCCGAATTATTGGCTTCGGCCGGTTTCGCCGCCAATGCCATCTGTGCAAGCTCATCGTCGCTAAATCTGTTCACCAACGCTTTCTCGACCGGCTTGATCGCCCGTTCGCGTGACATCAAAACTATCTTGCCGGCGAGTTTGCCCTTGAATTTCGCAAGGTCAGCCTCGGTCTTGGCGTCAAACAGTACGACCTCGCTGGTTACCGCTCCTTTTGTTGAGGGTGACCATGCATTTGGAAAGGCAATGACCGGAATGTACTGCGGATCGGTCACTACCGCGGTAAACTTCCTCAACGCCCAGCCGCGGCCAAACGGGCCCCATGATTCAAGATCGGCGTTCTGCATTCCCCATTCCTTCATCTTGTCGCGTGTCCACTCATTTGCCCGCTTCATACTCGGCGAACCGGTAAGTCGTCCGCCGATGTTGTCGGTCAAGAAAGAAAGTGTCTGCATATACTGCGAACGGTTCATTCCTTCATCACGGATCTTGTTGATCGCTTCTTTCGGTGCCGAATAGACGGCGGTTCTCGTTGCCGCCTGTCCTAAGGCCAAATTAGGCAGCAGCACCGCCGCAAAAAGGGCGGCACTGATAAGTCTTTGTCGAAATATTTTCATTTTCATTGTTTTTGGACCGCTTTCTCGGGGCGGCTCAAAGAATAGCAGCAAAAAAGGCTTCCTCGATTAGCCCGATGTAATTTGCCAGTAATCGTCGTCATCAGTTTTGCACGGACGGCTCTTTCAGCGGCTTGTCCACTTTTGGCCGATTAGCACGATTTGCGAGTTCCCATCCGGTCGCAAAGATCGTTTTTGTCACTTTCTCCATTGAATCAAAATCTATTTTCTCGACCGAGTCGCTTACCTGGTGGTAGTCAGCATGGCTGCCGTCCATGTAAAAAATGATCGGAATGCCCTTTCGCGCGTAATTATAATGGTCGGACCGATAAAAGAATTGTTCAGGGTCGTTTGGGTCGTCGTACTTGTAATTCAAGTTCAGACCAAGGAACGACTTGTTCACCGCTTCGCTAAGCTCGCCCAATTCGGTACTCATCATCTTAGAGCCGATCGTGAAAACCTCGCCGCGTTTCGGGAGATTCTTATTCTGTGGATGGTTCTCGTCGCCGGGGTTTTGATAACGCCCGATCATATCGATATTCAGCCCGGTTATGATCGAATTGATCGGGACCGTCGGGTTATTTGTAAAATACTCGCTGCCCCACAAACCCTTTTCTTCACCGGCATGCCAGATAAAGAGTATCGAACGTTTTGGCTTTTGCGTTCCTTTTGCAAATGCTTCGGCTATCGACATAACGGCAACGGTTCCGCTTCCATCATCGTCGGCTCCGTTCCATATCTTGTCGGGACCGGGAAAGAACGGGTTCGTTCCGACATGGTCGTAATGGGCCCCGATCGCGACATACTCATTCTTCATTATTGGATCGCTTCCCTCCAATACGCCAACCACGTTCTGCGTGTAGATCGTGTCGGCCTTGACCGCGACCGAGATGCGGCCGCGTTTGGCCGGTTTGAGATCAAATGATTCGAGGGCCTCGCCCAACATTCCCTTTGTAAACAGATTGTTCGCACTAAACTTTTCGCCCTGGAAAACCGCGGTTATCGCCTTTGGAGAAAGGGTGAGCACCGGTATTGTGAGAGCAGCCGTTTGCTCGCCGAACTCAACGGCCCCCTTATCCGACTGATTCCATCTAGTGCCTTCCCAATTACTTAGGCTGCTGAATGTCGGCAGATAGATTATGGCCTTTGCCCCATTTTGCTGCGCGTAATATGCAGGTGACATCCAGTCGCCCCCGATCGGCCCTTTCAGGTCCCCGAACGCAATTCCTTTCGGCAGGGCATTGTAAACGATTACGACCTTATCCTTTACATCAATGTTTTGATACGGATTTACATTCTTCGACTTGACGGCCCAACCATTGCCGGCGAAAACAAGCCCTGCGTTCGCGATCTCGGCGGGTGCAAGCGTGGTAAGAAAATCAGTTCCGTAGGAATAAGTTTGCCCGTTCAGCTCAAACTTTGTTCGTTCCGGAACAATACGGCTTAAACGAAGAGGAAAACGCTGAAAATAGGTGCCCTCGTCGCCCGCCGGCCTGATGCCCCAGCTTGCCAGATGGGCGGCTATGTATTTGGCTGCGATATCGAGGCCTTTCGACGGCGTGTCACGGCCCTCAAGCTCGTCCGACGCAATGAACGTCAAATGTTCTTTTAATTGCTTTGCCGTTATGGCGTCAACATTGCCGAATCGAAGAGCGGCCGCGGCGGCGGCAGGGCCGTTGGGCCGATTCTTGGTCTGTGCGGAAAGCACCGGCACATTTGAAATGAACGCCGTGAAAAGCACAAATGTAAATAGTTTCTTCATTTTTTATTATTGGGGCCCGGACCACTATCTTTAATTACAAGCCTGCAATAGCGATGCCGTCCGGCACTTTTCCGGCAACTACACGGCCGGTCACCTTGCCTGCGGCAAGATCGATCTTCAATATTTGGTCCGGATCACCGGCTGACACAAAAGCAGTCTTGCTGTCGGCTGAAAAAACAATACCGAGAGGCACGCTTTCTAGCGCAATGCGCTTTGCTTCCTTTCTTGCGGCGGCGTCGATGATGAGCAATTCTTTTGTCGCGATCATTGTACATACGACCGACTTGCCGTCAGGGGTGAACTTGACGCGATAAGGACGGCCGCCAATATCTATCTTTGCGACGGACCTGTATGCGAAGGTGTCCACGATCTCGACCATCCCGTCAACATTGAGTCCGGCCCAAACTTCTTTGCCGTCCGGTGAAATGTCGATCGCCTCGGGCTGTTTGCCGACGGGAATGTGCGTGATCGGCCTCCGCGGAGCTGCGATCGGCGGCAGCTCGATCGCCGAAACTGTGTCAGATCCGATATTTGCTGTATAGAACCGTTTCTGGTCCGGCGTTCCGACAACCATGTGTGAGCCGTTCTGACCGGTTCCCATCATCCAATCGACCTTATTGGCAGCGGGGTCATAACGGGCGATCATCCGGTTGGATTCGGCTGTGAAATACAGCTTGCCGCCGATCAAATGAAGGCCATGCGGACGCAGCAGCGGCGAAACGTCAACCCGCCGCAACTCTTTCGCCGTAGCTATGTCTATGACCGAGATCGATTTTCCCGGCGATGGGCCGTCCCCGTAATTGGCGACGTAGGCTGTCTTTCCGTCGGCCGAAAGAACGACTTCATGCGGACCATGGCCCGTTGACACGTTCGCCGTGACCTTCATCGAACCAGGGTCGATTATCGCGAGCGTAGCGTCGGCCTTGTTCAACACAACAAGGACAGGTTTGGTTTGCCCGATCACGATCGTGTAGCCCTTGAAAACGAACATGATCCCAATGATCGGCAGCAAGATCAGCTTCCTTTGCATATTCATAACAAAAATTAACGAAAATGACCGGATCTTGATCGTAGTCAATATATCTCTTGCGGGGAATGGATTTGTGACGAAGCGTTTTGCGGAGTGATGAGTGGTTGTTTATATCGCGGCAGATCAAGGTCCGTGCGAAAAAAAGGTGCCTGAATTTCCACTGTTGACCCGCGAGACAATTTGGCGTTGCATCCGGATGCTTCGGATCACGCTTCGTTCTCGAAGAGTTCGAGCAGTCTTTCGCGATAGTTTCGGCTCAAAGCAAGCTCCGTACCGTTGCGAAGAATAACTGCATAGTCACCGCTGAACATTGGGTGAAGTTCTTTTATACGGTCGATATTGACCACGGTCGAACGATGGATGCGAAAGAATCTATCAGGGTCAAGCTTTGCCTCGATCCCGTTCATTGTCTCTCGGATCATATGCGATTCGCGTCCCGAGTGCAGCTTAACATAATTGCCGGATGCCTCGATCCAGTCTATGTCTTCAACTTTTAGGAAAAATACGCGGCCGACCGATTTGACTACCAGCCTTTCGAGATATTTGCGCTCACTCTTGAGGTCTTTTATCAATGAGGAAAGCCGTTCGTCCAGGTTGCCGATGCGTTTTGTTTCAATTTGGTTCCGGGCATGTGACACCGCCCTGTGCAGACGGTCGCGGTTAAACGGCTTGAGCAGGTAATCAAGAGCGTGAACGTCAAATGCCTGGAGCGCATATTGGTCATATGCGGTGACAAAGATGACCGCGGGCATGTGCCGTTCGTCCAAGGCCTTTACGACCTCGAACCCGTTCTTTTCCGGCATTTGAATATCCAGAAAGACAAGGTCGGGCCGCTGTTCCCTGATCGCGGCCACAGCTTCTTTACCGTTGCCGCATTCGCCAACTATCTTTATGTCATGCTCATCGCGCAGAAACCGTTTTACGCGGTCACGCGCAAGCGGCTCGTCGTCAACGATGAGCGTGTTAATCTTCATAAAGTTTCCGGCCCAAGCACTTCCGGGCTTACGCCGCGGCCAACTCGTTGAAATGCCGAACATTCCTTAAAGGGAATGACAAGATTCACGGCCAGGCCGGAACCTTCTTCATTCTTCAAACCAAATGAATGTCGTTCGCCATATAAATGCTTTAAGCGGTTGCGTGTGTTGGAAAGGCCGACGCCTTCGGAAAGGTTCTCGACATCGCCGGCGGGCACTCCTTGGCCATTGTCGCGAACAGTCATTGTCAAATGTCCGTTCTCGCGAACCGCATCGATATAGATCTTTCCGCCTTCAGACCGCGGGCCGATCCCGTGTTTTATCGCATTCTCGACCAGCGGCTGAAGGATCATGTTCGGCACGCTTGCATCAAGAGCATCCGGAGCAATGTCGAACTCGACCTTCAGCCGGTCGTGAAACCGCGTCAGTTCGATCTCGAGATATTTCTCCAGAAATTCAAGCTCTTGTTTGAGCGGTATTTCCTGTACTTCAAGATTTTCGAACGACATTCGCAGCAAATCGCTAAGGTCTGAGATCATGCGTTCGGCTGACTCGGGGTCGCGGTAAATAAGTTCGGAAATTGCATTGAGCGTATTAAAAAGAAAATGCGGGTGCAGCTGCATTTTCAGTACTTGAAGCCGCGTTGTCGCAAGCCTTGCCTCAAGCTGAGAGGTCCTAAGTTCGCGTTCGCGGTATTTTCGATAATACTTGATCGCCTGCTGCAGCCCGAGCACGCCCCAATAGATCGCAACACCAAAATGAACGTTGACGAGCAAAAAGATCTGAAAGATCTCAAAGTACGACGCCGATTCGTACCGCCGCATGTAACCCAGCTTTGGCAGAACGAAAGCGTCGATCGCAAGCTGTAGGACGGCTATCGCTATGCTCGCAACGAGGTGAACGGGAATACTTGTCTTCCATCGCCCGTCGTCAAATGTGAATTTGCTGCCGAGAAATAATATCAACGGGCTTATTGCAAACCACACGTATCCTGAAAAAAGCTGCCATGACAGAACGCGCCAGAACGGAGTGGGATTTTCGGAAAGCCTGCTTTGGAGCGCAACCTGACTTGCGAAAAAAATTCCGAACAGGGTCCAAAGTCCCCATATCGCAAGCCACTTCAGGTATTTTCTCTCAAGGGCCGATTCAAGGTTCATCTTTGTTATTATTTATCCAATGTACCATTTTCCACAACACCCGTGTGATGAAGCGATAAGAATCGCTGATAACAGGAACGATTTTAATAGTTATACCGGCTCTGAACTAAAGGCCCGGTCCCGACGGAAGTTACGTTTATGAGTGAACAAAAGATATCAAAGCAGCAGCTTGAAAAAAGGCGCGAAGAGATACTGGCCGAACTTGGCGAAGAATCCCGCGACGTCCAGATAGAGCTCGACCGCGACCCCGAAGAACAGGCAATTCAACTGGAACAGCACGAAGTTTCGGTCACAATGATCGAAAACCTAAGACGCGAGCTGGCGGACGTAGAGGAAAAGCTGCTTGAAACCACCGGATAACTCGTTTCCGAGCCGATCCGCCAGTGGCTTTTTGACGATTTTGATCGGGCAATCGCAGTAGCTTCGACGCTGCTCTGGTATTCGTTCGTTCGTAAGTGACGAAAGCAACAGCCAGCCCTAACTCAAGGCAAACCAACGGACAACGCCGACCGTTCAAGTAATTCATCCGCTTTTGGCAAACTGTACGGGCTGGTCACACAAATCCAATGAATACGAGGTGCCCGTGTCCTTTCTCATAATTTTCTGCCCGTTAAAGATTTTAGTGTAAGTTTCGACAAACTTTGTGACTTATATATCCTCATTAGGAGAGATTATTAACTCTGAATTTGATTGCAAAAACATATTTAGTTTGATGCAGGGGTTGAGGGTAATAAATGTGTTGCCGTACCGCGAAAGGAGTTTTATATTGTTTGAGCGCGATCAACGGAATGGATTTACTTTGGAGACACGTCAAACCAATATGCGCAAGAAAAAACTATTAATACTAGGAGCGGTTATTTTGACTTCGAGCTTCGGCGGCATCCTCTTTATTAATGTACTACGTGGTCAAAGCTCTTCTGAATCGACCGGCGCCACAAAGACCAAACCGACGATAACCACTCACGATGACCTATTACTTGAATTTAAAGCCACTTTTCCCATTGTCGAGTACTCTTATGAGGGAATTAGTAGTCCGGCTAGAAGAGCAAAGAGTGCGAAGTACGGAAAGGTTCCTGTTATTGACCCGAACTTAATTGGAAATAAGCGGGAGGTTGCGTTTCTCGACTGGGAAGTCGGGCTTCCACCTCTACCGATCAATAAAAGTCAAGTTATTGTGATAGGTAGAATCGTCGAGGCAAATGCTTTCTTGTCAGACAACAAGCAATCGGTGTATTCCGAGTTCAAGATTCAGATCGAAAATACCCTAAAAAACGAGTTAGTCCAAACATTAGATCCTGGTGAAAGTCTTTTTGCTGAGCGACAGGGGGGGCGTTGTTACATTCCCGAATGGATTCGAGACTTGGCTTTATGTAGCAGGACAACGAATGCCTATCGTTGGAAGGCGATATCTGCTATTTCTTAGTCATGATTTTCCAAGTTTAGCGCGTCAGTACAAGGATTTGCACATACTGACCGGGTATGAACTAAAAGGAGGAAAAGTTTTCCCCCTCGATAATCCCGGCGGGGGAACTCATAAGATTGCAACTCAATATAACGGTGAGACAGAGTCTACGTTGCTGGCTGATCTGAGACAAGGACTAAAGCAAATTCAAGAAAAAAAGTAAGCAGGGTAAACCGATGAAGAACAGAATCGCTGTCTGAGTAATCGCTGCATTTCTCACTATAGGACTACTTATCTTTGGGTGGGCGATACGTGGTGGTTGGGATCGGCTCAAACAGCGTGTTGCAATCCGCCTCTTTTGTCCCCTTCTGCCGGCCGCTGGCCTCAGGGTGCTCCGGTAACTGTTACAATCAGCAGCGCATTTTCCACAGCTGAACGGGAGGATATCATCACCGCTTTTCAGGATTGGAATGCAGTGAGTCAAACTAACGGGAGTGGAGTAACATTCGTTGGGTTCCAGACCGGGAATTCGCCGACGAGTATCGCTAACAATCAATTCGTGGGCTATGATCCTGATTTAGATTTAGCCGGGATAAATCATGTATCCATGATTAGCGGTCCGAGTGGGAGTTATTCTTACGCAAACATGTACCTATCGGATTCCATCAGGAACCCGATGAAGGCCGAGGTTCGGCGTGCTTACACGCGTGGACTGACACGTCATGAAACCGGTCATGGGTTCGGCCTCGAAAACGCAGGTAATTGTCCTTCATCGGCAAGTATCGGTGATGTACACTCCGGTTAGTACCGATACGGTTATAACTAGTTGTGATAACACTACTGTCAACACGCTATATCCGTCCTGTCCATGTGATGATTGCGAAAATGGTTGTTGCGACGCGGGGTCAAACAAAGGGTTTCGTCTAGATTGCGGCGGCGGAGACGGCCCGGTGCTTGAACCGGGTGGGTGGACCGGCTATTGTACACCATATTACTGGGTGTGGTTCCATTGCGTTCCGCTCAACGAAAGATGGTCGCGAATCTTTATTGAAGAATTGACTTGTCCTAAACACGCACGGCTTGGGAGCATGAGTTGGGAATGTTATGCAGTTAACCGTGAGTATGCGGGATGCTGGTAAACGATTTAAAACAACGGAAAGAAACAAGTCTAACCGCCTAATTTGTCTTGTTCGATAGTAACTAACTGAACTTACTGCAGCTCCATTGGCTGTCGATGTCCGTGCGGACATGGATGCGAGTGTTTCCGATTTAGGGAATCGGCGGGTTTGGCATTAAACTGCCCTCATGAACGATTTGCTTACCGGCATGGTAAAAGGCCCCGGCCTGCTTCCGTATGAATACTTGATCATCACCCGAGACAGCGACCGAACGAGGATCGGGGAATTCGTCTATTACGAGGCACGCGTCGGTGATGACCGGCATCAGATCGTTGGAACGATAAATGCACGAAAGCTGGTGCGTAATTTGCCGGATGCGTTTCTGGCTGATCCCGCAACGCCGCCATCGGCGGTTGCCTCGCTTATCGGTATCGAGGGCGACCTTGAAATTTATGAAGTAACGGTCGCGACTATCGGCTATTTCAGCGAGAAGTTGAACGATTTTGTTAATCCGCGGATTCCGCCGCGGCCTGGCGACCCGGTTTATATAGCCTCAAGCGAAACTCTTGCCGGAATGCTCAGTCCGCGAAGGACCGAACAAACCGGCTCGGCCCACATTGGCAGCCTTTTGACACGCGAACCTGGTGATGTTCCGGTCGTGCTTTCGGTCCGCGACGTGGTCTCGACCCATCTTGCAATACTCGCATCGACCGGCGCCGGCAAATCTTACACGGCGGGCGTGATCGTCGAAGAGCTGATGCAGCCTTACAACCGCGCGGCCGTGCTTATCGTAGATCCGCACAGCGAATACCACACAATGTCTTCAATCCAAGGCGGCGAAGCGTTCGCCGGCCCTGATGGATACAGGCCGGAAGTAAAGATATTTACACCCGACAAGATCAAGGTACGCTTCTCTACGTTGACCGAGGCCGATGTGAAATATCTGCTGCCGGACGGAACTTCCGACAAGATGCTTCATTTCCTGCGCCAGGCGTACCGCAGTTTACATGACCGCTTGAAGGCTGAAGGACGCCGCGATTACCTTTACAGCTATCATGACCTTCGCGATGAGGTGCAGCGGCAGCAGTATGGCAAGGACGATAAAGATGCCGGCGACGGCGGCAACGTTTCGTCGATCCAGGGCCTGATCTGGCGGCTCGATGCCCGTTTCGATCGGCAGGACAGCATCTTCCATGCACACGAGCATATCGAACTGTCAGAGATCTACCGGCCGGGCCGCTGCACGATCCTGCAATTGTCCGAGATCGAACAATCCGAGCAGCAAGTTATTGTCGGCACCCTGCTCCGCCGCGTGAACAAGGCTCGCGAACTGACGGTTGGCAGCCATGTGGACAAAGGAGAGAATTTTCTAAATTATCCGGTTTTCACCCTGCTTGAAGAAGCTCATCGTTTTGCACCGGCCGGAGCGAGTGTGGTTTCAACAAATGTTCTGAAGCAAATTCTTTCAGAGGGACGCAAGTTCGGCGTCGGCATCGGTTTAATTACACAGCGGCCGGGCAAACTGGATCAGGACGTACTTTCGCAATGCATGACCCAGATCATCATGCGCATCGTCAACCCGATCGACCAGCAGACCGTTGCACAATCTGTCGAAGGTGCGGGCCGCGCGATGCTTGCCGAACTTCCCGCATTGACCAAAGGCCAGGCCATAATCTCCGGCGTGGGCATAAACACGCCTGTTCTATGCCGCATCCGCCCGCGAATAACTGCCCACGGCGGCGAAACTTTTGATGCTCCGTCCGAATGGATGAAATGGCACTCGTCGGGCGACAGATCAAAACGCGAGCAGGACGAAGCCCCATATCTAAGGCCGGATTCGGACAAGAGGCCGGAGAAGGTTGGGAATATTCGGATCTAGTCGGAAAAATGCATATTAACTACTACGTCCTGGCAATTTTTGCTCCTTTGCTGATACTGGTCGGCATCCTGGGCTTTGTCATTCCGCAGCACAAAGGACTGACCAGCGGTGCCGCGGCTTACAACATCTTTCACATTATTTTCGGCACGATCGGTGTGATGATCGTATTTTTCGATCATGACCCCAGCATCCGGGTGTTTAATATCGGGTTTGGATTGATAGACCTTTATCAGGCCGGGGCGAGTTTTGCGCACATTTTTCCGGCGAAATACTTTCGCTGGACGCGCGTTGATGATGTGCTGCACATCGTGATCGGAGCCGCGTTGGTGGCCGTTGGTGTTTTTGGTTGAGTTACGGGTTTCTTAGTCGAAACACATCACTCGCTCCAGGCTCGGCAAGATCATTTCGCACAAGCAGCACAAGGTCCACGCCGGGCCGCAGCGGATAGATGCCGTCGAACTTATATTTGCCCGCATATTTCGCCATCACCTCTCGGTCCTGGTCGGTTTTTTTGGTGATAAGCAGTTCGGCGTTTGGCTGATCGATGATACGGGCGTGGTAAACGGCTTTTGGATAATCGTTCGTGTACCAAACCATCGGCCAGTAGTCAGGCGACAGAATATCGATGCCGATGTCTTTTCCCTTGCCGCTCTTTGCCGCGTAATAATCGATACGCGCCATCATTGCGAGAAATTCTCTTTTTGTGTGTGCGTAAACGTAGGTCCGGTCGTTGTTGTCGTAATTGATGAAGTTCAAATAATACGACTGATAAGCGATCAGAAGGCCGCCGGCAATTCCAAGTATCGCACCGGCCGACCGCGACAATTTGTTTTTGGAGCTGACTAGCTCGTTTATCCCGTAACCGCCGACCAGGCACATCGGCAGCAGAAAGCTCAATGCAAGCCATGGTGTTTTGTATGGAATAAGCGAATAAGCAATGAACAGTCCAAGTGCCCAAAGCCCGATAAACATTGCCACGCGATGCCGCCCCTTGAAAAAGGCGATCAGCGTACCGATGACCGAAAAAACTATCACAACAGATTCGACGGCCGTCCTGATCATCGAATCATTTTGCGGATATCCAAAACTCCATTTTACGTAAGCCCAAAAGCCGCTCTGCGTATGGTCTTTTGTTCCGGTTTTAGTCCAGAAAGTGTAGGCTTCAAATGCCTTCCACACTCCCTCGCCGTATGTGAAGAACGACGAAAAGAAAAGGACGCTGACGTAAATGAATACCGCCGAAACGGCCGCTGCCAACAGGGTAAGGTCATGCCCGCTGCCCGCTGCAATTTTGAAATTGCTCCACGTTACCGCATCGTCCGCCGGGCTGATCTCATCGTCACCCGTTTCGCGGCCATAGATCTTTTGCCAGATCCAAATACACGGAAGGGCGATCAGCATCGTGCCAAGTGTAATGAACGCCGTTTCCTTTGTCGCGAACATCAGAGCGATCGATGCCGCCGATAACATCAGATAGATCGGCCGTCCGTCACGCCATGCGATAAGCATTCGCATTACAAAAAATACGAGCACAACTTCGATCAGGAAAAACCCAAGCCGGAAAGCCCAGGCCGATGCCGGGCTGCCGCTGCCCAAATAATCACCAACCATCAACCCTGAAGGCAGAAAGCAAACTAACAGCAATAGCGCCATCCATGCGACTGCACACGGGCCCGCCTTTTCATTTCGAATGAAAAAAAGGACCGAAAGAACAAAGGCAAGTGCCAGGAAAACAAAAAAGATCTCGTGAATGAAATAACGCGAAATAAAAACCATTCCCGGCGAAAACGCGATCAGAAAGCCCGCCGCAAGGCTGCCGATCTTACCGATGAACGGCCTCAAATAGAACGCGAGGACCACTGTCAGAACACCAAAGATTGCAACACTGGCACGAACCGAAACCGTATTAAGGCCGAACAGCTTTGAAAACAGCAGCGAGATATAATAGAGCGTGGGGCCGTGATAATTGGCCGGATCGTAACGATAGACGCCGTCGCGGAACAATGTCGTGAGAAAATATCCGTTAACGCCTTCATCGTGGTGAAAAGGTTTAAGGCCCAGCTGATAGAAACGCATAAATGCCGCTGCCGCCGTTATCAATCCGCAGCTTACCAGCCAAACAGCATCGTACTTAGGTTTCTCGCTTGTTCTTGTATCTTCCATTCGTATATTGTTAGACACCGGCCTGACGATCTTCAACTTCAACTTGGCGGCGTCTTGGAGCACCGCTTATCGAAGCCTCGATCGGCCTACCGTATCTTGTAAACCTTATATGGCCCTGATTCCGCCGCGACCGGATACTTGGAAAAAAATCCCTGGTTGGCGGCCATCGTATTTCGCTCTTCAGGCGAGATCAAAACATATTCGATACCGTATCGGTTAAGCAATTCCTCAGCCTGCGGGCCGCCGGCATACATCATTCTTACTTCCTTTTCGCGGGCCGAATAATCGATGCCGTGTGAAGCAAGATGTCCCGGATACCGCATGAACGACTGTCGCCCGGTCAGTGCGATCGCCGAATTATAGGTTGGAGCATTTAAAAACAAAGTTTTCGCGGGAACCGACCGCCGCAGCCTTTCGGCAATTTTAACCGCGTCTCCGTCGAACACGCCGATCTTGTTCTGGCCTGAGATCGTTCGCCAAACATCCAGGCCGCCCGAAAGGACGAGAACCAAAAAACAAGCCGCCGCGACAACGCGAAATGCTCCGCCGCGATGCCAGATCCACGCCACCGCAATGCAAATGAACGGAAGCGAGCCGACGAACCAATAGATCAGGACCTTGATATTATCCCATTCCCACGGCGCAAGTTTTGCGACATTCGAGACAAGAAAAAGCACGATGAACGGAATGTAAAATAACAAAAGCGTCAATGGCCTTGGATCTTCTTTGTCCTTTTCGCCCTTCGTTTCACCGCCGCTTCGCTGAAAAAATAATACGTAGATCCCAAATGCAAGCATTGGAAAAACCAATCCGGTATTCTTAAGCCAAAACCAAAGAACATTGTTGTCGCGGGAATCCCATCCAAAATGCCACGCAAAAAATTTTGTCGTTTCCGTTGCACTGCCGGTGATCGACCAGATAAGCTGCGGAATTGCGAGAATGCACACGCCGAGGCCAAAGGCCAGCCATTCTTTCCATTTATCCATCCGCAGAAAAAATAGAAAACCTGTTACGACAAACAGCACTACAAGGCTGTGAAGATGGACCAGCGGAAGCAGACCCGCGATTGTTCCGAGTACCAGGATCGGCGCGAGAGCTTTTCTATTGGCCGACGGTCGAGCCGCCGCTTTGTCAACATCCGGCTTGTATATTTTCCATAGGCCGCCGAGGACAACTAGCGTAAGCGGCATTCCAAGCAGCAGGCTTCGCTGCGTCATGAAAAGAGTAATTAGCGAATTGCCCCATCGGAACTCATCGCCGATCGTGTAGTCCTTGGGTATGTGCCAAAGGAAATCGAAAAAGCCCTTTGTCTGTGAGCTAAAATCGCCGAGGAACCAGATAAATCCAAATCCGCCGGAAAAAAACAAGAGCGGCGGTGCAAGTTTGGCAGCGAGGCGATCGTCTATGAGGTCTAAGACAAATCTTTCAAGAATGACCAGCAGAGAAAACGCCCAGACAGTGTTCTGGACAAACATTGCCTCCCGCAAGCCGGCGCCGAGTTTCATGAAACAAGCTGTGATCAGGTCTGAAATGAACGGATAAGAAAATTTAGCACCAGCAAACGATGGGTTTATCGGCGGGAAGTTGGCACCGTCGGAAAAACTTAGGATCGCACCCAGATGATATGGCAGATCACCAAGGTTATTCGAACCGCCTGTAAAGACGCCTTGCGCCGTCTCGTACATAGTCTGGGAAAAGAACAAAAGGAACAGGACCGCAAAACCCGCGTAATACATGAATCGGCCCGCCTTTGCCCGGCTTGCTCCCTTCAATTTTCCTTTCGCCCGCGCCCAATCACGCTGAAATGCCGTCCGGTGCGGCCCACGGAGAATAAGGACAATTGGAAGAAGCGTCAGCATCAGCGCCGCGATCACAGTGGCCGGGTTTAACCCCGCCGCCATTGCCAGCACGAAACTGATCGTTCCGAAAATCGCCGAGCCGATGACCGCTCCGGCCGACGCCCGCCAGAGAAACGGCCCGTCCTCGTCGATCAGATAAGTAAGCCCAAAACCGCCAGCGGCAATTGCCGTAATTAAGATCAGCGAAATCAGCATAAACGCCTTAGAAAATACTTGCCCTAAAATATCGTATCTCGCCGTTATCTAAAAGCCCGCCATCCGTGAATATTGTTCTGGATTGAAGTATCAGAATGAACTATACTTTTTGAGAATTCTATCAGCATTCCCAATACAGGCTCGGGCAGAAACTAAAGATGAAACCTACTTTCGCATCAATATCTCTTTTTTTTATCGTTTGTCTGACATCGGCCCTGTTTGCTCAGGAATCACCATTTCGGCGGATGGAGACGATCGCTGAATTTCAGCGTCCGTTCGTTGACACGAAAGGCATTTCAATGACTGACGGCCGTATCAAGAACTTTCATGCATTCGATGCCGCGTCCGGCATTGTTTATACCTCGACTGCGCTATTTCGAACTTTCAATGGCGGCCGAGCATGGGAGAAGATCAGTCTTCCTCGCGGTTTTAACCAAAGAATATCGTCGGTAAACTTTGCCGATAGTGAAAACGGTTCCGTTCTGTTTTACGACGTCAATTTTCCCGCCGTCGCTATTGCGCGAACAACGGACGGAGGCAGGACCTGGACGTCGTCCGCGGCCGTTCTTCCCGGAGTGGATGATCTCGACCTTGAGAACGCAGACCTTACTGTCTCAGGAACGGTGTTCGAGATCACGGCCCGCATTCCGACCAGTTCAAATTTTGAGGGCCGAGCGAAGTTCACCTCTTATGACGCAGGCGCGAGCTGGCAATTGGCCGAAAAAAGCATTGAACTGCGCAGCAATGAAGGGAATGAACTTCAGCGGCGGGAATTTGGTTGGTCACTGGCCGCCGCGGGTGAATGCTCGGGTTTCAAGACCGGCTGTCTTCAAATAGTCAGACTGACGATCGACGGCCTCGATGCGACGCCGTCGCCAATACTTGAGAGCATCGAGCAGCAGCGAAAACATGTCCGGAACGAGTCTGAAAAAGTGCGGCAATTTGCACTCCCGCCGGGTGGTTCCATCCGGACCAGCCTTAACCGGGGCTTTGACAAGTGTACCAACGGATCAGTTTCGCAAATGCAGATCTGGTGGGATTATTCCTATTTTTTCGACGCAAACATTTACTTCAGCGGCCGCAACCGGGCATGTTCTCAATCGTTGTCCGCTTCGTGGGTCAATCAGGTTTCTTCGATGGGCTGGGGTTTGATCCCGACGGTAGTTGGTTATCAATCGCCCTGCACCGCTTCCGCCACTTCGGCCAAATTCAGTTATGACACCGCAACGGCGGAATCGCAGGGACGCGGTGAGGCGGATATCGCCACGGCCGATGCGGCTAACATCGGACTGACGGCCGGCTCGGTCATATACTATGACATGGAACGTTACGACGAAACTGCCGCGACGCCGGGCTGTCGGACTGCCACTACCGCATTTTTGAAAGGATGGACCGAGCGGATCAGAGAGCTTGGCTACACATCTGGTGTTTACGGAAGCCCGCGAAACGCGATCGACGATTGGCAATTCATGCCGCCCGCCAGCCGGATGGATGCCGTTTGGATGGCTCGTTGGGACAACGTAATGTCCGTTTGGACATACCTGTCCTTTTCCACGTTCCCGAACAATGTTTGGAACGACCATCAAAGGATCAAGCAATGGCAGGCCCCGCACAACGAAACCTGGGGCGGCGTGACGTTTAACATAGACGGCAATGTAGCCGACGGCCCGGTCGCCGGTATTACTGTTCCGCGCAATAAGGCGGCCGATTTCGACGGAGACGGCAAAACGGATATCAGCGTTTTTCGACCGTCGTCCGGGCAGTGGTTCATCGCCGGAACGCTTGGCCCATCGTTTAATGTCTATGAATATGGGACAAGTGAAGACATTCTGACACCGGGCGATTACGACGGAGACGGCCGCACCGATCTCGTTGTGTTCAGGCCGTCAAATTCGACATGGTATTTGCGAATGAAGGGTGCATTCAACGTGAGGCAGTACGGCGAACCCGGCGACATTCCCGCCGCGGCCGATTATAACGGCGACGGCCGGACTGACATTGCGTTATTCAGGCCTTCGACCGGCGTCTGGTACATCGCATTTAGCGACAGCCGGAATAGCTTTGCACAAATTTCGTTCGGCCAGGCTGGCGACCGTCCGGCGTCGGCCGATTATGACGGCGACGGAAAAGCAGATATCGCCGTGTGGCGGCCGTCGAACGGTACATGGTATGTGCAGGGCACCGCAGGGAACTATTTTGCGGCCGAATGGGGCGTGGCGGCAGATGTGCCGGCACAGGCAGACTATGACGGCGACGGCCGCGTTGACCTCGCGGTATTCAGGCCGTCGCTCGGTCGTTGGTACATCTTCCAGACGACCAATGGAATACGTATCCAGGATTTCGGTATCGACGGCGACCTTCCGACGCCGGGCGATTATGACGGCGATGGCCGCTACGACGTTTCGGTTTTCAGGCCGTCGAACAATAACTGGTACATGAGCCAATCCCAGGCCGGCTACGTCGTCCGCGAATTCGGCACCGACGGCGACAAAACAATTCCCGGAGCCTATTTGCCTCGTTAGTACATCAGTATAATTTCCCATCCTTCCGTTGTTTGGGTACAATTAGCGTTTGTGCCTGCGGCTGGATATATGGCCGTTTCGGACCTTACGACAGATTATGCTTCAAGCCGGAATCGTTGGGTTGCCCAACGTTGGAAAATCTACCTTGTTCAATGCTCTTACCGCACAGGAGGCGGCCCTAGCGGCGAATTATCCTTTTGCGACGATCGAACCGAATGTTGGCGTGGTTGCGGTGCCCGACGAACGCCTGGCAGTTCTTGAAAAGATGAACAAGGCCCAAAAGGTTGTTCCGGCAACGGTCGAGTTCGTCGATATCGCGGGCCTTGTGCGCGGAGCATCGAAGGGCGAGGGCCTGGGCAACCAGTTTCTGGCGAATATCCGCGAAACGCACGCCGTCATTCAGGTGGTCCGCTGTTTTGACGACGATAATATCGTCCACGTCGAAGGCTCGGTCGATCCGATCCGCGATATCGAGACGATCCAGATCGAGCTTGCTCTTGCCGATCTCGCGTCCGCCGAAAAACGTCGTGAAAAGGCCGCCAGAGCAATAAAGGCTTCTGGAGATAAAGACGCAAAACGTGAGCTTGAAATATTGGACAAGATCCAGCCGGTTTTGGAAGAAGGCCGCCCGGCCCGGGCAGCCGATCTGAGCGACGAAGAAAGTGAGATCGTCAAAAAATGGTTCTTTCTCTCGACAAAACCTACTATTTACGCCGCGAATGTAGATGAGGCGACACTTGCAGCCCCGGAAGCAAACGCTTATGTCCAGGCCGTCATTGCCCACGCAAAAACTGAAAACGCCGACGTCGTGCCGATCTGTGCCAAGCTCGAAGCCGAGCTTGTCGCACTCGACCCAGCCGAGCGTGACGAATATTTGAAAGACCTTGGCCTCGAATCAAGCGGTGTCGATAAGCTGATCAAAGCCGCTTATCACATGCTCGGGCTAATGTCGTTCCTGACCGCGGGCGAGAAAGAGGTTCGTGCATGGACCATCCCGATCGGCACAAAGGCCCCGCAGGCAGCCGGTGAAATTCACACAGATATCGAACGCGGATTTATTCGCGCCGAGATCGTAGGCTACAACGACCTGGTCGCCTGCGGTTCGCGCAAAGCCGCAAGTGAAAAAGGCCTTGCGCGCCTCGAAGGCAAGGAATACATTATGCAGGACGGCGATGTCGTTGACTTCCGGTTCAACGTATAGATGGTTTGGACGGAATGGAAAGTCAGCGTAAAGCGTGGAAGATATTGGTCGAAGTTTGTATCGATCTTTTTCCCTCTGCACTTTCCCGGCAGATCTAAGATCGCTTGCAAAATGAATAATTAAAAGTAAAATAGTCTTCAACACCGCCGGGTTCGTCTATCGGTTAGGACGCGAGATTCTCATTCTCGAAAGACGGGTTCGATTCCCGTACCTGGTACCATTCATCTTTCAACAAATGCAATTTTTGGCCGAGGGCGTTCGCGAAAGCGTTCCAGGAAGTTCGCTATTCGGCCAACCGCTTCGTGCAGGTCATCGACGTTTGGCAGAAAAACCAGCCGGAAATGGTCATGCGATCTCCAGTTAAATCCGGTTCCCTGTACTATCAAAACCTTTTCCTCACGGAGCAGGTCGCAGGCAAATTGCTGATCGTCTTCGATCGGATAAATTTCGGGATCGAGCCGCGGGAACATATACAAAGCGGCTTTTGGCTTTACGACCGAGACGCCCGGTATTTGCGATAAAAGGTCGAAGGCCCTGTCACGCTGGCGGCACAGCCTGCCGCCGGGAGCGACAAGATCATTGATGCTTTGGTGTCCGCCCAAAGCGGTTTGGATCGCTAATTGTCCCGGCGTGTTTGAGCAAAGCCGCATCGAGGCGAGCATATTCAGCCCCTGAATATAATCGCCCGCCCGCGACTTTTCGCCTGAAACGATCATCCAGCCTGACCGATATCCGCACGATCGATAGTTTTTACTCAAGCCGTTGAACGTCAAAAACAGCACGTCATCAGCGAGCGAAGCTATGCTTGTGTGCGTGTTGCCGTCATAAAGCGTTTTGTCATAGATCTCGTCGGCGAAAACGATAAGCTGATGCTCGCGTGCGATCTCGACGATCGACCGCAGCACTTCGTCAGGGTACAACGCTCCGGTCGGATTGTTTGGATTTATAACGACGATGCCGCGTGTTTTCGGGGTGATCTTCGCGCGAATATCCTCAAGGTCGGGCAGCCAATCGCTTGCTTCGTCGCAAATGTAATGAACAGGTTTGCCGCCGCTTAGGCTTACGGCACCGGTCCACAACGGATAATCGGGAGCGGGAACCAAGATCTCGTCACCCGCGTCAAGCAACGCATTTAGCGACATCGTTATAAGCTCGCTCGCTCCGTTGCCCAGATAAACGTCATCGACCGTAACGCCTCGAATTCCCTTTTCCTGCGTATAACCGACCACCGCGCGCCGCGGGGCGAACAAACCCTTGCTGTCCGTATATCCGGCCGAGTGCGGCAGGTTCCGGATCATGTCCTGAACGATCTCATCCGGCGGCTCAAATCCGAACGACGCGAGATTGCCGATGTTCAGCTTGATAATATTCTGCCCTTCATCCTCCATCCGCTGGGCCAGCTCCAAGACCGGGCCGCGAATGTCATAGAAAACATCGGCCAACTTGCTTGATTTATTGATCGGTTTCAAAAGGAAATCTCCGGCGGCCGCAATTCATAAGCATTTTTCGGAATAAGTGAAAAGTGATAAGTGAAAGGTGAAAACCGATCTTCGCGGTTACCACTTTTCACTTATCACTTATTCCGAAAGGGTCTTGAGTATGCCCTCGGCAGGATTCGAACCTGCAACCGAGCGATTATGAGCCGCGCGCTCTACCGTTGAGCTACAAGGGCATGAACTGTAAATCTTAATGCATCAAGTAAGGGATTCGCAACCTGGCTGATGTAACGTTTCAGGAATTGGCTGCAGAAAATGCCTCGGAACGCTCAAGCCGCTGGACCGAAACAAAACGTGCCGCCTGTCGGGATGTGATATCGCGGACGACCTTGATCGCCAGGGCCGCGGCAATGATTGTCAGGGCAGACGCAACCACGAATCCCAATCCAACGACCGCAACATTATCGGTACGGTCCGGGTCGAACAGTTTATCGACGCCGTTCGACACAATGTTGGCGGCCAGCCAAAAGCCCCACCACAATGCCATATAGGTTGGCGCATTGTGCAGGCTTTCGGTCAGAAACATTTGATCCTGCGGCACCTCAGGATCGCTTTCGCACCAAACCTCGCGGACGACTTGAAACGGCTTTACCAAATTGGCAAACGGAATGAACCACCAACCGACGGCCCATCCCGAAGTAAATCTCAAAAAGCTCGGACGAAGCGCCAAAAGATTCTTGTGCGAAAGGTTCAGCCAGATCAAAAACACTACAATGGTTGCAATTGTTACCATCACATTTGCGATGGATAACAGGCCATAGATCATATACCACGCCGACATCGGCCCTTCTTCGCCAAGGTCGATGATCAATTCGGGATTAGACATTGCTCCCGCGCCGGTGAACATCAACAGAACGTGAAAAAACGAATTGAATGAAAGCCCTGCGATTGTAAGCAGGCTCCAGATCTTGGTCGGTCGGTAAACTTCTGTCATGACGAATTGGCGATCGATCGGCCCGTGCTTGATCCGGGAAAGGATATCACAGTTCGCTGACACTTTCGGTTCGTCGGCCCCTTGCAGATCAATTCTCTGCATCGAAGACAGGCTTTTTCCGGCGGGCCCTGTGATATATGCCTTGGGCACTCACGTTGTGTCCGAATCCGCATGATGAACCGCCTTCCTGATCGACACTGATCGTGCCGGGCCTGACGAACTTGATCGTTATCCGGCAATCACCAAACTCGGTCGAACGATAAACGGCGGTGTCGCCAGTGATCCTGGCGATGCCGTCAGCCCGGCCCGTATTCGCGGAAAGTTCACCCGTTCCGTCCGTAAATGGATATACAAGGTCAAATGCCACTCGTAGCCTGCCTTTGCCGAGTGCCAGAATTTTTATTTCACTCGCTGAACCCTTGTATTTGCCGGTGAAATTGTGTCGGAATGTGCCGTTTACCTCACTCGCCGGAACACTCGCGCGAATAGGCTGGGCGTTGGCAGATAGACCCAAAAAACACGCTAGAATTGCGGCCAAGTGGAAAATAATAACTTGCTTCATATTGATATTTCCTTTCCGTTGCTGCATTTATCTGCTATATTTTCGGTTAACTCTTCCGTAAATCCAACAATCAAAGAGGAAATTTGATGAGCGCTACAGCAGACACGATGACTGCATCCCAGGCAGGGACCATCGCTGGCCATCCGAAAGGGCTTGCCGTTTTATTCGCGACCGAGATGTGGGAGCGGTTCAGCTTCTATTCGATGCTGTCGCTGTTCACATTGTATTTACGCGACCCGGTTAACGGGTTCGGCTGGACGGCGGGCGAGGCAACAACGCTCAACGCCAATTACCTTGCCTTTGTATATGCAAGCCCGCTTATCGGCGGATGGATAGCTGATAAATTTACGGGATACCGCAAGGCCGTGATGATCGG
>Ga0138256_10001823_pt1 | contig 22920 bp, 23 predicted proteins | sample KNB2016incub_MG_FD_105486 | JGI IMG/M metagenome (GOLD analysis project Ga0138256, IMG submission 105486) | Active sludge microbial communities from wastewater in Klosterneuburg, Austria - KNB2014incub_MG | ecosystem: Engineered > WWTP > Activated sludge > Unclassified | place: Austria... | reverse complement strand
TACCACGCGCGTTACAGCTATCGCATGAGTTTCAAGTGTCTGTGAACCAGTATCACTCGTCAGTACAGCGTGGTGTGAGTAAAAATGATTTAGATAAAGAGATTGATCCCAACACAGTACTTCACCGCAAGCTATATCACCTGCCAACGAAAAAATACCCCAAGGGGAGACTAATTGTTTGGTGTGATAGTGGTATTTTGTACGATGGCTTGCCAGATTTACCGAACAACGCGAAATTAAACAGATGGCATACGTATTCGTACTTGCCGTACGATATTCACCCCATGAGACTAGAGGGAATGAGCTACTTTGAGGGGCAGATTGCGATAAATATCAAAATCAACGCACTCGATGCGATGATCATGGAGCACCTCGACCGCACAGCCTCCCCTGATCGTGTTCAATTCTCTAACGTGGTTAAGAACAACGATGACAATGCGGACGGTATTCTGGAAGTCTCTCCTCGACCAGATTTACCGAGTGGAGGTGCTCCGTTTTATTTACAACACCCACAATTGTCATCAGAAATTTACAAGATGCGGGAAAGTTTTGTACGTGAGATTTATGAGGAAGGCAACGTCACTGAGGTTATGCGAGGGATGCGTCCCGCAGGTGTTGACACGTACAGAGGTTTACAGCTTTTAAAAGATGCGTCAGAATCTGCAGAGTCAGAATTATATAATCGCGTTTATGATTTTATCAGAGACTTTACACAACTGAAATTAGCGATCGTGCAAGAGTGTTTAGTATCGAACGATCCAATACTCGTGGATATGATGGAGCACATCAGACAAAATGAAAACATGAGTGTTGGTCAGGTTAAATCGTTTACTGGTGAGGATTTGCGGGACAACCTGAATATTGTAATTGAAGAAGTTGATTATGCAACACAGTCGAAAGCAGCAGAATTAGATCGCGTTGGCGGTATGTTGCGTGACGGTTTAATCATGCCGCAAGAAATGGAAGATCCGATTGTAAGATACAACTTGTTAAAGAAATTAGGACTTGGTACAATGTCAATCAGAGAAACAACAGACATTGAAAAAGCCGAACGTGTTATACAGTATATTGAACGTGGCAACTTTGAATTAATCACCCAGATAATCCGACCTGAGTACGACAACCTGAAAATAATTTTAGATGTTTTAGTAAATTGGATGAAAACCGCACGATTTGAGGAGTTAGATCCACAGATCAAGCGCTTTGCAGAGATGCAAGTGTTTTTACCATTGAAGAACATTTTAGAGTCGAAAATGAATCCTCCCATGCCTCCACCAGGTATGGCGGGTGGTCCAGTACCACCAGGAGGGATGGCACCGCCACCTCCAATGCAACCTCCACCAGGCCGCCGCTGATAATCGGGCGTAAATTAGGAGAGAAAAATGAAAATAAAAATACATCGGGAAGCCGATGCCGCGCCAGCAGCAGGAGGCGCGCCAGCCGCAACACCAGCGGCAAGTCCTGCACCAACGAATTCAGGTAGCCAGCCAAGCCCGTCGGCGACGACGAAAAAAATCGACTATGGCATGGGAACCAAGGGTTCGAGTCAGAATACTGCTGTAGATGATAGTGATGATACGTTTTTCCAACAACACGGAGAGCGTATTTTTAAGCACCCTCGATTTAAAGAATTGAGTGGTTACAAGCAAAAGTTTGATCAGTTACAGCCGATCAATCAGCTTGTTGAGAAATTTGGTGGGGTTGAAGAATTGCAACGATTTGAGCAATTTTTTGGCCCTGTATACAAGCATCTCATAGCAAAAGGAGATAGTGCTAACCAAGCGTGGCAAAAATTATATCCGTATCTGACAAAATTTTTAAATGATGAAGACTTTGAACAAGCCAAGCAAGCGCAAGCTGAAGCTCAACAGGCACAGGGTGACGTTAGTCTTGGTGAGGAAGAAGATCCTAGATTTAAAAATTTAACTTCTAAAGTAGAACAGCTGGAAGGCAAGTTGACTCAGAAGGAACAGCAAGAGCTTCGTGCTAATCGCACATCTGCTGCACAAAGATACGAAAGTTTGTTGCATAAAAAATTTGAAGAAGCTCAAATACCTGAGCACCTCAAAAAGCATGCAGCTAAACTGATGATCACGGATATAGGAAACTATATGCCAAAAGACCACCAAGGCAACCCACTAAATCCGCTGGATCATTATAATGAGAAGGCGTTTAACGATGCTTGGGAACAAAGTTTCTTAGGACTACTTAAGGACACCGAGGGTTATTATAAAAATAAGATAACCAAAAAAACTGAAGAAGGTGGACCAGCATTACCAGATACAAGCGCATCAGGTAGGACTGCAGCGGGTAAGCAGATGATGCCAGACAGGCATGCAAAATCAGCTAGACTAGCTCAGTTTCTTAAATCTGGTGGTTAATGTGTCTTACTAATGAGGTCCAAAAGGAAAAATTAAAATGGGAAATACTACTACATTAGCTGGCTTGGCTAAAGAACTTTATCCAGTCAGTGAAATTAAAGCGATGGAACAATTAGAAACTCGTTATATGAACGAAGTTTCTGAAGGTAAAGGCTTAGACTTTTCTGCTAAAGATGGCGGAACTTTTAAGTTTCCTGTTAAAGCTTATGGACCTCATGGTCAAAAAATGTTGAACGAACTTGAAGCATTGCCAACAGCAAAATCTTCAAGTGTTGTTCAAGGTACTGCGAAAGTAAAAGAGTACGCAGGTGTCTTACAATTTTCTAAAAGAGAATTGGAATTAGCCAAAGGCGATGCAAAATCTTTCGCTGATGCTAAAACTTTCGAGATGGAAAATCTCATCTTGAACGCTCACAAATATAAAAACCGTCAGATGGCTAACGGTGATGGTTCTGGTTTGATTACCCTTACTGAAGTTGTAACAGCTTCTACTACTGTTAACGTAGACGATGCTACACCATTTCAAATTGGTATGGTTATCGATATTTTTGACCAAGTAACATCTTTAAAAGTTGGTGATGCACTTGTTGTTCAAGACATTGATATTTTATCAGCACAAAATTCAATTGTAGTGGACGTTGCTGTTACTGCAGCTGCTAACTCTACAGTTTATTTAGCTGGTGTTAACGATAATGCTGCTAGCGATGGTAAAGAGATGATTGGCTTACCACTAGTTTTCGACGATGGTACTCTTGAAGCTAGTTTCCAAGGTATTACTCGTACTGGTGCTGGTGAAGTGCCTAACTACCGTGGTATTACTGTTGATGCTAACGCTGCTCCTATAAGCGTTTCTTTGATCAACCAAGCAACAACCCGTGCATTGCGTATCGGTGGTGTTGATATTGCTAAATCAAACGACGTTTATCACCTTACATCTCCTGAACAATGGAGAGTATATGCTTCATTAGCACAACCACAAATTCGTTTCATGCCAAGCGATGCTCCAGATCTTAACAAACCTTTTGCTCAATATGAATGTATGGGTAAAAAAGTTGTTTTGGATACAGACGTTGATAGAGCTAGCTGGTATATTCTTAAAAAATCTTGCACAAGCCTTGCAACAGCTTGTGAACTTGATTGGGAATCAGATCTTGGTGGCACAAGCTTAAAATGGCTTTCAGGCTACAACCAAGGTATCATGGTTCTTTACGGCTTATTTCAACAATATTCTCAATCACCAAGAGATGGTGTGAGAATTTTTGATTTAGCTTCTGCTTCAATCTAAGGTTGATTGAGAATGGGGAGGGTAGAAAATACCCTCCCTGTTTTTATATGGATTTAATTCCTGATAAAAATTTTGTAAAACAGCTCCACGTTATTTCTAAAGATCTCTCAGTAAAATGGGAACGGACTTTAGAACGGTGGGTGATTGACTATAAAAATCCATCAGGACAAATAATTAGAATTTTGGAGGTTAAGAACCCGGATAGTTCTTATCGTCCATTAGACGAACGTACTTTAGAAGTTTTACGGTTGTCTGACATGAGTGCTAAAGTTAAAGATATAAAATATTTAATTTCTGAACAGTATCAGAAAGCGAAATATTATAAAGAATTAGCACGCAAGAAAAATAGAGAAAAAGCTTTAGAACGATCTCGTGAAATTTCTCAAAAGAAATGGAACGATGCGATAGATAATGCTGAAAAAGGTATCTGGTCTACAAAAAACCTAGATAAACGTGTTTTCAGTATTCCTTCTGCAACTTTCAAGTTGGCATATAAATTTGGGTTACCTAAATTTACCAAGAAGGCTATCGAAATAAACCCTAATAAGGAGAATAACAATGGCGGGAGTATTATTATATAATCCAACACCTAGACCTATTACTGCAAAGTATGATGGTGGTGTTTATTTATTTAGACCATACGAGAGAAAAGAAATTTTTAATACAGTATGTGCAAGAACTATTTTATCACGTTGGGGTAAATTTGGTTTAGTAGATGTTACGTTTGATGATAAGATTGCGCAAAAATATGCAGTTCATGAAATTTACGTTCATGAAAAAGCTATTGAAGGTGTGAGATTGTATATCATCAATTTGCACAGCAGAAATCAAAGTTTTCAGGTGTATGTTGATGAGTGTGGAGATAGAAAATCACCTGAGAGATTTATTTTAGAAAAGAAGCATAAAGACGTTTTAAAGGAACTAGCTGACGCAGAAGAACTATTGAAGCAACTAGAGAAATCAGATATAAAACAATTACAAATACGCGAAGCTAATCTTCTCAAAAAACGTGCTGAAGAATTAATGGCTCAAGCAGAAAAGCTAGAGTCTACTGGGGAAGTAAATGGCAAAGACGTTACTAACGCTCCAAACACAGTTAAGAAAAGAATTGCGTGATCCTGACAGTATTCGTTTTCAGGATAGCGATTTAACGTATGCGATTAATCAAGCGTATCGTCGTGCGTACTTAACGGTTCTTAGAGCGAATCAAGGATATTTTGAGACGGTAGTAAACCATAATATTGTAGCCAATACAGCTACGATTACTTTACCAACAGATCATTATTCGACAGTTTCTTTAGAGTACGTTTCTGGGAATTTAGAAATTCCTCTTTTCAAACGCAATCGTGGTGTTGATATTAATGCAACTAGCGGTTCATCATATTCATTCAATAATAGACAATATACATTTCGTATTCGCGGTCCTAATATTCTTATCGAGCCGACTCCACAGATTAGTGTTACCAATGGTTTAAAGCATACATATATAGAAACTTTACTGGAAGCGGATGATCTTACAGTAGCTGGTAGCACTGTTCATGCGGAATTTAAAGATATTTGGTGTGATGTTATTGTTTTAGACGCGGCAGTAAATTGTTTATCACAGATCGAAGTTTTAGGTGCAGATGTTTCGCAAAATATAGTTGAGCGATTAAATATGGCGAGAGAATTAATGGCGGATACTCTAAGTGTTAGAGTTTTATCACCAAATAAAAATCGTAGATTGAAAGGTTATTTTAAATAAAGGGTATATATGAAAAAAATATTATTAGCACTAGTGTTCACCATGTTATGCTTTTCTGCACAAGCAGCAGATTATATAGTTGAGAAAAGTCCAAGTGTTTCTGCAAACCTTATGGGTATTGTAGTGGACACCACTAATGAAGCTAACGCGACAACAACTTATTATTATTTTAGTTTAGTACAAGATGGGTGGACTGCATTTTCAGCTCAGCACAAGATCACTAATGCAACAGTAACTTATGAAGGGTCTAATGATTTACCTAATGTAGCAAATTCGTCAGCTACTTGGTCGGACATTACATCAATGTTAACTTCTGGATCTGCTTCAAGCTTTACATCAAATGGTTATTTGTCTGTTAACCAGCCGATTCCATTTAGCAGATTAAGAATTAAGAGGGTGACTTCAAGCGCAACAAACGAAGTTGAAATCAGACTTACTAAAACTATTTTAAGGTAACTATGAAAAAGATTTTCTTAATACTTTTATTTCTCTCGTTTAATGTTCACGCTCAATCGGCATGGAGTCCTCGGTGGCTTCCTGCTTATGGAGATGTTCCTATTAACGGAGATATTTATAGTGTTACAGGAAAAGCTAATCTTGCAATATCTTCAGCAGGTCTAGCTTCAAACTGTTCTGTTTTAGTTTCAGGAACAACCTTTACAATTAAAGGTGATGGTACAAACAATGGATCTAGATCAGAATTAAGTTCATCTAACCCATGTCATGTAGGGATTAAGGGTGGCGATGGGGTATCTGGTGCGGTTGCTAGATTTACATCTAATGTAGATTTTACTTTTGGTTCTGCTTCGCAAACTGATGGAAATCTTTTTGGATTAACAGATCAAAACTATACTGAAACAATGCCGTTTTTTATTGGTGTTCTTGCTGATCCAACTCAGGGAAGCACTAATCATAAATTTGTTTTGTCACGAGTAAGAATTTCAGCGTCTGGAACTACGGGTGAATTATGCCAGCTTGGCGATACGTCATGTGACTCACAAAAAGACGTCATGATCTTAAGCACAGGTCTTACCTTAAGCAACTGGCAAAACATGCCAATTACATGGGTTGGCTGGACTGTAGGGAGCTACGCTACATCTGGTGGAGCTTGGACATTTTACAATGACATTGGTGGATTTAATGACGATTGGAAGCGCAAAACTTTTTATCACAGTTATAGGTTTCTAGCTAACGGTGGCACAGCTCCTGTTTTTTCTTCTGGAGATAATTCATACACGATGACCGACACAGGGCCAGTGATGGATTTTTATTTTACGGGTGATGGTGGGACTGATGGAGCTGGAGCGGTTCAAACTCAATTAGACTTACCATACAGATATATAGGAAATGTGTTTACATCTTGCGGCAACGCTATAGTTCAAGGAGCGACTACAATATCTGGAGAGACGTGGGCGAGACTTTCTATAGCAAACAATTCAAATGTGCTTTTATTTTCGTATCAATCAGCAGCGGCAACAAGTGCTTCAATTACTAATGCAATGTTTTCAAATGGCGGTAGATATATAGCTGGTCAATGCAGAATAAACGCTTGGTAAAAATATGAAGAAAATTATTTTAACATTTTTGCTAGTTTTACTTTCATCAACAGCAATGGCTCAAAGCGCATGGTCACCTCGTTGGTTAGGAGCTTTTGGAAATGTGACTTTAGATGGCAATCTTTTTTTGGAAGATGCTCAGTCAACATTATCTTTATACGTTTCTACTACAGGCTCTGATTCAAATGATTGTTCTTCGACCGCTAAGTGCTTAACGATACAAAAAGCTTTGAATAAAGTTGGTGCGTCTTTAGTTTCAGGCAATGTGGTTGTTTACGTTGCTGATGGAACGTATGCTGAAAACTTAGTATTCCCATCGTTTCTTGGAAAAGGTAAAGACACTACATACGGCAACAGTCTTATTACTTTGCAAGGGAACGAAACAACTCCAGCGAATGTAAGAATCAAACCGTCTTCTGGATCAATTATAACTATGCTCGATACTAGGGCTTCTCTGCGTGGAGTTAGAGTGCAAGGTTCATCAAGCTCAACAACTCAAGCTGGCATTGTAACTTTCAGATCAAATCTTTATTGGAAAAATACGGAGTTAATAAATTTAGGAACAGGAATCCAATTAAATCAAGGCAGCTTTGCAACATACGAATCAGGTTCAACAGCAGGGCAAACATTTATTGGCGCAGGTTCTGGGAATTTCTTTTCTCTTAATTCAAACTCATCAATGTCTCTTGCATCTTCGGCAACTATTATAGGTGGTAGCGGTACAACTACTTTAGTTGGCGTTACCACAAGTTCAAGATTCTTAACTAACACAGCGATCGCTCTTAATTTATTCGGTGGAGCTGCTACATCAACTGGATTGCTAGGAAGCAACAATTCAAACTTAACTTTACAGGGCAACTTAAGGATTGAAGATATTACAGCAACAGCTACGACGTACAAAACAGCGGCAATTAGGCTTGTAACATCATCTAGTTTTTTTATTTCAGGCAGTAGAAATTTAAACATGGATAATATTGGTAGTTCTTTTTATTTGTATCAAAGCTCGCATATGCAGGCCAGCACTCCAGGCCCAGTTGCTACTTATACAAACATTACAGACAAGTGGATGTATCTTTGCCCAGACTGTACTTTTGATTCGCCTGATGCTTTTGATCCGCCAGCTTCATTGGTTATAAATCGTGAGCCATCAAGAAATAATACTGATCCTGTTTTGAGAAGTCCGATTAGTGCGTCTCCTAGTATTTCTTCTGATTCAACCTTGCTACTTGATAGCACTGGAAACTCTTATTCTGTAACAGGGACAACTACAATTAATAGAATTACTACGACCAATCTTTATAACGATTTAATCCTATTAAACTTTACTGATTCGGTAACAGTTACCAACGCATCAACAGCAGTAGGAACTTCAAAGCCAATTTACTTAACAGGTGCGGCAAACTTTTCAGCTACTAATGATGACTTGCTAGTTTTATTTTACGATAGAAATTTAGGTGTATGGAGAGAGATAACTAGATCGGTAAGATAAAGGAGTAGCGCATGCCGAAGTATGTAGAACCGCATGGAGGCACTATGAATATTAAAACAATAATAACTTTAATAATTGTACTTGCGGGCGGTGGCAGCGTTAGTTTTGCAACTTTGAAAGCGTCTAATGAATATACAGATAAAGAATTACAAAAGTCAGAAGTTTCTGCTGAGAAGATTGCAGAGACAAAACTAAACGCAATCAAAGACGATATTCAAGATATTAAAAGGTCAGTAGAAAACATGGAAGTTAAACAAGATAAGTTAATTCAAGCTTTAACAACTAAACGCTAATAAAGGAGTCCGCATGGAACCGTCATTAGAACTTCAACAATGTCTGGATTTAATTGTAAACCCAGATAATCTAGTTACTACTATTGGTTATTTAGCAATCACAGTAATTACTGCTATTTTTGCTCTTACCAAAAAAAGTTTACCTTCTTTTGTTAAAGATATTTTCAAGGGATTTTCAAATACTTTTGGCAAGAAAAAATAAATGGGCATCCGTCAGACTAAATTTTCGCACAACACATTCTTATCTGGTGAGAATAAGGGTGAGCCGCCTTCGGCCGTTCGCTCAAGCGAGCTAGATCGTACACGCAATGTAGAGGTGCGAGGTCCAGGGATTAACACGAGGTACGGTTCTGCAATATTAACTGTTGCAGGTACGCCAGAAATACCTACACCCATTTCAGGAAATCCGCATATCAAGTCTATACACGGGTTTGGCAACAGTATAGCCAATGATACTATTTTTTCAGGTAGTACATTTTTATATAGAGATCCAGAGACACCTACACAGATTTATACAGGGTTAAGTTCTGGTTTAATATTCTCTTACGCAAACGCTAGCGATATTTGCTACGCTACCAATGGGACAGATCCGGTCCTCTATTATGATCCTAATCGTAGTACCTCGACGATGTACGTCGCAGGCTATGATGACATGGATTATACAGGTGTAACTTTAGCTAATGCTACATCGGGGTCAATGCCTAATGGTACTTATTATTATCATATAGTTTTTTATGATGCGAACACAGAAACGAAGGCTAATCCTGCAGACACAGCGGTATCACATATTTTAGCAGGTGTTAATGATGCAGTAGCTTTTTCTGCGTTACCACTCGACGCTTCAGGAAGAACTACACACTGGCAGTTTTACCGTCTAGATCCTGGATTATTTTACTATTACTATGTTGGGCAGAAAGCCTACGATGCTGGGGATAGAACATACACGGATGAACTAGCCACCCCAGGAAGAACAAGGGTTCTAGAGTTCGATAATTTTAAACCTGATGTATCTGATGGTTTAGCGTTGATTGCTTCCCAGAGAGTCATGCTTTATCATGTTGGCAATGATATTACATGGAGTAAGCGTTATCGTTATCAAAACGTACCCACAGAAAACAGAGATAGTATTGATGATAATTCGCAGGAAATTCAGATTTGCGTGGAGTATAAACGTGCGATTGTAGTTTTTAAAACAGAGTCTATTTACGTCATTCGTGGGGATTTGCTAGGGGATTACTCGATCAAGAATTTTTCAAGATCGATAGGTACGAAGTCACCGAAATCTGTTTGCGTAGATTCCGATGGTATTTATTTTTTAGATTCAAGAGGAAGACCTAGATATATTACATCAACAGATTTTGACTCAGAGGATATTAGAGATACAACGGATATTTCCTACAAGTATCGTAGCAAGTTTGATTTAATTAGCAGGTCGAATTACGCATTTTGCCACGGTGTTTTGTGGCGTACTGGGGATGTAGAACAGTATCGATTATTCGTACCGATCGACAACGTAGATAACTCATGTGATCATTGTTATGTGTATGATATTGGTATCGCTAGACGCAATGGTGGGGATTCAGCGTGGTTTGACTATGCGTACAATATAAATATTTTATGCTCTGCTATAGTACCGAACTCTACGACGGGTGATCAGATTCAGGTAGGGGATAATTTTGGTTTAGTTCATCGTGTGGATATTAAGGGCCAGTTTTACGACGGCAATGACTTCTGGGAGCGTGAAGAAGGTGATGGCACGATTACATATTCAACAACGACTTTGACAGTATCACCGACACCAGCTTGGACGACAAACGAGTGGCGTGGGCATATTGTGATACTGTATGAACCCTTTACTTTTGCTGAGTTATTTAGATCACGTGTAGTTTCTAACACAGCGAATGTTTTGACTCTAGCTGATGACATAGAAGCGGATGTAGTGGAGACTAATTGTTTTATTACGATTGGCGGTTATTTAACATACTTTGGTACTTCATGGTTTTCGAGAGATAATGCGGGAAAAAATGTACCAGAAAAAATTTCAATTTCTTTTAATAGAGAGTATAATACTACTGAGGAAGTTTATTGTTTTACAAATTACGATTTTAACACAATATTCAATTACAACTTCGATTATTTTGCCGATGAGACTTTATCAAGTTTAACACCCACGTCAGACATCTATTTATTAAGTTTACCATCAGCATCAAATTTATATAACACAGCTATTTACGATACCTCAACGTATGGTCAGGTCACGTTTGATATTGTCGATTTTTTACTGAGGTCTTTTTATTATTTTAGTCATGTTTCGTGGGGTTTAATAACACGTAGTGCAAATAAACCTTTTGGGTATATAGGTGCTTCATATTATTTTAGGCCAAAGGGTAATTTATTATGATTGGGAAATGTTCACAGTGTGGGTCTTTACTGGGTAGACGTAGTGCAAATGGTAAATTTGTTATTAACCGCAATAAATTTAAACAAGTGGCTCTCATATATAAAAATATTGATGAGTCTTTGCAGCAGCACACGACACGAGTTCCTATTCCTCTTTGCGCCGCATGTTTTGATAACGTGCAAGTCGGAGAAATAGAAAAGATATTATCACCTACTAAGAATGTGTTTAAACAGCTACGAAATTTAAACGCGGTATATACAAATTACGAAATAGAATTGGAGTAGGTTTATGGGAAATTTTATAACAAGCTCACGTACGGTTTATGTATCAGGCGCAGTAATTTTGGCGGCTAATCACAACAACAATGAAAACGAAATTTATAGCCAGCACAACGCAGCGTTCAACAACTCTACAGGTCATGGCCACAGCGGTTCTACAGGTGACGGTCCAAAATTAACTTCATCAGGAATTAATCTCACAGGTACTTTCGCATGGACAGGTGCGCACACGCATACTGCAAATTTTAGTTTATACTCTGGTGCAGATTTTACAGTATATTCCGATGCAGGTTCTACTGCTAAATTTTTTATTGATGGTGCTACGGGGGATTTCGGTATTGCAGCTACACGTAAATTTTTCTTAGATGGTGCTGCAACGAGTGGGAATACGTACATTCAAGAATCAGCGGCAGACACGATCAGTATCGTTGCGGGTGGCACGACATCATTGCAAGTTATAGGTTCAGGTGTTGCCTTAACGCCTACAGGAAAATTATTTTTGGATGCAGGTGGTGACACGTTTATTCAAGAGTCGTCAGCCAATAATATTCTTTTTCAAGTAGGTGGATCAGGTACATTGAATTTAACCGTTGATAGCATGAAGCTTGCGGCTACGTTTAAATTTTTCTTAGATGGTGGTGGGGATACGTACATTCAAGAATCAGCAGCGAATGTTTTAGATTTTTACTCAGGTGGAACCAAGGCAATATCGATAGCAGCGTCTGGTGCTGTTACTATTTCCAATGCGGCAACAGCGAATTCAGCAAATTGTCAGATGGATTCCAACGGTCTTCTTACTCATCCAGTTTCATCACTTAAATATAAAAAAGATGTAGTTGATCTTTTGACAGATTCATCGAAACTTTACGATGTACGTCCAGTTAGTTTTAAATACAAGTTAGACGATACTGCAGATATTGGTTTTATCGCAGAAGAACTTGCAGAAATTATTCCTGAAATGGTTTTCTATAAAAATGGGGAACCGGAATCAGTGCATTACGAAAAGTCAGTTGTTTTGATCGTAGCAGAGATGAAAAAGCTCAAAGCTAGATTAGACACAGCGGGCTTATAACCCTTAACAGGAGATAAACATGAACGTAGAAGAATTAGTAAGTAATTTTGAGCGTGCGGTAAACGCGCAACTCACTGGTTTGGCGGCGTCACTGATGACGCAGTTTCGTGCAGAAATAGCACAAGCGATTAACAAAGCGAACGCAAGTAAAAAACCAGCAGGAGGTGCTAGTGAAGACACGAATATTCAACCGAAGTGATGCGGGTGTTTTTCATCGCTGGTTTCACGACGCACGTTTAAAACCGTTTTTTAGATTGCAGCAGGCGATGGGGTTAAACGTACAAGATTGTGAGCGCATGCCTGAGATTTTAAAGTCGATTATACTCGTCGGTGAGAAGGACATAAACAACGAGGTGCAGAACGAGTTCGACATTAACCCCGTAGTAGCGTGTTTCACATTTGCACCGCTGGGTAGTAATAATTATCGCTGTGGGTTTATGGTAGATCCAGATGAGCAGCACAAGATGTACGCATGGGACATTGGCAGAGCAGGATTAGAGTTTGCAGAGAAAACATTAAACGCGCATCGTCTCGATTGCATTATACTAGAGACAGACGTACGCTTGATTTCTGGATTAGAAGCTGCAGGGTTCAAGATTGAAGGTGTCATGCGTGACTCTATATTTTTTAATGGCAAGTATTGTAACGAGGTTATTTTATCATATTTAAAACAGGAGTAGGTTATGAGTGCAGGAGCTAATACATCAAGCAATAGGTCACTAGGTGCTGACGCTGAAAATGCAGGCCCACAAGCAAATCAATTGCGGGATATGTTACAGGCGAGTTCAATGAAGGCTGGGCGGTTACCTGCTGGACAAAACAGTAAATCCGTACCTAATCCGATGGCAGAGATGCGCTACGGGTTACAACCTAAGGCTGAGGGACAGGATGAGTTTCAGTCACAGTTAATGAATAGATTTGGGAGGTAATTTATGGGTGGTGGAACAGACGTTTATCAAAGCGATAAAGATCCAGGTGTAGACAATTATATATCCTCGCTTATTTCTGGCTGGCTCACAGGTCAATCCGTGGGTGACGATCCAAACTTTATCGGCAACCGTGTAGCGCAAACCGTTGGTGGTTCTTACGATACCAAGTCGGGAACTGTAACAGCACAGGGTGGTGCGAAGTATCGTGTTAATCCCGATGGCTCAGTGACACCGATGGGTGGTGGAGGTCTTCCAGGTGATGCGAAGGATTACCAAGACGCGTCTGGTAAAAAGTTCAATAACATGTCCGATGTATATACGGCACTTTATAATAACCAACTTTTCGGACAAGACGGTAAACAAGTCGATGCTTCTAAATTTAACGGTCCAGGTCAGTGGGATGAACAGGTTTTCCGTGCAGTAGATGAAGCGAAGACTGCTAATGCAGATCCTAATTCTCCGTGGAACGCAATGGCATCGAACTTCCAGCAGAAGTATTACGATCCCAACACAGGTGCGTTTACATCTACAGATCCATCTACATCTAAGAAAACTGCAGAAGATTATTTTCAACAGTACGGTGGTTATTTAGATCAGGGTTATACACCACAAAATTATCAGAAGTATGAATATTCAGCGAACCCAAGTTATCAGCAATTTGATTACAAACCACAGGAAGTAAAATCTATAGCACCTGTCATCGACAGTGCGTGGGACACGAAATATAATATGTTAGCACGTGACACCGAAGCACGTGGACGCGATCAACGTCAGGAAATAGATGATTTCACTGCGAAACAGGGTGGCTCGTTAAATTCAGGACGTAGATTGGGATTGCAAAAAGATTTAGCTAGAGATCAGGATCGTACTCTCGGTGAGTATCGCTCGGGTGTTGAGGCGGACAAAGCGTTTGCCAAGCGTGATGATGCAGTTGCGGTACGTGATAAAAATGCAGACTACGGCTGGCAAGCACAGAAGTTACGTGGCGACGAGTCACGATATGGTCAGGATTGGGCGAACAAGGAACACGCGCAGCAACAAAAAGTTGCACAGGATGAAAATCTGTTCGGTCAAGAGTGGGCTCGTGATGAGGCGAAATATGGTTTCGAGGATAATCAGAAGCGTGGTGCTGCGAAACTCGGTATGGCCGAGGGTATGGACACGCAAATGTATAATCGTGCGAATCAAGAGAGATCCATGCAACAACAGAACATGGGTAACATGATTGGTTATTTGCAGGACTTGCTCAAGATTTATGGTGGACAAGATGCAACCGCAGTACAGCGTGACGCGGCACAGGCGCAAGCGATAGGCTCTGCGTTTGGTGGGTTGACTAGCGCTGCTGCTACAGTAGCGAAAGCTTAAAAAGGATTTTTATGCCAAAAAGTAAAATTGAAGATTTGATTCGCAATGCTACATATTTATCTGAATTTAGTCAGAACGTGCCAGATGAGGATCTGCAAGGAGATCGTGGTAAAATTTTACCATTACTTTTTCAGACTATAAAAGCAGAATCAAATTTTAATCCTGATGCAAAAAGCTCAGCAGGTGCAGAAGGCTTAGGTCAATTTATGCCTGAGACTGCGAAAGATTATAATATTAGTGATCGTACAGATCCACAGCAATCGGTTAAAGGTTCAATGAATATGCTAGATGATCTGATGAATAAATACGGTGATCAAAAGGGATCACATGTTCTTGCCTCATCAGCTTATAACGCAGGGTCTGGAAATGTAGCTAAAGCAGGCAACAATGTGCCAAACATTGCTGAGACACGTGGTTATGTAAATAAAATTTATGGTGAAGGTACAGATACAGCGATGCGCCCAGAACTCGCTATGAAATCTTCAGCTGATCAAGGTGGCCCAACCGTTTCTGAATCAGCTGGTGTAAAAGATATTATCTCACAAGACATGGCGGATGAATCAACAAGTCCATCTAAAAAGTCATCTGCATTAAATAAAATTTTACCATTACTTTTACAATTTGGTGTGCCGACAGCTGTGGGTGCAGGTATGGGTGCGGGTAGTCCAATGATGGGTGCAGGCTTAGGTGCGCTTATGGGATTTGGTTCAGGGACTACAGGGTATTTGGCTAATAAAGCAGCACAAAATAAAACAGATACAATTAATAAAACCACTATGGCGAAAGCATCTATGGAGTCTGCTGATAAGGGTGCTCAGCGTCAACTTGACCAGTGGAAAACTTTAACGACAGAACAAGGTGACATGGAGAGAGCGTTACTTAGTGCCACAACTGATCGTGAGAAGAACGCGATCACTGAAAAATTAGGTATGATTAATGCCAAAATTTCAGAGACAGGCAATAAGCTCAAACAGCTAGGTATTGAAGTAGATGTTGAGAAATTTAATCGTACAGCTGGTCAAAAAGATAGAGAGATTGATATTAACGAGCGCGTTCAAAATACAAATGTTTATGATAAATTGAACAAGGGTATTTTAGAGGAGAATAAGAATAAGTTTGAACAGCAAGATAAAACAAGAGAGCAGATTAGACAGGAGCGTCTAGCAAATTCAACGATTCTTAAGAATTTTAAAGACCAACAAAAAACAGAAAAACCAAATAAAGAGCTAGAAGTTTTTGATGCACTTAATCAGGTAGGTGTAAGCGTACCTAGTGATTTAAATGATAATGCCTCATTAAATGCTTTTGCACAAAAAATATTAACTTTACCTTCAGGAGCTGATTTACCGCTTGGTGCTGATGGTGAGCCTAGTTTAACAGATAAATTAAAAAACTATTTTTCTAAGTGGATTAATTATCAAACACTAGGCGCTGCAGGGCAGTCTGAATTACCTGCTGAGGGGTTGGATATGGATAAAATTAAACAATTTATCCAGATGTATCAAACATATCAAAACAAAAATAAATAATGGTATTACTTTTATCACCAAAACTACCTGAAAAATTCGTCGCACCAGAAGATGATGAGAAGTTTAAACGTGACATGGAAGACCTTGTTCGCACGTTCGCCATTGCTGGTGCTGATACAGCGCAAGGTGTTGTAGATCTTGCCAAGGATTTTACCCCTCTGGGTGCGCTGGATAATTATAATCAAAAAATACTACCTAAAGAATTTTCACTAGAAAATATCAGCAAAGTTATCGGGGATTTTTCTCAAGGTCAGCGGTCACAAGTACTACCTGAAAATTTAACTCCAATACTACCCAAAGATTTTCAAAAAAAATCGCTCGAAGATCTCACAGGGATTGATGTAGATGTTCGCCCTGAAGCTGATGGTCCTGTTCAAGATTTTAAAAATATAGGTAAGGGTGTGGCGAGTGGGGTCATGGATGTTGTCGAGGGTATTTCACGTCCTGAAACTGTAGCTACACTAGCTACTCTTGGTGGGGCGTCAACACTTGGCAAAGGTGGACAGCTGGCTACCACGATCGGTACCGCACCGTTTATCCCAGAGACAGCACAAGCTGCTGCAGAAGAATTCACATCATCCTTAGAACCTGACAAGCCGCTGGGTGATCAAGCGGAAAACCTCACTAAAGCTGCAACGAACGCATTATTTACAACGCAGATGGCGAAGGGTGTATCACGTAACGCTGTGCCACAGAACATGTTAAGCGGTGGGTTTTTACCGAAAGATTTCGTGAAGAACGCGATGAATACTTTATCGAATAAAGCAGGTAGTGTTCCAGGGTTACCCAAAGAAATAAAGTCCAACGCGCAACGTGTGGAAACTAAGCTATCACAGGTCGATGCGATTAAAGACGCGTGGGATTCAGTGCAACCCATATTCAAGGAAATGAAGGAAGCGATCCGTGATTCTACCAAGGGTAATCCAGGGGAACTTAATCAGAAATTAAAATCAGAATATGTAAATCAGTTAAAGCAACGTGGAGTTAAAGATTTTAATCCGTCGAAAGTTTCCACAAGTAATGACTGGATCGATCTAGTGGATAACGCGAACATGGTACTACGTAACACGGGTGTTGATGCTACTCCTGTATTAGATCTCATTAATTCTAAATCGAAACAGACGCATGTGCGTGAAGCTCTATCTAAAGATATGGACCTGACAGGCTTGATGAAGACATTGGAGAAGCACAAGATTACGCCTGAGCGTGCAGCAGAATTATTCGAGTACGTGGAAGCGTTGCCTGACGGTAATATCGTATTTAATCCCAAAGGTGTTACGAAAGAAATTAATGGTGAAGTTGTTCAGAATATTAAACCGTACAAGGGTGGCAAGATTGATCCTGAAGTACTGGGCCAGTTGTTTAAACTTCGTCAGGGTTATGAGGGTGTATATAAAAGAGTTAAAGATTCTGCACCAGATCCGAATAAGGTAGGGTACTTGAGTAGGTATTTACCTCGTGAGGATTTAGTACCAATGATGCAAAGTAATGGTTATACTCCTGACGTATATAACCCACCCATCGTGAAGAAGCGTTCGTGGAGAAACACGAAATTACAGCGTGATCTCGTGAAACTTACGAACTCGTATTTAAATCAAGCGGCACGTACATTAACGCCTGAAGTAACTAAAGCCATGCAGCAGGTTGAAGGTATTACATTACAACTGAGATTTATGGGGAATAACGCGTGGGCAGACCTTATCACGAAAAACGTGGAGAAGGCGTTCGGGTATAAAGATCCTGCGAAGATAGACGCGGTGAGATCAGAATTTATTAAAAACTTAACAGAAGAACAAATCAAGACGGTGCGAGAACAACTTGGTTTAGATATACCGAAATTTGACAAGATATTTTCAGAGATACAATCACAGATGTATCACGCGTGGCTTGGTTTAAATCCAAAGAACTTGCTAGCACAGTATTTCCAAGACTTTACTGGCGGGGGCCCAGAGCTTGGGGGTATGAACATTCTTAAAAAGAAATTCACTAAATTCACACCTGCAGAATTAGCCGAGCTAGAAATCGTGCGTCCGTACTTGAGTGAAGCGGATTTTAATGCGTATGAACTAGGTGAGACGTTTAACAATCAGGGTCTACCTACAAAATTCGACAAGGTTAGTGATGCGTTAAAAGCACCAGGTAAACCTGGCATGTATTTACAGAAAGTTGTGGATGGTATGGGTCGTGATGTCACATACATCGTAGCACGGGAACACTATTTGAAGGATCCAGCCAAGGCTACAGCGACAATGACTAGTTTAGAATTACAGAAAATTAAAAATGCGGAAAAATTACTAGGTAAAGAGGAAGCCGCACGGCAGTACGGTATTTTAAAATCACAGGCTATCATGGGTAGATTTTCTAACTTGAATCGTGCGTGGAATTTCAAGAATGGACTTGGCAAAGTCGCACCGTTCATGAACTATGCCAGAGCTGAAGCGATGAAGCATTATCGCAACGCGATTGAGGTTATTGGTAATAAAAATCCTGCGCATCGAGTAGAATTAATCAAGCGTGTGGCGTATCCACTGGCACTGGGTTCTATGTTCGCTATGATGAAAACACTATGGTCGGATGATACAGATGCAGGTGATGTATTTTATTTCGTCCCTGCGGTGGGGTTAGCGAGAACATTATCTCCACAGATTTTACCATCGATCGGTAGTACGATCAGTCAGACGTTACGCTTCGGTCCCAAGGCAGGGATAAAAACAGCGATGAACTCTACAGCGGCTACGAAATTACTGAAAGATCTTGGGGGGCCACTACTAGAAATTATGTCAGGAAATTCTAGTGATAAAAAACAAGTTCCACCTGCTAAATTTAAATCAAGCAAGCCTACAAAATTTAAATCGGGTGGCTTTAAAAAATAGGAGTAACCATGTCATGGTGGTCCAAGATAATCGAGTTAGTAATACCCAGTACTAAGTCTAGTGATTTCGACCGCGCACTAAAATTCTTAGGGCCTATTGAAGGTGGATATGTGAACGATCCCACCGACCGTGGCGGTGAGACGAAATACGGGATTAGCAAGCGGTCATACCCTCATCTGGACATCAAGAGTATCACGAAGGAACAGATGGCAGCGATATACAAGCGTGACTTCTGGGACAAGATGGGATGTGACACCATGCAATGGCCGATCAATCTCATCGTGTTCGATTCTGCAGTAAATCATGGGCCACTAACGGCACAAGCGTTGCTCAAGCGTACACCGAAAACTAGTGATCTCAGGACGTACTGCCATAACTTCTTGAATGAGCGCATAGATTTATACAAGCGCCTCATCATCAAGCGGCCGAGTCAAATAAAATTCAAGAACGGCTGGTTTAACCGCGTCGAGGCGTTACGTGCCGTTGTGAGGGAATTATGAGTTACGAACTTCTCGGAGGATTTATCGCCACTGCACTTATTATAGTGGGCACGTATTTCAAGGGACGATCAGACGGCAAGCGTTCGGGTAACGATCTCATTCGTGAAGCTGATACTCTTGCGAAACAAACCATAGAGAGGGAGAAACACCGTGACACGATTAACGATAACGCTATTGATGCTGCTTTTAGCAAGTTGCAGTAGACCGATCCACGTAGTTACACCAAACAAGACGCTACCTCTCGATTCGACTTGTATCGATATTGCAGATTCTCTCTGGCTCAACGTGCAAATAAACAAGCAGGCTAAGTTTAGCCATGCTGAGTCTGACGTTGCACGGTGTTACTTGAAACTTTACTATCGGCTTGAAGGTAAAGTTTTACTAAGTCCTCAATAATATGTGAAGCGGGTCTACCTAGTTTTTTAGACTTTTGTTTGATCTGCTTCCACACTTTTACTGTGATCATCATTGATATGCGCTGTTTCATTTTTCTTCTCCAATAGTAATTCTTGAAATGTTAATCCTTGTGCACCTGGAATACCAAGGCGAACTCCTGTAATACTTAACCCGTCTTCAGAGGTGATCAAATTTACTGATCCTTGAAGTCCGTGTTTGTCGATAATGCGGTCGTGGAAATCCTTGTAGAGATCCTTAACTAGTAGTGCCGACTCGGCTTGCAGTGCGGCGACTTCGTTTTTTAACTTCGCTATTTTCTGCCACAGGTGATTGCTCTCGATCAGCGTCACCTTGTGTTTCTCGAAAGTAGTTTGCATGACTTATTCCTTTTAAAAATTTACTAGCACTAGTGATGTTGTCGGCCCATCCAGCAACGCCACCAGCCCTATTTATTTTTTCTATATTAAATGCTTGCAAGGCGTTGGGCTTTTTCCCTGGTGCCTTCAATTCTAACCCGAAAAATATACCGTTGTAACACCCAAGAATATCAGGGATGCCTGCGGTAAATCTATCACTGCTCTTGTACCACCACCACTTCTGGTCCTGACGGTACAATGCTTGAAGTAACTTCAGGACTTCGTTTTTTAATCGCGTTTCTGGAACCATCGTACGCCCCTTCAAATTGCATTTTTACTTCTTCAGGCATCAGATTTATATCCAACACAATCGCAGGTAACCTACCCTTGGAACCTGGAAACTGAGCCTTAACCATACGCACGAAATATTTACGCTGGCTAAACAGCTTCACGAGAAGCGGGTAAATATTAGCGTTGCGCCCGTAGTACTTGTTCATGGTGTCGTGTATCCCACGAACCCACAACGTGACTAGTGTACCTTCAAACTTGTAATGGTGATTTTGTAACAAGCCCTCGGTAACACCGAACAGGAATTCCTCAGCGAAGCTTGCTAGACGATTATTTTGCGTTAATTCCCTTGTACCACCAATCATAGACCGCATGATAAAATCTTTCAATTCTTTATCATCACCGATCAACACGCGGTACGTGCTGAGGAGAATCGAGTAATTGAAAAGCACACGTCTATTGATCTTGATATTCTGCGCGTCCTTCTCGAGCTCGGTAGTACATGAGTGAATATTCTCGAGAATTTTTTTCGCATTGCTATCATAGTCTGTAAGAACACTGTGTGTAAACTTGCTTGCACGTGGCGCCATCTCTGTTAGTTCACCCATGCGTTCTTGAATACGTTCTTCAGGGAAGTGGAACGATAAACACCGTGACACCACGCCACCATCGTTAATCATGTCTTCACCCAGTATAGCGAGAGTCGAGTTTATTTTCGTCTCCTTGATACCGAACTGCTGACGCACACCCTTGACGCCACTCTGTCTCCCGTACACACCGAGAAACAGTGGCAAGTATTTTTCAAACTCTGGAGAAGCACGCCAGTCATCAAGAATCACAGGAACCGCGTTATAATATTCTAGTATTCTAGTGATACCTGGAATCGATGACGTTTTTAACGAGTGAATGAGTGTGCCAGACTGGTCACCTACGAAATTAAGTAGCCAGCGGATGACGGTAGTTTTACCACCACTATATAAGCCATAAAAATTGAGTATCGGGAAAATCTTTAGCTTATTAAAAATGGGATCTGAAAATAGTGTGGATAATATCCACGCCACGAGCGCCTTCGCTAGCCCTGGATTTTCGTAGTCACAGGTATCAGCAAGATATTTTAGAAACAGTGGCATGTCGAACGGCTTGTCATCGGGTTCACTGATCGTCAGTGTTCCTGTGACATCGTTGGGCTTGTTTATTTTATATCCCACGTCGTTGTGCCACGCGATACCGTTATCATCGACTGGTATATATTTACCATCGGCGAAAATACTGTTGTCGAACAGCCAGAAACCCTGCTGATTCATAAACCCTGCACCGTTAAGCAGATACACGATATTACTATCGTCGTTACTAAAAATATGTTCCCAGATATTTACAACTTCCTTATCACCACCATAATATAAATAGTTTCCTTGTCCCATGAGCCAGTTCATGAACGCGTTCTTCGTCGACATTTGACTTGGTGTCATTTGTGTTGGTCGTGATTCTATTCCGTATTCATCAGTTAACACCACGTCACGTACGACACCGTTCGACGAATTTTCGTACATGTTCTTGATGTGTATAGTGCAGTTGGTCAATCGCTTGCCATCCTCACGCACTGATGTTTTGGGATCGACACGTCCGATCGACCAGAACTCGTTGTTCTTGATCTCGATCATCGACTTGAAGAAAAATCTGCGTATACGACGGGTAACCCACGGCCTGTGCTTGTCTGGTATGGGTAGTGATCGTAGATATTTTTTCGTCGGTAACGCGTTGTTGATGACGTTCGTAAACTCAGCAACGGTGCGGCCCTGCTTCAACGCTAAATCGATGTCGATCTTGCCAACGTCCATCCACTCAGCTGGTAGTGTAGCGATCTTGCAGGTTCTACCGATCTCGAGGATTTTCGTAGCCATAGCGTAGGCGTAAATGAACGTGTCGTAACGCTTGCGCCAGTCGGCCTTGTACCGCTTGGGGTTAATGCGTGCTAGTTCAGGGTCGTCCTTAACTTCATTGTCGAAACAAATAACGAACTCCTCCGCCTTGACTGATTCAAGCTCCTTGCAGAAATAATCCCAGTTCACTCCAGACATGGAGGAAATACCAGGAATACCGATGGAGGAGTAACCGAACGCCTCAGCGGCTACGGCCTTGAATTCAGACTCAGCGATAACGCAAGTGAGTGAGTCCTCGAAACTAG
>Ga0138256_10001822_pt1 | contig 22921 bp, 18 predicted proteins | sample KNB2016incub_MG_FD_105486 | JGI IMG/M metagenome (GOLD analysis project Ga0138256, IMG submission 105486) | Active sludge microbial communities from wastewater in Klosterneuburg, Austria - KNB2014incub_MG | ecosystem: Engineered > WWTP > Activated sludge > Unclassified | place: Austria... | reverse complement strand
TCTTCTTCGGTATGATGTTTAAAATGTGTACACATGGTATGCATGGCCACACTTACCACCGGCCCTTCTGCGTAGCCAATAGCACGGATTTGTTTTCCGGTTAATTTTAATTTGTTCATTTTTTGTTTTTTTTGAACCACTAAGACACGAAGGCACGAAGGTTCACTAATTCTTTGTGTTACTTGGTGACTTTGTGACTTTGTGGTTTAATTTTTTTCGCTTTAATTAAAGCCCAATAAAGGTATTCCGTAAAAGTGAGTGACATAACGATGTTTAATAGCAGCACTAAAGCTAAGTACAAAAATCCTCCTTCACTAAAGTTACGGCGGACAAGAAAAACATCCGGCACCGGAATGATACCGGATGTTATAAATATGCCTTTGCTGAATTCGCCACAGGCGAATTCCTACACCTGCTTTACAAAGATCTGCTTCAACTGCTCAAGCAATGCACCATTACCGGTTACGGTAATCTCACCAATTTTGTCGGCAATCTTTTCCACGTATTCCATCTCTTTCAGTTTCCACAACATGGCATTGTCTTCCATCAGCTTGGCAGTGTTCAGCAAACTACGGGTGCTGGCGGTTTCTTCACGCCGCATGATGCTGTTGGCCTGTGCATTTTTTTCGGCCACCAGCACTTTGTTCATGATGTCCTTTACATCGCCTGGCAAAATGATATCACGGATACCGAAACCATTTACGGTCACACCCAATTCTTCGGCAGTGTTTTTTACCGCATCCAGAATGAATGGAACGATGGAATCTTTCTTCTCCAGCAATTCATCAAAAGCCAGGGCACCAATGTACTCCCTCAACGCCAGCTGGAAAGTCACGTACAACTGACGTTCGTAGTCCTTGTTCTGCAACAGGGCTTTTTCAACATCGGTTACTTTGTAGTTAGCATAACCGTTGATACGCAGTGCGGCTTTATCTTTGGTCAGGATCTCCTGGCCATTGATCTCCACCTGCTGCATACGGGTATCGGCTTTACCTACCACAATAGTGATGTTGTTTTTCCACCAGTAATAAATACCGGCCGGCAAAGTCTGCACATAAGTACCATCAATAAACAGCAGGGCTTTCTCGTAGTTTTCAACCGTGTAGCTACGCACATAAGGTGCTACCAGTTTATTCTGCAACACAGCACGGCTGATGTTTTCGTTGATCTCAATTTTACTTGTATCTGCCTTGATGAACTGGTAGTTGTTAACCACGTTTTTCCAGAAAGCATAACGGCCGGCAGTCAATACCTGTTTCAGCAAACCATCACGGTATTGCAATACAATTTCGTTATCGCCTGCTTCAATTACATGCAGTGCATTGGCCAGTTCAGCATCCTGCAACAGGATGTTGATATCCATTGGTGCAATAAACTGTACAGTGATGTCGTATCTGATTACAGTTTCGCCAAAGCCCAGCCAGTAGGTACCTTGCTGCAGCATTTTTTTGTACACGCCGTTTTTAAACACCAGTGCAACCTGGTAGGCGTAGATTTTAATTCTTTTCATTTTAGTTTTTATTGTGCCCGCAGACCTGTCTGCCGATAGGCAGGTTTCGCTGAAGGCGCTGATTAAATTTGTTTTAATAAAGCTTACTGTATAGCCACCGGGCAAGTACGGAGGCAGGATTCAATGTGCCTGTGAGAACAGTTTAGCAATACCTCATTTAATACACTTGAGTAAAAAATTATTATTGCCGAAGTGTAATAACATACATCATATATACTCCGTGCCTGCAGGTATTTACCCGGCTTTTGTATGGGGCCAACGGCATAACATACAAAGGGCTTATACAGCAGCTTTAGTTTTTTGTCGCCACCTGCCTACCGTCAGGCAGGTTTTTTAAGAAGCGGCGGACTTCTTTCGTTAATCGAAGCATCCGTAGTGCTTTGCGTCTACCAATTTCGCCATTCTTCATCGTCGAAGAAGTGGGAGTCGAACCCACACAATTGTCTGTTACTCTAACCAACTGAGTTATTCCGAGGTTATCGGAAAAGGGAGTCGAACCCTTGACTTACAGGTTGTGGTTGGCATAACCTTTTACAACAACAGCATACAGATAGTTACTACGTCTGCACTGCCGTGCTTTAAAACACTGACCTGGTTTGTTTATAACAGGACTATACCAATCTTGCCGTTAAGCAAGCTTTTCTGTTGATGCTGCAGCATCAACAATATTTTAATTCATCAATTCCTGTTGCCGTCTGAAACCAAACACTACAATCTTTTCCTGCATGGTTTCTTTTTCATGCGGATTGGCTAATTCTGCAATGGTCATCGGCTTGGTCACTTCAGTTTTAAAGCCGAAATGATTACTCAGCTTCTGCGATTTTTCGATGCCCAGTTTTCCAAACTCATACTTTGCTATCAATCTCCCTTTCCGCATCAGTGCACTGTCAACCATGGTTAGTGAGTTATTGAATGTGCATATCAGCTGAACATTTAAAAAGTCGGCCAGCAAACCATCTGAAATGTTCAGTAGGTTTGATACCGAAGAACCGCTGCTATATTTTCTGTCCATGATGATGTTTTCTGCATCTTCAATGATGAGCACCGTGTTCGGGTTATCAATCAACAGTTCCACAAACTCCGGGTTCATCAGGTTGTCGGCCACAGTTGGCGACAAAAACAAAACTCTTTTTTTGATCTTGCCGATCAGGTAACGCAGGTAAGTTGTTTTACCGGTGCCCGGTAAACCATGCAGCAACACAATACCTTTGTCCTTTTTGGTGTTCAGCCTTTTCCGTATCACTTCATCAGTTTCCTTAAAATCATCTTCATAAAAAAGACCTATATCCAATTTTGTTCTTTTAACCTCCATCGCTTTCAGTTCAAGTCCATGCCCATTACGAACAATCAGGTTTATCTCCAGCGGCTGTCGTCTTTGCTTTTCTTTGAACTGATTAACCAACGCTGTCAACTCCTGTATGAATGCTTCCTGTTTTCCATCATGCAAAATTTCGCAATAGTCATCATCAAATTCTACCAGGCAGTTATTCTTCATAATGATCACCGTTTTATCAAACTGGTATTTTTTTGTCTTTTGTTTATACCACCTGTACTGATGCACATGATTTATAAGCTGATGATATTTTTCTTTGAACATTGCAAATGCTTTTTCGCCATCAACATGTTTTATAAAATTTAAACAAGGCAGCTCATTAAAGCAATGCAGGTACAAAATTTTCGTATTCAGGTATGTGTCGTCAAATACATTGTTCGTATTAATAACTTTCTGGTTAAACACTTTGTCCGTTTTATTGAAAATATTTTTCATAAATAATAATTTGTTCGTTTTTTAAATTACTGCACCACTTTATTGGCACAGCTTGAACTGGCAAAGGCTTCGGGCTTGGCTTTAAAAGCGAATCCCATTCCCATGATATAGCCCATAGCCTCTTTCAAAGCATCATTGCTTTTAAAGTTTGGGTTGGTGTTAATGTCGGCATGCACTTCCATATCCACACCGTAAACAGTAAATACTTTGCAAAGGGCATAAGCCACATCAATACTCTTGGCCACTTCCAGCAACATCCTTTGCTTGATACTCATTTTCTGCTTGGTTGTTTCGTTACAGATGTACATGAAACCACCTTTACCCTTCCGGATGAAAACAATTACCGTAGCAAACTCTGTTTCCTTCCTCCCGATGCTTCGACCGGGACAGGCTTTCACCTGGCTATCGGTACCAATGCATACTTTAAGCTGGTGCCCCATTTCTTTTTCCCGGAGAATGGCAGACCTTACTTCATCTTCAATCGGCTGAAGTATTTTTTGTCCGCTTAGTTTTCTCCATTGCTGGTGATGTTCCATTGCTTCATTTTTAATTGCCATGTGGTGCTCCGTGGAATTGAACCAGGCGATCTTCCCGATATTTATCGGGATGCATAAAATCCATTCTGCCAAAGCACCTTTTGTTTTTTACCATTTGCGGATGAAAAAAGATTCGAACTTTTAACCCTTCCGTTAACAACGGAATGCTCTGCCGTTGAGCTATTCATCCTTTTGTCTGAACGTTGATTTGGGTGGATTAAAAGATTTAAAGGATTTTGCTTTCATCCAGTTAATCCAATCAATCTTTCAAAACCTGCCTGTCCGGTAGGCAGGTCTCCGTTTCAACATTTTTGGTTGGTCCGGTGAGACTCGAACTCTGAACTCTCCCGATTAAAATCGGGATACTCTAAAACCAATTGAGTTACGAACCAGTTTTGTTGCGGTTGTTGGAATCGAACCAACTGTTTCTGCTTTGTAACAACAGATTTCTTCCATTGAATTAAACCGCAGTCTGTGATGACTGAAAGACTCGAACCTGCCTACCGGCAGGCAGGCTTTCAACTTCTACCGTATCAGGGTAGCTCTCTACCAATTGAGTTAAGCCATCATTTGTTGCGGCCACAGGATTCGAACCTGCATCTTCCGGCTTATGAGACCGGCTTGTTACCATTACAGCAAACCGCAATTTTAATTTTTGTTGGCTCAAAAAGAATCGAACTTTTATCTCCACGTTCGTAGCGTAGTATTCTTATCCGTTGAACTATAAGCCAATTTTTTACTATCCCTTTTTGTTGACCTGATTGGATTTGAACCAATAACCCTTTGCGTATAAGGCAACTGCTCTTACCATTGAGCTACAAGTCATTTTTAGTTAGCCGGGTGAGATTCGAACTCACACTGCATAGTTTCTGAAACTATTGCCTCTTCCGTTGGGCTACCAGCTATTGTTGTACGACTTTCAGATTTGAACCTGCCTACCGGCAGGCAGGCTGAAAACATTCACCTTATGTTTGCCTTTCAGAAAGAAAGGAAGATGACTATGTTGCCGTTACACCAAGCCGCATTGGTTGACTCCGGGACTCGAACCCTGTTCCCCACATTCACAGTGTGGTACTTTACCGGATAAGCTAGAGCCAACATCTGTTATTGAGGATAGACTCGAACTATCATCACCTATGTCAGAAACAGGTATGCTGCCATTGCACCACTCAACAATCTGCGGTTCGTATGAGAATCGAACTCATAGCTTCTGATAGATCCGCCAGCTGGCGGATTTGCCGCTACACCAACGAACCGGTATAGCTGCAATAATTTTATTGCAACTATGTCTTCAAGGGTTTGCAATCCGAACGGGACTCGAACCCGTATCATCAGGTAGAAAGCCCGATATCCTGAGCCATTAGACGACCGGACCAATTTGTATAGGAGGCCAGACTCGAACTGACAACCCCATGATTCCAGATCACGGATTCTACCAATTGAAATACTCCTATATTTTTAATCAAAGAACTTGTAGAAAAAGGCTCCCCTGTTGCATCTCACAGGGGTGGCCTGTTTTCCTCCTTTCTGCATATAATTTTTTTGTCACAAAAAAACCCGGTCGTTTCTGGCGACCGGGTTCTGTTCGTTGGGATGTATCACACCCCTATCGTTTAAACCACGGTCGTATTATATTTTTATCACTCACATTACCAATTGCTGTAAATCCTTTACTCAACAGTGCATACCAATAGCGTATGGGTGATAGTGCTCCCTCATTCGGCATTGTAAATTTTGTATGTTGTACCTGTTGCATTTGTTTTTGTTTTGTTTTAGATGTCAGTTCCCGATGTATTGCATAAAAAAAGCCCCGATTTTTTGTCGAGGCCTTTTGAATCAGTTTGTTTTGGTAAACTTATGATGCAACATAACATGCCCCGCTATTGCCATAATCCATCTTCGGACTAAACCAATTCACCGCTTCAATATGTAGTTGTATGCGTAACATGTTTTGTTGTTTTAAATTTTGTTTTGCGTTGCAAAGATGAATTTATTTTTTTGATACTGCCAAATATTTTTTAGAAAATAATTTTGCAACACAATTTCATAACGGCTAAAACAGTAGTAAAATCAATAGTTTCAGTGAAATATAAAAAATTAAAATAATTTCCCTTGCTGCCCCGGTCTTTGAAACAACTTCGTATCCAAACTCCACTCCTCCGCATTCATCTTATACAGCTTACCGTATTTTTTATATTGCTGTGCTACCATTTCAGCAATACTTCCTTCGCCACGCATGCGTACGCCCCAGCGGCTGTCGTTCACTTTTCCGTCGTGGCTTTGTTCTATTAAATGCCACACTTTATCGGCATGGTTAGGAAAATTTTTATACAGCCAGTCTCGGAATAAAAATTTTATGGCTCCATTTAAACGAATGAATGTGTATGCCGTAAATGTGGCTCCGTTATCTGCTGCTGCTTTCATGATGCGTTGCATTTCATGTTCATTCAGTCCGGGTATCATGGGGCCCATCATAATGCCCATGCGTACACCGGCACTGCTGAGTTCATTAATCACTTTCAACTTTTGTTTAGCAGTAACTGTTCTTGGCTCCATCGTTCTTCTTAAGTCTTCATTAAAGGATGTAATGGAAACCATAGCAGATACAATTTGTTTTTTTGCCATCTCCTGCAGCACATCTTTGTCTTTTAATATCCAGGCATTTTTTGTGAGTATGCCAACCGGTTGGTTAAACTCATTGCATACTTCAAGTAGCCCTCTTGTGAGCCGGTACTTTTGTTCAGCGGGCTGGTAGCAATCTGTATTCCCGCTGAGCATGATGGGTGTGGCATCCCATTTCGGATGCATCAGGAATTTACGCAGCAACTGTGGCGCATTTTTCTTGATGATTATCTTCTGCTCAAAATCAAGACCGGCGCTGTAACCCCAGTATTCATGCACATTACGGGCATAGCAGTATATACATCCATGCTCACAACCGGCGTAAGGGTTCATGCTGTAACTCATGCCCACATCTTTGCTCTCCACCTTGTTTACAATCGTTTTTGATTGCTGCTCGATGTACTGCGTTGGAATATTTCTTTCTTCCCAATCATCAATGGCTTCTACATGTTCTTTGGTTATTTCATTTTTCAGGAACCGGTTTTTGGTGTTGAACTGTGCACCACGGCCGGCAAGATATTGAATGGATTCTTCCTGTGGGGTTGCGGATACTTTGTGATGATCCTGTTTTAATTTTTCTGACATAGGGGGTTGTGTTTGAGTACTGATTAAAAACGGGCCGAATGATAATACCGATATCATTTGCGTTAACTTTATGTTGAATCTGCTTTAAATTATTATTCATTTTTTATGTGTTTCCATTATTCATTAACCATCGAAAGAACAGAAATTGAACTGCAACTTGGCGTGCATTTTGAAGATGACTGGTCTCCTGTATTTCATGCAAATGGGTTTTCCTTTTTACAAATGCCGGTTATTACACAATTAAAACCCGGCAGCATTCAGCTTTTTAACTGGGGGCTGATACCACATTGGGTTAAGACAAAAGCAGATGCGGATAAGCTAAGAGCCCAGACTTTAAATGCCCGTTCCGAAACCATTTTTGAAAAACCATCTTTCCGCTCATCCATTACAAATCAACGCTGCTTGGTTTTAGCAGATGGTTTTTTCGAATGGATGGATTTTCAAAAAAAGAAATATCCGCATCATATTTATTTAAACAATGAAAAAGCATTTTGTTTTGCGGGCATTTATTCAGCCTGGACTGATAAAGAAACCGGGGAGCATTTAAATACATTTTCCATTCTTACAACAGATGCTAACCCAATGATGGCAAAAATCCATAACAGTAAAAAAAGAATGCCTGTTATTATTCCTCCTCATTTGCATACAAAATGGTTAACGCCAAATCTTACTAAAGAGGAAATAACTTCCTTTTTCAAACCTTACCCCGATTCGGAAATGTTAGCTCATACAATTAGCAAACTAATCACTTCACGTTCTCAGAATTCCAATGTCCCCGAAATAAAAGAACTATATAATTATCCTGAACTCGCTTTTTTAAAATAAATTACCCTGTTCCGCTTTTACAGGTAAATATTCAAATTCAAAACGTCTTACTATTTCATATCTTTTTTCATTTTTACCTCTTCTGAGCAATATGAATGCATCTGCCAGAAAACGTCCGGTAAAGCTTTTTTTAAGGTATTCTTTCATGGCTTCAAGATATTTTTCTTTCGGTATCCGTCCTGCCAAAGCAATTTGCGGATCAAGCAAAAAATGCGGATCTTCTCCGGCAGCTTTCATCAGCATCCTGGCCTGTTTCAGATTTTTTATCAATTGCAAAACACGTGGCTGATTGGCAATACGGATAAAAATGGCATGCATCGGATAACTTCCAAAATCCCTAAGTTCAACAACAAAGGGCTTTTCTGCCATCGCTATCAAATGCAGCCGGTTAATGATTTTTTCTTCCATTGCTTTTGTTGCCGTGAATCTTACCAGTGTAATATTTGGCCTGCCCGTACGGGGTTGCTGAATATGATAAGCATCCTGCAGCTCTTGTCTGCTTTTTTCAATTTTATGCCGTAATTCTTCATGTGGGTTTAGTATCAATAAATACTCAGATACTTTATATCCTGGCATCTCCATCAAAGATGTTTCCATAACAAATAAAATTTGAATTAAAATTACAAATCCTAATTAATTTAGTATAAATTTACTAAATATTTTGGTATTTAAAATTATTTTTTATGGAAGTGGAAAAGTTTTTTGGAAGCAGCTACAACGGCAGCAAGGGTTTTACACAGCAGGATGTAAGTACCGCCAATGCAACCGGATTTGGTGCCGCTGCCGATGATTATATGGAACGGGGTATTGACCTGAACGAACAACTCATCCGCAATAAACCGGCAACTTTTTTTATGCGGGTGAGCGGCAACAGCATGATCAACGCCGGTATTTATGAAGGCGATATTGTAATTGTGGACAGAAGCCTTAAACCGCAAAACGGTAAAATAGTAATTGCCGTTATTGATGGTGAGATGCTGATAAGGCGGTATGAGAAAACGATTAACAGTTTACGATTGATACCGGAAACAGCAAAACTATCGCCGATTGAAATAAATGAGTTTAATGACTTTAAGATCTGGGGTGTGGTGATTTATATTATAAGGAATGTATGAAAGCCATTATAGATTGTAATAGTTTTTACGCCGCCTGCGAACGGGTTTTTAAACCTTCGCTAAATGGCAAACCTGTTGTTGTATTAAGCAACAACGATGGTTGCATTGTATCCCGTACAGATGAAGCAAAAGCGCTGGGCGTAAAAATGGCCGGACCTTATTATGAAGCAAAGGAAATTCTGGAACAACATAAAGTGGCAGTATTCTCCAGCAATTATCATTTGTATGGTGATATGAGCTGGCGGGTGATGGAAACCCTGCGGATGCTATGTCAGCATGTGGAAGTATATTCTGTTGATGAAGCATTTGCCGACCTGGAAGGTATCCAGGAATCGGCCATGTGGAATTATGGGCTGCATATCCGCAATACAGTAGAGCAATGGACAGGTCTGCCGGTTTCGGTGGGCATCGCTCCAACCAAAACATTGGCTAAGGTTGCCAACCATATTGCTAAGAAAAATAAAATTGCCACACAGGGTACGGTTGTATTATTAACGCCAGACCAGATATATGAAGCACTTGAGAAAACTCCTGTACAAAGCATATGGGGTGTGGGTTTCCGCAGTGCGGAAAAACTGCGTTGGCTTGGCATTGATACCGCCTGGAAGCTCCGTAACATGAGTGAGGAATGGGCACACAAAAACCTGGGTGGTGTTGTTGGCACAAGATTAATAAAAGAATTACACGGCGAGCCCTGCATTGAAATGAAAGATCCGCTGAAGAAAAAAAGAATGATTGCCACTACCAGGATGTTTGGTAAACCGGTGTTTGAATTAGCCGATCTTAAAGAAGCCATTGCAACTTATACCACCAGGGCTGCAGAAAAACTACGCAGGCAAACGGGTGCTGCGGGCCTTATTCATGTATTTGTGGTAACCAATGATTACACAAATAATAATTACAGTTACATTCCCGCAACAAAAGGATTATACACAACCCTGCCCATCGCTACTTCTTTAACCAATGAATTAATAACCCATGCTGTTCCTTTAGCAGAAAAATTATACGAGAAAGGATCAAGGTATTTGAAGGCGGGTGTAATGCTTGGCAATATTGTGCCTGATACATCAATACAGTATAATTTATTTGAATCTCCGGCACATAATAATTTAAGAAGTTTAATGAATGCGATAGATAATGTAAACTTCAGCATGCGGGATGATGTGGTAAAGTTTGCCACATCAGGTACAAAAAAGAACTGGAAAATGCGGCAGGAATACCGAAGCCTGAGACATACTACCAGGTGGGAGGAATTGTATGAAGTAAGATAAGGAAATTTGTCTCCTGGTTTTATAATGGGACAGCCCGGATATTTATTGTAACTTTTCTCAAAGAGTTACACCTATGTTTTTTCGAAGTTTTCTTTTTTGCTGTTTGCTGGTAATGTATAGCTTATGTTTTGCCCAGCAGGCAAAATTAATTTTGCCTGTAGGGCACAAAGCGCCTGTCAGTTCATCCGGATTTAGCCCGGACGGAAAAAAAATACTTTCAGTTTCTTATGACGGCACTGCTAAACTCTGGGATGTGCGGTCGGGATATTTACTTGTTGATTTTAAAGCCGGCGGTGATGCTTCAAGAGCAGATATAACATCTGCAAAATTTACTAAAGATGGCAAAGTCATTATCATCAATTATGAAAGTTATGCAAAGCTGTTTGATGCTGATTCAGGGAACGAAATTTTCCTGGGAGATTGGATCAGGGACGAACCTTCTATTATAAACCAGTTTAGTGCTGATAGCAAAAGGGTTGTGCTGCTAAATATGTATTCTGAAGAAACCCCGACCGATAGCGTAGCTACAGTTTTTGAACTGAGCACCGGAAAAATTGTTACCCAGATAAAAGATGCAAAGCAGGATATCAATTGGGCTTCTTATTCACCGGATGGAAAAAAAATAATCACTGTCAGTTCCAACCATTCTATACAAATACGGAATGCGGAAACCGGTAAAACCCTGGTTCGAATTGCTACTGTAAAGGCCCCCGTTAAAGCAATTACATGCAGCCCCGACAGCAAAAAAATATTAGTGTTTACGGAAAAACATCGCAGGCTAATATTTGATATCGGTTCGGGCAAACAGGTTTCAGTTTTATCACCGGACGAAAATAAACCGGAGAATGATTCCGAAATGGAAAGAAATTTTGTACAATTCAGCCCTGATGGAAAACGGGTTGTTGAAATATCAGGTTATAATTTTTATGATGATATCCCGGTTATGAAATATCAGAATACTACCGCACATCTCTGGAATACAGAAACGGGAAAGTTAATTTTTACAACGAACGGTTTGTCAGAAAGAGACAAGCCTTCTTTTTTCAGCATTGATGGTAAAAGGATTTTGCTGCTTTATGCGGACAATAGCGTTAAGATCCGGGATGCAACAAACGGAAAAATCATTTTGTCTTTAAAGGGCTCGAAGGATTCCTTGACTTATGCCAGCTTCAATCGGGACAATAAGAGAATCATCACTGGATCAGCTGATGGCGCTGTTAAACAATGGGATGCCGTAACCGGTAAATTCATTCTTGCAATGCAGGGGCATGATAAGTGGATTTCTGGTATTGACTGCAGCATTGATGAAAAAATGATCGCTTCAGCATCGGGTGATAATACCATAAAAATCTGGAACACAAACACTGGTGAAATTATCAGCAATTTAACAGGACATACAAATGATATTGAAAATGCCTGGTATAGTTCTGATGGAAAAAAAATATTTATTTCGTTTAAATCTGCGTACCGGATTTTAGACATGGAAAATGGCAGCTTCCTGCCGCTTTCAAAAATTTCGGATGACATACCTTTTAAGTCAGACAACAATACTTCACTGATCAGTCCTGATGGCTCGGTCCAGTTGAACTGGGCAGGCGATGTGGTTAATATATTTAACTTAACTGAATCTGGTGGTACAGATGATGCTTTTAGATTAGATGAAGTATTGAAAAGTGTAAAGTTCAGTCCTGATAGTAAACTGGTAATGTTTGTTTCCAGGGATAATTCCATCAAATTATATGATCTGAAGAACAGGAAGTTTTCAAACACTATTTATTTAGTAAACAGTTCGGATTATTTTATCCAGGATTCTTCGGGGTACTATTTATGTACCACCCCGGCAGCCAAACTATTACATTATGTTACTGACCGGTTGAACGTGATAAGCTTCGAACAACTGGATGTAAAGTTCAACCGCCCCGATAAAGTGCTGGAATCTTTTGGAAGCCGGGATACTTTACTGATAACTACGTACCGCAATGCCTGGAACAAAAGAATCAAAAAACTGAGGGTCGATACAACTTCTTTCCGTGATGGGTTCAGTGTACCTGAAGCCGATTTTGTAAACAGGGATAAAATTGCGTTGGATCAAACAAATGAAAGTATGGTATTGCATATTAAAGGTATAGACAATACTTACAAACTCGATCGTTTTAATATCTGGATAAATGAAGTGCCGGTATTTGGGCAACGGAGCAGCAGTGTAAGGCAGGATAATTCAAACAGTATTGACAAAACCATTGCCGTTAAATTATCACAGGGTGAGAACCGTATTGAAACTTCTGTTACCAATGTGAACGGTACCGAAAGTTACCGCATGCCCTTGATCGTAAATTATAACCCTCCAATCAAACAAAAAGAAAAAACTTATTTTATCGGTATTGGAATTGACAAGTTTGCGGACAGTAAATACGATCTTAATTACAGCACCAAAGACATCCGCGACCTTTCCGTTAAATTAAAATCGAAATTTGGCAATGATATTATCATTGATACACTCTTTAATGAACAGGTCACAGTAAGTAATATAAAAGCACTGAAACAAAAGTTGTTGCAGACCACCGTAAATGACAAAGTCATTATTTCTTATTCGGGTCATGGCCTTTTGAGTAAGGATTATGACTATTATCTATCCACCTATTCCGTAAATTTTGAAAAGCCTGAGGAACGGGGCCTTGCCTATGATGAACTGGAAAATTTATTAGACAGCATTCCTGCCCGTAAAAAACTGATGCTGATTGATGCATGCCATAGCGGTGAAGTTGACAAAGAAACATTTCAGCAGGTACTGGTTAACCAGGCAGCGATGGATTCCAATCATATTGTATCAAAGGGTGTTAAAATCATCAATACAGATACCGCTTCAAAAAAACTGGGGCTTCAAAACAGCTTTGAGCTGATGCAGAACCTGTTTGTGAATGTGGGCAAAAGTACCGGGGCTACCATTATATCAGCCGCCTCCGGAACTGAATTTGCCCTGGAGAACGGCAGTTTGAAAAATGGTGTATTTACTTTTTCAGTAATGGAAACCATGGATAAATATCCCAACATGAAAATCAGCGAGCTTAAAAAAATTGTAGGGACAAGAGTGGAACAACTCACCAACGGTATGCAGAAACCCACTTCTCGTAACGAAGTCATTGCTGTGGATTGGGATGTATGGTAGCTATTTATTTTTATAAACGGCTCTTACCGGTTATACTCACTAAGCCAGTGAAACTGACGTTCTGCCAATTGAAAATGTCGTTTTGTTCTTTTCAATACTACGTAAACAGAATCTGTGCGCAACAGACCTTTTAAAATAACAGAAGTACTGTCGGGTATTTCGTATTGCAATTGAAACAGGCTGTCTTTTTCACCTGTTAACGATCTTTTACTGAACAAAACAGTTCTATTTATTGTATCAGCTGCATAATTAAAATATCCTCTTCCATATCTTCTTCTGAAAATAGTATCAGCACTATTGATACTTCCTGTTCCGTTTCTTTCAAAAATGATGTCTTTCCATTGCAAGGTATCAGCATTATTAAATGCAAGTGTGTCACTATTCATTATAAATTGTTGCACATTATAAACCCCTTCTCTAATTGATAAATTATCGGGTTGATTGTTTACCATTTTGTACCTGTCCCAATTATCCTTAATGGGTAATATGGCTATTATAATTATGAAGGCCAGTTTCAAAATCCATTTGCTGATGCGTTGCCATTTTTTTTCATAACTAACTTCATATAAATTTCCGGTACCAGTTGGCGTATTTTTAATAAAAAATGCCAGTAATCTTTTGTATTCAAATGCCAATAAGACCATACACAGTAAAACCAGGTGCATTGAAAATAATTTAACCGGAATATCAAAGCTCAGGTTAAGCATCGTTATGTTAATAAACACTCCCAACGCCATCAATGTGCCGAATGTAGCTGTACGGCGAAATAATAAAAACACACCTGCCAGCACTTCCATTACCCCGGAGAACATCTGGTAATGTGTGGAGTATCCCATAAACATCCAGGAAAAACGCATGGGCAGATAATCACCTAAAGGAGTAGCCAGTTGGCTTAAGGATGGGAAGGGCATCTGCAGGCAAAATATTTTAATAAGGCCATAACCAAAACAGTTGATGATCACGAAATACCTAATAACAATACGGAGCCAATAGGCCGGGAAATTATAATTACTGTGCTTATTATTAAACAGCGACCATGTAATCGTTCCAATTCCACTCACCGACAATAAAAACCATAATTGCACCCAGTTGTATGAAGTGTCGCCGCTGCCGTTTGGATAAACCAATTCTTTACGTACATGAAACAACCCTGCATTGGCTGCCTCCACACACCAATCCATAAACTGGTAATAATACTTTGTCAGGTAATTTCCACCCGGGATGAATTCGATCCAGGTCCAGGGAGCAATATATAATAGGAAGTAAATAAAAAAGAAACGAAAAATCACCCTTTGCCAGTTAGGCCAGTTTTCTTTGCCTGGCCAGGAGTATTTATTCATGTAATTAATTTTGGATTGGTAAGATAATATTTTTTATCAACCGGTAACATGCTTTATAAATCATGAAATTTCTTTTCATCACTTTCTTTGTATATTTATCCTCAACCCCCGATTTATGAAACAGGTATTTCTGATAGCAGCACTATTCTCCGCCAATACTGTATTTTCTCAAACCCTTATTCAGCGTGATCCGGATATTGAACAGATGGTAAAAGAGGTTTCTGCCGATTCGTTAAAATCTTACATTAAAACGTTGGTTGCTTTTGGAACCAGGAACACTTTGAGTACCCAAACCGACCCCGGCCGTGGTATTGGTGCTGCCAGGAACTGGGTGCTGGCTAAGTTTAATGAAATGGCTAAACAATCAAATGGAAGGTTATCTGCCATGATTGATACCACCACTTTACAACCCGATGGCCGTAGGGTTGATATGGTCTTATTGCTGGGAAATGTAGTGGCTACATTGAAAGGTACCGATCCTGGTGATGACCGCATTTTTATCATCAGCGGACACATAGATAATATGCGCAGCAGCCCCACCGACCGCATTGGCGATGCACCCGGAGCCAATGATGATGCCAGTGGCACTGCAGCCGTTATGGAATGTGCAAGAGTTATGAGTAAGCGTAATTTTCCTGCTACCATTATTTTTGTAGCAGTAAGCGGTGAAGAACAGGGATTACTCGGTTCTAATTTCATGAGTGAAAAAGCAAAAAAAGAAAAATGGAATATTGAAGCGGTATTGAATAATGATATCATGGGCAGCAATAACAGCAATGAAACGGGTATCATCAACAATACCAGAGTGAGGGTGTTTAGCGAAGGTTTACCAGCTTATGAAACAGAAAAAGTTGCAGCAAATATCCGTAGCCTGGGTTTGGAAAACGATGGAAAGTCCCGCCAGCTTGCACGTTATGTAAAAGAAGTTGGTGAGCGTTATATAGATAATATTGAAGTGGTTTTAATTTACCGCAACGATCGGTTTTTGCGTGGTGGCGACCATACTCCTTATGTACAGCGTGGTTATGCCGCTGTGCGCATTACAGAAATGAATGAAAATTATACACGCCAGCATCAGAATGTAAGGATGGAAAACAATATACAATATGGCGACCTGGAGGAATATATTGATTATGAATACCTGCGGAAAAATACGGGCATAAACCTGGCCAACCTCGCAAATTTAGCCAAAGCTCCATCTATGCCCGATTCAGTAAAGATGGATGTGAAAAAATTAACCAATTCAACGCTTTTATACTGGAAACAGCCAAAGAAAGGGAAAATTAAAGGTTATTATGTTTTGGTTAGAGAAACAACCAGTGCATTCTGGCAGAAAAAGATCTTTACTGCCGACACTGAAATACGTTTACCTTTTTCAAAAGACAACTATTTTTTTGCCGTGCAGGCCGTTAACGAAACAGGAAATGAAAGTTTGCCGGTTGTACCCGGGATTGGGCGTTGAATTTTCCTGAACTGTAAATTTATAAAGATGAGTTATTGGTATGCGGTTTATACAAAACCACGTTGGGAAAAAAAAGTTGCTGCTTCGCTGGAGGCTAAGGGTATTGAATATTATTGTCCCCTGAACAAAGTAGTGAAGCAATGGAGCGATAGAAAAAAAACTGTACTGGAGCCTTTGTTTAAATCTTATGTTTTTGTTCAGGTAGATGAAAAAAGGAAATGGGAGCTGATGCAGATAAACGGTGTTGTGAACTATGTTCACTGGTTAGGCAAACCTGCAAAAATTAAAGAGAGTGAAATAAATACCGTTAAAAAGTTTTTAAACGAATTTGACGGAGTGGAAGTAGTGGAAAGCAGTTCGCCTGTAAATTCAAAAGTAATAATAAAGCATGGGGTGCTTATGAATTATGAAGGTATTCTATTACAGGTGTCTGGTAATCGAGCCAGCGTAAAAATTGAAAGTATGGGATTGCAGCTGACCGCTTTTTTCGATAGAAAAAACATACAGATAGTAGAAGGAAAAAAGAAATAATTTTTAATTGATCCGGTTTAAGAAATCATAGTAATCAAAACCATGTTTAACTTTTTTAAAAAGAAAAAATCCGGCCACCAGGTATCCGGCATGCTGCCTGTTGAAACAGATATTCATTCACACATATTACCCGGTATTGATGACGGAGCTCCGGATGTAGAAACTTCTTTGCAGTTAATTCAGGGCCTTTATAATGCAGGTATCCGAAAATCCATTGCTACACCACACATCATTGGCGACCTGTATAGAAACACACCTGAAACAATTAATAATGCGCTTGCTAAAGTAAAGGAGGCTTGTACAGCTGCAAAAATAGACATGGAAATATCTGCTGCTGCAGAATATATGCTTGATGATTATTTTATGGAGCTGTTAAAAAATAATTCTCCCTTATTAACACTCCATAAAAATATCCTGTTAACTGAAATTTCCTATTCCACCCCTCCTGGTAACCTCAATATGATTACTGCAAAAATTATTGAAGCAGAATATAAACCGCTACTGGCCCATCCCGAAAGATATTCTTTTTACCATCATAATTATGATATTTATTACCGCCTTATTGAGATGGGATTTCATTTGCAGATCAACCTTTTATCACTTACCGGTTATTATGGCAAATCGGTAAAAAAAGCAGCCAAATTCATCCTGGAAAAAGACCTGGCTAAATTCGTTGGCACTGATCTGCATCATCAGCGTCATTTAGCTGCCTTAACAGACCCTGTAAACCTTTCCATCATAAAACGTTCTCTTGCTGACGGGACTTATAATGATTTTGATGCAATAGTTTAAAAAGATTTTTTACATGCATTTTAAATTTATTAAACATCTTTATCAAACAATTTCCTGATCCATTATCTTCATTTTTGAAATTCTTTCATGTACTAAAAGATTTGAATTGAAAAAGACTTTATTTAAAATATTATTCCTGCTATTAGTTTTTCATAATGCATATGCTGCAACTTATTATATAAGCCCGGCCGGAAATGACCTCTCCGGAAACGGCAGTATAAGCAATCCCTGGAAATCTTTATACAAGGCAACATCGGCTGTAAAAACTACGGGAGATATTATTCATGTATTTGCCGGCACTTATACCGAGACTCAACAATGTGTTTTAGCAGTTGGTGTCAGTATTGAAGGAGAAGGAGTTACTTCAATAATAAAAAGCACTCTTAAATCCGATTGGACTGCACTTTTACTGGCCAGTTCGCCCGAAGGGACAAATGGCAATCAGCATATTTCTCATTTAAAATTTGATGGACAAAACCTTTCTACTTTTTGGGGTATTCAGGTAGCAGGAAGGAGCAATGTGAGTATTAATAACTGTACAATCATTGACTTTCTTGACAGAGGTGTTTTGTTTGGCGGCAGAAATGACAACAAAGAAGAGCCTCCTGAAATATATGCAACCGGAAATTCATTCCATGATAACATAGTTTTAAATTGTGCTGCATATAATACCCATAATGGAATATACGGAAGGGGTTGTTTAAATATCGGAGGACAGAAAGGAATGTTGATCTATAACAATACGATCATACAAAATCAACGCCCCAAAGGTTTTAACGGATGGCCAATAAAAGTTTATAACAACGGGTACCTGCTTGGTTGTAAGATTTATAATAATACACTTACAAAGATACCTTTCCATGGAAGTTCCGGAGGTGAAAACGGCTGGGATTTTTGTATAGAATTGTTTAACGAATCGGGTTTGGAAATTTACGGTAACCGCATACAGGGAAGTATTGATTTCAATCATCAGACTAAGGGAGATTATTCATACAGCATATGGATACATGACAATATAATTTTTCAACCAACATTAAACTCCAGTTTCGAGAGTGGCATCATACTTGAATTCGAATCAGAAGGTGTGATTATTGAAAACAATAAACTGAACAACATTTCAGGCTGCATACTATTCTATACCAGAGATTTTAGCTTTATTAGTGATGTTGTTATCAGCAACAATACCTTTTTGAACATTGGCAAAAAAAGCATCAATGGTCATAAAGGTGTTGGGATAGGCTTGTATAGTGAGGGCACAAACAATTTTGCTGTTAATAATTTTACTGTTCACAATAACACACTTGCAGCTGCAAGTAACAATGCACCTTACTATGGCATAGAAATAGCCGGTGCGGCATCAGTGACTGATATGAAAATCACAAATAATTCTATACAGGAATTTAGTATAGCCTCTTTTTGTTCAAACCCCGCATTTGTAATAAATAAACTGGTAATTGAAAATAATAAATTAACGGGTAATGGAAATAATAATAAACCATTTTATATAAGAGGAACCCCGGCTGATTATACTTTTAAAAATAATCTTAAAAGTAAATCATCTTCCGGCACAAACCCGGGCTATAATTTTAAGCAGCAGTTAATAAGACCACTTTATTACGAAGTAAAAAATACCGGTTTCCTGGAATACATTTCTTTTCTTTCAATTTTTATCTTCTTATTGTTAATGCTTAAGGAAAAAGTATATGCATATCCTGCAGGTTTAACCTATACACTTATTTGTCTTCTCTTCAGTTTTGAAAAGGGTTTACCTGGTGTAGCTATTATTAATATTTTATTTACTGCAATGCTGGTTTATGGCTGGATAAACTGGTTGAAAAGGGACCGCAGAAAGCATCGCATCGTCCGCATAAAATATTCTTCAAAAAAAGAGCTGTTATTTCAGCTTGCTTTCTTTGTAATTTGTTACAGTATTATTGTATTTACATTGCTGTACTTTAAAAACTATTTTAAGGCGGATATTATTCCATGGGCAGATGCATTTATTTGCGCTGCTGTTTGTACAGGTTTATTGATGATGGTTGCAAAAAAAGTTGAAAGCTGGTATTGGTGGTTTGCCGCCTGCATTACAGCAATTCCAATATACTTTGTAAAGCATTATTTGCTTAACAGTGCAGTTTACCTGATGATTATTATTATGACAGCCTGGGGGTTGTATGCATGGAAAAAAAGAAGGGTGACAAGAAAAAGAGTCAGTCAATAAAATTTCAACCTTCTGTTTACAATACAAAATAAATAATACTCACACTATTGCCTTAATTTGTTTTTTAAGATAATCTGAAAGCCTTAAACTGATTGCAACAAGTGTAAGCGTAGGATTTACAGCGCCACCGGTAGGATAACAGGAAGACCCGGCTACGAATAAATTATTGATTCCAAATATTTTACAATTAGCATCAACAACGCCTTGTTTGGGATTATCACTCATTCTTGTGGTGCCAATATGATGCCATCCGCCACTGGTGTAATCCGGTAACTGTTCATCAGCATCAAGCAAAAAATCAGCTAATTTAACCCGGCCTATTCCGGCTGCCCCCACCTGCTGACCTAAAAGTTTGTTTATGGTCAGTACTGTTTTTTTGTCTATTGCAGACAATGCCCAGTTTAAATCAGCTCTTGGAACCCCCAGTTCATCTTTTTCGTTACTTAATACTACTCTTGATGCCGGGTGTGGAAGTTGTTCAGCTCTTGTATATAATCCATATGACTGTGTTTCATTCTTCGAAAACATTCTTTGAATAAAATTTCTCTTATCCAGATTATTATATTTATGAAAAGTATCCAGGCTTTTCCGGGGATCATCATTTGACCATAACTTTACTGATGGTATCGTATTTTTTGCCAGGTCTAAAGGCATTAATGAGACCGAGCCATTTAAAACCTGCAGTTCTTCCTGTTTTTGAGGAGATATTGCCAGTTCAGCACGGACTTTTGTTTTTGAATCCATTTTGTAAAGCAATAAAGGATCAGAATGATTTAGCCACAGTTCTCCGGTCTTAAGTTCGAGGTGCTCCATAAAATAACGGCCAACCAAATCATTATCATTTCCTAAGCCTGCAGAAGCCTGCTTGTTGGAAGCCATTAAAAGCCTGGCATTTTGCATTGCACTACAGGCCAAAATAAAATACCTGGCTTTAACCGTGTGCTCTTTTCCTGCATAATTTTTTACAGTTATTTTTTTAATTGCGTCAACATTTTCGGTAGCATTAATATCTACAGCATTAGCATATGTGTACAAATGAATATTTTTTGCATTAACTACTGCTTCTTTATATTTATTTCCAAAACGTGTTGGTGGACTAAAATGCCACATCTTACTCCAGATTACATTTTCATCAAGTGGAAGTTTATTGAATGATTTGGTTTTATCTTCCCAAAATTTTACATCCCATTCGTATGGCCCAAGGTCTAAAATCTCATGGGCCTTTGGATAAAAAGCTGCAATATCCTCTCTTTTAATGGGCCAGCCACTGTTTTCAACCCAATCTCTTTTCACAAAATCAATATCATCAAAGGTTGCACACATACCACCCCAATGCCCCGTACTGCCGCCAAAATAATGTAGCCGGCTTGCCTTCATTGGGTAATAAGGATGTCCGGTTAATTTCCCGTTGTATAATTCCTGCACCCTGTCATCATAATCAAATCCACCTCCTTCCAATAAAATAACTTTATAGGGTGTGTTTTCCCAATCTAAGGCTATACTTATACCTGCAGCACCTGCTCCAACTATACAAATATCCCCTTCTATTACAGTCTGGTTTTCTAAGTTTCTGGCATCAATATGCATATAGCTAAATTCAGTTTATCAGGTTAGTGAAAATAATGCACATTGTCGTGCTTCTGTTGCAGAAATAACCCATCCGGTCAGAACATGTATTTTATAATCGGCGAAATCCTTAAGTATCTTTTTTTCCATCAGTTCTAAAACCACAAGCTTATCATCGGTTGATGTTAATGTGCCATTATCATCAGTCAGCAGTAATTCTTTTAGTTTTATTTTACTATCCTCTGCAGGCACTTCTTTTCTATATTGAATCCCTATTGCACGAATGGCTTTCTCCTCACAAAACCTGCCCATATCATCAGGCATGATTAACGGGTCGTATGATTTTGAATGATTATTATAATATTTAATAACCGGTATGGAAACAGCCCCTAAAGTAACCACAGTGGTAGCTAATAAAAAAGTTCTTCTTTTCATGAAAGGCAACAGAATTATATTAAACAGACATTTTATAAGTTTATCCAAGAGCTTCTTGTAAATCCATTGAAAGCCCCGATTAATTTCTTTAAAGCAATAAATATATTTTTAACTCAACATGATATTTACCTGGTATCCGCGTAAAACACAATTACTTATTTGCTTAAAAAACAGAATTATTTAATTTTTATTGCATGTAAAAAATTAAAAATACAGAAATAAAAATAAAGCTTAATTAACTCAAATTATTATCCGCTGCAAAGATTTTTTTAGTATTCAAAATTAAAAGAGAATAGCATTAAAATTTATTTTGGTTCGGTATTTGCTAGAATTGGCATATTAAATAGTTTTTAAATAGAGTTTGTTCACAAAACAATGCAATTTGTTCACATTTGAAAAACCTGGTGTTAATTACACAATTTTAGTTGCTGAAGTTTCGTGTCTTACTCGTTTAATTTAACATATTTATATATTTATTAAACCAATATGTATAACTCGTCATTTTTTTCAACGCACTAACGGATTTTAGGGTGTTTGAATACCATATCACTAGCATTATTTTTGCCAAAAAGCTGTTCATTAATAATCCTGGTATTTAGAAAAAGATGACACAAACAAACCCCAAACAAAAGCATACTAAAACAGTATATAATACGTTTTCAATAAATCCAATAAAAATCTAATTATTCTATGAAATCATTTCTACTGATAATCTCGCTATTTATATGCGGCATTACAAACGCAGCCACTTATTATATCAGCCCCACAGGTAACGATGCAACGGGTAATGGTTCCCTTGCCAATCCCTGGAGGACTTTATACAAGGCTACTTCTACAGTTACTGCATCCGGGAATATTATTCATGTACTTGCCGGTATTTATACCGAAACACAAACAAGTGATTTACGCGTGGGTGTAAGTATTGAAGGTGATGCTGCGGCAACTACCATCATTAGAGGCGCTATTACCAGTAATTACACAGCGCTACTTGAACTGCAATCCCCTGATGCAACCAATGGTAATCAAAGTATTTCTAAAATTACTTTTGATGGCCAGTATGTAAGCGCATCCAATCACAGAACCTGGTTAGCCATTTGGGTAACAGGCCGCAGTAATGTTTCTATTCATGATTGTGTTATTAAAGACTTCTTATGGAGAGGTGTTATATTCAATGGT
>Ga0138256_10001821_pt1 | contig 22926 bp, 23 predicted proteins | sample KNB2016incub_MG_FD_105486 | JGI IMG/M metagenome (GOLD analysis project Ga0138256, IMG submission 105486) | Active sludge microbial communities from wastewater in Klosterneuburg, Austria - KNB2014incub_MG | ecosystem: Engineered > WWTP > Activated sludge > Unclassified | place: Austria... | reverse complement strand
TGCCACCCGATCGCGGCCGGGTGCGTCTCGATACGCTGCAGCGATGCTGAGGCTACTCGATGGCCCAGCCGGTGATACCCAATATAATGGGGCTGCTGGTGTCGTTGGGGAAAAGTGCTTTGGTTGCCGAGTAGCACGCCGGGAGCTCGATATGGCATTCACTTAGCTTAACAGACGCGTGCGTATCGAGGCAAAAACATTTGCCACCCGATCACTGCCGGTTTAACTTGGGCCTATGAATGATTTGGTTATACTGGGTTTGAGCTTAGGAGGCTTTTTTGCTTTCGCAATACTCATCATTTTCATCATTCAAGAGCGTGCGGCAGACAAGCGAGCAACGGAACTCAGGATGTTCCAGATGGAAAATACGCGACTGATTCAACAGATGGAGAAGGAATCGCAGCTTCGACATGCCCAGAATGATCGTTTTTTTAGAGGATTATCGTATTCTGTCGGCCAGATTTATCTCAAACTCGACGAGGAGCAGAACGGCAAGACCTGATTATGCCAGCTCGGTAGGTGGATTCGACCGCCTTTCTTTATACCATACCCAGTACAATATATCGCCGATTTGCCTTCGTTGCATTATCTTCCACTTATGAAATCCCCCTCGAATTTCACTTATTTGATTCTCGTTGCCATTCTCATGGCCGTGTTACCATTCGGCGAGCAGCCGCACCTGTGGCAGAAGCTTATGCTGCTCAAGCAGGGCTATCTGCACCAGGCGATGGACTGGTTTGACCTGCTGATGCATGGGGGGCCGGCGGTCGTTGTGTTGGGGATGCTTGTTTTTCGATTGGTGCAACGAGTGCGCAAAGGCCCGGATACCAGCCCGGCGAAATAGACGGTGAGGGCGACTTGGCTTTGAGCTGATTAGCACCAACCGGTATTGGCGAGGCAGCCGGTACCGGGCACTTCGTCGAACAGGTAGGTTCTCGTGTCGATGTGTTTGCCATTGGCGAGATTCAGCGAGAATTGAAAGCTAAACGGGACTTTGCCTTTGCGGCATTTGGCGCTAAAAAAGGTCGTATAGAAGTCCTGACCGGAAATCTGGTCGCTGATTTCGCCGGTGGCAACATTGACTGAGTAATTCTTATTTCCTGTCTGGTTATTCTGCGCCGTGATTGTGCGGCTGCCTGCCGATTGCAAATTTGTCAGTTCATATTTCAACTGGAATTTGATCGTGGTGTTGCAGTCGATTTTGGTGCCTTCGGCCGGTGAGAAAGAGACAACCTCGAGGATGCCGGATTCCTCGGGTATATTGCCGACGCAGGAGCAAAGGGAAAGGATCAGCGCGAATGCGATAAGCTTGTGCATGACGGTAGTCTGGATGTGCCGTAAGGCAGCCGTAAAGTGGAATTTGACGCAGGGTGCGTTGGCGTGGCCGTCTCAGGGGTAAAACCACCTCTTCCATGATGTGACATAAGATACCTTATGGGAAGTTAATTCTGGCACGCATTTGCTGCTATGGAAAAACATAGCCACCGGTCGCCTTATCCGCGGCCGTGCCCGAACACAGGAAACCCGCACTTTGCGTCAGGCCCGGTCTTTACGCCGCTCGATCAGCTTCACTAGTAGCGCCGAGAGAAAATATAACCCCATCATCGGCAGCATCAGCGACAGCATCGCGAACACGTCCGGAGGCATCACGACAATCGAGAACAGGCAGAGCACCACAATCGCGTGCCGCCAGAATTTCAGAAACAGGCCGCTCGTGATAATGCCGATCGAGCCTAACAGCACCGAAACCACCGGCAGCTGAAAGCTGAGGCCGAACGCGATGTGGAAGCCGGTGAAGAACGAGAGGTAATCTGCTATGGTGAGGTTGATTTCGGGCCTCACACTCTCAGTGGCTGAGATCACAATTGGCGGTGGCAGCCACTGGAACACGAGAAAATCCGCCACCGTCTTCCAGGTCACCAGCCGTGCAAACAGCACGCCGCACCAGAACAGCGCTACCGAAGCGATCAAAATCACGCTGCCCCAGCGGCGAATGCCCGCCGAAAGTGCAGGCGTGATGAAGCGCCAGATCTCATAGATGATAAAAGGAAAAGCGAGGATGAACCCCGCGAGCAAAAGGATTTTGAACTCAATGGCAAAGTTATCGCCCAGGCGCGTGGTCATGATTTTGACCGAAGGCATGTCGGGCAGCCGCGACTTGCGGATGAGGTCGGCGACCGGGCCCATGATGAAGCTCCACACATAGTCGTAGAAGAAGTATGCCACCGTGGCGAAGACCGCGATCCAGATGACGCTGCGCATCAGGCGCTTTCTGAGTTCGCCGAGGTGCGCGCTCATGGGCATATAGCCCTGCTCTTGGCGCAGCTTCTTCAGGCCGGCTTTGGCGGCTTCTGCAGCAGGGTCGTTGATTTCCTGATCGAGCGGCATTATACCCGGTTTCCTGAGGTTGCCGCTTCGATGCACGCGGGCAGATTTTTGACGACGCTCTGGTATTCTGCGGCCATAGATGTAATGACTTCCGCGGCCGGAGTGATCTTGTCAATTTGCGCGACACCGTGACCCGCAGACCAGACCTCTTTCCACGACTTGGCCTCGACGTTGAGGCCGGTATCAGGCTTAAAATCCGGATCGAGTTTGTCTATCGAACGTTTGAGCCAGTTGGCGGGAATGCCCGAGATTTTGGGCGAATAGACAATCTCTTCGGGCGCTGAGTCGATCAGCATCTGCTTGTATTCGGCGTAGGCATTGGCCTCGGGTGTGGCAATCAGCCGTGTACCGATGTAGACTGCATCGGCGCCGAGGGCGAGTGCGGCAGCCATCTGGCGGCCACCCGAAATCGCGCCCGAAGCCACGACCGGCAATTCTGGGATTTCTTTTTTGAGGTATGGGATGAGGGCGAACGGGCTGATGGCACCCGCATGGCCCCCTGCCCCCTGTGCCACGGCAATGAGCGCGTCGGCGCCGCATTTGGCTACGATGTTCGCGTGCTTGAGTGTGGTCACATCGCAGAAAACTTTCGCTCCGACCGATTTGGCTTCTTTCACAATCGAGCGCGGTGAGCCGAGCGACGTGATCAGCAGTTCGACTTTGAATTCGAGGCAGACTTCAAACTGGCGCATCCAGTTCGGGTTATGCTCTTTATGCAAAATGAGGTTGATGCCGATGGGTTTGTTCGTGCGCGACCGGATTTCGGTGAGGCCTGCGCGCAGCTCGTCGACGGTGCGGTAATTGAGCGCCGGCATCGTGCCGATACCGCCGGCATTGGAGACGGCGCAGACCAGGTCGGGGTAAGATACCAGAAACATCGGCGCACCGATGATCGGCAGGTCGATACCCAGCATCTGCGACACGGCGGTCTTTATCTGCATGCGGTTATTTTTGAGTCGGATTCACCGCGTAAACGAACTATGTCCCGGCATACGGCCCCGCGCCATTTTGCCCGAGGCGAAGCCTCGGACGAAATGGCGCCTCAACCCAACGATGCAATATAATTGCGCAAGAACTCAAGGTTGGTTCTTTTCGCCGCCGAAAGCAGCACAATCTCAAAGAAGTCTTTATTGTCACTGTAGAGTTTGACAATTTTCGAGGTCTCAGACTGGTTCAGTTGATCGGCTTTGTTGAGACACAGAATCGTCGGTATGTGCCGCTCGCGCACGATAGCGGAAATTTCCTTCTCTTCGTCTTCGAGCTTGCGGCGGCAATCCATCATCAGGCAGATCGCTTTGACACCCTGGCGGGTCGTGATGTAATCGGCGAGAAATGTCGAGAAACGTTTGCGGAACACTGCCGAACTCTGCGCATAACCATAACCGGGAAAATCCGCCAGCGTCAGCCTGCCGCTGTCTTCTTTGTCGCTGCCGAGCTGGTAGAGCTGAATGAGCCGCGTCGAACCGGGGCGCGATGAGATCTGTGGTGGCTTGTCTGTCTGCAACAGCGCCCTGAGCAACGACGATTTGCCGCTGTTCGATCGTCCCAGAAACGCCACTTCGGCATTCGTCACCGGCATCTCTGCGACGCTGCTGAACTTTCCGATCGGCTGCGCGACAAGACGCTTGTTATCGGGAAGAACCGTTTTGCCAGTAACCATTAGGCTGGCTTCGGCAGCTTACCGGTCTTTTTGAATTTCACGTAATCGCTGAGGATCTGCGCGTGATCGAAGGCCATGGTTTCTGGTAGCTTGCGGATATCGAAAATCTGCAGATTCTTCGCATCATCTGCAGCCTTGGGTATTCCCTTGGCGTCGGCAATAAATACGGTAGAGATAGTATGTCGGCGTGGGTCGCGCGCGGGATTAGAGTACGCATAGAGCATCTGTTTCAGATTTACTTTGAGGCTGGTCTCTTCGAGCGCCTCGCGGCGCGCGGCATCTTCGAGCAGCTCGCCGTAGTCAACGAAGCCGCCGGGTATAGCCCAGCCAAAAGGCGCATTGCGGCGTTCTATCAGCACGATGCCGCCCTTCATCTCGATGATGATGTCGACGGTGGGCACCGGGTTTCTATATGTCTTTTCTTTTTTCGAGAGGTTCTTTAGAAAATTCAGCATCAGAGGTATTGTATTGTGAGGCAGTCGCCTCGAAAATACAATACTGGTTTATGCAAGGCCGCGAGCAAACGGAAACGCTATTGCGCGGTGGCTGCGGGAGTGCTCAGGCGCACCCAAATCTTGAATTTGCCCTTCTGGTCTTCGTGCCACTCAACACCCGCATCGCGCAGTTTGAGTTTAAGACGGTATTTTTCCAGGTCGAGCAACCTGCTTTCTTTCGTCACGGCATAAGTATTGCTGTTTTCCATTTCCGGGCTCCTGATAGAGTATTATCGGGACTTGGAAGGCATGAAATTGAAGAAACCAGCAAAACTTATGTCTCTTGATAACCTGCCGGCATAGCCGGCAGGTTATCAAGAGAACTTACCTAACGATGCGCTGCGGCGAAAGAAACGGTTCACGCGTTCTTCGACGCGCTGATCTTCTGTGAGTACGCCAGCGTGGTGGTGTTTGCTGCGTGCGTCGATGATGAGTGCGCCCTTGCAGCCCCAGTGCTTGTTTTCGACCGAGCTGTCGACGCCATAGATGTCGCGCGCAGGGTCTGAGCGCGTGAAGGTTACCCAAAGCAGATTTTCGAGATTTTTTGCGGTGAAAGCCGCGTCGTCGGCGATGACAATCAGCATGATGCCCTGGTTGTGCACGTCGCGCGCGGCCGAAGCGATTGAACGAATTTCAAATTCTGTACTGCGGTAGTCGCGGAACACATTGCCACGAATCACAAGAATTCCCGGCTGTGCAAGCTTTGCGTCGCGGAACTTGTAACGCGAAAACTCGCGGCCGGAGAGCTCGGTCGCCAGCTCGCGCAGTTTTTTACCATAGGCTGCGATAACGAGTTTCGATCCCTCGTGCAGACCGGAACCGCTGTAGTCGAGCGAATCCATGGTCGTGCGCGTCTGGAAATGCAGGTCGCGCGTGAAGTCGACGCGTTCTAGAATGTAACGCAAAAAATCAGCGACGCGGTGCACCGACACCCCCTGCCCTGCCTCGTCGGCCGTAATAAAGAGATATTTCGCGAGCGACATCTGGTTGAAGCCGAGTATTGCATTGGCCTGCGTGAGAATCTCGCGTGGTTGCGGCGGCATATAAGGCAGATAGCGCTCTGAGCCCAGAGCCAGTAGTAGCGGGTGCACCCCGGCGGCATCAACTGCATGTACCTCTTTTACGCCCGGTAGTTCGGTTTGCACAAGATCGTGCGTCAGGTCGTGTATCAGGCGGCCAAATTCAGAATCTTCCTGCGGCGGCCGGCCGACCACGGTAAAAGGCCAGATTGCATTTTTTCTGCGCGCCAGAACACGCGTGACGCGCAGAACCGGAAAATCGTGTGTCAGGCTGTAATAACCCAGATGATCACCGAACGGGCCTTCGGGTAATGTTTCGCCTGCGTGCACTTCTCCATGAATGAGAAAGTCCGCCCACGGCGACTCGAGAAAACCATGGCGGCGTTTGTAACGAAATGCGCGCAGGTTGAGCATCGAAGCAAACAGCAGCTCGCTGATATTTTCGGGCAGCGGCATCACTGCGGCGAGCATGAGTGCGGGTGGCCCGCCGACCATAATCGTCACTTTGAGAGGTTTGCCCTGCGCGATTGCCGCGGTGTGGTGAATGCCGATGCCGCGATGTATCTGGTAGTGCATGCCCATCGTCTTGCCTTCGGTAAACTCATTGCCGCTGGTCTGGATGCGGTACATGCCGAGGTTCGAGCGCATGATACCGGGGCGTGCGGGGTCTTCGGTATACACCAGCGGCAGCGTGATGAATTTGCCGCCGTCTTTGGGCCATGATTTCAAAATGGGAATGCGCGTGATATCCGCCGCGCGAAAGCCTGCGCCAAAGAACGAGCGCCGCGGCAACGTGTGTACACCCACGCGCAGGGCTTTCATAAGCGTCGCGGGGTTCATCAGCCGCTGTGGTTCAGAGCGCACGCGCAACACCGCTTTCACGGGCTCGAAGGCGTCACGAAACAGGTAGCGCGCACGCGCGGCAGTACCGAAGATATTTGAAACAGCCGGGAAAGCTGCACCCTTCACTTTTTCGAAGAGCAGTGCGGGGCCACCCATTGCATTGATGCGGCGGTGCACTGCGGCCAGTTCGAGATCGGCGTCGATCTCTTCGGTGACGCGCACGAGCTGTCCCGATTTTTCGAGATCGGTGACTGCATCGTAGAGGGTTTTATAGCCCATCAGTTGCCAGTCGTCATCAGCGCCGTTCCATAGCAGTTATCATATCGCGCACCGCACTGCCCAGACCTGTGGCGAGACTGCGCGCAATGATCGCATGACCGATGTTGAATTCAGTGATTTCGGGGATATTGCATACAGGACCCACGTTGTGGTAGTTGAGACCGTGGCCCGCATGCACTTCGAGGTGCATCGAATGTGCAAGAGCCGAAGCTGCAGCGAGGCGCTTCAGTTCATCGGCGCGCTTGCGCATATGCGTGAACGCGCGCGCATAGGCGCCGGTATGAAACTCGATACCGCGTGCGCCCGATTTGGCCGCGAGTTTAACGGCGCTCTCGTCGGGTTCGATAAACAGATAGACATCGATGCCCTGAGCATGCAGTTTTTGCACAAACTCCGTGACCCGGGCTTCTGCTTTTGCGACGTCGAGTCCGCCTTCGGTGGTGATTTCTTCGCGGCGTTCAGGCACGATGCACGCGGTTGCGGGTTTGAGTTCGAGAGCTATCCCTAAAATTTCGTCGGCCAGCGCCATTTCAAAGTTCAGAGGTATCTTGAGATTGCGTTTGAGCTCGAACACATCGGCGTCACGGATATGCCGCCGGTCTTCGCGCAGATGCACCGTGATGAGGTCAGCACCGGCGTGTTCTGCCACGAGTGCGAGTTCAATGAGAGACGGGTCGTTTTCGCCGCGTGCATTGCGCAGCGTCGCCACATGGTCAATATTGATGCCGAGATGGATGCGTTTCAAGGATTTCCCCCGTCAGGATTATTCTTCTTTATATATTCCGGTTTGACTGTGAAGCGAATATTTACCTTGTCCGGAGTGATCGAGACAATCTGCACTTTTTTGCCCCCTGAGATCACGCGTGCCCGCACGCTGACACCCGATTCAGTGGCGTAAGGCAGAATGCTGCCCGTTTTGGCATTGTAGCGTGTGTCTTCGGCATTGACGAACGCATAAAAATCTGCAGGGTTGAGCTTTTTTACTGCCGCAGATTCGCCTTGCACCCGAATCTGCACGACCTTGTCAGACAAAGCAGCGTCGAGGGCAGCATCGAGATTTTGCACGCGCAGCGAAATTTGGTCGAATTGCGCCTCTTCGCTGAAGGTTTTGGCGATGAGTTCGATGCGCACATTGACATTGCGGATTTTGTCGGTGGCAACCTGATCCGGAATGCGCAGGTTCACTTTGCGCGTGAACGATTTGGCCGCACCTTCGAGATCGACCGGCTCGGTATCGAGGGCCTGCAGGCCGGCCACAAGCGCTTCGGGTCCGTCAATTTCGATCTCAGCCGGCGTCACAACCGCCCTCATCAGTCGCATCGCAGCGTCTGGATTGCCGCTCGTGACGACGTGAATGGGCACGGTGCGCGCGGCCCCCTTCTCCAGCCCTACCTGCAAAGTTTCCGGCCTGTTCGCGAGTTCGACGCGTTCGGGTAACTGCCGTGTATCGAACACGACCGGATAACTGGCGTCGCCGTTGCGCGCGTTCGCGAGATTCACCTCGGCCTTGATACCCGAAGTGGAAAATTTGAGAAACTCGTCGCGGCCCCGCACGGTGACTTTGATGAAGCGCGGTTGCCCGGGTTTGAGAAACAGGTTCGCAGGTTTTTTGACATATTCGATGGGCACGTTAAAAGTCGTCTGTGTCACGCGCGCAAATTCGACGTAGAACCAGAGGCCTGAACCGATTGCGAGGCAGATGAGTTTGGCGATATAATCTTCGATGAAGATATAACGCAGCACGCGGCCGATCACAGGTTTCTCCATTCTTCTGCGAGATTATTCTGGTTGAGCGCGATCAGAATTTTTCTCAACCTTGCCTGATCGATACTTTCTTTCATTTCACCCAGAAACGCCAGCGACAGTTTGCCGTTGGTTTCCGAGATGACGATGATGAGCGCATCGGAATCTTCGCTTAAGCCCAGCGCCGCGCGGTGGCGCGCGCCGAATGACCGTTTGATTTCTGAGGACGTGCTCATCGGCAAATAACAGGCTGCAGCGACAAGGTTCTGTCCCTCGATAACCGCAGCACCATCATGCAGCGGATTTTTGCCATAGAATAGCGCCTGTAATAGTTCGCGCGAAACGCGCGCACCGATCTGCACCCCTGCTTCGCTGTATTGCCTTAAGCCGACCTTATGGACAATTGCAATCAGCGCGCCACACTTGGCATCGCTCATCTGTTTGCAAGCCGCCGCGATTTCATCGACCGGCACCTGCTGCACCTGGATCAGTGTGCGGTACCAGCGTGCCTGACCGATCTGGTAGAACAGCCGGCGCAGTTCGGGCTGCAATACGACCAGAATGCCGATCACAAAATAGCCAGAGATCGAATCGAAGAGCCAGCTTAGGGTTTCGAGCTGCGTGCGGTGGCTCAAAAAAGTCAGCGCGAGAAACAGCGCCACACCGCCCAGAATCGGCACCGCGCGCGACTGCCGCACGAGCCGGTAACCGTAATAGACAACGAGCGTGACGAGAACGATGTCAAGTATGTCGCGCGGGCTAAAGTTCATATTTCTTTAATGCAGATAAAAGTTTCAGGCAATCGGCCATCTCGCGTACGTCGTGAAGGCGCAGAATATCGCAGCCGCGTAAAGTTAAATATACCTGCACCGCCAGCGTACCGGTTAAACGGTCAGCCGGATCGTCTTTTTCGAGAATTTTGCCAATGAATGACTTTCTCGACACACCCATCAGCAGCCGGTGGCCGTGTGCAGCCAGTTGCGGCGTATTGGCAATCAATGTGAGGTTATGTTCCACGTTTTTGCCGAAGCCGATACCCGGGTCCCAGATGATTTTTTCTTGTGCCAGCCCCTCAGCGCGCAGCATCTGCGTGCGCTCCGTAAGAAAACCTGTCACCTCGGCGAGCACATCCGCATAGGCGGGTGATCGCTGCATTGTCTGCGGTGTGCCCTGCGAATGGGTGATCACATATTCTGCGTTGTGTTCGGCAACCAGCTGAAAAATTTCGGGGGAGCCGCCGCTGACGTCGTTGATGCAGTGGATACCGGCATCGAAAGCCGACCGCATCACACTCGCATCGCGCGTATCGACGGAAATCCGCGTGAGCGCCGCCTCACCCAAAACCTTTCTGAAACCGGCAATGAATTCGCCGATTTTCTCAATTTGCGTTTCTGCCGCAATTGTCTGTGCGCCCGGACGTGTGCTCTCGGCCCCCACGTCAATCATGGCCGCACCCTGCGTTAAAAATTCTTCTGCTTTGGCTAATGCCGCGGCTGTGTCAAAGCGCGAACCCGCGTAGAACGAATCGGGGGTAAGATTGATGACGCCCCAGAGCTCAGGGAATTTCATTTTTGCTTACGCAACAGACTATGCGGGCGTAGCCCGCATAGTCTGTTGCGATTTACTAAAAGGCAAAATTCAGTTCGCCGAAGTACTGGAACTCGCGGCCCAGGATGTCGCGGTTGGCCGACACGGCCATCTGCAGCGTTTTACCCACGTTCACGCCGAAACCGAGTGCAGGTTTGGAACCGTTAAGGCCCAGCATTGCATACATGTACTTGTTGAAGCCGTATGCCACGCCCATGTTGAGGCGCACGCCGTCGCCTTCGGGTTTGTCGAGGTTTGCGGTGAAACCAATAATCAGTTTGAAGTTTGAGTTCGGCGGTGGCGCCTGGATCTGCATCGAGAAGCTGAACAGCGTATCGAGCTTACCCAGCTCTTTGAAGCCACCGCCGGTGCGGCTCTGTATTGCACCGAGGTTTTTGATATCGGCGGCGACTGAGAGCAATGGCGGCAGAACAACCACCTGTGCGCCGACGTTGATGCCTGCACCGTTGACAGCGCCGCCGATCAAATCTTCACGCACTGCAAAACCGCTGATGCCGAGACGCACCGGGCCGGTACCCCAGCCATAACCGAGGTAGCCTGAATAGGCGTTAAATGCCGTGCTGCCGGTCGAAGTGCCGCTCGCGTCATAGGTCGCGATGCTCTGTATGCGCGTGCCACCCACACCTGCTGCGATACCTCCGCCGAGTGCTGTCATGCCAGCAGCGGTGAAATACATATAACGGCCGTTCGACAGCATTGCACCCGAAGCGTTGAGCTGCGCCTGATAACCGCGTTCGGTGATTTCGACGGTTTTGCTTTCTTTGGTGCCAGAAGAATTTTGGTCTTCAAGCAGCTTATTGAACTCTTCATCGTCCCCTGCCGGTTTCTCACTCGACTTGGGAGCTTCGATGGTTTGCGTGATGCGCTTTTCTGTATAGATCTGCGCCAGGCCTGCCGGGTTCCAGTACACAGCCGACGGGTCAGAGACCACCACGCCGTATGCATTGCCGAGGCCTGCGCTCTTGGCGCCGAAGCCATTTTGGAGGAATTCACCCGTCGATGTGCGCGCCGATACCGCGCCAGCGGCCAGAAGAGTTAAAAGTGCTGCCGCGAGTTTTTGCAGATTGCGGATTTCCATTATTGCACCACCAGTTTAAACATGCTGTCGGCATTCACTGCCGAGGTTTGCCCGACGGAGACGACTTTGAGATAATAGACTCCCGGGGCGACCTTGATGCCGGAGCTGTCAAAACCGGCCCAGACAATTTTCTTATTTGTGGGCGCATCAACAGGGATTGGGTTTGCACGATAAACCTCGTGCAGACTGAAATCGTACACCACCAGATCATTCTGTGTTGTCGAGAAGGCAGTGCCATCGAGTTTTTCAATCGTCAGATTGCCCTGCGTTGGATTGTACGGATTTGGATATGCCTTGATACCCGCAGTTTCATCGGGCGGCAAATTGCTGCATGCTGCAAGCCACAGCAAAAATGGTATGGCGAGCGTGAATTTTCTTTTCATGGTGTTTCCTTTGTTTCAGCGGATCAGAGATTTAGCGGTATTTTTCGCGACTTCTTTGGCCACTTCTTTGATCGAATCTGCCATAAAATCGAGCACGTATTTCATGCTCTTATCGTCCATGGGCTGAAACGAATCGAGCCCGCGGTGTTCCTGAAAGCGGTGGTAGGCATTATTCACCTGCGTGATGAACTGGCTCGGTGTCATGCCGATGAGTTCAACCTCATGTTTGAGGTCGCGGTACAATTTCTCAAACCGTTGAATCTGCGCGACATTCACCGTGCCATAGAACTGGTTCAAGAACTGGTCGCTGACCGGCCTGCGGCCGGCCAAAAGCAGCGGCTCTTTTGCATCGTATAAGAGCTTCTCACCCATGCAGTTTACCTCATTTGCGCGCAAGCGGTGTCAATCGATTTCGACCTTAACTTTCCCGTGGCGCTTCTATATTATCGGCCGCATCCCTCACAATCTTGCGCCGAGCTCAGCACCTTCGGCAATCGCGCGTTTCGCGTCGAGCTCACCCGCCTCTTTCGCCCCGCCGATAATATGCACATTCAGGCCAGCCGCCAAAAGTTCCGGTTCGAGTTCGCGCAGCGGCTCCTGGCCGGCACACACAACAATCGTTTCACAGGGTAATACCTTCGTTTCGCCTTTCTGTCCGTAATGCAGGCCCTGCTCGTCGACCTTTTCATAGGTGACATTCGAGAACTGTGCAACGCCGCGCTCTTCGAGCGTGATCTTGTGCACCCAGCCTGTGGTCTTGCCGAGCGAACCACCGAACTTGCCTTTGCTGCGCTTGAACATCGCCACCGTACGCGGTGATTTATGGTGTTCCGCGGATTTCTGCGTTAACCCGGCAGGCGTGCTGACTGTCAGGTCAAAACCCCATTCTTTAGCAAACTCTTCGGGTTTGGCCCAGGTTTCGTGCCCGCCGTCGGTGAGGTAGAGTGCCGTATCATAGCCGATACCGCCGCCACCAATAATGGCGACTGATTTGCCCACTGGTTTCTTTTCGCGCAGCACGTCGAGGTAGCTCAAAACTTTAGACGAATCAGCGCCGGGGATGTTCAGTTTTCTCGGCACAATACCGGTCGCAAGCACGACATCGTCGTACTTCTCTGCAATCAACTCCTGTGCGCTGACTTTTTTATTGAGCTTCACCGTGACTTTATGCTCCGTCAGCATGTTGCCAAAGTAGCGGATTGTCTCATCGAATTCGCGCTTTGACGGAATTTCGCGCGCGACATTGAGCTGCCCGCCGATCTTGTCGTACGCGTCGAAGAGTGTAACCTTATGCCCGCGGTCGGCGAGAACGGTCGAGACGGAAAGCCCCGCCGGGCCGGCACCGACGACTGCCACCTTACGCGGTGCTTTGGTCGGAACATAGTTCAGATTGGTCTCATTGCACGCGCGCGGGTTAACGAGACAGCTCGTGAGTTTACCACCGAACGTGTGGTCGAGGCAGGCCTGGTTACAGGCGATGCAGGTATTGATGAGATGCGCCTTGCCCGCACGCGATTTTGAGACAAAGTCTGCATCGGCCAGAAATGGGCGCGCCATCGAGACTAAATCCGCCTGACCACCCGCAATAATTTGCTCTGCGAGATCGGGGTTGTTAATGCGGTTTGAAGTCACAACCGGCAGCTTCACTTCTTTTTTGAACTTGGCTGTGACGGCCGCAAAGATACCGCGCGGCACGACCATGGCAATCGTAGGAATACGCGCCTCGTGCCAGCCAATACCCGTATTGATGATCGTTGCGCCGGCGGCTTCGATTGCCTTGCCCAGCTTTACAACTTCATCCCACGTTGAACCGCCGTCGACCAGGTCGAGCAGCGAGAGGCGGTAGATGATGATGAATTTTTCGCCCACGGCTTTGCGGACGGCTTTGATGATTTCGACCGGAAAGCGCATGCGCTTCTCATAGCTGCCACCCCACTCGTCGTCGCGGTTGTTCGTGCGGCTCGCAGTGAACTGGTTGATGAGGTAACCTTCGCTGCCCATAATTTCAACGCCGTCATACCCCGCGTGCTGCGCGAGCTTAGCGCACTGTGCATAGTCGGCGATGGTTTTGAGAATGTCTTCGTGGCTAAGCTTCTTGGGTTTTACAAAGTTGATCGGCGCCTGAATTTCAGAAGCCCCCACGCAATCGCGGTGGTAGCCATAACGGCCGGTATGCAGAATCTGCATCGCAATGAGTCCGCCATTTTCGTGCACGGCCTTCGTGATCACGCGGTGCTCGTCTGCCTCGTGTTCGGTGTCCATTTTCGCGGCACCGGTAAAAACCCGGCCCGAGGGATTCGGGGCGATGCCACCGGTCACAATGAGGCCGGCTTCGCCTTTGGCGCGTTCTGCGTAAAAGGTCGCCAGACGGTTAAAGCCGCCTTCGGTTTCTTCGAGAGCCGTGTGCATCGAGCCCATGAGTGAGCGGTTACGGAGTTTCGTGTAGCCCAGATCGAGCGGAGCGAGAAAGTGCGGGTATTGCTGCATTTTGCCTCATTGGAGAAGTCGAACAGCCGTTCAAACAGTTCTTGCTTTACCGCTTATGCGTTGCTTTATATTTCGTCAATCGGCGAAATGTAAAATATGCTGTACTCTGATGTACCCCGGAAAACTATCGACGGCAAGTTCGCGAGTTTACACCCGCTTGACATGCAGCCCAATATGTTTCTCGAGGGCAATTTTGCGCCAGTTCAGGCTGAACTGACTCTGAGCGATCGCAGCAATTTTGACATCCGGGGGAAAATCCCCCGTGATCTGAACGGCAGTTTTTTTCGTAATGGCCCGAACCCGCAGTTTGTGCCTGCGGCCAACTACCACTGGTTTTTGGGCGATGGCATGGTGCATGCTTTTCACCTGCAGAAAGGTGAGGTTGCCTATCGCAGCCGTTATGTCAAAACACCCACCTGGGAAATCGAGCGGAACGCCGGTAAAGCGGTGTTCTTTAATGGCGGATTTAACCCGCTCGCAAACCTGCAACTCATCGGCGGCAATATTCTTTCTTTGCTCGGCGGCCTCATGCGCCGCGGCAATGCGGATGTATTCACCAAACTGATCAGTAAAGCCAATACGTCGCTCTTATCTTACCGGGAGCAGCTTTTTGCGCTGGTTGAAAGCAGCCCACCATTTGCCATCGATCCTTTCACTCTCGACAGTACCGGCTTCGAAGATTTCGGCGACCAGTTCATTGCTCCCTTCACTGCGCATCCAAAAGTTGACCCAGTGACAGGTTACCTTTATGCGTTTGGCTACCGTGTTTCCGGGCAGCCGAAGCTCGAATATTACGTGATTAATCCGTCGGGAAAAATTGTGGCGCGCACAGCGATCGACGCACCCTACCATGCGATGGTACATGATTTTGTCATCACGCGCAACTACGCAATCTTGCCGGTGTTTCCAGCGGTGGCATCGCTTGCGGCGATCAAGCGTGGCCGCATCGCCGAATGGAAACCTGAACAGGGAGCGTGCATCTTTGTACTCGAAAAAGGCGGTGACAAATCGACAATCCGCCGCTTCGAGCTGCCTGCCTGCTATGTGTACCACCATGCGAATGCTTACGAGGAAGGCAAAACCCTGGTCTTCGACGGCGTGCGCTATGACCAGGTGCCGCTGATGGGCGACGATAACACCTGCCGCGCTGAGTTGTTCTCGGGAAAAAATCCCGGTGTACTGACGCGCTTCAGGTTAGATCTGACAACCGGCAAATGCAGCGAAACGCCCCTGGTCGGCGACCGGCCAATGGAGTTTCCGGTCATCGATCATCGGCAGACGGGTGAAATGTACGAGCGTGTATTCGCTGCCACGCTTGCCGGTAACGGCATCGACAAGGGTGTGTTCGACGGCCATGCCTCTGTGCTGATGGCGAAAGGCAAAGTCAAAACGGAAACCACCGAGTTGCCTGCCGGGCACTATGGCGGCGAACCCATATTTGTGCCGACGGGAAAGCCAGGCACGGCGAAGGGATATATCCTCAACCTGGTTTATAACTCGAACGACGACCGCTCTTACCTCGCAATCTACGACGCCGAAAAACCCGACAAGCGGCCGCTCTGCGAAATTGGTGTCGGGTCGCGCATTCCGTATGGTTTTCATGGTCTATGGATAAACCGAAAAAAATAGGCTTTCAACCCGAGCACTACATCAACCGGGAGATTTCCTGGCTGAAGTTCAACGAACGCGTGCTCGAAGAGGCGGTCGATGCATCGAACCCGCTGGCAGAACGCCTGCGCTTTCTGATGATCACCGAATCGAATCTCGACGAGTTTTTTATGGTGCGTGTCGCCGGTCTCAAACAGAAGTTGTTCAACGAAATCGACGCCGAAAATGCCGACGGCATGCAGGTGCACGAGGTGCTGAAAAAGATCAACACCGCGACACGTGATTATTATGAAAAATCCTACCAGCTTTTGAACAAGACCCTGATTCCGGCTTTTGCCGAACGCGGCATTGAAATCAACAGCACCGAGACGCTAAACGCTGAACAGATGGGTGGCGTGCGGCGTTATTTTGACAGTGAAATTTTTCCGATTCTGACGCCACTGGCGGTCGACATGGGCCACCCGTTTCCGCGATTATCGAACCGCAGCCTCAACCTGGCGATCATGCTCAAGCGGAAAAACAAACCAGATTCTCCTGATTATTTTGCCGTGATGCAGATACCCTCGGTGCTGCCGCGCCTGTTTCTCTATTCAGACAAGGGCGGTCTCAGGCGCTACCTCTATCTCGATGACATCATTCAGTTGTTCTCGCACCGGTTGTTCAAAGGTTTCGATGTACTCGCGACGCATGCGTTTCGGCTGACGCGCGACTCTGACCTCGTGATTGAAGAAGACGAAGGCGAGAGCCTGATGAAAGTGGTGCAGCTCGAACTGCGCCGGCGCGAAAAGGGTGCTGCGGTCAGGCTCGAGGTGCGCGATACGATGCCGGCTGCAGTTGTTGAACGCCTGGCAAACGCGCTCGACCTCGACCCGGACGACATCTATACAATCCGCGGGCAACTACCGGTCTACGGATTAAAAACCCTGCTCGAAGACCCGCTGCTCATTTCGGAGTCTTTTCGTTCGTTTACGCCTTTGGCCCCTATCAAATACGACAACCCCGCAGAAATCTTCGGAATCATACGCAAAGAAGACGTGCTGCTGCACCACCCGTTCAATACCTTTGCAATCGTCGAAGACCTGATCAGCGCGGCATCTGAAGACCCGACAGTCCTGGGGATCAAGATCACGCTCTACCGCACCGGGGTGAAATCGCGCATCGTCGATGCGCTGATACGCGCCGCGCGTAACGGCAAGCAGGTCACGGCGCTCGTCGAACTCAGGGCGCGCTTCGACGAGGAGACCAACATCCAGTGGGCGAAGCGTATGGAAGAAGAAGGCGTGCACGTGGTCTACGGCCTCATCGGCTATAAAACCCACTGCAAGGTCGCGCTGATTGTGCGCAAAGAGGCGAACAAAATTGTGCGCTATGTGCATATGTCGACGGGCAACTATAACTCCGCCACCGCCCGGCTCTACACCGATTTGAGCCTGATGACGGTCGACAAAGACATCGCACAGGATGCGACGCACCTTTTTAATTCGATCACCGGTTATTCGAAATTGCCGGCGATGCAGAAGCTCGCGACCGCGCCGGGCAATCTGAAAACTTTGGTACTCAGGCTGATACAGCGCGAAACGCAGATCGCGCGCAGCGGCAAAAAGGCGCGCATCATGGCAAAGATGAATTCGCTCGTCGATAGCGAGGTCATCGACGAACTCTATAGGGCGTCACAAGCCGGCGTGCAGGTTGATCTCGTGGTGCGTGGCATCTGCTGCCTCAGGCCAGGCATACCGGGCATTTCAGAAAATATCCGCGTGCGCAGCATTGTCGGCAGGCTGCTGGAGCACAGCCGCATTCTCGTCGCGAATAACGAGGGTGAGCCTAAAGTCTACCTGATGAGCGCCGACTGGATGCCGCGCAATTTTATCCGCCGTGTTGAAATCGCGTTCCCGGTCCAGAATAAAGCCATCAAAGAAAAAATCATCAAAGGAATTCTGCAGACCTATTTCGACGATACTGAATCCGCCCGCGTGCTCGGCGCCGACGGTGAATACAAGCGGCTGCGCAATGACAAGGCCGCGGGCAAAAATGCACAGAAATTCTTTATCGACGAATGCCGTGAGGCACAGGAAAAGCAGCTGGAAAAAGAACAGATCAAGAAGCAGCTGCGCAAAGTGAAGAAGTAGCAAGGCCTGAAATGCCTGTCCTGAGAAGAGCAGTCTTTCGCAATTACGGTTGACAGGCACTTGCGGCGGTCAATCCGCAGGCATGAAAACCATCGACCAATGGCTTGAAGAATACGGTGAAAGCCACCGCAACAAGACCAACAAACTGGTCCACTGGATTTGTGTGCCGACTATCTTATTCACAGTACTGGGGCTCTTCGCCAGCATTCCGAGCGCCGGCCTTTTCAACTGGGTGCCGGTGCAGCTTTCGGTGCTCGCTAATTGGGGCGGCGTCATCGTCGTGTTCGGCCTGCTCTTCTACCTGCGCCTGTCATGGCTCATGGCTCTCGGCATGGGCATTATCACGGTTGCGATGATGTTCGGCGTGCGCGAAGTCGCAAAAATTCACCTCGCACCGCTATGGGCAATCTGCCTCGGAATCTTCGTCGTCGCGTGGATTTTCCAGTTCATTGGGCATAAAATCGAAGGCAAAAAACCTTCGTTTTTCAAGGACCTGCAATTCCTGATGATTGGGCCCGCATGGCTCTTGGGTTTCGTATACCGCAAGATTGGTTTGAAATACTCGTAACCCTCTCCCCTAACCCCTCTCCCTAATAGGGAGCGGGGAAAAGCCCTCCCCTATTAGTAGAGGGTTGGGAGGGGTGATTACGGCACCTCTTCCAAACCAAACGGCGGTAAGCCGGTATAATAGGTTTTACCGCCGACTTCAGTCAGCGTCGGCCCCGAAAAAATTCTGAGCCCCGGGTTATAGATATTCCTATCGGACAGATAGATTTTTCCATTTGAGTGCAGAAGGTAACCGGGGAAATATCCGCCGTTACCTGAAGTTAGATAGGCGGCGACACGCGTCAAGCTGTGTGCTGTTGCGTCGAAACTGGCGAGCACGCTGCTGATCGTGGCATCGCTGCCGCTCATCACGCCGCTGCCATCTGTTTGCAGGCTGCATTCGGCAATTTCATACCCTGCCTGCGCCTCGGTGATCGGCGGAGTGAGAAAGGTAAAGGTGGTTAGCGAGAACTCGAGGCAGGCACCGTCGAGCTGGTAGTTGGCTGCGTAGCGCCCGGGCGCCGCAAAAATCAGGCTATTGCGCCCCGCATGGAATTGTATGCGCCCGGAAGGGTTTGCGTGTGTCAGCGCATAGGCGGTAAATTGCCCGTTTGAAATATCGATGCGCATCAGGTAACCAATATCCGTTGGCGGCCAGATCGCGTCGGTCGCGAGGCGGTTGAGCCGCTGCACGGTCGCAAAGAGATAAGGCGCCGCATAACGTAATCCGGCAATTTCGGCATAGCCATCGGCGTCGGCATATGGGGAAAAATCGACTGAGCTCACTGTGTTGCCCGTATTGCGATCGAGTATCTGCACCAGATTGCTGTTGTAGAATGAAACGGCGATGCGGTTGCCCGGCAGAAGCTCCGCGCTCTGCGGATTGCTGCGCGCGCCCAAAGATTTTTCAAAAGCAGTCAAGTAACCGTTGTTGTTGTCGAGCCGGCGCAGAGAATCGGCACCCAGGCGCTGCACGACAAACGTCGCCTGATTGGTCGCGTCATAGCGCAACATCGCATCGCTGTGCAGCGGTACAATGTCGCGGTAGACTTTGAAATTGACGGGATCAAATGCGCTCAGAAATCCCGTCGAAAAATCCGACGCGGCGATGAGAATCACGCCCGATGCAGGCGCATCGGGTTTGGGCGGGCGTTCATAATCGGCACAGCCGATAAACACAGTCAACAGCACGGCGGCGCTTGCAAAAAATAATCGACCCTTTAACATCAGAACTCCGCCGTGCATTTCACCAGAACATACCGCCCCGGCAGCGAATAGCCAATCACATCAGGGTCCTGATTGTCAGTGATGTTTTTCAGCGTCACATTGAGGGTATGTTTTGCCGCCGAGACAATGGTGTAGTCAACGCCTGCATCCCACAGAAGCTTCGAAGGCAGGTAATAAAAATAGCTGTTATAACGATCGCGGAATATGGCACCGCGGTATTCGACGGCGCTCAACAGGCGAAAGCTGCCCAAAAGAACCGAAGCACTCGCGACCGCGTGGTGGCGGGGGCGTTGCGGTAAAAATTTATCCTGGTAATAGGGTACACTGCCATAGTCGCGTGCATCGAGATAGGTATAGCGCAATGTCAAGAGCGCACGCTCGACCCAGTTGAGCGCAAGTTCATTTTCGATGCCGCGTATCTGCGCACTCGAAGCATTCACCGCAATGAGTGTGCGCGCGGAATTTTGCGTAAACAGAATATAGTCGCTCGCACCGGTGAGCCACACTTCACTGCGCAGCGAGCACACCAACTGTTTGAAGCAGCGCGCCGAAGCCCTGATGCCGCCGGCATTGGTCAGCGCGCGTTCGTTTCTCAGGTTATCGGCAGGCGTGACAAAAATATTGTCGCCGAAGCGTTCGTAGAGCGTGGGTGCCCGGTATGCCGAGGACACCTGTGCATAAATTTCTATCAGGTTATCTGTGTTGCCCTTCGCGCTGTCGCTGAAAAAGACCAGGGGCCTGAGAGCGGCAATGCCCGAAGCGCTGAGTCCTTTTTGTTCAATGGTCTTTTCGGCCGAAGCAAAAAAGGCATTCGCCGCTGCGTGGTCATTGCCGAGAGTTGCACCTGTCTGCGCGGCAATGCGGAATAATCCCGGATCCCACGCCGCATTGAGAGCAGCCTGCATCTCTTGCCTTTCGCCGATGCGGCTCTCGGCGATCGTCACCGACTGGTAACGGCCGCGCGCGTGCAAGCCCGCATCGATCTGCTGTGTGCGGAATGCATAGGTTGCCCCGGCAATCAGCTGCGGCGAAAGTGATTGCTGGCGCAACTGACTCAGTGCCTCGCGCTGCGGATCAGAGATGTCGCTACGATCTAAGGTCGTAGCACCCGTGAGCTGCACACTGTGGCGTTCGTTCAGCTGATTCTTGTATTGCACCGCCAGCGAAACGCGGTCGTCTGCCTTGCGCACTGACATGAGCGGCAGGTTAACGGTACCCGGCAGACCGCGGTCACTGTGCATCAGATCAACTAAAGCAGAGATGCGTGAGCGGTCGTATTTTTTCCGGTAAAAACCTGTGTAGCCGATGCGGGTGAAATCCTCATTTTGCCTGAGCTCGGTACGGTCGTCGCTCGCATTCTCAGTCGTGCCGTTATTGTTGAGATAGCGGTATCGGTTGCGGCTCTGCTCAAAATTCAGAAAGTGCAACTGTTCGTCGCTGAGGCGCGCGATTGCGGCAGACGAGCCAAGCAGGCTATTGCCCGAAACCTGTGTGAGATAACTCACGTCACCGGTAGTCAGTTCGCGCAGGCGAAAATTCAATGCACCACCGAGGTTCGTCGCCGGCAGATGCGAAGGCACAAACGAGGGAAAAATTTCGACCGCGCGGAAGAGCGGCACCGGTGTCGCTTCGAGATTCAGCGGCGCATTGTATGGCCGCGGCAGCGGCATGTCTTCGATGAAATATTCGATCTGGTCGGGGGTTGAACCCCGCACCCCCAAAAAACTTTGTGTGCCCGGTGCGCCGACGCGGTTGAGCTGCACGCCTGTCTGTTTCTGCAGCACGTCAGATGCGCGTTCAGACATCGCCGCTTCGGGCGTATCTTCGAGCGGTATTTCACGGAAGTTGCCGGCAGCGCTCTGCTCGGGCCGTGAAATCAGGCGAATTGGTTTGCGTATTTTACGCGTCGGCAACGCACAGGCCGGATCTTTTTCGGGTATCGTGCAGTCGGTTTCGGCCGCCGTCAAACCCGTGAGCAGTAAACATGCCAGCAGAAAAAGACCGGGCGCGAAAGCCCTCGCCACTCTACTGCACGTAACGGGCGATAACACCGTCTATGTCCGGGCCAAATGAAGCGCTGTCGGCAACAAATGCAGCTCCCGTGTCGGGATTATTGCGCCGTGCGGCCGGGGTAAGGCGCAGATAACGGAAGCCGTTGGTCTTCAGATCATCGCGCAGCGTCGTGTTGCAGCCGGTGCTGAAAGTATTATCGGCGCTGAGGTTATCCAGGTCATACATATCACCACCACCGAGATCGGGTTCGCCATTCGCGTCGGTGTCCTGAAACAGCTGCGCGGCTGTGAGGTTGTTGGAATCGACATTATAGAGCACCGGATTTCGCCCGGCAAAGCGTGCCCAGTGTGCCGGGTTATTTGAATAAGTCGTTTCAGTGGTGGCCGTGTAATCCGGGGCGAAACCGCAATAGTTCACATTGTCGTTGCTGACTTCGACAAACAAAAGATCCATGAAGCGCTGCGCAGGATTTCCACTCTGGTAGAAAGCATTTTCATAGACGATAAAATCTGCACCGGTGCCGTTCTTAACCTTCTTACCCGCCCATGACAGCACAATGCATGCCGAAGCACCGCTGTTATCGAGTGAGAAGACATCGAGGCTGCCGCCGCTGTTGCCTGATCCGCGAATACCGTTTATGGCTTTGCTTTGGTCGTAAAAGCCGCTGCCCGTATTACCGGGGGCTGCTGTCACCGTGTCGGCGACATACACGTCGGGAAAAGCCGTTGCAGCCACCGCTTGCGTATTGCTGCCGCTATTCTGCAGAGATTCTTTTTGAATTTGCGCACAGGCGATTGTTGCCAGCGGCAAAAGCCACATGGAGATATGTTTCATATGCTGCTCACTCTTAAGTAAGCCCGCTTGCCTCTGAAATACAAATTTTTCAAAGGCGCTTCGCCGCTAAACCCGTATCCTCGGGGCGCAACAGCAAGAGTTCCCGGCTTGCCTCGATACGATTGGCTGCGCCAATCACTCGGCACAGGTCGTCTTCAAGACTTACGGTTGCGGGTCAGCGCCGGATTTTCACCTGTAGGTTTGCCTTTGGGCAAACCGGACTTCCTCTTTTTGTGCGGAGCATATGCATGCTTCGCATGCATATGCTCCGCACTTGAAATAGCGTGTCAATCAATCGACCATTAAGACTATCTTACCCGTGCTCGACCTGCTTTCGAGCAAGTGGTGCGCATCGCCGATCTGTTTCCATGACATTTGCCGTGAAATGACAGTTTTGAGCTTCTTTGCGCTGAAATCGGCCATAATTGCCGCGAGTTCATCCTTCATCAGTTCCGGATTTTCTTTCGCAACGCGCAGCATATTCACGCCGTAAAAGCCACGGCTGTTGAGCATCAGGTCGATCATCGATAAGGTAAGCATGCTGAGTATCTGCGGCACGAGCGTCGGCAGATTGAAAATATTGCGTT
>Ga0138256_10001819_pt1 | contig 22940 bp, 14 predicted proteins | sample KNB2016incub_MG_FD_105486 | JGI IMG/M metagenome (GOLD analysis project Ga0138256, IMG submission 105486) | Active sludge microbial communities from wastewater in Klosterneuburg, Austria - KNB2014incub_MG | ecosystem: Engineered > WWTP > Activated sludge > Unclassified | place: Austria... | reverse complement strand
TACCAAACTGTCGACCCTAACGGGTCTACCAAACTGTCGACCTAACGGGTCTACCAAACTATCGACCATAACGGGTCTACCAAACTGTCGACGCTACTGGTCTACCAAACTGTCGACCCTACGGGTCTACCAAACTATCGACCTTACGGGTCTACCAAACTGTCGACCTTACGGGTCTACCAAACTATCGACCCTAACGGGTCTACCAAACTGTCGACCCTACGGGTCTACCAAACTATCGACCCTAACGGGTCTACCAAACTGTCGACCATTTTCGTCCCGAAGAGGCGCCATTTCGGGATCCCAGAGGGACGGTATTTCGGTAGTCCCGGAGGGACGACATTTTGGTAGCTCCAGCGAAGCTGAAGCGGCCAAAGCTCCGTAGGAGCGACATTTTCTTTCTACCCATGTCAGGTAAATGAGAAATTGACATGATTTGTCACGTAGAGACACGTAAAGTCATCAATAGAATATCAGGAAAATTATAATTTTCGAAAATAATCGCTTGTAAGACGCGATAAACACACTATGCCAAACACCTATTCACAAGCTTATACACATGTTGTATTTGCTGTAAAATATTGGGAGAATATGATCACACGGGAATGGAGAGATGAATTGCATCAATACATTTCGGGAATTATAACAAACGAAGGCGCCAAATCCCTGGCTGTCGGAGGCTGGCTTGATCATGTGCATATCTTTTTTGGACAACCCGTTACCACCTCGGTTGCAAATCTGGTCCGGGTCGTAAAAACCAACAGTTCAAAATGGATTAATGAAAAAGGATTTGTACAATGGAAATTCCGGTGGCAGGAGGGTTATGGAGCTTTCACGTATGCCCTCAGTGAAAGAGATACGGTAATACGATATATAATGAATCAGGAAATACACCATCAAAAAAATTCATTCAGACAAGAATATGTGGAGCTGCTTAATGAATTTGAAATTAGTTATGATGAAAAATATTTGTTTGAATTTTATTAAAATTTAGAAAATGTCGAGCTACAGATTTTAGTGCCGTGCGACACCAACAAAATGTCGGCCTTACGTGCTTGGCGGAATGCCGACATGATGTATTTACAAGAGCAACCCTCAGAGATTACCTTAATATCCTTTAACCCACACGGGAGCTCCTTCCTCCCATTTATTATGTGTCAATCTGATTTTTTCATTGGTGCGCAGATTTATTAAAGTGATTTCACCATACATCTGTGGGCTGAAAATATAGGGTTGAATCAGGGGTTGTTCATCATTGATGCCATACTCCTCCGTTGTATAAATTACCCATTCACCATCAGGTGAAAAATGGGCATGGGCATTCTGTCCTTTACTGGCGGTTAATTTTACTGGTTCTGACCATTTGTTTTGTTCACCCAAAATACTCAGGTATAAATCCATCGTCTTTACCGGGCTTCCTGTTCCTTCTTTATCGGATGAAAAAACAATTTTATCTCCCTGGGCAGAGATAGAAGGAAAGTTTTCCCTGGAATCCGTTTGACTAATATTTACCAGGTTGCCTTGTTCTTGCAAGAGAATATTAAAATTGCCATTTCTTCCGCTTCTAAAAACCATTTTTTGCCCATCAGCGCTGAAATCGGCAAATCCATCATTATAAGGCGAATCGGTGAGCTTGCTAATTTTTTTGGTATCAAAACGATAGGACCAGACATCACCCTGGTTGGTTGCATCCCCTCTGAAATTACCGACCGTAAAAATATATTGTGATCCATCTGCAGTGATTTTACTGTCGAGAATCTGGGAATTTATCGGATTGGTGGCTGCTTCTTTCTGAAATTCAAAAACAGGGGTGATGGAATTGGTAAGGTAGTTGACTTTATAAAAACCGGAACTTGTATTTAAAAAATGATTGATAAAAATACCAGCATAAGCTGTGCTTAAGACTGCTGCCCCAAATAAGAGGGCATACCATTTACTCAACGATAAATCGACTCCCTGTCCGGGTGTATTGTTTTTCCATTTCCGGTAAAAAAACCAAAATATACCAGCAGAGAGGATCAACAGGATGGCCATACCCAATCGAATAAACACTACGGGCAATATTTGGATAACAGTCAGGTAAAACAATAATCCTAAAACGATTGCCATGACCAGCAGCACAATCGCTGAAAAAAAAGCATGCCGCCAGAAAGGAATTACTTTTCGGTCTCTTATGCCTTTAATTATTCCGGTAAAAAACAGAATCAGACCAAATACCGGGAAACACAACAAGACATATAACCATGGGGTGAATACTTCCGAACCTTCTGCATTATTTACATTAAACATTAAATATGGACCAGCAGGATCCGGAGGAGCAGTAAAGGCACGACGGACGCCATAAAACTCAATGGGTTTGCCCATTTCGGAAATAGTATCGTTTCGATTGACTAGCAATTCCCCCTCAAAACCACCCTTATTATACTCTTGTGTTGTCGGCTTGGCACCTCCATGAAAGACCATGGAGCCATTGGGGTGCGTATTTAAATTTAACATATCCAGATCTGCTGTATATAATGCTTTCAGCGAATCCGTTGAAGGATAATAGGTCATCAATTTAAATTGGCCGGACTCTGTCCAGCTGGTAAAAGCTAATTCGCCCCCGGGTAAAAGGACAGGAGATACTGCTGGTATTTTTTTATCCAGGACCAGCATATGGCTTGTGCCGTCCGTATTCATTTTATAGATAGAAAAAAACTGATCCTGGCCACTGTAATAATATATGCCTTTTCCATCTGCTGACCATGAGGGACTTCCATCCCAGGCTGAAGAATCGGTCAATTGTTTCACATGGTTACCGGAAGTATCCATTATAAAAATATCGCCTGATCTTTGTCTTGCGAAGGAAAACACCGGGTGTGGTACTATCGGCCGCACCCGATCACTGCAATAGGCAATGTGAGATCCATCCGGTGAATATGCCGGACGAAAATCTCCCCCCGGGTGTCGGGTAAGGTTTACCGCTCGTTCAATGGGCAATAGACTATCTGGTTGAAAAGGTATACGATAGATTTCCGCATTGCCTTCATGCGTCGATACAAAAACCATCCATTTTCCATCCGGCGAAAAATTGACCTGGTCTTGCATAGAATTGCTCCTGATCAAGCGGCGAACGGGTGCATCATTGCCCAGGGGAACAATGAACAAACCCGGATGACCTTCCCTTTCGCTGGTAAACACGATCCACTTACCATCCGGAGTGATCACCGCATCATAATCCAATGCAGGATGTGCGGCGATCACTGAAAATGATTTTCCTTCATCTGTTGACCGGTAAATATCCCATCCTTCCGGCCGGAACGAACAATAAAATATCCTCTCCGGAGACTGGCTCATTATACTAAAAGAGAAAATCAGGCATGATATAAAAAGTATAAAACGGGATAGTGTCACCATAGGAGTAAGTATTTTATTTTTTATTCTACAAGGATAAACCATAGATCATTTTTTATCAAATCGGATATTTCTGATCCGTCCACCTGATAATCTCAAACCCGTGATCTTACCTTTTGCTTCATCAAATTCAATTCGCCCCAGGTCACTGCTGAATAATCCGGGTTTTACCGGATCAGGTATTAATTCAATATTTCCCAATCTAAAATGATGCAGCCATAACTTTTGACCATCAGTATCTATCTTGTAAGTAGTTGATAATTCTTCACTGGAATAAATGCCACTATAAGCATTCAATTGTTCAGTGGTTGGTGCCACTGGGTTTATCCGGTAGGAGCGGATGGTTTTATAAATTAGTGTATCCACTGCTCCACTATTATTGTTCAAAAATTTCATGGAAGCTCCATAGGCATCGATCCAGAAATCCACAGGTGATTTAGGGGTCATTGGAAATTTAGGTTCACCATTGGCCTGAGTCATCAGTTGACCGTTTTCCAGGGTAAGAGTCACGTACCAACTTTCACCCAATCTAAACATACCGGTATACTTTTTGGCCAGGTTGGTGTCCAGGCTTACCGGTTGTAAATTTTGAATGGTATCAGCAGGAGTATCCTTATTGCGAACCGGCGCAATAAATAAGTCGGCAATTTGGAAGGCATAATTACTTGGATTAAAATCACCCCGGTTAGCTAAAATAATAATGGATAAATCGGCCTCAGGGTAATTCGTAATAACTGTGCGGTACCCTGCCCAACCACCGGTATGTGAAATCAACGGATGTGGGCCGCGCTTATCCAGTCCTAGTCCATAACCATAGTGAACCGTATCTTTATTATTGAGCAACCCCTTTTCCAGCATGCGCACATACACAGGGTCCTTCTCCCTGATTTGTTTGTTGAAATGTAAAACCCAAATTATAAGGTCATCCACAGAAGTAAACAAGGAACTAGACCCCACCGCGGTCAACGCAGTAAACGCTTTGGAATAACCACTATCAGCCGGGGAATAAGAATAGGCCATATTTTTTATGATCCGCGAAGCGTCATCCAAAAATGCCGAAGAATTCATACCCAGGGGTTGAAATATATTTTCCTGTGTCCATTGTTTAAATGATATCCCGCTTACTTTTTCCACCAGAACAGCAAGCAGATTATATCCGGTATTGGAATAAGAGTAACGCTCCCCCGGGTTAAAATCCAGCTCTTTTTGTTGTTTGACCATCCGCAGGATATCGGCAAAAGAAAACGTTTCATCCCATCGCCATCCCGCTGCATGCAGGGTAGATGGCCAATCCCTCAAGCCACTGGTATGGTGTACAAGATGTTGTATAGTGATGGTCTTTCCAAAGTCAGGTACTTCCGGTATATACTTGCGGATATCATCATCCGGCTTAATTTTTCCTTCCTGAACTAACATCGAAATCGCCAATCCTGCAAATTGTTTAGACACCGATGCAATATCAAAAATGGATTTTGAAGTGATGGGTATATCGTACTCCAGGTTAGCGAATCCATAACCTTTATTATGGATTACTTTTCCTTTGTGAATGACAGCCACTGCACAGCCGGGACTATTTGCTGAATCAAACTGATGGAATATCTGGTCAATTTTTGTGTTTTTGTTTTCCGCATTCTGACCGCAACGGGTCAATACAAAACAAATCAACAGGAACGAAAAAAGAATACATTTCATTTGTAAAGGAAGTATGGCAATTCAACAATTCAACAATCCTATAGAATTCGAATCTATACTACTTAACCACTGCAAGGGCTATTCCATCATGATCTTTTGCTCCGATAGTCTGGAAAATCGTCGCTGCTACCCGCTGATCTTTTGACAACGCCTTGTTAAATCGCTGGACACCCTGCACCAATTCATCTTCACAATGCGGGTCCAACACTTTTCCTTCCCGGATCACATTATCGCAGATAATTAAAGTGCCCGGCCTGGACAATTTGACCGCATATTCAAAATATTCGGCATAGGGAGGTTTGTCAGCATCAATAAAAATCAGGTCAAATGGACCTTCGTTTGCTTCTACGATTTGAGGGAGGAGATCAAGAGCCTTGCCTATCCGGATTTCAACTTTATTTCCCTGCCCTGCCTTGCTGATATTTTTTTGTGCAACCTCAGCACATAATGGGTCGAGCTCCAGGGATATCAATTTACCTTCTTCCGGTAATGCCCGGGCCATGCATATCGTACTAAACCCCCCCAGGGTACCCAATTCCAGAATCCGGTTGGCTTTACATAATAAAACCATGATTTGTAAAAATCTCCCTTGATTAGCGGACACACTGATGGCCGGCAAACCCGAGAATTCAATGGATTTGATGGTATCCTCCAATATCGGATCATGAGGCAATAGCAGGTCACTGATATATCGGTCTACCTGGCCGAAGAGTTGTTTGTCCATTCTAATTCAAGGTTCTTGAAGAAAAAATCCAGCAGATTGAAAGGAAAATTAGCAAAACAAATCGAAACTTATGCTCTGCACTTCTTTTTCCTTGCGATTAGATGGTCATTGGGCTTTCTTTGTTTTGAAGTTCCTATTGGTCACCAAATGGTCGTGCGAGCGTTTTAGTCAGCGGGATTTCTATACTCGTTTCGAATAAATAAAACGCCAAGGAACATCAGCCAGATCAACCATAACGTACTGCCGATAAATCCAGCCATTCCCCAAACCGGAAATCCGGGTATTACGGTTGAAAATAACTCGGCCTGGGCCATTAAATATATACCAGAACTGACTATGGCCAACCAGCTCACCCAGGATGGAAAAGTTTTTAATTTTAAAAAAACATAGGACATCAACACAGTCCAAACTATGGTAAATAACTGTCCCAGGTGTTCACCCAGGAGTACTCCTCCAAATTGATGGATGAGCTGGAACCCGGATGAGGCGGCAGCTTTGGTAGCATCATCTGTTGCAGTGGTATATTGATGGGCCAAAACCGGAACGACAAATACCCATCGTAACAATCCAATGATCTGGAGTATTCCAGAAACTACACCAAATGCGGTAACCCACCGGATAAAACTGAATTTATGTTCAAATTTTTGTCCGATCATAATATAAGCGATCATCAGCGGTAGCCCCAAAATGGCGAATGCCCACCAGGTCAGAATTAACACACTCCCACCAGCTTGAAAGCGGGTGAGTATGGTGCCTGCATCCTGGCGTAAAATTTCCGGATAATCGAAATTTATTGTGAGCATCATATAGGGAAGCAAAACTCCAATCGCTCCTGTGATCAACAAGAGCCCGATTATTTTATCTGTTTTCATAAAAACTTGTTTAAAACCGGAAAGAATAACTGATGCCCGGAGTGGGGTTCATACGAAGGTCCAATCCCCTGGAAGCCAGAAGTATTGCCCCTATCCTCAGGTTTAATCCTTTCCATATCATCCATCTGAATCCCACTTCCACACCCAGGGCATTTTTGTTTTTATACTCGAAGTTGAACCCCCTTAAATAAGATGCACCGGCATATAAAGAGGACGGGATTGGTTTATGATCAACAGGGAGGGCCCAGAATGTAAAACCGGTTTTTATAAAACTATAAGTATCTCCGAATTCAAGTACCGTGATATAATATCCGGCATGAAGGGAGATTTGTCCTGTGCGGAATTCAAGTCCGATGGAAGGGTTACGAAACCCATTAATACTGAGTTCGCGACTTGAAAAAGGGTTTTGTGAAAAAGTTTGTAATCCGGTAGCAGTGAAAACTAAAACTAAGATCAGCGATTTCATATTTATTTTGTTTTGACAAGACAAAATTGAAACTTCCTAATAGGTCGGCACCGGACAAATGTCTATTAATTCGATCAACGGATATTATTTCTTATCCGGCTTAGGTGCCTTGGGGTGACTCCGAGGATGGAAGCCAGGAAATGCATAGGGATATGCTGGACCAAGGTCGGCTCCTTCTCAAGGATCTTTTCATACCGTTGCTGGGCGTTGAGCATGATGGCATCCAACCGGCTTTCATCTATACAACAGATGTGTTCTTCCAGCGCTTCGATATAAAAATCCTTAAATCCGGGTAGATCTTTTTGCAGTTGTTGGAGCTGGGTCCGCTCGATTACCCAAAGGGTGGTTTCCGTTACTGCACGAATATTTTCTTTTGCCGGGACTTGTTTTAAAAAACTCATGAGGGAGGCGACAAACGTATTAGCCCCGGAAGAATAGGTGGTTTTTTCTTCACCATTCAGGACTATATAATACTGAAGGAAACCCTTTTCAATTAACCCCAACTGTTTGCTGATCTTTCCTTCTTTGGCAAAAAATTCACCTTTTGATAGTTTGAGATAAGAAAACGTATTAGCGATGATCTCTGCATCCTGGGCTTTAAATCCTGCTTGTATAAAATATTGTTTTAAAGCATCCATGGTATAAAGATACTGGGAACTGAGCTGGCAAAATTTTAGATACCATCGATTAGAACAATGTTTTTAAACGAATCCGGTATATGTCGCCAGGCCTCCTTTGACCCGAAGGATAGTCCTGGACTATACCTGGACGCTCAGAAGTAAAATAAAGCCATTTTTGATCATGGCTGATAAAAGGAGCAAATTCAACACTACCACTATTGACTTTATGGCCGAGATTTTCAGGAGTAGACCAGCTATTGGCACCAATTTTACGGGAGATGTAAATATCAGGGTTTCGTATTCCACCCAGTTGGGTTGAAACAAATAAAATATAAGATTCGTCAGGTGCAATAGCCGGGTTATTGATCCGGATGGTATCGGCAATGGGAATATTTAACCTCACGGGTGCACTAAAACGGTTATCCTGGAATCGGGCGAAATAAATATGAGATTGATTGCCTTCGAACCGGGCAAAATAAATGGATCCATTAAGCGTCAGAGAACAATACACTTCATCGTGCGTTGTATTGATCAAAGTATCCAGTGCCCGGGGATCTCCCCACTCACCATCCTGCTGAGATGAATACCATATATTATATCCCGCGGGTAAACCAGGGCTTGTCCTGTCGGATGAAAAATAGAGGAGGTCGCCTTTGGCAGTTATAAATGGATCTACGTCACGGAAACTCGTATCGGAAAAATGAATTGGAACCGGATTTTGCCACACCTTCTTCTTGCGTTCGGAATAAAGCAATTCAATATAAGCGCGGGAGGAATCGGTGCGATTAAAATAAAACCTGTCGGCTTTCCTGGATTTACTGCCGCCGAATTCAGGATAGCGGCTATTAATCAATCCCGGTTCCAAGAGTTCAACTGTATTATTTGCCGGGTTTTTAAGGGAAGCACAGGAAATTATAATCAGAATTTTACTTATCCATAAATAACGCATGGGTCAAAAGAATATAAATAAAGGAAAGGATTTAGAACTAATTTAGTGATCTCCTCAAATCGCCTGCAATTAAAGATAATTTCCCGGGAGTTTTAAAAGTTAAAATGAAAAATTTTATATAATTTAGTTTGTTCATACTCCACACCATGAACCAGCGACTCAAACATCTGGTATATTTATTTGCATTGGTTAATTGCTTAAATGCCTATACGCAGGGACTCTATAAACCCGGGTTTATCATTCTTCCAAGCCGGGATACCCAACAATTTTTAATTGATTTTGAAACCCGGGACATATGCAGAATTAAAGAAAATAAAAAGATAAGGGACCTAAAACCCTCCGATATTTTGGGGTTTGGATTTAAAGGGAACAGATTTTATAGTTCTCAGATCATCCGGGACACTTTTGTTGAAGTTTTGATCGAAGGGACCATGAGCCTTTACCGTTTTAACAGAATTTATTTTATCCAAAAAACCAATCAACCTATAATTAAGTTAGAAAAAAAGCCTAACCGTAAAGTATATAGGACAGAAACTTTCGAAATCATAGAGGACAATGATTGGAGAGGAATACTGCGGTATCTGTTTTCTGACTGTCAGAGTACAAAGGATGATTTTGATGAATTAAATCTGAATGAAAAGGATTTAAAAATCAAAGTGATTGAATACAACAGATGTATACAAATGCCCTATACGGTGAATAAATCGAATTTACCGTTTATAAAAATATCTCCGGGTATGGGCCTGGGCATTACCAGGACTAGATTAATCCTTCCAGTATTGGATAGAAAACCAGGGATACCAACACTCTTTTCCAATACACAGGTTTCCCCGGCGTGGATAACCGAATTTTCATCGGCAAAGATCTTCTCAAACTTTTCCATCCAATTTGAACTTCAATATCAAAAACTCAAGACGCGAGCTGAAAATAGTTTCGGCCAGCCTTCTGATAAAACATACTTTGAAACTTTTTATAATATCGATGCTATTTCAATTCCCGCATTACTTAAATATAAAATACCATTAAAGAATTTCCGGATAGCCCTTTTGGCAGGTATTCAAAATGATTTGATGCTGAACCAACAAAGCAGATTAATTACAGAGAGGCATACAAACCAAATAATATATACAGAATTAAACAAACAGGTTTTTAGGTTCAGTAAAAGTTCAATCGGTTATACCGCAGCGCTCGCTGTAATTAAACCCATGGGTGGATTTTCGCTCTCCTGCAATTTAATGTTTAACAGCCAGCGACAAGTGATTTCAGCTTTATTAGAGGATGGGAACTTGACCCTGCATCCAACTTTCGATCGGTACATGATCTATTTTACAATTTCCAAAAGATGAGAATAATTATTACATCTTTGTTTTTTGCTGTTGCTGTATTGGGGATATTGACCATGTGCAATAAGGATGAATACGGCGCCAGGCCATTCACCAGGTTGATTACATATGAGGTTTCGGATATAAGTGATTCCGGGGTTACCTGCACCGCCGAGTTGGTGAATCGGGACGATCAGGCAATACTGGAGTATGGATTTATTTATTCAACGGATTCTATTACCAGCATTCATCAGGGGAATAAAATAGTTGTTAAGCCCAAAGAAAATGAAAATATTTTTTCCTATCGGATTGATCAGGCTTTGATCACCGGTCAGCTCTATCGATTACGCAGTTACCTAATTACTGCCAATTATATCGTTTACGGGAATATTGTAACATTTGACAGTAAAGGATCCAGGAGCCCGGTCATCAAATCGTTTACTCCCCTTGTAGCATTTTGTGGCGATACGCTAAAAATTGTTGGATCTGATTTTAGTCCTTTCATAGGCGAAAATATCGTAAAATTAAATGATCAGGAATTGTTTGTGGTTTCCGCGTCGGATTCACTAATATTAGCCATTGCTGAAAGCAATACAGATAATGTCACTTTAAAAATATCTGTTCAGGGTAAGGAAGTAATTGCAGGATCTACTTTAAAAATGATTTTTCCAAGTGTAAAAAATTTGTATCCTCTGATTGTAGGTATAGGAGATACCATTACATTGACCGGAGAAAACCTGGATAAAATAAAGAATTTTAAAATGGAATTATATGGTTTTGAAACTAAGCCTGTACTAATTACTTCTGATAGTATTCTGTTTTCCATTTTCAACTATCATTCTTTCTCGAACGAACAAAATGTTTTTATATCAAACTGTGGAAATTTTAACCTCAATAAACAAATTGCCTATAAACCTCCAGTTATAGACACAGTATATCCAGAACTCATAACTAATGCAGACCAGACAATAACAATTGTAGGAAAATATTTTATACCCAGGTTTCAGTCATTGAGTTTTTTTTCAACCGACCTATTTGCTAATATTGATAAGTTTGAATTAGCCCATGATCAAATAAAATTTAATGTCCCCAAATCATTTATTAATGGAATTTCGAAAACTACAGAAGTTACTATTCGTTTGAATGCATCCGATCAGGAAATACAATATCGTAAGAATCTAAAATTTCAATACGAGAGTTATTGGAGTATAAAAAAGCCATTCCCGGGAGAAACCAGATTTAGCGCTGTTGCGTTCAGTATGAATGACAAAGGATATTATGGATTAGGACAAGACCACGATAATAATTTTTTCAATAATTTTTGGCAATATGACCCCAAAACAGATATTTGGATTCAAATCAATTCATTTCCCGGTGAATCCAGATCCCAGGTTAGTGTATTTGTACATAATGGTATTGCGTATATTGGATTAGGCTATAAATGGATACCCACTTACGTGAATGGGCAGCTGGTGGATTCAAGACCGAACTATTTTTCAGATTTTTATTCGTTGGATTCAGAAACGCTTCAATGGAACAGAATAGCCGATTTTCCATTTGAAACCAGACACAATAGCGGGGGGTGTATCATTAAAAATGAGGCCTACCTGATTGGTGGCATGAAGTTTTTGAAAGGCCCCAATCTCGATGAACCTATTGAACTCAAAAATTTTAATGATACATACAGATATAATTTGATTTCCAAAAGTTGGGAGAAATCAATAGATGCTCCTGATCTATTCCCTGATCCGGATTGCATAGAATATGACAATGCCTTCTATATTTTTGATCAGAATGGATTTTATAAGTTTAATGGAGATACCTGGAATATTTTAAACACTAATAATATTCCTGATTCCCGGACTATTTTTAGGATTGGAAATACGGTTTATTTTGAATGGTTAGGAACCGACAAAATGGTTGAATTTAATTTATTAAGTGGCATTACTTCACCTTCTGTATATGAACATTTTTTTAGAGTTTCCAATGCCTCATTTGTTATTGAGAATAAAGGCTATAAGGTAGGTTTAACAGGAAAAATGGATAATTCAGTTTGGCAATTTGATCCATCCAAAACAAAATAATAGGTAGGAAAAAGACAGTTCAACAATTTATCAATTCTACAGTTCCACATTCTGGGCTTCAGGTAAATTTTCAAAATCCACCTCTCCCTCCCATTTAGCAATTACCGCCGTAGCCAGACAATTGCCTAATAGATTAGTAGCAGTGCGGGCCATATCCATCAGCGCATCGATACCTAGTATTATGAATATAGGTTCAGTCGGCAAATTAAACGATACTGCAGTACCCATCAGTATGACCAGGGAGGCCCGTGCTACCCCGGCGACCCCCTTACTGGACAACATCAGGGTCAGCATCATCACAATTTGTTCACCAATAGTCAGGTCCACCTTTGCTGCCTGGGCCACAAATACCAGGGCTAAGCTGAGGTACAACGTGCTGCCATCAAGGTTAAAACTGAATCCTGTCGGCAATACAAATGAAACCACTTTGCGCGGGATACCAAATTTTTCCAGGGCTTTCATGGCATGGGGCAGGGCGGATTCAGAACTGGCTGTAGCAAAAGCCAATAAGACCGGCTCAGACACAGCCTGGAGAAATCTTTTGATTGGCAATTTGATGTATAAAGCAATAGGCAGTAATACTCCGAGAATAAATACAATCAGTGCCACATACAATGTCAGCAACAATAAAAATAAATTGCGCAGGACATCAAAGCCCATTTTTCCGATTGTGTAAGCAATAGCGGCACCAACTGCCAGGGGAGCCAGGTACATAATCAGATTGGTAAATTTAAACATGACCTCTGACAGACTTTCACACCAATGAAGCATGGTGGTTTTATGCTGGCTGTTTTTTATCATCGACAAACCCAATCCGAATAAAATACTGAATACTACAATCTGTAATACTTGTCCTTCAGCTACCGCTTTGGCTATATTTTCGGGGAAGGTATGCAGGACTATTTCCTGCCAACTTTGTTTGGCCACGGCTACCTGTTGAACGGTGTCTGCTGAAGCCAGGTCTATACCTACGCCTGCTTTAGATATATTGATAGCCAGCAGCCCGATGATCAAAGCAATGGTGGTCACCACTTCAAAATACACCAGCGATTTCCAGCCCATACGACCGACTTGTTTCATATCCGCATGTCCTGCTATACCCACGACCAGGGTAGAAAACAAAAGCGGGGCGATGATGGTCTTAATCATACGCAGAAAAATATCGCTGATGACTTTGAGATTAGCACCCAAAGCCGGGAAGTCATGGCCGACTTCCGCCCCAATGAGCATGGAAAGAAATATCCAGGTGGTGAGATTCTGCTTTTTCAGTCCAAACCAAATAAGACTTCCGATAGACAGCCAGCGCAGGGTCATCAGAAAACCGGGGTGCAGGATGGAGTCATTGATTAAATGGACTCCATGGGTCACGATAACCAATGAAAAAAGAATTGCAATCAAAAGGATGATTTGCTTAAAATTCCAACTGCCCATACCGGTTATTAATTTAAACTCTAACATACATTGATTTTTTTGAAAGCCGATATAGAGCTGACCATGAGGGTGTAGGATAAAAGCACCTTTTAAAATAAAATGTCACGGCTATGCCTGGCTATCGCCCGGGAACTGTGTTAAGGGCTGACCAAAAAGGGCTCCCACCTACTCGGCGGGATACTAAAATAATTTACTTTTTGGTCAGCCCCATAACTGTGTGGGCTTCAGCCAGGCGATAGCGGTGACTATTCGACCGACAATGATGGCTATTTGGTCCTGTAAATCTTGTCCCACTCTATGCGGCCCAATTGAAACGAACTACCGATAAACGGAACTGGTCACCCAGATTTTTTTAAAGACAAAACAATAGGAAAACCATTGGATTTAACAAGAAACACTAAACTCTCTGGTTCCTTTGCCGACAATATGTATAATTTTAAGATTGATTTTTATACTAAAGAAAGGGACTAAGGAAAGTATCATGTGGAATGTCTTCGGGATTTTGTCGGTCATGTTGTTTCCTTTCCAAATGAAAGCTCAGTCGTCCTTTCCTACCGATACCTGCGAGGTTTCCATCCTTTATACCGGCCGCAGCCTGGGAGCCTTGGGGGTATTGCGTTCACAAGACGAACACGAACTCCTGACCGAACAAGCCAATATAGAAAAAATACCATTTAAACTGGTGAGCCATGCTTGCTGGAGGGCCCCCGGGCTCACTGTATTTTTGCCTTCGGATGAACCCAGGGGAAACGAACTTTCCAGAATCCTATCAAAAAAAGATTCCGCTACCAGGTTGACCCGCATCAGGGCGTTCCGGACTCAAAATGTCTTATTGTTACAGGATCCATATCGGAAAAAAAGAGACCTGCTCGAAATGATATTGCACAACCCGCGGCAAAAGCTTGACTTTCCGGATCTCAGGGAAACAGAAGTAACCGTGTATTTCACCACCATCCGGAATGGAGATGAAGCATTTATCATTGAAGAAAATGGAGCACATTGGCCATCACATCCCGGCCAATGGACCCGGGGGGAGATCAATCGCATTGATTTGGGTGAAGATAGCCGGTTGTTTGAACTCCCCGTAAATCTTGGAGAAATGGCAGTGAGAGCTACCGTATTAAAATCTCAACAAGACCTTCCCAGTATTTACCCACCTATACTGGCAGACCTGGGGCAGCGAACCGGCAATTTTGGAATGGATGAATATCAAAGGGCACGCATTGATTATTTTTTGTTAAATCAATTGGGTTATACTATCTCCGTGCCGTATCATTTTGAGTTGGCCCTCGGCGCTGATTCTTTAAAACAAATCAAGGCAAGTTTCCCAGAAATCCGATTTCTAGCCACCAACCTCAGCAGTAAGGACAGCACCCTTTTTCTTAGCCATATCATAGAAGAAAGGGGGCAATACAAAATTGGATTTATCGGTTTGGTAGACCCCACGATTCAAGGCGATTTAACTAAAAACAGCCTGAGGGATTTCCGGTTTTTATCTACATTGGAAACGACCAGGGCAGCAGTGAAGAAATTGCGGCTGGCGGGTGTCCAGGTCATAGTTGCCTTATCTAATTTTGATCCCGGGGACAATGCAGACCTGGCCGAAAGCGTAGCAGGTATAGATATTATTGCGGCAGACCTCCATAACCGTTGGAGCCCTGAATCATTAACTCAAACCGTTCAAATAAAACTCGATGAAAACGGAAAGATTTCCAAACCGGGTTCACCGGCTTTGGTAGCCAGGTCTTATTCCAATGGATTAAGTGTTGGACATTTACAATTACATTTTTCCAATCAAATCCTCGATCGGATAAACCACCACCTTATCCCAATTACAGACCATACCCCTCCGGATACCGCGATCCTGGCTAAGATCATTTCTATGCAAGAAAAGGTTAAAAAACCCAGAGGGGAACTCCTGTTTCCCGCATTTATTGACCTGATCGGGCAGAATCCGGATCTCCAGAAATTTGATCAGACCACAGCTCAGGGAAGGGTATCTCAACAAATGTGGGAAGAATTTGTCGCCAGGCTTTTGCGTAATGCAGGTCCTGCAGAATTGACCATACTTAGAAAATTTCCATATTTCCCCCCCTTAATCGGCAAGTTGCATGAAGAAGAAGTGATCTCCTGGTTGTGGAGTGAAGATCAAATCATCCTGTGTGATATTAAAGGAAGTGCCTTGTTGAAAATCCTGGCGGATGATATCCGGGGTGAGTTGATCATCAGCGGGTTGACCCGTCCTAAATCCAATCGCACACAAACCCATTCTGCAGGTCTTCCTTCACTGGGGATCTCCTGGTACCAGTTCAATACCCGGGTTATGGGTAGATTGATAGATCCGGAGGCTTTTTACAGGATTGCTACAACAGATGTGATCTTTGAAGGAATCAGGGCCGCTGATTTTCTGGAGTCCCGCAGGGTAAGACGTACCTTTACTGTTGGGGAAGATGGCAGGTTAATTCATCATCAGGATGGTACACCGCTTGGTTTGCGCACTTTTGTGCTGGACGAACTGAAACGGATCCACAAAAACAATAAGGGGGAAAAAAGGTATCTGGAAGCCATTTCGGAACGATTAAAACCGGATCCGGTATTTGAACCTTTGTTGACTTTTGATTTTGACCGACCTACGTTGTGGACTTCTTACAATCGTAAATTCAACAGTGATGGATATGGTTCCGTGCCAGAAAGCCGCGTCACCGCAAATAATTCCTGGGTGATAGGTGCCAGCGGGAGATTTAAAGCCACCCTGGATGGGTTTTCTTCTGCGTTTGATCTTGGCCTTTCCCTGGCTTATGCCAAACAGAATGCAGAGATCTCCAAAAATGTTCAACAAATAACAGAATCGGCCGATGATATCAAACTCGACCTGACGTATCGATATAAAGCAAAAGGCAATTTTCAACCCTTCATTCGCAGTCAATACGATACGGAGTTTACACCCACTATTAACCCGGCTTCTCAGGAAAAAAATGTAATCCAGCAAGCGCTGAGAGGTGTTGTGGGCATTGCGAGAAAACCACACCGCATATGGAGGAATGTAGAATTGGCTTCCATCCTGGAACAGGACTTTGGACAAAACAAAGCCCAATTTGGTTTTACAGCCAGAGCAGATGGTCGGTTTTTACTTGGACGCGGAGATCTGATTTATTCGCTGCGCAATGACGCAACCTATTTTCTTAAATCAAACCAGGACACCAACCGCGATCTGGCGTTGAGATATAATATGGTCCACGAATTGTTGGTTCCACTGATCGATGAACTCGCTTTATCGATAGCTGCGGATTTTTTCTTTTACAAAGGAAAAGTACAAGAGACCGAATCACCGGGTATGAGTATGTTGTTGAGGGTAGGGATTACTTATGACCGGTTGTGGAAACCCCGCTATCAGCCTTTGTTTTAATCTTTGAATCAATCCGGGAGGGGCCAGGAAAAATCAGGTAAACTCATCCTTTTTTCATCTTTGATTATCCCAATATACAGCACAAGGCTCAAATCCTTTAACGGTATTCAGATTTATAATCAGTATAGTTAAATCAACCATTTTTATGTTGACGATTCAGGCAACGGAAGAATACTGTGTTGCTGGGGTTGCCAAATCCAATAATTTTTAAATTAATATTTAATAATTAACTGATCTGTTATCACCTTACCCGTCGTAATTTTTATATACTAAATATATAAATGTATATGATATTGAGAATATTATATATTCATATTTATTTTAATTCATTTTTTTCTTTTTGTAGTAGTTATCTCTTTTATTTTCTACATTTAATCCTCACCAATTTTTTTTAATCTGTATTGAAATGCATTTGACTGTCCGGAATAGAAATTTATGTGATGCATTTTTATGCTTTAACCCTATCAGGATCCAGGGTTTAATCCTGTTGATATTGGTCCTGATGACTGCTGATCTGCAAGGCCAACCGTCCATCAGTTTTCAATATACAGGAAGGGTACAATCATGGAATGTGCCAAGTTGTGTGACCCGTGTGAAGATAGAAGTATGGGGAGCCCAGGGAGGGAGTTCTATGGATTGTTCACAGACCATTCATCCGGATGGTGGCTTAGGAGGATATACGGTTGGAGAATTGAATGTAGGCAGCGGCCAGGTCTTGTATATCGTGGTAGGAGGTCAGGGAAGAGTAGGGAACAACGGAACATTTGATGGTGGCTTTAACGGAGGAGGAGACGGAGGGAGATATGGAGCGGGAGGAGGCGGAGCCACCGACCTGCGGAGTATAATAAATGATTTGGATTCGAGGATAATAGTAGCCGGAGGTGGCGGTGGCGGCAATACGGGCTGTCCCGTTAATACCGGGACCGGTGGATCCGGAGGTGGTGCGATGGGAGGTGATGGTATAAGTTTATACGACTGGAGCCCCGGTGGTGGAGGCGGTACAGCCATCACCGCTGGATCAGCAGGGTTTGCAGGAGAAGCGGGTACCTGGGGACTGGGAGGCAATGCAGGTAATATAGGAAATCCACAATTTCATATAAGTGGCGGCGGCGGTGGTTGGTATGGAGGAGGTAGCGCCTACGGAGCTGGAGGTGGAGGTGGATCCGGTATGTCGGGTATGATAGGTTACGATGATCTGGAAAATGGAATGAGCCAAAATGGAATACGCACAGGCAACGGACTGGTTGTGATCACATTGTTGGAAGGTGCTGAGTGTGTATCCTGCGAGCTGGTATGCAGGTCCAAAGTTAATATCAGTATGCCAGCCAACGATTGTCATTTGGTCATCAATCCGGACCAGGTGTTGAGCGGCATAACAAGTGAATGCACCACATTCGGTTACGGTTTGACTATTACGTATCCCTTTGGCACATCGCGTTTATACGGCAATGATGTGGATCGTTCACACCTGGGACATACCTTGATTTACACGGTAAATGAAGGGGTTAATTCCTGTTGGGGTTATCTCACCGTTGAGGACAAAGCGCCACCAGTATCAGGTTGTCATGGCACACAAATCGTCTCCTGCTATCAATTGTCCAGATTATTGGATATCACCACACAGGTTATAGATAACTGTTCCTCAAACAATACAGCATCCATTGAGAGGCTTAGTTATGTAGACTTTGGTTGTGACGATACCCGGGGACTAGGCCGCATCAACCGAACCATTCGGGTGAGGGATTCCTGGGGCAATACCTCCACCTGCAGCGATACATTATATATACAACGAGATTCTCTTCACCATACGCTTGCTCCGGACCAGATAGTACTTCCGTGCAGAATGATCTGTAAATCCATTGACGCAGAAGCGGTACTGTCGGAATACGAAGAGATCAATTTTTCAAAAGACCCAGCCAATAAATATTATCCGGACCCGGAATTGCTGCTTCAATTACAGCAGCAGGACAGTTTGGGCAGTGAAGAGGCCTGTCTTTCTCCTGGCCTTAAGGTAGTGCCTTATCTGTTTGATAGTGTATTGGTTTGGGAAGATGGGCAATACCATAAAGAGTGGTTAGCCGTAAATCAATATCCATTTAAATCCAACTTTTGTAAAATAACATTAAATTATACGGATAAGATTATAGACGTATGTACTGACGGATCCTCTTTTAAAATCAGAAGACAATGGAGGCTCACGGATTGGTGTAGCGGGGAAGAACGAATATTGATACAAAATATAGAACTGTCTGATCATACTGCACCCGCTCTGTTTATGAACGGCGGTGGCCTTGATCCCAGAGACAACCGCCTGGTCTATCGGGCATTTGTAGGCGCCCATTCCTGTCAGGCGGAAGTGAACTTAAAAGAACTGGTGATGGTGGATTGCAGCCCAAACATAAAACAGAACTATACAGCAAGATATACGACTACAACCCATCCGGGTACCATTATCGTTAAACAAGGCAGCCTGCCGGGTAAATTATTTTTACCTGCAACCAATGGGATATATGGTGTCCAGTGTCACCCAATTGATTTGAGTGTGGTGGATGGTTGTGAAAACAGATACGACACCGTCATTACAGTATGCGTGGTAGACGAAACTCCGCCGGAAGTAGTGTTGGACGAAGCGACCCGAGTGACAGTGGATCCGGCAACGTGCTGGTCGAGAATATATGCAAAAGATCTGGACAACGGAAGCCGGGACAACTGTTGTGATGTATTACATTTTGCCATAGCTGACATGGACTCGGTAAACTCAGCCCGGCAATATGTGTATAATGCCATCATAGCGCAATGCGGAATAAAAGACTATCTCGAAAGCCGGGATTATTATGATTTTTATATTGAAGACTATATCGCTTCGTATATATTTAAGGATTATCTGGATCTGACCGCCTGCAAGGAATACCAGATCGTGGTGAGGGTATGGGAAGCCTGCGGGATACCGCGGTTTGATCCGCATATCTGGCCATGTTCAGAACATCAGTGGTTTTTATATAATGCGGGTTATCCGAGAAGCCATTACCGGGCAGATCATAACCTGAATTTTGGATATTCGGTCCATGCGGATTACACCAAATTTAACGCCCCCAAGGATTGTAATTGGCGCTATCCGCTCGTATTCTGCGATCCGTTGCTTAGCGAATGGTTTGCCATAGCCGGACTGGATGATTTTAACCCGGCATATATTGGAGCCGGAGCTGCAGAACTGTGCAACTTTGAATTTTATTGGCCACGCCTGGGGTTGATGGGAAGTTCCCTGAATGGTACTAATGGAAATCCTCCGGGTAATACATGCTCCCGTATGTTGTGGAAAGACGGAATGGTTAGGGTAACGGTGGATGATAAAACGGGACCGGTAGCCGAAAATCCTCAGGATATATTCTGGTATTGTGATAATGTTTCATCGACTCCCTCTAACCTTTATGAATATGCCCAATGTTCGGATGAGAGTTTTGAGAAAGACAATGCAAAAGATCATACCTGGTTCGATGGGAATCAAGCGGCCTACCGTGAAATCGAATGTCTCCAGGAAAATGACGGAGATCTGACTGACGCCTTGGATCCATTGGGACAATCCCTGGGTTGGTACGGGGGAGTAGTCTATGGACATACCCACGAAGATGAACACGGTGACCCTGTACCGTGTGAAACCAGTCCGGGTAGCTGGGCTCCGGTATATTGCCATAGCTGGTTGTGCCTGGATGCGAATGATCAGGCCGGCAAGATCGATCCGAAAACGGCTTTTTCGATACCGGTATTTCATAATGGACCACCGGGGTCAGAGGAAGCAGGGGCGGGACGATTTTGGATTTGGGACAATTGTAGTGTTGATACCGCGGGAATGACAGTGACCAATTCTGACTTCATTGATCAATGTGGCAATGGATGGTTACTGCGCACCTGGACCCTCAAAGATGTATGTGGCAATGAGGTTTCAGTGGATCAAAAAATAGTGACCCGCCACCGATCTGATTTTGAAGCTATCTTTCCGGAAGATGTAATTTCCAGTTGCGGAAATGACCAACAGCTGACACCTGAATATACCGGAAAACCGGAGATCCTGGATGATGCCTGTGAATTAGTTGGAGCCATTTATACGGATGAAGTATATGATATCGTACCTGATGCGTGTTATAAAATAATCCGCACCTGGCGGCTGGTCGATTGGTGTAAATTTGACGCTACCATACCTAATGTAGTCAAGCGGGACCCGGATATACTGGTGGACGATCGGTTGATTGCAGACACCACCCTCCGGCCATGTGTGTATCGCCATATCAAAGACAATGGCGATGGTGTCATTGTTTATGTTCAGGTTATAAAGGTGATCGATACCGTAGCGCCTACCCAGTCCTGCAGGGACACTGCGATATGTGTATACGACGATCACTGCCAGTCCCCTTCAACCGTTATAAACTTTTCCGGCTCCGACCAATGTACCCCGTCCGATCAACTTATTTATCGATGGGAAATGGATGAAAACCCGGCACCTGCGGACCTGGCAACAAAAAGATATAATAAAACCAGTATAGATAAAAAAAGTGAGTCAGGTGTGACAAACCTGAACCAACTTCCACTACCAGGAATAGCACTGGTACATGTAATCGTCAGTGACCGCTGTGGAAATGAAGACACCTGCGCTTTTATACTCACCGTAAATGATTGTAAAAAACCGACCCCGTATTGTTACAACGGAATAGCCACCCTGGTAATGCCGTCGGTGGGCAGTGTGACCATCTGGGCTAAGGATCTGGATGCTGGTAGTTATGATAATTGTACAATCAAAACAAAATTGACCTTTAGTTTTGGTCCTGACCGCAATGAAATAAAAAGGGAATTTACCTGTCAGAATATTCCAAATGGACGGAGTGCTTCCATCCCACTGGATATCTATGTATGGGATGAGGCAGGCCAATTTGATTTTTGCAAAACTTATATCCTTTTGCAGGATGGGTCAGGAGATGGCTGTCCGGATTTGACCAGTATAAAAAATAAATCCAAAATAAAAGTGCCATTGGCGGCAACCCTTGTCAAGATTGAGGGACAGGGTGGCTTAGCTGAAATCAATGAATTAAAAACATCCGGAAGACAGTCAGGCTTTGTCTTATTACAAAACTACCCCAATCCTTTCCATAGCTCTACCTGGATCGAGTTCAGGGTATCTCAGACAGAGTCATATAAAATTGTAATATCAGATGTAACAGGTCGTTCAATCTGGCAACAGGAAGGAATAGGCAAATCCGGATTAAATCAGATAGAGGTGTTGGGGAGTGATTTAAGAGGCCCCGGAGTCTATTATTATACGCTGGAAACCCCTTCAACCCTGACCACAAAAAAAATGATCCATACTCAATAATCAATCAAGATGAACTTCCAACGCGGCGTATATATAAAAATTCTGATGGTTTTGATCTTAACCATACCAACACTCAGGGTAGGCGGGCAATCGGTACTAGCCGCTGCCGGAGGAGTTGACAGCAAACAAAATATGACACTGGAATGGACCCTGGGAGAGACGTTTGTAGAAAGTTTAACCACCCCAGAAAAATGGTATACCGAAGGATTTCATCAGCCCAAACTATCGGCCAGACCGTTTTCTACCTCAGCCGGTGGATATGATATTAAAATTTTTCCCAACCCCACCCAGGAATTGCTGAATGTCTTTATAAAAACACCGGAAGTAGAGGACTTAAAGCTGACGCTGGTAGATGTAACAGGAAAAACAATTTATACCCAAAAGGTTCCCTCCGGGACCTCGGAGATACAACTCAGGGTAAAACACCTTTCGGAAGGTATGTATATGCTTTCGGTGGTAAGCACCAAAGGCTTTCGGATCAATTCATTTAAAGTCATTAAACTCTAACATGTTCCTAACACGATATTCATCAACATGAAAAAGTTAATTTTTATCCTGGTTTTTCAAATAAGCATCCTGGTTGCCGGGTACGCTCAGGTGATACCCAAGGGCATGAACT
>Ga0138256_10001817_pt1 | contig 22958 bp, 20 predicted proteins | sample KNB2016incub_MG_FD_105486 | JGI IMG/M metagenome (GOLD analysis project Ga0138256, IMG submission 105486) | Active sludge microbial communities from wastewater in Klosterneuburg, Austria - KNB2014incub_MG | ecosystem: Engineered > WWTP > Activated sludge > Unclassified | place: Austria... | reverse complement strand
GAGTCCTGAAAACAATCAGTGCCCACGGTGTAAAAAGTTCACACTCTCTTTCGAACCTATCGGCCAATGGGATTAATCCTTCTGGTTTCACCTGGAAAGTCATTCCGTTTTCTATTGTTGGTTTGCACATTTGCAGGCATATGCTATTGCGCAATCAATTTATTTTTGATCCAGCGTGACCGGCAGATACTGAAGGAAGACCTGGTCGAACTATCCAAAATTAAATACGGTCTTTTTAGTGTTGATGAATGGAAAGTAATTCTGTCGCAGATCTTAAGTAAAAAAATTGAGGAACTCAACTTTTCACTCGATCAGCGAATTGAGATGAAGCGTAAGATTTCTGCTTTTCTGACAAAAGCTGTTTCTGACTTTGAACAACGATACTATGAGGACAACTCCAAAACCATTGGGGGGCTGTTTCAAAATGTGGGTGCTGGCCTTTTTGGCGTATTCGATAAAATTAAGAAAGATGTTCCCATCATTACCGACCAGATCCTTGAATTTCTCAACGATCCCGGAAACAGGGATAAAGTGAAAGGATATATTGGAGATAAACTTTCTGAATACACAGATAAGACTTTTTCCAAAATCGACTATACAGAACACAACCGTATTCTGACACAATATCAATGTGAGAATAGAAATGAAACCATTGCTGGACTACAATCGGAAATAGAAAAATCCAATCAATTAGCCCTTCAGTATATTATTGCAGTTTTTATTTTGATTTTTATCAGTGGCCTACTGCTTTTGGTGACCTCTTCTGTTTCCAAAACCGAGTTCCTGCTATACACACTTATTTGTTTTTGTCTTCTTGGTGCCGGCTTGTTACTACCCATGATAGAAATCGATGCACGCATTGAAGAAATGTCTTTTACGCTGTTGGGGGAAAGGGTTGCTTTTACCGACCAGGTGCTCTACTACAAAAGCAAGAGTATCCTTGAGGTCGTGCGACTTATGCTCACCCAGGGAAAGGTGGATGTACTGGCCGTTGGCTTTCTCGTGCTGTTGTTTAGTGTACTCTTTCCTGTTGTAAAATTGATTTCGTCACTAGCCTTTATTTATAATCCAGCCTTACAACAAAACCGGTTTATCCGCTTCATGGTCTTTCGCACCGGGAAATGGTCCATGGCGGATGTGATGGTGGTTGCCATCTTTATGTCCTATATCGGATTCAGTGGAATACTGAGTGAGCAACTTAATCAGTTAGAAGGGCTAACCAACAAGATGGATATCCTGACTACAAATAAATCATCCCTCCAGACCGGATTCTTTCTATTTACTTCTTTTGCTATCCTGAGCCTGTTGGTTTCGCAACGACTACAATATAAAAAGCCGGTAGCTGCGTAATGCGCAAGTGTCTTTATTGCTCTAATAAACCGAGTACGGCTGCTCCCTGTTCAAAAATAATATCTACAGGAATTCCTTTTTCACCAAGCCTGTCAAGATCAGCCTGCAATTCCTGATCAATAACGGCCATGTCTTTCACTAATTTTGAAACCCCATCGTAATCACCATCTCCTTGCAGCTTCAGAATTTTTGCTGAAAGCGCATTGATGGCTTCCTCCATTTTATCATAGTTGATCTTGTAGGTATTTGTTTCCGGGCTTCGCTCAAAGGCACCCATGTCTTTAAAAAAGCCGAAGCGGATCATGTTAGCAATACCATGCGCACTGGAAGCACCAAAACGTACTGACCTGAATATACTTGCCATAAATGTTGTGTAGTATTCTTTGATATCGCCCTTCAATTCACCGCGCTTATGTAATTCTGCAACCATATAAATTCCGAGAATATCCGCTTTGCCTTCTTCCAGTGCAGAGGCATTTTCTTTTAATGCGTCCCTCACCGTGCCACGTTCGTTAATTGTGTTTTTAATCCCCAGGCCATGGGCTACTTCGTGAAACATCGTGTTGGCAAAAAAGGCATCGAAGTTGATATACTTCACTTGTGATGAATCTATCAACTCTCCTGCAATAGGTAATAAGATTTTATCAAATTTGGCTTGCATGGCATTCTTGAGCTGTGATCTTCGGGTGCCTTTTTCGAGTTGTACTTTTTCGTCGTTTGGAAGGTTAACAGCAATGGTCTTTCCTCCTGCATTGCAATCCCCGGCATAATACACAACATCAAACGCAGCCAACTGGCTGTCCATTCCTGGTTTTTCCTTTTTATATTTTTCCTCTGCAGGTAATCCCTGTTGTAAGGAAGGAAGAAACGCTGCATATTTTTCCAGGCGCTTACTCCACTCCATATCCTTGATCAATATATACGTTTCGTGTGATGCCTTATATCCGAAAAGCTGATCATCGTATGTTTCGATAGGGCCGGTGATAATGTCTATCCGGTTGGTCTTCATATCCATCCATGCAATATCACTGGCATAATAATCATCTGTTAGAAATGCCTCCGCCCGGAGATTTAAATAGTTTTTTAACTCCGGATTTTCGGCTAGTTCTGCCGCCTTCTTCAATAATGCTGAAATCCTGGTAACCTCCTGTGCAAATTGCTTATGATACGGTACGGTCATCAATTTTCCATTCTGATCTCTTCGCAAAAAAGTATACATTGACTTTTTATCAGGCAAATCTGCGGCTTCAAACTCTTCTTTCGTCATATCTGCGGGATAAAAATTAGCTCCGGCTGGCTTGGCGCCAATACCCGGAAGAAACGGAGCATCACCCGCCAATTTGTCCCATGGACCATAATTGATCTCTATAAACTTTCTGGCTCCCGGATCCTCTGTCGCCTGCAATAATGAATCTCTGGAACTATACGATTCATACCAGTATATTTCATCTATAATCTTGCCTACCTCAATCAAAAGAGAAATTATTTCCTTCTCCTTTTGTGTCATGGTGCTTACATCTGTTGTAAGCGTGACAGGTGTGTATTTGCTCAAAAGCTTCGTGTCGAATCTCTGCATTGCATTCGTTTCCGTAGGCTCTACATTCGCCGGTTTACATGAACCAGCAGCAACAAGTAAAGCAATGGTGCAGATGAATAGGTTTTTGTTGAACAGCATGATATATGGTTGATGAATTTGGTGGAAAATTAGGTAAAAGAATGATTACGCTGACCGTTCTGGGCAATATTCCTATATTGTTATGCTCCTTCTGTTCCAAAACACATTTTGTTTTGAATCACGAACCCCGGTTTGATTACTATAATTTCTCAAAACTATGAGCAGAATTGCAATCTTCGTTACATGCCTGTTTTTTTTTGTTCAGGCTTTTGCCACCACCTGGTATGTAGGTCCGACCAGAAATTATACCTATTGCAGTCAGTTAGCTCCTCTCGTCCAGCAAGGTGATACTATACTTATCGATTTTGCTACCTATATCAACGATCCACAGGTCATCTGGAACAAAAGCAATCTCTACATCGCCGGTATTGGTGGCCAACCGCGCCTGGAAGCTGGAAGCATCATTGCCAACGATATGGTTAATGGCAAAGGTATCTTTGTCATCAGTGGCTCAAATGTCCATGTGCATAATATTGAGTTTGCCAATGCTGTTGTGCAGGACAACAATGGGGCAGGAATCAGACAGGAGGGGGCAAATTTGTGGGTCTCCGACTGCACCTTCACCGGTAATGAAATGGGCATCCTGGGAGGCAATATTCCTAATTGCAAAACCACCATTGAATATTGTGCGTTTTTAAATAGTGGCAGCACGTTCAACCCCGGCTACCAGCACAACATTTATATCAACCACATTGACACGTTGGTTTTTCGTTATAATTCCAGCCATGATGCGATCGCCGAAGGACACGAATTGAAAAGTCGTGCGACCTACAATTTCATCATGTACAATCGAATTGCAAACACATCTAGTGAAGATAGCCGTACTATAGATTTACCGAATGGTGGTACGAGCGTCATCGTCGGAAATATCATTGAACAGGGCCAAAACTCTGCCAATAGTAATTTACTTGGCTATGGATTAGAAGGCCTCACCAATGCAGCCCCTCATGTTCTGTATTGTTGCAGTAATACCTTTATTAACAAAAAAGCAACCGGTAGTTTTATACAGGTGGCTAATGGTACCGACACTCTTTTTGTAAAGAACAATATTTTTGCGGGGGCTAAAACCGGTGGTTTGTTTATTGGTACAGCCGCCATATTGGATTCATCAAACAATGCAATAAATAACAGCCTTTCCGTCTTTAGATTTGAAGACGAAACCAATTATAACTATCATCTTTTGCCAGAGGCTATCGGAGTTGATAATGGTGTTGGCTTGTCAAAAACGGTTCGTGGATATGCATTAAATCCCACACTTGAATATCTTGATCAACAATCCTTTTCCATAAGACCCGTCAACGGAATCCTTGATATCGGAGCATATGAATATGCTTTGCCACTCAATAGCACAGAAAGCAAGCTGACGGAAATCAACCTTTATCCTAATCCGGCATCTGGTCTATTGCAAATTGATTTTGATCTTAATGTTGTTCATCATGGTCGTTTGTCATTACAAGATCTCACTGGAAAGGTGGTATTAAATCAGGTTCTTCTCCCAGGAAACAACACTGTTGATATTTCAGGTCGGAGTAGTGGTTTATACTTTGTTATCATAACCATGGATCAGGAGATACTGATCAGGAAATTATATATCCAATGAAGCGGGTGATTTCCTTTAGACAAAAGAAATTAAAAACTTGTCCTGTTGTGAATGAAAAAACCCCACTCTCCCAGGTGGTTGACGCTGTAGTTAAACTGAAATAAAAAATTGTTATACAATAACATACTGAAGCCTGGCCCGCCACCATATATCCACCGGTTACTTATTGGGTTTTCACTTCCTGTGTATGGATCATTAACATACCCTGCTTCTGTCCGAAACGAAAAATACATGGCATAATTCATATTCCTGAATTGCTCTATAGGCATGAGCTTTCCAAGTTTAATTTGTTTATCAATGAGTTTATAGGCTAACTGATACTTAAACAAAACAAAATCCAGACCATCTATTACGTAGAGCTCATACCCGCTGACATATTTCTGACCGGATCCCATGCCCCTGTAATAAATATAGGAAGGTTTGCTTCGGCTTAGACTGTATTGTCCGATGGTGGACGCACGGTGTTGAAACCTTTTACCTGTGGTCGTATTCCACTCAAATGAGACAGTGGACACAAGGCTGTTTTCGTCCGCTTGCTGCCCAAAACCTTTTTTCTCTGTCTCAAACAACGCCTTTAATCCTCTAGAAGGAAATATTTTAACATCGCGGTCATCATACTCAAATACAAACCGAAGGCCTAATACATTCTGTGTGCTGTCGCCGGTTCTGAAATAATACGGATTGTAATCGGTGATTACTTTCCCGTCAATTTCAATCGCGTGATAACTTATGGCTAACTCATACTTTATAAAAATCGTAGGCCTGTAAAACGTCCTTATCTGCGCCTGGTAATTTTCTTGCAATTTTCGTTCATCAAATCGAACCTGCTGTTCCAGGTTATTGTTTGTTTCATAGGTTACTTCTTTATTGATGCTGTGCACGAAAGAAGTGGTGATCCCAAGACTTTGTTTTTTGTTGAGATAGGGAAATCTGTATTCTAATTCTTGTTTTGGGATATATCCAAATTGGAGCTTGGCTTTCAGTTTGTCATTGCGTCCTGTGAAATTGAGCCAGTCGAGTCTTCCCCCTATATTGATACGATCAAAAGAATGATTATACGTTGTCCACCAAACATTGAAATTCCGGTCCGTCAGTTCTGCTATGGGAACCGCATATATATACCACGACTCCTTTATCTCAACAGTGATGTCAACAAGGTTTGTTTGTGTATTCCACTCCGAAATATTGACAATTACTTCATTAAAAATGCCAAGGTTTAGAAGATTGTTCTTATTTCGCTCAAGCGTCTGTCCAAGATCTATTTGTTGAAGCGTATCCCCTTCGGCAAAGGTTAAATCACGATATACAATGGATTCTTTTGTGCGTTTAAGGCCGGTTATGGTTATAGATTGAATCGTGACTGTCTGACCAACAGTAATTTCAATAAAGCATAAGAATCCTGCAAGGAGGACTAAAATCCGGCCTGGATGCCACATCAGACATTAAGATAGTGCAAAAAGGCATCATAATGATCCTGCAGGCTTTCAAAATAGCCTTCATCCGAAAAGGTCGCCTTGATCGTGTACCCAAATCGTTCTAGTGTAGCCTGCAGATGCTGAATTTCGGTTTGGTTGGTCTTGAGGGTAACATACATCTTTTTCGTGCCCTCATCATGGGTCAGAAAACTACTAAGCACAAGGGCGTTTTCGCTTTCAATAATTCGCGAAATCTCAGCAAGGCTATAGTCTGATTTCTGAAGTTCTATAACAATGATACCTCCGGGTTCAGAAAAAGAAAAACTCCGGGCATAATATTGGATCAGGTCCTCCAGGGTAATCAAGCCGAGGTAATTGTCCTTCTGATCCACCACGGGAATAACCGTGAGTTTGTGGTTTGCCATGACATTCATCACTTCAAAGAGATGATCTGAATCCCGTACAAATGCTTTATTCAGCCCAAGTGAAAAGGAGCCAATTGGTTCATCAATAGGGCTGGTTGTAATATCTTCTTCTGAAATGGTGCCTAATAACAGTTCGTTGTTGACGATAGGGAGGTGTTTGAGATGGTACACCTGCAGGTATGTCAGCGCCTGCTCCCCTGTATCCGACGTGCGTAATGGATGTATTAAGTGTGATATAAGTTCCCTGGCGATCATGTGCGTGGTCTTTATACTACTAAGACGAAAGATTGTGCCAAATGTGGCGTGGGTTAATAAATAATTAACGTGTCAGCTTCTTTTTCTCTATCACAAACTCCTGTTCTGAAAGTAATCCTCTGTCTCTGAGTTCAGCCAGTCTTTTTAATTGCGCCAGCAAAACATCGTCCTGAACATGTTCTTCTACGGGTGTTTCTTCTGTCTTCTGCACTGTGGGGGGGGCTACCGGTATTTCCAGTCTGTATCCGTTTTTTTGAAATTCTTCAAACCTGTCCTGGATCCGTACATAGGCCAGGTCATCGTGTGTTTTTAATTTTTCAAAATCATTAAACCCTAATGAAACAGCCCTGTCAAGGTGTGCATAAGCCTTGTCCACTTTCTCGGTAAGTGAATACGCGCAAGCGAGATTAAAGTGAAGGGAAATATCTCTCGGATTTATTTCAAGGCCCTTGGTAAAATCATCAATAGCGCCTTCCAGATCAAATTCCTTATACTTTTTGATGCCATTTACTTTATAGGGATTTTGAAGCTCACGGCCTGGAACCTGCATGTTCCTGGGTGGAGCCGGAGCCTTGCCACGTTGCCTGGGGCTGGCTATTGGTGGATAGCCTTGTTGCGCTCGCTGGTTATAGATAGGGGGAACCATTCCTGCGCGGGAATTATACTTCCGATCAAATTCCTGTTCGCTCATATTAAAGAAAATCACTGCATCAATAATGCCGAGGACAAACGAAATGCCTAAAAACATGAGGAAGAAATATAGGATACCAAGCCCTACCTGGCCCAGGTAAAAGCGATGTACGCCTGCCCATCCCAGAAATAAAGCGAATATCCCTGCTGCTGTTTTATTTCTCATGAAACCTCCCGGATGTAGTTTGTAATGATAGTCAATTTGGGTAAAGGTCGGAATTTTTACGACCGTTTTAATGGCTCCGGGCTAAAAAACGGATGTGGGTCGGCAGATCAGACGTAACTGTCAATAATGAGCCTTGCCTTTCCATAAGCGTTCTTACGTAGTTGTCAGACCTTATATTTACAGGTAAGCAAGGCAATATCGTCTGGGTAATCTCTGGTTCCACGAAACTTATCCACCTCCTGCATAAGCGTTTCATTGAGAAATTCGGCAGTAACTACATTATCGGCTCTTTCGAGTATCCTTGTCAGGTGGATATCATCAAAATATTGCTCAAGTTCGTTGACAACGTCTGTAAGTCCGTCGGTACACGCAAACAAAGTCCCGGGATGGGTAAGTTTGACTTCACCCATATGGATTTCCGGAAGGTTTTCAAACGCACCGATAATGGTACATCCGCTTTCCAATCTGGTGATTTTACCGTTTTGAACTAAAAAAGGTGGAAAGTGTCCGGCATTAATGTATTGCAGGGTATTGTTTCGAAGGTTGAGTTCTCCGATAAAGAGCGTGATAAACCGATCGCTTTTGGTGATTCTGTATACCGCTTCATTAAGGGCAAATACAAAGGTTTCCAGGTCCCTGTACTGGTAAATGAGGCTTTGCAGAATCGCCTGAAAATTAGCCATCAATATCGCCGCCGATACACCTTTACCGCTGATATCCGCAATGCAAAAAGTGAGGCGCCGCTCATCATATTGAATGAAATCAAAATAGTCGCCCCCTACGGTAAAGTGCGGTTTATATACAGTGGCTATTTCAAAAAACTGGCTTTTGGGCAGATGATCAGGTATAAGCATCTTCTGCACACTACTGGCAAGTTCTAAATCACGGGCAAACCGCTCCTGTTCAATTTGTTTTTTAAACAATCGCTTGTTCTCAATCGCTACAGCGATGATGTTGGTAAATGTGGTGATAAATTGTATCCGGTTGTACTCATCTGCATCCGCACGGATACCACCCACCAATGCAAATGAAATAGGAATCTTCTTGTGGTAAACCGGAATGACAAGATCAAATCCCCGCAAGAATTCAGGGTCGGTCTCTGTGATACGTTGTGTTTTGGTAAACCGTTTCAGAAGTGGGCCCAGGTCCTCGTGCTCCAAAAGGTGTTCCGCCTGAAGATGGGTTGCAATCTGCCATTGATCCTCCTGTTTGAAAAACAAGGCCATCCGCTTGATCCCCATTTCCCAACCAATAAAGGATTTGTACATGTTGTACAGTTCCGGGGCTGCAACATTATCGTTGATAGCCTGTGTAATCGTCAACAGGCTGTTGATTTGAAGTTGCTTAAGACTTAGCTCTTGTTGAAGTTTTTCAATACTGAGCTGCCCGGTGTCGTTCATAGGATGGTGTCAGTGAAATCCAATGGCAAGGTACTTCAAAATACCGACAGAAGTCGCCCCTGGTAAAGGGCTGAGGCCTGTCTTTAACAGAAGGTTAATAGTTTATCCCAGGTTTAAGACACGAGCATTTACCTCTTTATATGTGGATGCTATCGCATAAGGTTCGGGCCATTTGCGTTTATTAGCTATGTTTACAATCCCAAATCAGGTATAAACTTGTTTACGCTCGACCGATATATCATCCGCAAATACCTGAGCACGTTTTTTTTTACCGCGCTTCTTTTCTCCATTATTTCCATCACCATCAATTTCAGCGAACACATTGAAAAGTTTGTTGTTCAGCCGGTAACCAAGAAGGAAATATTCTTTGATTATTACCTCAATTTTATTCCGTACATCAACGGATTGTTGTGGCCTATCTTTTCGTTGATTGCGGTTGTCTTTTTTACCTCCCGCATGGCGCGCAATACTGAAGTGGTGGCCATGCTCAATGCCGGCATGAGTTATGCGCAGTTCTTACGCCCCTATCTCATCACCTCTTTTTTCCTGGCCGGAATATATTTGCTGGGTAATCATGTTTTTTTTCCACGGGGGAACAAAACCATGATGACTTTTGAAAACAAATACATTTTCAAAAACAACTATAAGGTTAAAAGCACCAACATCCATTTGTTTATCGGACCGGAATCAAAGGTTTTTATTTCTAATTATAATACAACGGATAGTAGTGGTACCGGTTTCCGTCTCGAGCAGTATAAAAATCTCCAGCTGACGTATCTGCTCCAGGCTAAATCATTTAAATACCTGCGGGAAGAAAAAAAGTGGCGCATTAAGGATTATGATGTGCGAAGTTGGGAGGGTGGAAAGGAACATTATTTCTCTTCCAAAGGAATGGATCTGGACACATCGATTGCCCTCTACCCATCTGATTTTGTCTATTACACCAATGATAAAGAAATGATGACCTCGGCCGAATTGTTGAGGTTTATCAAATACGAACAAGAACGGGGAATCGGTTTTTCACGCATCATGCGATCTGAATATCATCGAAGGTGGGCAGAACCCTTTACGATTGTCATTCTGAGTTTAATCGGGGCGGCAATTTCTTCAAGGAAACTACGGGGAGGAATGGGTTTGAATCTCGCTCTTGGTGTGTGTATTGGGGCGTTATTTGTTTTTCTCAGCAAGTTTGCGCTTACTTTTTCAACCAACCTTCACATGAATCCAATGTTGGCTATGTGGCTTCCTAATCTTATTTTCGGTAGCCTGGCATATTATTTGGTCCGGACAGCTCAAAAATAAGAGCAACTTTCGTTTGCAATCACCTGTTTACTTTTACCCTTGCCTTAGGGTCAGCTATGTATGGTCAATCAATGGGTTCTTAAACTGCTTTTGCTTCCCTTAGCTCTTCTTTACGGGATGGGCGTCGCTATCCGAAATGGCCTTTATGCTATCGATTTGCTTCGTGGTGTTTCCTTCAGCATTCCGGTGATCAGTGTGGGTAATCTTACTGTGGGTGGAACAGGCAAAACACCTCACACCGAATACCTGATACGACTTCTACATGAATATTTGCTCCTGGCAGTGGTCAGCCGTGGATACAAACGAAAAACGTCCGGATACCTGGAAGTGACCACTTCTCATGATGCCTCTATGGCAGGTGATGAGCCCCTTCAGTATAAACGGAAGTATCCTCATGTTCCTGTCGCCGTTGCAGAGAGCAGAAGTTTTGCTATACCACAAGTCATCAGATCATATCCCGGAACACAAGTAGTCCTATTAGACGATGGCTATCAACATCGTGAAGTTGTACCTGGACTTAATATTCTTCTGACAGAATATAACAGGCTTTATACCAAAGACTGGCTTTTGCCAGTAGGTCGTTTGAGAGAGTGGCGCAATGAAGCCAGTCGTGCAGATTATATTGTAATCACCAAGTGCCCGGAAAATATGTCACCGGGGGAAATGGACAACATCAGAAATGAAGTCCGGAAAAAAGAGAATCAGCAGGTTTTTTTTAGTCGATACCGTTATGGCAACCCATACAAGATGTATGGAGCCAACGAACGAATAGCACTTACCGCGCATCTTGATGTTTTATTGGTCGTCGCTATTGCTGGAACTGAATATTTACTTGAATATGTAGAGGGTCAATCAGGAGTGGTCCGCATGTTGGCATACAATGATCATCATCCATTTTCTTCTTCCGATATTAGTGAAATGGAGCGACATTTTTCGCTAATGGATGGAAGCCGTCAAAAGATTATCCTGACTACCGAAAAAGATGCCATGCGTCTTGACGTCCATAGAACCCTTTTACAACAATCGTCCCTGCCTATATATATTCTGCCTGTTGCTGTTCAATTTATTGGTGACATGCCTGGTGCTTTTGATCTTGCCGTTAAGGATTGGCTTCTTAATTTTAAGCAATAATGAAGATATCGGGTCCACGCTATTTGTTTGTTTGGAGTTTTTGCCTTTGTGGCATTTATAGTTCCGTCTCTGCTCAGAACATACTGACCGAAATGGATCATGATGCGCATCGCATTTATGACAGAATGATAATCATCTCCGGTGGTGCAGATTCTTCAATTCACTCCGCATTAAAGCCCTTTTGGCGGGGTGATCTGGTTTCGCTGGCAGATTCTTTTGCCCTTTATTCTACTGATCCGATCTCTATCCATCAAGCGCAATCCATCCTGGATCTGAATAATGAGTTTGTGGCTTCCGCAGACACCTTTGTGCGAGGTTCAGCAATCAATAATAGCATTGGTTATTGTTTAAGTAAACATCCATTATGGCATACCTTCTACAAGACTCCGGCGCAGTTCTATGAAGTCGATGTGCCTGATTTTTATTTGCGGGTCAATCCAATCATTCGTCTGGAAGCCGGCCATGAGACTTCAGAAGGTGCCGCTACATTTCTCAATCAACGAGGCATCAGCCTGCGTGGTGGTGTAGGAAAAAATGTGTTTTTCCAGACCAGTTTCTGGGATAGCCAGGTGCGTTATCCCAATTACATAAACCAATACACCGACAGTTTGGGTGTTGTACCGGGTGTAGCGTTTTATAAAGATTTCAACAGCACGTTTTTTGATATTGACCAGGGGCGTGATTTTCTCTTAGCAACGGCCTATGTTGGAATCAATTTTGGAAAGTATATTGGTATGCAACTTGGCCATAACCAGCACTTCATCGGTGATGGTATCCGCTCGCTTTTTCTCTCTGATTTTTCCACCCCGTTTTTTTCGTTAATGATCAATACGCGTATCTGGAAGATTCACTATCAGAATATTTTTGCGGAGATATCAGCAGATAATTTTACATCCGGTTCAGGGTATTCCGGCCTGGTACCTAAAAAATATATGGCTGCTCATTACTTAAGTTATAAACCGAGTCGGTCAGTGACGCTTGGCTTGTTTGAGAGTGTTGTCTTTGATCGCCCCGATCATCAATTTGAACTTCAATATCTCAATCCTATTATTTTATACAGAACCGTGGAGGGTTGGATTGGTAGCCCTGACAATGTGGTGTTGGGTTTCAACGCAAGGGTTGACATTAAGCGATCTGTTTCTTTTTATGGCCAGTTTATCCTTGATGACATTTCCATTGATAACATCCTCGATGGACATCTTGATTGGTGGGGAAATAAATTCGGATATCAGTTGGGCGCAAAATATATTAATGCTTTTGGTATCAATTTTCTTGATGCGCAGCTGGAGTGGAACCAGGTTCGGCCATATACCTATTCTCATTATGATTCGTACGCAAACTTTTCCAATTACAAACAAACACTCGCACATCCCCTTGGTGGCAATTTCAACGAAGTAATTTTCTCCTTGCGCTACCAGGCCACAAAACGACTTGGGATGCAGAGCAATGTATATCTTATTTCGACCGGCGAAGATGTTGACACTGTTTCTTTTGGCAATAATGTGCTGGTCCCTAATACACAACGGCAGGGTGATTATGGTAATTATATTGGTCAGGGGGTGTCAACAGATATTGTTTACTGGAGCACATCTGTACAGTATGAATTGTCTTCTGGTATCTTCCTGGATGGACAATATGTGTACAGGAAAAAAACAAGTGCAATCCCGGCGCTCAGCCTCATGACTAATCATTTTCAATTTGGTGTGCGGTATAATCTGTCCAGACGAGAGAATGTTTTTTAATCTTCCTGATATTGCTTATCGCGCCACCCTTTCTGAAGCATTTCGACTGTCTACCGTTTCTTTACCTATCTTCAACTCTACATGAAAGCCAAAAAATCTTTTGGTCAGCATTTTCTTACACAGGAGCCAATTGCACAGCGCCTTGCGGATGCAATTAATACAGCAGGTTGTGATACTGTTGTGGAAATTGGTCCTGGAAAAGGAATCCTCACAAAATACCTCTTAAAACAACCCCTTCCTGTTGTTGCTATAGAGTTAGATCGTGATCTGATCCCTTTTCTGGAGCGGGAGTTTGCGACTACATCCCTTCGTATTGTGCAGGGCGATGCCTTAAAGGTTCGGTTTGATGAAATACTGGATCGGGAAAGCAATTTTGTGTTGGTTGGAAATTTCCCTTATAATATTTCAAGCCAGATTGTTTTTCTTGGAATACAACATCGACATCATGTCCCGTTTATGGCGGGGATGTTTCAACGTGAAATGGCTGATCGTATTTGTTCTCCTCCAGGTAGCAAGCAGTATGGAGTCATCTCTGTTTTAGTGCAGGCTTTTTATACTCCCGCTCAACTTTTCCACGTTAAGCCGGGTTCGTTTTCTCCTCCACCTAAGGTGCAGAGTTCTGTGATCTCACTTACGCGATATCGAACAGAAATTGATGGTTTGCCCTTTAGTGCTTTGCGGCAGGTTGTAAAAATGGGATTTAGTCAGCGGAGGAAAAAATTGCGTAATACATTACAGCCAATTCTTCCTGAAGAAGTACTCATCGAAATGGGTGTGTCCGATCTTCGTCCTGAACAATTGGGCGTTGAACAATTCATTGCCCTCGCCCGTGTTGCTGCAACTATTCAGCCAGCCATGTGAAACACCATGGTTGTGAATGTTGTTTTTAACCAACATAATTTCCTTTTACCACCAGAGCAAAATACTCGTCATCAATCTCAAGGTAGCCCTGATCATAGCAGAAGTAATATACTTTTCCTGTCCTTGTTTTATACACATTGGTGTAGTAATCAAAATTCAGGCCCGCATCAATGAGTTTCATTCTATGAACGCGTACTTTTCCTCCGGGATTGAGTCTTGATAATATGTTTCGGTTTTTACGAATCGTATAATTAATCCGTCGAATAAATCCAGTGAGATCTGAATTGATTGAATTGTAATGTGTCGCCCGGCAATAATCTGAACAAAACTGTTTGTCGCGCCGGCCATGAATTTCTTCGTGGCACTCTTTGCATATCCTTTTTTCCTTGACCATCACACGGTGGGTTTGTTGTCCACCTTGATAGTGTATTGAGGAGGTGAAAATATTCCCTCTTTTTACGTTTTACCAAATTTTAATCCGTTCTTTTTCCGGCCGAAACCATTTGCTGTTGCTACCAACGTCAAATGCCTGGTAAAAGCTGGCAAGGTTTGATGGAGCGGCAATGGCCCTGTACATTCCGGGTGGATGTGGATCTGTTTTAATCTGGTTGCGTAATGCTTCAGGTCTGGTTTTCGTTCTCCACACCGTGGCCCACGACATGAAAAAGCGCTGGTCTGAAGTAAAGCCATCTATCGGTTCGGGTTTTCCGTGTCGTGAATGGTAGCGTTGTAATGCGTCGTAAGCCACACTAAGGCCGCCAAGATCTGCTATGTTTTCCCCCAAAGTAAAGGTACCATTCAGTAAAAGATCTTCGAATGGGAAATACCCATCAAACTGATTAACCAGTTGTTTGGTGAGCACGTCAAACCGTTCGCGGTCATTGGGAGTCCACCATTCGTTGAGATTTCCGTCTTTATCAAACCTGCTTCCCTGATCATCAAAACCATGTGTAATCTCATGACCGATGACGGCTCCGATAGCACCATAATTGACAGCAGCATCTGCTTCCCAATCAAAGAAGGGGGGTTGCAAAATAGCTGCTGGAAAAACAATCTCATTGAACATGGGATTATAATATGCATTGACGACTTGTGGTGCCATAAACCATTCCTCTTTGTCCACTGCAGCGTCTACCCTTTCAATATCCTTTTTAAACTTCCACCTGGCAACGGATATGATATTTCGTAGATAATTACCTGTGCCTTCACCTTGTTGGATGTCAAGAGCAGAATAGTCTTTCCATTTGTCCGGATATCCTGTTTTAACCACCAGGGAAGCAAGCTTTTCAATGGCGTATTTCTTTGTGGGTTCACTCATCCACTCCAGATGACGAATTCTGTTCTCAAATGAAGCAATAATATCTGCCACCATTTCTATGGCCGTTTTCTTGGCCACAGAAGGAAAATGTTTCGATACAAACAATTCGCCCAGAGCCTCCCCCAGGCTGTGATTGACAATCCTGACGATTCTTTCTTGTCTTGGTTTCATACTTTCAACCCCTTCAAGTGTTTTTGAATAAAGGTTAAAGTGGGACTCTTCAAGGGTCTCGTGAGCGTATGGGGCAGCCTGGTGTATAAGCATGCATTTTATGTATTGCTTAATAGTATCAATATCTACACCATTAATATATGTGTTGAGAAAAGAAAGAAACGCAGGCTCTGTCACGATGATTTGCGACGGCATTTTTGCATTCATACTTTGAAAATATGCATCCCAATTCCAATGCGGCATTCGTTGCGTAAGCTCTTCAGTAGAGTGTGGATTGTATAATTTATCAATCTGCCTCTTGTCTTCCTTCGACAACATGTTTGATGCAAGATCTCGTTCCAGGGACAAAATCGCATTTGCTATTTCGGTCGATTCCTTCGTGGTGTGTTTTGCCTCTTTATGTAAAAGATCTATGATGTACTGGAGATATTTACTTCTGATTCCTTGGGCTTTTTCATCCTGATCAAGATAATATTCCCTTTCCGGCAGTCCCAGGTTTGCTGGCTCTATATAGGCTGCATACTTTTTACTGTCGCCAAGATCCGGGTGCACGCTGAACTCCATAAAAACGCCAAGTCCCGACGCGGTAAGGTGGCCAATCAGGGTTGCTAACTGGCTGTGTTGGGTGATGGCATCAATCTCCCTAAAAAACTCGTCGATGCCAGATAATCTGGAGGTTTCTATACCGTTGGTATCCATGCCTGCTTCAAATAGCCGGGCGGCTTTGTTTAGTGCAGGTCCTGGTGTATTCAACTCCTTTTCCAGAATATCCAACACTTTCTGGTCGGTGTTTTTTGAGAGTTCATGAAAACTTCCCCAGGAGCTCCTGTCTGATGGAATCTCCGTGATCCGCATCCATCCTCCGTTTACAAACTGGTAGAAATCTTCGCCTGGGAGAGTATCTGTGTCCAGGAACTCGTGGTTTATTCCTCGTGCCATTTAGTCTTGTTATTTTGAAGTTGAGTTCTCTTTAGGTTGTTGATTACAACGCCCCAAATCTCATGTTGTTTTGTCGTTGTGCCTTTTTAAAATCCTGTTCCGTTTATCCCTCCTCTCGAAATTGATAGGCTTTGAATTCTAATCTTAGTTGCATGTTGACATTTAATATTCTTTGTCTATTTTTATAATTCACTCATTATCAGTGTTTTATTATAATGTTTCGATTGTTGAGCGGAGTCGAAATGACCCTTCGAATTTATATTTCTGTCTTCCCCGCTATTTTCTTCCGGTCGTTGAGCGAAACCGAAACGACTTCTCGTGACTTATTTACTGATCCGTCTACCGGTCATTGAGCGCAGTCGAAATGACATTTGCTACTTCTATGGATTTAATCCCGGTCGTTGAGCGGAGCCGAAACGACACATTCTGTTCCACGTGGAACAATAGGACGTTTGAACAAGCAAGTCTGAAGACTTGTAAATATTGCTTTCAAGTTTTTAAACTTGAACGAGCTACTAAAGCAAAAACAATTAATTGGTCGTTGAGCGGAGCCGAAACGAAACCATTTATAGTTCTATTTCACATTACCGGTCGTTGAGCGAAATCGAAACGACTTCTCTTATTACTCTGGTTAATATTACAGGTCGTTGAGCGGAGCCGAAACGACACATTCTGTTCCACGTGGAACAATAGGACGTTTGAACAAGCAAGTCTGGAGACTTGCAAATATTGCATTCAAGTTTTTAAACTTGAACGAGCTACTAAAGCAGACACAATAAATTGGTCGTTGAGCGGAGCCGAAACGCAACTATTTATAGTTCTATTTCACATTACCGGTCGTTGAGCGAAGCCGAAACGACTACTCTTATTACTCTGGTTAATATTCCAGGTCGTTGAGCGAAGCCGAAACGACACCCTTTAATTCTCTAAAAATACTCCCGGTCGTTGAGCGAAGCCGAAACGAAACATTATGTTCCACGTGGAACAAAAAACAGTTAATATGTAAGTTCTCCTATTTCAATTAGGAATTCCTTTAGAAGCCGGTTAAATTCTTCTGGATGCTCCATCATGGGGGCGTGGCCACAGTTTTCCAGAATATATAATCGTGAATCGGAAATTAACTCATGAAACTTCTCTCCAACAAAAGCAGGAGTAATTGTATCGTGTTTACCCCAAACCAATAATGCCGGCTTTTGGATTTGAACCAAACGTTCACCTATATTATGACGTAACGCTGATTTAGCTATGGCTATGACCCGAATAGCCTTGTTACGGTCATTTACTATATCGTAAACCTCATCAACTAATTCCTTTGTGGCCACTTGAGGGTTATAAAAAGTTGATTCCGTCTTCTTTTGCACAAAATCATAATTTCCCCTTTTTGGAAAAGTACTTCCTAGTGGTGCTTCAAACAAACCAGAACTACCGGTTAGTGTCATTGACCTTAATAAGTCCGGTCGTCCCAAAGCAAATAAAATAGCCACATGACCACCCAGACTATTTCCAACAAGGTTTACTTGCTTATATCCTTTAAAATCAACGAAATCGTTAACGTGATTAACTAAACCAATAACCGATAATTTCCTCAGTGGTAATTCAAAGATTGGCAGCATTGGTACCACCACATTCATCCTTCCTGAAAAGTGGTCAATAATAGACGCAAAATTGCTAAGTGCCCCAAACAAACCATGTAACAATAAGAGTGTTTTCTCATTGCCAGGATCAGACTCTATATATTTAAAACCATTTTCTTCCTTGGTATGATATTGCATAAAGTATATTTAAAATACTTATAATTAGATTTTTATACTTACAATTAAATTGATATATTAGTTTTATTTGCTCTTATCTTAATATAAAATAGAAATGTTAATGTCAGAATTCCTAATCCCTGATGTAATACACCATAAAGGACTGGAATAGAACCATGACTACCTAACAAAGTTTGTATACCCAAAACAACCTGAACAATAATAATTCCAAACAATATATAAGAGACCCAATGTAACTGACTGTTTTGACTTTTAATCCATCTGTAACTAAATACTAAAGCAAAAACAGCAATCAGATAAGCCAGGTTTCGATGTATAACCTGTACCAGCGTCGGCATAAAACCTGATTTGTCATAAAGCAGGAAATTATCAACATTCCAATGAGAAGTATCAAAAATAATTTCAGGAATCCATCGATCATTCATCAATGGCCATGATGGATACAATAATGACGATTTCATCCCAGATACCATTCCACCAAAACATACTTGGACAATTACCATCCAAATCAAGATATGAATATATCTTTTCCATCTGCCAGATAACTCAAGTGGGGCAAACTTCGTTTCCATGAGCCATGTATAAAACAAGTATATAAACAAACCAATACCCAGCCCAAGATGTATAGTGAGCTTGTATGCATTAACCCACGGCCTATCAATTAAACCGGAAGCCACCATAATCCATCCAAATAAAGCAGCAGTAGTAGCAAGTAAAATAATAACACCTAAACGACGTAATGTCTTTGAAGAAAGAGACTTTCTAAAAAGGAAAAAGATAAATGGCAATAAAAAAACAAATCCCATCGCCCTGGCCCATAAGCGATGAAAATATTCCCAAAAAAAAATAAACTTAAACTGATGCAAACTCATTCCCTCATTTATCTTCTGGTACTGGGGGGTTAGTTTATATAAATCAAAAGTCTCCGTCCAGTCTGAGGCATTAAGTGGTGGAATGGATCCTATAACAATGTCCCATCTTGTAATACTGAGTCCTGATCCAGTCAACCGGGTAATACCCCCCAGTAAAATCTGCACAAAAACCATAATAACCCCAATTAAAAGCCAGATACTGACTAATTTTTTATCCTTTGCTGATGAGGTATCCATTCCAATCCAAAGATACTCGAAGGAAGGTGAGTAAATGTGGTGGATGATATTGATGATACTTTTATAAATCTTCTAAATTATATCATCATCATTAGTAGTGTTAGTTTGTGGAAACTATTTGATGATAATCCTTTGAATTATAAAACCCCTCTATTATTAACGTCAGTACACATCGTTATCCACATGTTAGTTTATTGATATACAAACATTTATGATGATTTTTAAGAGTCACTCTTAAAATGTATATAACTATAAATGTTTAATACTATTTTTTTAAATATGTTGAAAAGGAAGACCTGGATTGAACGTAAACCAGAGGTAAGTCCATGGAAAAGCAGAATGTTCAGTGTTTGAAGTTCTTATTCACATTCTATGGACGACATCGAGTATATAATTGTTGAAAACGTTTTAGGAAGCACAGCTGACCTTCGCTTTTTTACATGTTATAATTAGCTTTAATGTTTATAAATAAAACAAACAAACATCTTTTCACCCAAGGATATGAGAGCAGTCATACAAAGAGTTAGTTCGGCGAGCGTCATAAGTGACGGTTTATTGACGGGAAGTATAAATACCGGATTGGTGATCCTGCTGGGTATAGAAAATGGAGATACCCGGGAAGATGTAGAGTGGCTTGTGGATAAAATAAGGCAAATGCGTGTTTTTCAGGACAAGGAAGATAAAATGAATTTATCCCTTGATGAAGCCGGCGGAAATATCTTGGTGATAAGCCAGTTTACTTTGCACGCAAGCACCAAAAAGGGGAATAGACCATCTTTTATTAAAGCAGCCCGGCCAGAACAAGCTATACCACTCTATGAATATTTTAAAACATTCATGGCAACCCAAACCGGAAAGGAAATTCAAACAGGCATTTTTGGAACTGACATGAAGGTTACGCTGGTAAATGACGGACCAGTAACTATAATTATTGACAGCAAAAACAAAGAATAATGACAATACAGGAAGCACAAAGGCAGGTAGATGAATGGATACAGCAATATGGTGGGGGATATTTTGGAGAGCTTACAAATCTCGGCATACTGACAGAAGAGGTAGGAGAGATGGCCAGGTGGATAGTTAGAAAATATGGTGACCAAACTGTAAAGCCATCTGAGCAGCATGTGGATATGAAAGCAGCCATCGAAGACGAAATGACTGACATTTTGTGGGTCCTTTTATGCCTGGCAAATCAAATGGATATAGATCTAACAGAAGCCCTCAAGAAAAACATAGAAAAAAAGACAATGCGCGACCATCAGCGACATACCGGCAGAAAACCATAATCGCTGTGGCAATCTTTCTGAGGACACAAAGGAATAATTTCCCATTACGTATCCAGCACTACACCATAAAGCTACACAACATAAAAGCACAGTTTTTTCCTGCAGCAGGATCATTATAGTATTTATATTTACAAACATTATTTAAAACACAAACCTATCTAAAATGAAAAAAATAGTAATACTTGTCTGTATAATGGCAGTTAGTTTTATCATACAACCAAGCGGACTGTTGGCTCAGTTGTCAGGCACACCAGCCACTACAACCCCGGCAGCACCACCGGAGCTTGATGAAAAAACACAAAAAAAAGTAGACCAGGCAACCGAGGACATAACCAAGGATCAGAAAAACCTGGATAAATACCTGGCCACTTACGAGAAAGACAAAAACAAACTTGACAAGGATAAATCAAAAGGCAAGCTATCTCCGGATAAAATATCAAAAGCAGAAAGATCACTTTCCAACCTTAACAAGGATATAGAAAAACTCCGAAAAAAAATAGCACAAAACCAAGCCTTTCTGGATAGCTTCAAGAAAATGTAAAGCACCCTTCTTACACACAGAGGTTGTTTACAACGAATTGGTATAAAATTTTACCAGGTCGCAAATCAGGCTGGCTGTATTTTCATACATGGACATGTGACCCACATCCTTGTACACACAAAGACTGCCCCGGCTGACTAACGCAGCTTGTCGATAGGCAAGTTCAACTGGAACAGCATTATCTTTTTCACCCATAACCATAAGCACGGGTATAGATAATCCGGAAATTGTTTCTGCATGATCTTTCCGGTCCCGCATTGCGCCCATACCAAAGTACCAGGCATTGTCACCATATGTAATACCTCGGCGGATAAGTGTTTCTACAATCTCATCGGGAAAATGTGTTGGGCTAAACAAGGAAGGAATCATTTTTTTTGCTTGCACCTCACAGCCGTTGTTCTTTATGGTTTCCATAGTAGTTGAACGGGCTGCTTTTTTATCATCAGCGTCAGCAAACACATGGCTATGAATCAATGCAAGACTTAAGACCCTATCGGGTTGTTGTGCAATCATTTCCATACACACATATCCTCCCATGCTGTGTCCCACCAGATGCACATGCGGGGCTATATTTTGGTCGATTTCAGACCAAAACCCCCTGGCTGCTTCTTCAATGGAATATGCCTTTTCCACAGATTCTTCGCCAAAACCGGGAAGCGACAAGTAAATAATGTGATATCCTTCAAAAGCCAACTCCACAGGATACCAGATCCTGTAATCAAATCCATACCCGTGAATAAGCACAACTGTTTTAGACATAAAGTCAGGTTTTGTTCATGTGAAATTAGACCAATTCTATCCACTCCCACCAACTAAATAAAGACGAACCAAATTCCCCTGTCATAGCGTGGAATAATCCAAAGCAAATAATACTCTTATCTTTCGGGGCGGTAATAAACCTTAAGCTATGTCATTGACCATTGGAATTATAAAAGAAAACATCGATAAACGGGTGGCAATAACTCCCGACAACATCAAGCGTTCTAAACTTAAAGAGACCACCTGGTGGATTGAAACCGGAGCAGGAATTGAAGCAGGTTTTGAGGATGCTAAGTATAATGACCTTGCACAGATAAAAGACAGGTCGGCGATTCTAAAGGGGGCAGACATCATTGTTTCTATTTTTCCACCGACGGAAAGCGATCTTGCCTCCGTAAACAGTACGGGATTGTTTATTTCCCAATTCCGTCCATACCAGGATGATACGGTCATGCCAAAACTATCTCAATTTCCTTTTAAGGTGTTGAGTATGGATATGATACCACGAACGACACTTGCCCAGGCAATGGATGTACTTTCTTCGATGGCATCGATCGCCGGATATAAAGCAGTACTGCTTGCAGCCCAAACACTACCGCGCTATTTTCCGATGATGATTACCTCTGCGGGTAGTATCAGGCCGGCAAAAATACTTATCATAGGTGCAGGCGTAGCGGGCTTGCAGGCGATTGCAACATCCAGGAAGCTTGGGGCTGTAGTTGAAGTTTTTGATGTCAGGTCTGCAGCTAAGGAAGAGGTTCAAAGTCTTGGGGCAAAATTTGTAGAAGTGGAGGGCGCCACAGACGATAAGGGCGCTGGAGGATATGCGGTTCAACAATCAGAAGAATTTCTGACAAGGCAAAGAGCCGAAGTTCAGGCCAGAGCCGCCAAAGCAGATGTCATTATATGTACTGCACAAATACGAGGACGAAAAGCCCCGGTCCTCATTGAAGCAGAGACCGTCATGAACATGAGACACGGATCAGTAATTGTTGATCTCGCGGCATCGACCGGTGGTAATTGTGCGTTGACGGAAAACAACAAGACAATT
>Ga0138256_10001816_pt1 | contig 22962 bp, 16 predicted proteins | sample KNB2016incub_MG_FD_105486 | JGI IMG/M metagenome (GOLD analysis project Ga0138256, IMG submission 105486) | Active sludge microbial communities from wastewater in Klosterneuburg, Austria - KNB2014incub_MG | ecosystem: Engineered > WWTP > Activated sludge > Unclassified | place: Austria... | reverse complement strand
GCCGCCCCGCTCGCCGCCCAGGGCGACACCCTGCTGCGCCGCTCCGTCCCCGTGCGCCGGGATTCCGTGGCCGCGGCCATTCCCGCCTGGTCGGAGCAGATCCGCGTGCGCGAGGGATGGCTCGTGAAGCGGCACGCCATGCTGCTGGACATGATGCGCCGGCACGACGTGCAGATGTGGGTCGTGGTGAACGAGGAGTTCCACAACGATCCGCTGTCGGAGTTCATCGCGCCACCGCGCCCATACACCGGCAACCGCGACTTCTTCATCTTCGTCGACACCGGCGGCCCCGCCCTCAAGAAGGTCGCCGTCACCGGCTACTCCGAGGACAACCTCAAGCGCTTCTTCGACTCGCCCGACGAGCCCAAGCCGATCACCATCGTCCTCCCCGAGCTGTTCGACCGATACCAGCCGAAGCGGGTGGCGTTAGGCTTCGGCGGCAAGCGCGGCGTGACGCGCTCGCTCACCCGCGACACGTACGTGGACCTGTACAACATGCTCGGTCCCACGGGGCAGCCGCGCATCGTGAGCGCGGCCGACCTGATCGAGGAGTACCTCGACACGCGCATTCCCGAGGAGATGGAGTACTACACGCGCGCTGTGCGGCTGACGGAGTCGCTGGCGAAGCGTGCGCTGTCCAACGAGGTCATCACCCCCGGTCGCACCACCGTGGGCGACGTGCGTAACTGGCTGTACGACGCCATGTGGGCGGCCGGCGTGCGCACCTGGTTCCAGCAGGACCTGCGCGTGCAGCGGCGCGGGCAGACCAAGGCGACGTCGCGCGGCTTCCTCGCCGTGGCCGCCGAGAGCACCGTGATCCGACGGGGCGACGTCGTGCACCTCGACTTCGGCATCTCGGTCATGGGCTTCGATACCGACTGGCAGAAGATGGCGTACGTGCTGCGCGAGGGAGAGCGCGACGTGCCCGCCGGGTTCAAGGCGGCGATGAAGAACAGCAACACGCTGCAGGACGCCCTCATGAAGACCTACTCGCGACCCGGCGCGCTCGTCTCCGACGTCTACGACTCGACCATGGCCGACATGAAGCGCCGAGGCATCACCGCTACGATCTACTCGCACCCCATCGGCAACCAGGGGCACGGCCTGGGCGCTGGGATCGACTTCCGATCGGCACAGCGCCCCGAGCTCGGCGCCACCGGCAAGCGACTGCGCAAGGGATCGTACATCTCGATCGAGCTCAACACGCGCACCCCCGTGGCCGAGTGGGACGGGCAGGAGGTCTTCGTGATGTTCGAGGACGACGCCCACCTGACCGATGACGGGTGGGTCTTCTTCAGGCCGAGGCAGGAGTCGTGGTACCTGGTGCGATAGGTCGGTGATGGAAGCTGGAGGAACGATGGTGGGCGTGACGACAGCGTCTTCACCGGCCTGGCCGCAGTGGCAGCGCATCGCCTTCCGGTTCTGCGCCATCTATTTCACGCTGCAGATCGCTCCGTGGAACTGGGTGGCGCGGGTGCCGGGGCTTCAAGGCATCACCGCGCCGTACAACCGGTTGCTCGACTGGAGCGTGCAGGCCGCAAACGCACGGGTCTTCCACGTGCGCGAGACGCTGGTGCTGCCTAACGGGAGCGGTGACACCTCCTGGGCCTGGTCCCAGCTGTGGCTCTTCCTTTGCATCGCCGCGCTCGGCGCGGCGGTGTGGAGCGTGCTCGACCGGCGACGTCCCAACTACGCGCGGGCCGGCTACTGGCTGCGCACCGTGGTGCGTTACTACATCGCGACCTTCGCCCTCAGCTACGGGATCATCAAGATCTTCGCCCTGCAGATGACCTTCCCGTCGCTGAGCCAGCTGGCGACGCCGTTGGGTGACCTGCTCCCGATGCGGCTGTCGTGGCTGTTCATCGGCTACTCGGTGCCGTACCAGGTCTTCTCGGGCGTGATGGAGACCGTGGCCGGCCTCCTGCTCCTGCCGCGACGGACCGTCACCCTCGGGCTCTTCGCGGCGACCGGTGCGTTCCTCAACGTCGTGATGATCAACCTGAGCTACGACGTTCCCGTCAAGCTCTTCGCTTCGCACCTGCTGCTGGCCTGTCTCTTCCTGCTGGCGCAGGACGCCCCGCGCCTGCTCCCCTTCCTGGCGCTCAATCGCGGCGCGGGCCCGACCACGCTGTACGAGCCGCCGTTCGACGGTCCGCGCCAGCGCTACGCGCGCGTCGCGTCCAAGGCGGCGATCATCATCCTGATCCTCGTCCTGCCGGCCTACGCCAGCTGGCAGCGCTTCCGCGCCGCCGCCACCCAGGTCGCGGCGATTCCGCTCGGCGTCGGGGTGTACGACGTGCGCCTGTTCGTCGTGAATGGCGACACCGTTCCGCCGTTGCCGGCCGACACCCTGCGGTGGCGCGACGTGATTATCGATAACGCCACTGCCGGGAGCGTCGGGACAACCGACGCGCTGTTCTGGCAGCGCTATCGTCGGGGACACTTCCGCTACAAGGCCGATACTGCGAGCAAGACGCTGGCGGTCTGGCGCACCTCGTTCCTGCTCGACAGCACGCACGCCTTCTCCGCGCGCTACGAGCTGCCCGATCGCGAGACCGCGCGGTTGTGGACGACGATCCGTGGTGATTCGGTGTATGTGGAGCTCGCGCGGACCGATCGCAAGTTTCAGCTGGCGGAGCGCCAGTTTCACTGGCTGTCGGAGTGGAACCGGTAGGCGAGGCGGACGGCGGACGTGAGGGAGGGCTCGGGAGGTGCGCGGGAGGTGCGCGGGAGGTGCGCCTCGTTTCCCGGCGCGCTATCGTTGACCAGCGTTGCGCCGTTGCCCCAAAGCGTCAAGGACGAATCCGCTGATGACGTCATTCGGGAAGTACCAGGTGGTGGAGCAGATTGGGCAGGGGGGCTTCGGGCGCGTCTACCGCGGCTGGGATCCGGTGCTCAAGCGCGAGGTGGCGATCAAGGTCATCTCGCTCTCGGCGCCGCAGGCCCGCGAGCGCTTCGTGCGCGAGGCCGAGATCGCCGCCAACCTGCGGCATCCGCACATCGTTACCGTCTTCGACTACGGCGAGCAGGACGGACAGCCGTACCTGGTGCAGGAGTTCCTCCCCGGGTGGGACCTGGAGGAATTGATCCACACCGGGGTTGCCGGCGACCTGCGTACCCGGGTGAACTTCCTGATTCAGGCGGCCGATGCGTTGCGCTACGCCCACTCGCGCGGTGTGGTGCACCGCGACGTGAAGCCGGGCAACCTGAGGGTGCAGGCCGACGGAACGCTCCGGGTGATGGACTTCGGCATCGCCAAGCTGCTCGACGCTGGCGCGGACCTCACCGCTACGGGGATGAGCATCGGGACGTCGGGCTACCTCGCACCCGAGCAGTTGGAAGGGCTCCCGATCGATCACCGCGCCGACATCTTCTCGTTCGGCGTCGTTGCCTACGAGTTGATCACCGGGGCCAAGCCGTTCGCCGGCGAGACGATCACCACGGTCCTGTACCGGATCCTGCATGAGGAGCCGGCCGCCATCGCGACCCTCGCCCCCGGCACGCCGACTCGCCTGATCGCCTGCGTGGAGCGCTGCCTGCGCAAGCGGCGCGAAGATCGCTACAACGACCTGGGCGAAGTGGTGGCGGAGTTGCGCTCGCTGACGGTGGAACTGGACGCGTCGGCCGGCGGCCTCTCGCCGTCGCCCCTGACATCGGCGACGACTGCGCCGTTGTCTCCCGCAGCATCGTCGGTCCCGTCCGTGCACTCGGCGACGCAGGGCGCCGCACCGCCGCAGGCGCTCCCCACCTCGCCGTCCACGCCAGGTTCGGCCACCAAGGCGTTCGGCACGGTGTCACCCGCGCCGCTGAACCTCCCGGCGAGCATTCCCGCGAGCGTTCCCTCGAAAATCCCCGCGAACCTCCCGGCCGCTCCAGTCTTGCCCGTGGGCGAGGGCGTGAGGAGCCGGGTGTCGCTCGGGGGGGCGCTGATGGTCACGACGGTGGTCGTGATCGTCGCCTCATCGCTCGCCTTCTACTTTCGGGCCCGCAGCAAGGATGGAGCGTCGGCGTCCATGGCCGTCGCAACGACCACTGCGGTGGACTCGGTGCCCGACTCCGTGCGCGATTCCGTGCCAGGTTCCGCGAGCGCCGGTGTCGCAGGCGTCGAGACCGAGGACACACTCGCCCCGGGCGACACGCTCGCACCGCGCGCCGCGTCAGTTGCCTCCCTCGATTCGTTCGCGCAGGGAGCGACGCCGACCGGTGCCGCGCCGAGGGTGTCGTCCCAACCGGCGACCGCGGCGACAACGCAATCGTCTGCTGCCGCCGAGCGTGCAACCGCGCGCACCGGCGCGTCGACCGATCGCGTCGCGGCGGAGCGTGCCCCTGGTGACCGCGTCTCCACGGAACGCCAGACCTCCGAAGACGCAGAACCGTCCGGCGTGGCCATCGACCCGAATCGCGTCGTCATCCTGCTGCGCGGGGCGAGCCCGGCGGCGGTGGAACTCGCCGAGCATACGTTTGTCTCCGATCTCACCGCGCGCGGGCGCCAGGTGGTGGGGCGCGACGACCTCGCCAATTCCCGGGCGAGCGGTGCGGCGCGGCGTGTTGCAGCTGGCGCCGACGCCCGCACCATTGCCGCCATCGGCCGCGGCGCCGGAGCGGGTGCCGTCTTCGTCGGCACGCTCACGGTCGACGCGACCGAGGCGATCGCCGGGATCATCACCGGGAGCGCGGTGCTCGACGGGCGACTCTACGACGGGACCACCGGGGCGATGCTGGCGGCCGAACGCTTTCAGGTGGGCGCGGGCGGCACGCCGGGGCGTGCAGGATCGAGCGCACTCGACGCGATCAGTCAGGCCGCCGAATCGGTCACGCGTCAGGCCGTGCGGGTCATCCTGCAGCGCACGGGTTCCAATCGCTGATGGGCGCGGGGCTCAGGGGACGGGGCGGAGCCGGTCGCCGTCCTTCGCGATCCCCTTCACCACCTTGCCGATCGCCGACTGCGACAGCACCCGGGTCACTTCGAGCATGCCGACCGCTTCGGTGACTTCATCGAGCACCTTGCCGCTGGCGTCGGTGATCCGGTCAACGACGCGCACCACCTCGAATCGCTGTCCGACCTTGATCCCGGTGTTCTGCCCGCGATCGATGTAGAAATCGGCCCCTCGCACGCCCACGACCTGTGCCATGGGCTCGTCGACCGCGAGGGTGGCGAGTTGGGCCTTCTGGCTGCGGACCTGCTTGACGGCTTCCTCGATCGCCGGCCGCAGCGCCTCCTGCGCCGTCCCGGCATCCATGTCGCGCTCGAAGTTGTAATCCTTGAACGCGGCCCCGCCGAAGCGCTTTTTCCCCGTTCCCTTGGCGGTCAGGACGATCTCGCCGGTGGTGGTGTTGATCACGCGCGCGTCCACGATGCTCTCCGCCTCGGTGTAGCTCGCGGCCAGTCGGCCGATGCCCGCCGACTTGCGGTCGAGGGAGAACTGGGTGATGGAGCCGACGACGACCGCCTGCGCGCCGATCAGTCGCCCGATCCGGGCCGCCGTGTTGGCATCGACCGCGCCGCTCATGCCCAGCTTCTGCTCCGTGAGCAACGCCTCGATCTGGCGGCGCTCGATCACGGCAAACTCACCGGTGCCCACCAGCTGCGTGGTGAACTCGTCGGCGGCGGCGTAGCCGAGCCGGCTGCCGAAGATGCTCGAGGTGGTGTTGTTCTCGAACGCGAGCACGGCGAGTCGTGGCTTCGACTGGGCGTGGCCCGTGCTCGCCGCGGCCGCCACGGCGAAAGCCATCGACAGGACCGCGCAGGTGGCGCGCGATACGATATGCATACCAGCTGTCTCCGTGAGAATCGAATCTCCGTGGCGTGGCGACGATGCCGCCCGGTCGTGCTGCGAAGCACGGCGCCGCCTGTCCCGTCCCGCGCCCTCCGCGTTGCCGCGTCGCAATCATGACGCGCAGCCATCAGGAATGTCTCCGAGTGGCCGGCCGCGCGCCAGCGACGGCGGTCACGGAATACTGCCGCTCCGAACCAGGTACCATTGTGTCTGGGGCGGACGAAACCACTCGTACCCCGTCGCAGTGAGCACGGCGTCGTCCTCGAACGGGATCGTCAACAATCCGTCGTTCCACTCCGGGATCCGCGTGGTGGCGCTCAGTTCTATCGAGCGATACGAACCGAGCCGCAGCCTGGAGTCCCACGCGGGAGGCACCAGCGTTGTTCCGGCGCGCGCATTGATCTGCGGTCCTACACCGTGCCCGTGCGTCCCGATGGGGTGCGAGTAGATGCTGGGGGTGAAGTCGACGCCGGTGAGCGCGGCCAGCGTTGCCCGAGCCGCCTCATGTCCTGACATGCCGGGACGCGCGGTGGTGCGCAGCGCCTCCTGCGTCCGGTTGCCGTTCTGTAGGGCACGCACCAACCCCGCCGGCACGTCGGTTTCGCCCGGGCGCAGCACATAGGCGACCTTTTGCCAGTCGCTCGCCATGCCCAGGTAGTTGAAGCCGCAGTCGAGGTGGATCACGTCGCCGGGCTGGAAGACCAGCGACTCTGGCGCAGGGTGCACGTACGGGATCATCTTTCCGGTGGCGGCGTCGAAGCGCTGCACCGCAGTGTGGATCTCGAACCATGGCGTGGCGCCGACGCCGAGTCGGGCGACCTGGTCGTTGAACCACCAGCCAACGTCGGCGGCGGTGGTCTTGCCCGGCGTGATGACCTCGTTGGACAGCGCGCGCTGGGCGAGGATGTCGGTGGCCTGCACCAGCATTCGGTAGTGCTCCAGCTCATCAGGGAGGCGCGTGTCGAGGTATTCCTCGATGAGCGGCGCGGCCGGGATGATGCGCCTGGCATACTCGGGCCCGATGGCCTGGACAATCAATTCGTGCGCGTCGCGGGAGAGCCCGCCGTCCTGCCCTCGCGGTCCCCGGATGGCGAGCGCGATGCTCTTCGGTCGCGTGCGTGCCACGAGTTCGCGCAGTCCGTCTGACAGGTCCGATGTCCCCCGGTCGGATCGCGCCGTGGGGAGTGGCTCGAAGAAGCGGGCGTATGTCGCCGACGGGCGCCAGTAGTTGGAATAGCGCAGCAGCCCGGCGTCGCCGCCATCCACGAAGACGTGTGCGTCGCGCCGGCTGACGTACACCAGCGGCGGAGCGACGTGTTCGGTCAACGGATCGTTGTGAAACTCCTCGTTGACCACGACCCACATGCCCACGCCGTGCGCGCGCATCATGGGCAGCAGCCGGCGGTGTCGCTCCTCGAGCCATCGCACGCGCAGGTCGAACTGGTCGCGCACGGAGAGCAGCCGCGGGAGCGGTGGGATGACCCGGCCGTCGAAGAGGACGAGGGTGTCGTCCGCGACTCGGGCAAGTCGCGACGCGGGTGTGGGCGATGCGATGGACTGGGCCGCGAGCCGAGGCCCGGCGGCGAGCACGGCTACCGCGGCGACGATGCCGAGGGCCGTGTGCATCGTGCGATCCGAGCGACGTACGGGTGAGCGAGTCAGCATGGCAAGGCCCAGTTAGTGTGTGCGACGCCGTGGCACGACGCCGTTGAGCTCGGGGGCGGTACAGCCGCGTCAGGCGTCGACGCGCCGTCAGGCCTCACTCGCGCCACTGCACCTGCACGGATCGATGAAAGTTGATGCCGAGCGCCGCGAGGCGCGCGCCATGCACCCCCAACCGCAACCTGAACTCCTCCCACCGCCGGTCCATCTGGCGTGACCACCCCACCTCGGCCAGGGCAATCAGGCGCGGAAAGGCGAGGAACTCGAAGTCGCTGCGTCGCTCGATCGTCTCGGACCAGAGCGGCCCTTCGACGCCGAGCACGGCGCGACCGCTGACGCCGGCCAGCAGGGAATCCGGGTCCCAGTCGTATGCATCTCGCACGTCGAAGACTGCAGCCCATGTGTAGCCGAGCACGGTGCTGCTGTCGTACTTCATGTCGAGGTAGGTGCGATGTGCCGGCGACAGGATGGCCTGCCCGCCGCGCGCCGCATGCACGTGCGTGGAATCGCTGGCCCTCGTGCGCGCGGGACGCCAGTGCTGCACGATCGACCCGGCGTCGAGCCGGGCCGCCGCGACCTCGCCCCACCCGATCATCTGCTTGCCATGTCCCCGCACGATCCCTTCCACGCGTTCGACGAAGCGCAGGTACTCGTCGTGGGGCAGCTTCTCCACCTCATCGCCGCCGATGTGGAAATAGGGGCCCGGGGTCAGCACCGAGATCTCGCGCACCACGTCGTCGATGAATCGGTACACCGTGTCGCGTGAGGCGCAGAGGGCGCTGAAGCCCACGCGCGTTCCGGTGTAGAGCGGCGGAGCGCGATCGTCGCAGTTGAGCTCGGGGTACGACGCCAGCGCGGCGTTGGTGTGCCCCGGCATGTCGATCTCCGGGACGATCGTGATGTATCGCTCGGCGGCGTAGGCGACCAGGTCGGCATACTGCCCCTGCGTGTAGTACCCGCCCTCGCCCCCGCCCACCTGCCGGCTCCCGCCATGGTGCGCGAGGTTGGGCCATGACCTAATCTCCAGCCGCCACCCCTGATCGTCCGAGAGGTGCAGGTGCAATCGGTTGAGCTTGTAGAGTGCCATGACGTCGATGAATCGCTTGACGTCGTCGGCCGGGAGGAAGTGACGGGCGACATCGAGCATCGCACCGCGCCAGGCGTAGCGCGGGTGATCCGAGATTTGCACGCCGGGTACGACGAGCCGCCGGCCGGTGACCGCACGATGCTCGACGGCCACCGGGAGCAGCTGCCGCAGCGTCTGCATGGCGCGGAAGATCCCCGCCGGCGTGGAGGCATGGAGCGCGACGCCGTTGCGGTCCGCAGTGAGGGTGTATCCCTCGTCGCCCAGCGAGTCGCTCGTCAGCCCCAGCAGGATGCTGGCGGGAGGCACCGCCTGGCTGGCAACGAGGCGCGTGACCCCACGCGCGGCCGCGGGAGCGAGCAGTGCCGACAGCTGGCGCGCGATGCCCTGAACCTCGTCGGGGGAGTCGTGGGCGACCACGATGCGCGTGCTGTCGGAGATCACGAACGAGTCGGCAGGTATTCCGCGCACGCTCGTCGGCATGGGGACGAGGGTGGCGTAGCGAGGGGCCGCCGATGCGGCTGCTGGTGCCACCGCGGTACGCGGGGCGGGTGCGCACGCGGCGGTGAGAAACAACACCAGGAGAGTCGTCGTACGGCGCATCGCTTGAGCGGGGTGGGGGATGTGGCAATACTACAAGCCGACTCGCACTTCGTCGCCGGCGCCCATCGAAGGCTGGCATTCGTCGACTGCCTGTGCCATGGCTTCGGCACTCGTCCGGCCACGCCACTCCTGGTCCTTCTCCGCCACTTTCGCCGCCCCGAAAATGTCGCTGCAGCTACGACTCAAGAAGGGGCGCGATGGCCGGGTCGCATCGTTCGCCCTGCATCGTGCCGACGGTAGCGTCACAGTGATGCGGAACATCAACCCGTTCTTCCCCATGCACGACCTGACGCACTACGCCGTGGAGAGCACACTGCGGCTCCGGCAGGGCTTCTACGGCATGGTCAGCGACGGATGGAACTTCGACGACTTCGGGGCGCCCTGGCCGCGAGGGGCGATGCCCGCCGATCGCGACCCGGCCGAGGAGGTGGTGGGACTGCTCGACCTGGAGCGGGCGACCGGCTTTCCGATGACCGTCGACGATGTGAACGAACAGTTGCGCGCCTTCGCGGTCGCCAATCCCACCGCTCCGCCGCTCGTCGTCACGCAGTCCGTGCTCGACGCGGTGCGGGAGCGCGTACGTGGCTACCACGCACAATGGAAGGCGCTGCCCAACGGCCAGACCCTCGTGCTCGAGTACGCGCCGGGCGAGGATCGGCAGCCGTAACCGACGCCGACTTGCATCGCAGCCTTCCGATCATCTCTGACCTCAATCCAGCAATGGCTCTCCAACCCGTCCCGTTCGCCCAGCACCATCGCCGTCATGCATGTCGCGCCGCGCTCATCGTGCTCGCTGCCGTGGCGGTCGTCGCACCCGTCCCGGCCAGCGGCGCCGGTGTGGCAGGCGCATCGAGTCCGGTGCGTCCGACGACATCGATGGTCGCACTCGCGCAAGTCAGTCAGCAAGCGGCAGCCACCGCGAAAGCCGACACCACGCCGATTGCGATCGTCCACGCCACCGTGGTCGATGCGTCCAACGGGCGACTCACGCCAGGGCAGACGATCGTCGTGCGCGGAACCCGGATCGTGGCGGTAACAAACGATGCCGCGGCCGCCATCCCGCCAGGTGCACGGCTGGTCGACGCGACCGGCAAGTTCGTCATCCCCGGGCTGTGGGACATGCACGTGCATGCCGTCGGCCCCGGGATCGACCGCTTGTTTCTCCCCATCCTCGCCGCCAACGGCATCACCGGGGTGCGCGACATGTGGGGGCGCTTCGCCTGGTTCGACTCGGCGCGCGCGCAGGTGGCGCGTGGTGCGCTGGTGGCGCCGCGCATCGTCGGGAGCGGTCACATCCTCGACGGATCGCCGGCCATCTGGCCCGGCTCGACCGGGGTCAAGGACGCCGACGAGGCGCGACGCATGGTCGATTCGCTCGCCGCCGGGGGCGCCGCCTTCATCAAGGTCTACTCCCGCCTCACGCCTGACGAGTTCCGCGCGGCGGCACAACAGGCCAAGCGGCGTGCCCTCCCGTTCGCCGGCCACGTGCCGTCGCTCGTGTCGGTCGCGGAGGCCTCGGACCTGGGGATGAAGAGCATCGAGCACCTGCAGATGCTCACCAACGCCTGTTCGCGCGACGAGGACGCCATGCGCGCCGAGTACACCGCGGCGTTCGCCTCGGCCAAGGGGTGGGATTCGGCCGGCGTCGTGTCGCGCGCGCAGGCGCGACGCGTGGTCGATACGTTCGACCCTGCCCGGTGCCGCGCGCTGGCACAACGCCTCAAGCGCAACGACACGTGGATGGTCCCGACCATGACCGTGCTGCGTTCCATCGCCTTTCTCGACGACACCACGCTGGCCGCCGATCCGCGATTGGCCTACATCCCGCGCTGGTTCAGCGGGAGCTGGAATCCGAAGAACGACTTCCGATTTCGTATGCTCACCCCGGCCGATTGGGCGCTGCGTCGTGAGGCCTTCGCCCTCCAGCAGCGCATCGTGACGCTGCTGCACGAGCAGGGGGTTCCGTTCCTGGCCGGGACCGACCTCTCCAACCCCTACATCTTTCCCGGCTTCTCGCTGCACGAGGAGCTGCGGAACCTGGTGGCGGCCGGCTTCACCCCGCTGCAGGCGCTGCAGGCCGCCACCGTCAATCCCGCCCGCTACTTCGCCGCCACCGATTCGTTAGGTGCGGTGGCGGCCGGCAAGCTGGCCGACCTCGTGGTGCTCGATGGCAACCCGCTCGCCGACATCGCCAACACCGAGCGCGTGCACGCCGTGGTGCTCAACGGACTGTTGCTCGACGCCCCGGCCAGGCAACGACTGCTAGAGAACGGGAAGGCGCTCGCCAGTCCGCCGCGACCCTAGCCTCGCGATGCGCCGGACCCGTTCCCCGTCTGCTTGCCGTACTCGGGGTCGATCTTCACCAGCGCCGCGACCACGAAGCCCGGGATGGTGGAAATCATGACCCACACAAAGAAGTGGGGGTAGCCGAGCCGCTCCTGCAACGCACCGGCAAACATCCCGGGCAGCATCATCCCCAGCGCCATGAAGCCGGTGCAGATGGCGTAGTGCGCCGTCTGCTGCCGCCCCTGGCTGATCATCATCATGTAGAGGATGTAGGCGGTGAAGCCGAACCCGTAGCCGAACTGCTCGAGCGCCAGCGCCGCCGTGATGACGGTGAAGCTCTCCGGTTGCGTGTACGACAGCCAGACGAAGGCCACGTCGGGGAGGTGGATGGCGACGACAAAGAGCCACAGCATTCGCTTGAGCCCGAAGCGCGAGGCCAGCACTCCGCCTAACAACCCTCCCGCCGTGAGGGCGATCGCTCCCGCCGTGCCGTAGGCCACCCCCACCTGGCTGGTGCTCAGTCCCAACCCGCCGTCGGCGCGGGCGTCCAGCAGGAAGGGGGTGACGAGCTTGACGAGCTGTGCCTCGGCAAAGCGGTACAGCATCAGGAAGAGCAGCACCGCCCACATGCGCGGCCGCTGGAAGAAGGAGACGAAGACCGACACGAACGACGCGGCCGGCGTGTCGCTGGCGGTTGACTCATCGGCGCGAAGCCCCGCCCGCACCGGCACGTCGTGCGCCGGGCGCGGCAGCACCCAGCGGTGCCACAACGCCAGCGCCGCAAACAGCGCGGCGATCGCGGCGAACGTCAGGACCCACGCGCGGCGCGGTTCATCCGGCGACAGCTGCTCCAGCTGCCCGGCGAACACCACGAACGCCCCCTGCCCGGTGATCATCGCCAGCCGATAGAACGTGCTGCGCACCCCCACGAACGCGGTCGCCTCACGCTGCGGCAGCGCCAGCAGGTAGAAGCCGTCGCAGGCGATGTCGTGCGTGGCCGACATCAGGGCCATGGCCCACAGCACGGTCAGCGTGAGGGCGAAGAACGACGGCGAACCGAGTGCCAACGCGAGCGCGGCCAGCGCGGCCGAGACGGCGAACTGGGCCCAGACCGTCCACCGGCGCTTGGTGCCGTACAGGTCGACGATCGGGCTCCACAACGGCTTGATGACCCACGGGAGGTAGAGCCAGCTGGTGTACAGCGCGATGTCGGTGTTCGAGATCCCGAGTCGCTTGTACATCACGACCGACACCGTCATCACCACGACGTACGGCAGCCCCTGCGCGAAGTAGAGCGAAGGGACCCACCACCACGCCCGCGAAGCCGGCGAGATCGCGCCGGGGATTGGGCGGCCGGGACTGTCTGGAGCCATCGAGGGCCGTGGGGTGCGTGGGGAAGATGGCGGGTGAGGCGCCCGCCCAAAGGGACCGCACACCGTGCGCGCCAAGGCTAACCCCTCGCAGCCCGCATGGCGACCATGCGCGCGGCGACCATGCGCGCGGCGACCATGCGCGCGGCGACCATGCGCGCGACGACGATGGGCGTGCCGACCGCGTGGCAACGGCATGTCGGCCGGCCTCACCCGGCGCGAAGGAAACGGATTTCCCGGCGCTGGTGTCTCACCCACTACAGTCGTCGCTCCTTTCGCCCCTCGTCAGCGAGAACGCCGTGTCCGTTCATCTCACCGACTTGCAGCTGGCCATTGTGCGCGTGCTCTGGACGCGCGGCGCCACGACCGTGGTCGAGGTCCAGGAAGCGCTCATGCCCGAGCGCCCGCTGGCGCACACGACCGTCGCCACGCTGCTCTCCCGGCTGGAAAAACGCGGCGTGATCAGCCGCGCGATCGTCGGACGCCAGTTCCACTACCGCGCCGAAGTCTCCGAACCCGACGTGCGCCGCTCGATGGTGGGTGAACTGACCGACATGCTGTTCGCCGGACGCCCCGCGGCGCTCATCTCACACCTCATCGCCGAGCAGGAGATTCGCCCCGGCGACCTCGACGAGGTCAAGCAACTGATCGCTGCCGCCGAACGCCGGGTGGCGCCCAATGGACGGTAGCTGGGCGTTGCACGCCTTCGCGCTGCCGGTCCTCGCGCTGCTCGGGCGCGGCACCACCCTGGTCGGCGCGTATCTCCTCACCTACGCCGTGCACAGCACCGTGCTCCTGCTCTCCGCCTGGTGGCTGGTCACGCGCCGGCGCCTGGCGTGGGCGCCCGCGGCGCAGCACGCGATCTGGGGGGTCGCCCTCGTCGGTGGCTGGGTGACCAGCGCGGTGCAGCTGGTCAGCCCGTGGCACCCGCTCGGCGGTGCCCTCGAGATTCCGCACCGAATGGGAGGCACGGTTGCCGCAGTGCGCCTGGTGCAGGACGGCCCGCCGCATCGCGCGCGCGCCCTGGACCCCGCGCTCCCGCACGCGGTGATCTCGCAGCGGGCGCTGTCGCTGCCGCCGGGCTCGTCGCTCGACGCGTTCCGTTTCGACAACATGGGCGATGCAGGCGGCACGCGGTTGATCGTCCTGGCGGTGTCGGGCATCACCGTCGCGGTCGGCGCCTGGGCGCTGGTGGCGATGCTCCTGCTCGGGCACCTCGCGCTCTCCCGCCGTCGCCTGCTCGCCTCGCTCGAGACCCGGCGCGATGCGTCCGATTCGCTGGCCGGCGGCGTGCTGCGGCACCTCGTCACGCTGGCCGGGACGACGCGGGCCGTCAGCCTCAGTACCTGCGATGCGCTGCCCTCGCCGGCGGCGATCTCACACAGTGAAATCGTCGTCCCCTCGCGCGCGCTGCACGAGCTCACGCTCGCCGAGCAGGAAGGCGTCCTGGCCCACGAACTCGCGCACGTACTTCGTGGCGATCCCGCCTGGCTACGACTGGCGACCGGCATCGAGCGCGCGGCCTGGTTCCAGCCGCTCAACCGTGTGGCCCGCCGCCAGATGCAGCTGTCGGCCGAATTCGCCGCCGACGCCTGGGCCGTGCGCGTGACGCGCCAACCGCTGCGACTGGCGCAGGCACTCGCCCGTGTGGCCGAATGGATGTCGGCCGGAACACACGCGTCCGCGAGCCATGCACCGGGCTTCGACGGATCTCCCCTGGTCGAACGGGTACGCCGCCTCACCGCACCATCCCAGCAATCCCCGGCACTCGGCGATCGCCTGGCCCACTCGACCATCTGGCTGGTGGCCGCCGGCGTACTGACCCTCCTCCCGCGTCTGGACACGGCCTCGGCCGGAGGCGGCGTCAGGCAGCGCGTGGAACGTGTGGTCATCGAGTTCGCCGTCGACAGCGGCTCCGCTCAGCAAGCGACGACAGCTGCGTCGTGGCGCCACCTTCGGCCGTGATGCGGCCGCGCGATCCTTCTCACGGGTACACCTCGCGCGGGCAGCACCCCACTTTGCAGAAGGTCGCCGGCCTCGCCGCCGGTCGATCGCCAGCCGCAGCCTGTGTCGGCGTGACATGGGGTTTGCTTCCTCCGCCTTCCGATTCTCTGGACTGATCGTGACTCTTGTACGACTGCTCGCGCCGTGCGTCCTCGCGTTCCTCTCGGCCGCGCTCCTGACACCTCGAACAGCCGCAGGGCAGGGTGCACCGACGGCGTGTGCGGCTCGGCTGCAGCCGTCGTGGAGTCCGGACGCGCCCGTTCCCGGCACGCTCTTCACCATCCGTGTGCGCGGCGTCGAACCGGGGGCGACTCCGCAAGGTCGGATCGGGAGTGAACCTCTGCACTTCTCGCCAGACAGCAGCGGCGAGTGGCGCACGCTGGCTCCGGTCCCGATCGACGAAAGCCGCTCGCTGGCCGTGATCCTCACCTGCGCCGGTGCACCGGTGGACAGCGCGCTGCACGACATCCCGCTCGCCAGCGCGACGTATGCCCTCGAGCGCCTGACCGTGGCGCCTCGCTTCTCGGGAAAGCCCGACTCCGCCCTTGCCGCACGACAGCGGCGCGAGGCACAGCGTGCTGCCGCCGTGTCGGCGCGCGCGCACGAAACGCCCCGCCTGTGGACGACTCCGTTCAGCGCTCCGCGTACCAGTCGCATCACCAGCACCTTCGGCAGTGGACGTCAGTTCAACGGGACCGTGACCTCGCGCCACATGGGAACCGACTACGCCGGCGCCGTCGGGGCCCCGATTCGGGCCGCCAATCGCGGCGTGGTACGATTGGTCGATCGCTTCTTCCTCGGCGGCAACGTGGTCTACATCGACCACGGCGAGGGGCTGGTGACGGCGTACCTGCACCTCAGCAAGCATCGCGTGGCCGAGGGCGACACGGTACAGCGAGGGCAGGTGGTGGGCGAAGTGGGGGCAACCGGGCGGGTGACCGGGCCGCACCTGCACTGGATCGCCCGCTACGGGGCGGTGACCGTCGACCCGCAGTCGCTGCTGCGCGCGACCTCGGCGCCAACAGCGGCGCCAACCCCCGCAACCTCGACGCGCAGTTTCCTCGAGGCGACGGCGGCGTACATGTGGTAGAACGCTGGCGCCGACCGCATACTATAGGGATCACCCCAACCGGTCGGCCAGCATGCGACGTCGCGACTTCACCAAGGTCTCCCTCTCCGCCCTCGGAGCACTCTCACTCGGGCGACTCGGCGCGGTCGCGCTCCCAGCCGTCGTCGGTGTGCCGCGGCGCGGCGGGTCGGCCCCGGTCCTGGTGAGCGGCGATCGCCTGAACGCCCACCTTACCGCCATGTCGGAGTTCGGAAAGAATGACTTCGGCGGGGTGTCGAGGGTGGCGTACTCCGACTTCGACACGCAGGGCAGGGCGTACACCACCGGCTTGATGCGCGCCGCCGGTCTGACGGTCAGCGTCGACGCCGCTGGCAACATCTGGGGGCGGCGCGCCGGCAGCGATCCCTCGCTCAAGCCCATCGCCTTCGGCTCCCATATCGACTCGGTCCCCGAGGGGGGAAACTTCGACGGCACGGTCGGATCGTTCGGCGCCATCGAGGTGGCGCAGACGCTGGCCGAGCGCAAGCTCACGACCCGTCACCCGCTCGACATCGTGATCTTCCAGAACGAGGAGGGTGGGACGGTGGGCAGCCGGGCGCTGGTCGGTGAGGTGAGCGCGGCCGACCTCAAGCTCACGACCAAGAGCGGCAAGTCGATCGGCGACGGGATCGCCTTCATCGGCGGCGACCTGTCGCGACTGGCGTCGGTCAAGCGCGACCGCGGCGACTTCGCGGCCTATGTCGAACTGCACATCGAGCAGGGCGGAAACCTCGACGCCGAAAAGCTGGACATCGGCGTGGTGGAGGGGATCGTCGGGATCGGCTGGTGGGACGTCACGATCGAGGGCTTCTCCAACCACGCCGGCACCACGCCCATGGACCGGCGGCGCGACACCATGCGCTCGGCGGCCCAGTTCGTGGAGATGGTGAATCGCGTGGTGACCAGCGTCCCCGGGCGCCAGGTCGGGACGGTGGGGCGGCTTCAGGCCTTTCCCGGCGCCCCCAACGTCATTCCCGGCAAGGTCGTGTGCTCACTCGAGCTGCGTGAACTCGATGCGAAGAAGCAGGCCATGCTCTTCGAGCGCATCCGCACCGAGTCTGCGGCAATCGGCACGGCACTCGGCACCACGTTCAAGTTCGAGAACACCCACGACTCGGCGCCGGCCCTGTGCGACCAGCGCATCCAGCAGCTGGTGGCCAGCGGGGCGCGGGGGTTGTCGCTGACCTCGCGCGCGATGCCGAGCGGTGCCGGGCACGACGCGCAGCACATGGCGCAACTCTGTCCGTCCGGGATGATCTTCGTGCCGAGCGTGGGCGGCATTTCGCACTCACCCAAGGAGCACTCGCGCGCGCCCGACATCACCAACGGCGCCAACGTCCTGCTGGCCACCGTCCTCGCGCTCGACACCGCTGCCTGGAGCTGAGCGAAGCCGGGGTCGTGCGGTCGGTGAGGGCGCAATCACTACTCGATGAGGGGCAAGTCCCCGGTTGTGTTGCGACGTGCTGCCGGTAACATCGAAATATGGGACCTCCACCACACCCCGATATGGCGCATCCCTTCCCTTCCATTCAGGACGAGCTGCAGCAGCGCCGCCCCTTCCGCTCCAAGCGGGAGGAGCTGTTCATCGCGCTCCTGCGCAGCGCGGCGGTCGTGCGCCGCCCGGTCTCGAAGGTCGTGGAAGAACACCACCTCTCGCTGGCGCAGTACAACGTGCTGCGCATTTTGCGTGGCGCGGGAGCGGATGGGCTGCCGACACTGTCGATACGCGAGCGCATGATCGAGGAGGCGGCCGGGATCACCCGCCTCATCGACAAACTTGAGGCAGCCGGCTTCGTGAGTCGCGACCGGCGAAACGCCACCGACCGGCGTCAGGTTGTGTGCCGCATCACGACCGAGGGGATGTCGCTCCTGGCGAGCCTCGACTCGGTGGTGGCGTCGGCCACGCACGATGTGCTGGCGCTGCTCGACGACGAGCGCATCGTCGCGCTGCTTGCGCTGCTGGATGAAGTCAGGGCGGGGGCGCACCTCAACTCGAGCGCACACTGACCGTCGGCCACCGCTCCGCCCACGGCCGGGTCCGTTCCAGCGCCCCGGCCAGCCTGAAGAGCGTCGCGTCGTCGCCGAAGCGCGCCGCCAGCTGCACGCCAACCGGCAGCCCTTCGGCGTTCCAGAAGAGCGGGACCGACATGGCCGGCTGCCCGGTGACGTTGAACAGCGGTGGATACGGGGTGAAGTCGAAGACGGTCGCCGCGGCGTCCTCGATGGCCCCGAAGCGCTTCATGATCCCGCCCGCCCCGAGCGCGCCCAACACCGTCAGCAGCAGTTCCTCCTTCTGCGTCGGCTGCAACGTGCCGTGCGGAACCGGCGGTGCGCCGAGCGTGGGAGTCAGGAAGACATCCACGTCGGTGAAGAATCGGGCGATGTCGCGCGCCGTGCGCTGGAGGTAGCGTTGGGCTTCGGCATAGTCGCCCGCGCTGATCGCGCCGCCGAGCGTGGCCAGTCCCCAGGTGGCCACCTCCACGTCGGCGCGCGTCGCCTCGCGTCCGATGCGGGATGCCGCGTCGCGCAGGTCGGCCAGCACCTCGCCGCAGACAATGGTGATGAACGCCCGGTTGAACGCCTCCCGGTCGATGGCCGGGGCGCGCTGCTCGACGTCATGGCCTAACGACTCCAGCAGCCGGGCGGCATCGTGCACCGCGGCGCTACAGTCGGGGTGGATGGCGTGGCCGAGCATCGGCGCGTCGGTGAAGGCGATGCGCAGTCGCCCAGGCTCGGTCGTCACCTCGTCCAGGAACGGGCGGTCGCGCCGCGGAGCGGCGTACGGTGCCCCCACGTCTTCGCCGTGCAGCGCGTCCAGCATGGCCGCCGAGTCGCGCACCGAGCGCGTCAGCACTCCTTCGGTCACCGCCCCAGCCCACAGCTCTCCCTCGTCCGGTCCGGTGGGTACGCGCCCTCGGGTGGCCTTGAAGCCGAAGATCCCACAGCACGAGGCCGGGATGCGGATCGAGCCACCCCCGTCGCCCCCACCGGCCATCGGCACCATACCGCTGGCGACCGCGGCCGCCGATCCACCGCTCGAGCCGCCGGTCGTCCGGTCCGTATTCCAGGGATTGCGGGCGATGCCTTTCGACCGGGGTTCGGTGAACGGGGCGAGCCCGAACTCCGGGGTGTTCGTCTTGCCGAGCACGATGACTCCTGCCTTCCGGTAGCGGCGCATCACCTCCGAGTCGTGGTCTGGGCGCCACCCGTCGTACAGGCGGGACCCGTTGCCCATCGGTTCGCCGGCGTAGGCGGTGAGCAGGTCCTTGATGAGGAAGGGGATGCCGCAGAAGACTCCGTCGGGGTGGGCTGGCGGCGCGTCTGCCTCACGGCGTGCCTGCTCGAACATCGTGTGCACCACGGCATTCAGCGCGGGGTTGAGCTGCTCGATGCGGGCGATGGCGGCGTCCACCAGCTCGCGGGGTGTGGCGAGGCGCGAGCGGACGAGGGCGGCGAGGGCGAGGGCGTCAGGCACGGGGGACGGGAGACGGGAGACGGGAGACGGGGGACGGGGGGTCGATGCGCAGCGGGGGCTGGTGGGGCGGAGGTGGCGGGTGACAATGTCTGGGGCGGGGGGGTATGCGGGAAGGGTGACTCCGTGGCTCACGCGAAGGAGGCGAATGTGGATCCGTGCGTGTTTGTGGTTAGGCGTGTGGGGTGGGCCTTGGCGGCGGGAGTGCTGTTCGGTTTGGGGCCGGTCGTGGTACCGGTGCCTCTTTCTGCGCAGAACGTGACGGCATCTGCGCCGCCGGCGCCGGCGCCCGACTGGGACGAAGTTGCGCGCGTGATCGTCGAGCGGTTGCAGCTCATCACCGGCGAGCGCGTCGTCCTGGTGGTGGAGCCGGGGACGGCCGACGGGCTGGTGGAGTCGATGCTGCGCGCCGTGCGCCGGGGCGGGGGCGAGCTTGTGGGGCTGATTCCTGCGCGGGGCCCGACGCCGCAGAAGTGGCGGAGCGACTTCTCCCGCCAGACCGAGCAGCGCCCCATGCAGCAGCTCACCGCCCTCCTGAAGAACGTCGACGTGGGGATCATGCTCCCCGGGGCGGCCGCGGGCGATGCGCCGTACAAGGCCTTCCAGTATCAGCTCGAGCGCCCGGTGGGGCGCGGCGTGCGCACCATCCACTTTCACTGGTCGGGGGCGTACTCGCTCGCCGGAGACCCGATCCCGGTCACGACCGCGATCGCCGAGCTGTATCAGCACGCGCTCGTCGACACCGACTATGACGAGCTGGCGCGCCGGCAACTCGAGTTCGAGGCGGCCATGCGCGCCGGACCGGTGCGCGTTACCACTCCTGCCGGAACCGACCTGACGTTCCGGATCGGCGATCGGGTCGTCACGCGCCAGGATGGCGACGCGTCGCAGGCGCGCGCCCGGCTCGGGCGCACGCTGATCGATCGCGAGGTCGAGCTGCCGGCCGGGGCGATTCGCGTGGCGCCGATCGAGGAGAGTGTGGACGGGAAGATCGCCTTCCCCGATGGCACGTGGGGGGGCGTCCCGGTGCGCGGGCTGGTGATGACCATCGCGCGCGGGCGGGTCACCAGCGTCACCGCCACCAGCGGGCGCGAGGCGGTCGAGCAGGAGCTGACCGCCGCCGGCGCCGCCGGGCGCTCGTTCCGCGAGTTCGCCCTCGGCTTCAACCCGCTGCTCGCCATCCCCGCCACCGGCGAGCGGTGGATCCCGTACTACGGCTACGGCGCCGGCGTCGTGCGGCTCTCGTTAGGCGACAACAGCGAGCTCGGTGGCAAGGTGAAGGGAGGGTACGTGCGCTGGAACTTCTTCACCGATGCCACCGTGGAGGTTGGGGGGAGGGTGTGGGTGGAGGAGGGGCGGATGCCGTGAGCATGACCGAGATCCGCCCGACTGCACCTCCAACTGCACCTCCTACTGCACCGCCGTCCCCGACGCGCTCAACGCCTTCGTCAGCCGATACAGGAACTCCTGCCCCTCGAAGTACGACTTGACCGCCATGCGCTCGTCCCGGCCGTGCGCCCGCGCATCCACGGTCGGGTCGCTGAACAGCCCCGACACCCCATAGGCCGGCACGCCTAACGCGCGGAAGAAGCGCGAGTCGGTTGCGCCGGTGCTCATCGTCGGGATCACCGGGAGCTTCCCCCACAGCTCCTGGGTGATGCGCTCGATCGGCCCCATCACCTCGCGCGCCAGCGCCGTGGCCGGCGTGGACGGACGCTGCGTCTTGATGATGACCTGCACGGCCGTGTCGCCGATCACCCGCTGCAGCTCGTCCCGCACCTCTACGGCGCTGCTCGTGGGATAAATCCGGCAGTTCACGTTCGCCTCCGCCAGCTGCGGCAGCGCGTTGGTCGCGTGCCCGCCCACCAACTGCGTCGCCACGCAGCTCGTGCGCAGCATCGAGTTGTAACGCGGATCGCGCTGCAGCACCGCCAGCGCCGAGGCGTCCTGCACGTTGGCAACCAGCGCCGACATCGCCTTGCCCACCTCGGGGCTCTCCAGCTTGGCCGTCTGCGAGAAGAAGGCCCGCGTCACCTCGCTCAGCTGCACCGGGAAGCGATGCCGCCCCACCTTGGAGAGCGCATCGGCCAGCGCCGTGATCGCGTTGTCGTCGCGCGGCACCGAGCTGTGCCCACCGCGGTTGGTCGCCCGCAGCGTGAAGTTGGTCGTGATCTTCTCCGCCGCCTGCACCGTGTTGAACAGCGGCTTGCCGTCGCGCAGCGTCCCACCCCCGCCTTCGTTGATCACCACTGCGGCGTCCACCAGCTCCCGGTGGTTCTTGGTGAGCCAGTCCACGCCATTGAATGGTCCGCTCTCCTCGTCGGCTGTGAGGGCGATGATGATGTCGCGGTCGGGGACGAACCCCTCTTGCTTCATGCGCACGACGTTGGCCACGAAGATCGACGCCATCGCCTTGTCGTCGGCCGTCCCGCGCCCGTAGTAGTAGCCATCACGTTCGGTGAAGACGAACGGGTCCAGATCGGGCGACCAGTCGGCCTTGAGCGCCTCGACCACGTCGATGTGGGCCAGTAGCAGCAACGGCTTGCCGGCGTTCGCCCCGCCCTTGCCGCGGATGCGGGCGACCACGTTGTGCTTCTTGGGTTGCGGTCCGCCGACGAAGATGTCGGCGTCGGGGATCCCGGCAGCGCGGAAGCGCTTGGCCATCGCCTGCGCGGCGGCGGTGATGTCGCCAGTCTCGACGCCGGTGTTGATCTCGACGAGTTCCTTGTAGATGTCGAGGCTGAGTTGCTGGTGCGGGGTCAGCGCGCCGGGGGTGTAGATGGGGCGCGGGGGCTGGGCGGCCATCCTGGTGGAGGCCAGAAGCAGCCCCGGGATCGCGAGCGAAAGGAAGAGGGCGGTGGACCGACCGACGAAGCGCATGGCGATTCCCTGCAAAGGTGGTAGTGGAAGCGAGCCGCGAGACAATATCGTCAAGCGGACGGGGGACGGGGGACGGGAGGCGGGTCGACTCCGATCGCCCACCCGATCGCTCTCACCCCCCCCACCCCGGCACCACTCAACTCCCGTCCCCCGTCCCCCGTCCCCCGTCCCCTCCAAATGACCCCCCGTCTCCCGTCCCCCGTCCCCCGTCTCCTCCCCATTCTCTTGGCAGCCGCGTGCGCCACGACACCGGCTTCGTCGCCACCCCCAAGCGCGAGCGCCGCCCCCACCTTCCTCCGCCCCGCCGACATCAACGCCCTCCCCAGCAAGCCGGCCGACGCCCGCATCCCTTACGGCCCCGACTCCCTCCAGTTCGGCGACCTGCGCCTCCCCCCCGGCCCCGGCCCATTCCCCGTGGCCATCGTCATGCACGGCGGCTGCTGGGTGCACGGCTACGCCGCAGCCCAGAACTCCGCCGCCCTCGCCGACGCCCTCCGCGACGCCGGCCTCGCGACCTGGAACGTCGAGTACCGCCGCCGCGACAATCCCGGGGGCGGCTGGCCCGGCACCTTTCTCGACGTCGCCCACGCCACCGACTCGCTCCGCGCCCTCGCCCGTCGCTACCCGCTCGACCTGACCCGGGTGGTCGCAACCGGTCACTCCGCCGGCGGTCAGCTCGCCCTCTGGCTCGCCGCCCGCCCGAAAATCCCCGTCGG